>Ga0228535_1002562_pt1 | contig 16811 bp, 17 predicted proteins | sample SJ1metagenome_FD_168457 | JGI IMG/M metagenome (GOLD analysis project Ga0228535, IMG submission 168457) | Enriched culture of PCE-dechlorinating microbial communities from Ithaca, New York, USA - SJ1 | ecosystem: Engineered > Modeled > Simulated communities (microbial... > Unclassified | place... | reverse complement strand
AAAATCCGCCGGGATGCGTCGGCCGTTTAGCGGCCGGACGAAAAAGAATTCGTTGGTTCTCAATGGTGCCGAAGCCGGGATTTGAACCCGGACGGGCGTGGCCCACTACCCCCTCAAGATAGCGTGTCTACCAATTCCACCACTTCGGCAACACTTGAAAATACAATGTCCGCCTCCCGTTATGGTATCCGGAATGCGGATGTAAAAGAGCAAGGCTTATTTCGCCGCCGGCGTCGTTTGCGCGGGAGCCGCGCTTGGCGCTGCCGCCGCCGGTGTCTGGGCGGGGCTCGGTGCGACAGGGGCCGCCTGCCGGGTGACGGGCGCGGTGACGCCTTCCATCAGGGTTGACGTTTTGCGCGAGGCCGTGTACGTGAGCGTGATGGACGTCAGCATGAAAATAATGGCGATGGCCGCCGTCAGTTTGCCCAGAAATGTGCCTGCGCCGCTGGATCCGAAAACGGTCTGGCTGGACCCGCCGAAGGCCGCTCCCATGTCCGCGCCCTTGCCGGCCTGAAGCAAGACGATCAAAATCAGGCTGACGCAGACGACAATATGAATAACCGTGAATAATGTTGTCATTTTTTACATCCTTAAAAGGGCCCGGGCTCTTTCCCTTCCCCCAAAGTTGCCGGTTACATACCACCGGCGGGTGTTTTATTCAATGCTTCTTTTGCGGAAGACCGACGGGGAATTGAACAATAAAAATAACCGCATCCGAAATTCGGAGGCGCCGGACCTGCCGGACGCCGTCCCAAAGCGGCGGCATCATAGCTAAATGACGAATAATCGTCAACTGTTTTCTTCAACAGGAACAAAAGCATTCCGGCCTTGCATCACCGGCGGATTGTCCCGCGGAACCGCGCATAGTCCGCGAGCCTGGCAAACGCAAACAGGGCGCGCTCCGGCGTGGGGTAGCAGGGAACGCCCAGCGCGGCAAAGCCTTCATGGACGTGGTTGATCTCCTTCGCCGTACCTCCGTAGTAGCTGGCAAAAACCGGCTTGTGCGGATGGCGGCGGAAAATGTCGCCGAAAGCCTCGGGAATGTCGAACATGCTTTCCGGCATGAGGACGAACGTGACAAGGAGCGCGTCCACGTCCTTTTGCTCGATCAGGCAGCGGGCGATGTGGCTGGTGGCTTTGCGCGAACCGTGCTGCTCGATGGCGGACCAGGTGTCGATGGGATTGCGCACCGGCGCCCATGCCGGCATCACTTCGCCCAGTTTTTTGAGGGTTTCCGGCTGGAGCGCAGGAATGGCGATGCCGTACTCCTCCGCCGCATCCGTGGCCGCCACGCAGCCCATGCCCGTGATGGACAAGACGCCGATGCGGTTTCCCCTGGGCAGCGGCAGTTTTTCGAAAGCCGACAGCGTGTCGAAGAAGGCTTCGGAATTTGCGACGCGGACCAGGCCCGTCCTGCGGCAGACTGCGTCGAACACCGCGTCCGATCCGGCCAGCGATCCGGTGTGCGACGCGACCGCGATCGCGCCGGCTTCGCTGCGGCCGGCTTTCATCACGACCACCGGCTTTTTCCGGCAGGCCGCGGCGGCGGCCCGAAGAAATCGCCTGCCGTCGACGATGCCTTCCAGGTACATGCCGACGGTCGTGGTTTCGTCGTCTCCGGTCAGATATTCCAAAAGATCGCTTTCATTGATGTCGCCCTTGTTGCCGATGCAGGCGACCTTGCCCAGGCCGAAGGGCCTGGTGTCCGCGATCCAGCGGGCCCAGCCGGACGAAAAGACGCCCGATTGGCCGATGATGGATACGCCGCCCGGCCGGATCGGATCGAGGCCGACAATCGACGTCGCCACGCCGCTTAAGGGATTGAGCGTGCCGATGCTGTTGGGTCCCATGAGCCGGATGCCCAGGCGCCTGGCCTGTTCGACGATGCTTTTCTGCTCTTTGACGCCCGCCTCGCCCATGTCGGCGTAGCCTCCCGTGCTGAGAATGACGTTGGGAACGCCCTTGGCGGCGCAGTCTTCCAGCGCCGCCGGCACGGCGGTTTTGGGAATGACGATCATGGCCAGGTCCACCGGCCCCGGAACGTCGCGGACGGCCGCGTAGGCGGGCAGCCCCAGAATTTCCCTGCAGGTGGGATTGATCGGGTGCACGGCGCCCTTGAAGCCGGCCTTAAGCATATTGCGCAGGATGATGTTGCCGCCCTTCCCCGAAGAGCGCGACGCGCCGATGACCGCCATGGCCGCAGGCTGAAAAAACGGCGCGCAGGTGGACGGATCGGGGTGCTTCCGGGAGGCGGCGGTCCGGGACGTTTGAAGCCGGACCAGCGCATCGACGGCCACGACGCCTTCCGGATAGGCGATGAGGGGATTGATGTCGATTTCAAGGATGTCCGCCCGTTCCGTAAGGAGGCGGGAAAGAGCCGCGACAGCCCCGGCCACGGCGGCAAGATCGAGAGGCGCCTGCGCGCGATAGCCCGAAAGCAGCGCCGCTCCCTTAAGACGCCCCAGGAGGGCCAGCGCGCCTTTTTCGTCCACGGGCGCCAGATCGACGGCCGTGTCGCGGAAGATTTCGGCAAAGACGCCGCCGATGCCGGCTAAAACCACCGGCCCGAAGACGGGATCGCGCCTTCCGCCGAGAATGAGCTCGGTGCCCGGCCGGGCCATTTTTTGCACAAGCAGCGCGTGGGGAACGCCGGAAAACCTTTCCTGCATGTCTTTTGCGGCTTGCGCGAGCGCGGCTGCGTCCGGCAGATGGAGCGACACGCCGCCCCGCTCGGTTTTATGCGCCACTGCGGCGGAACAGACTTTCAGCGCCACCGGAAAACCCAGGCGGATTGCGGCGGCCAGGGCGTCCGCGGCATTTTGCGCCACAGCCCCGTCGATGACCGGGATGCCCCACTCGGCCAGCAGGGCGCTTCCTGCAAATTCATTGAGCGTGGTGATGTCGTTGTGCAGCATGAGAAGACCTCCTGAAATTCCGTATGCCGGATGACCGGGAATGGATCGGGGGCCGTTTCAAGCCGCCCGGAGTTCCTTTGTTAAAAAGAGCAGGCGTCCGCGAAATGTTCGGCGCGCGGGTCGTTCACAGGACGGCTTTAACCCGCCCGACGATGCCGCCCGCCAGGCGCACCTTAATGCCGTGCGGATGAAAAGCGCTGCGGGTGAGAATCGCTTCGACGATTCCTTCGGTCAGACGGCCGGTCCGCTGGTCTTGTTTCTGGACCACCTGGACGCGCGCGCCCACGAGGATGTCGGAACGGTTCTTTCCCTGCATAGCGCCTGTCCTTCCCATCAGGCACCAGGACGCTAACACTTTTTCCCCCCATAATTCAACCTGCATATTTTGGTGTCTTGTGTTAGAATTCAAGAAACGTTCATCAGGGAAACGATCAAGGAGTTTGTGTTATGCGTCCAGACATTCGGGAATTGATTCAGTCCGGTAAAACCTGCGTGCTCGCCACCGTCTCGGAAGGCCAGCCGCATTGCTCGCTCATGTCGTACGCGGCGGATGAGAACGGCCGTGAAATTTACATGGCGACGCTGAGGAACACCAAAAAGTACAAAAATCTGGTTGTCAATCCGTCCGTCAGTCTGCTCATCGACTCGCGGGAAGGGGGGAGCGCCGGCCGGCCGGGCACAACCCGGGCGCTGACGATCACCGGCGCTTTTCAAAGCGGTTTGGGCGAACAGAGAAGAGAAGCGCTCCGGCAGAGGCTTCTGGCGCGGCATCCCGAACTGGAGGATTTTCTGGCCGATCCCGCGGCGGAAATCATTGTGATCAAGGTCAAGGCACTGCAGCTTTTGGAAGGCGTGACGGACGCGTATTTTGAAGACGTACCATAATTGAGCAAGGAGGGGAGTATGGCACAGGATTCGCGCGACGCGAGAAAGAAGAAGGTCATTGACGTTTTAAACAAGGCCCGGTCCATGGAGCTTTACGCGATTCACCAGTACATGAATCAGCACTACAATCTCGACGACATGGACTACGGCGATCTGGCCGCCAAGGTCAAGCTTATTGCAATCGACGAAATGCGCCACGCGGAAATGTTCGCGGAACGCATCAAGGAGCTGGGCGGGGAGCCGACGTCGGATCTGGACGACAAGGTCCGCAAAGGCCAGAAGTTCGATCTGGTTTTTCCCTTTGACGCCAAGCTGGAGGACGACACGATCGACGCCTACAATCAATTTCTGCTGGTCTGCCGGGAAAACGGCGACAGCATCAGTATGAAACTTTTCGAGACGATCACCGATGAGGAGCAGATCCACTTCAACTATTTCGACAATGTGAGCGACCACATCCAGAAACTGGGCGCGGCCTACCTGGCGCAGATCGCCGGAACGCCGGCGGACACGGGCGCTCCGTCGAAAGGCTTTGTTACCGGGCCGGGCGGCGGCGCGTAAGAGCGGGCCGTACAGAATTTACCAGGCAGGAGCCGGACAAAAGTCCGGCTTTTGTTTTTTTAAGCAACAGCGAATTGAAGCGTCATCCGTCGGCGTCGGCGAGGGCTTCCAGCAGTTTACGATCGACCCGGGACATGGGCAGCTTTTTCAGGTCCGCAGGCGAGGCCCAGCGCCAGTCGGCGCAGCCCCGCGGCCGGGGCGAGCCTTTCGATATCCGGGCTTCGTACGCAAAAAGCCTCAGGCGAAAATGCGTGTAGGCGTGGTCGACAAAGCACAACCGGCGTCCGACGCGGACGGAAAGATCAAGCTCCGCGCAAAGCGCTTCCCTGAGCGCGATTGTGCCGGTTTTCCCCTCTGCGATAAAGCCTCCCGGCAGCTTCCACAGGGACGCCAGAAGCCCTGCGGCAGGACGCTGCACGACCAGCAGATACCCTTGCGCGTTGCGGATCACGGCCGCGACGGCTTCGCGCCGGGGAACGGCGGGAGACCGGCGCAAAACGGGCAGCCTCTCCTGCCAGGAATGGCGATTGGCCAGGCAAAGCGACGCTGCGGGACAGACGCCGCAGGCCGGATGCCTGGCCCGGCAGACCGTTGCGCCCAGGTCCATCAGCGCCTGGTTGAAGTCGGAGGCGCTTCCTGTCGGAACAAGCGAAGCGGCCAGATCATAAAAATGTTTTTGCGCCTGCGGATCGTTTGCCGGCTCTGCGATGGCGAAAACGCGGCTCAAGATCCGGCGGACGTTGCCGTCCACAGCCGGAACGGCTTGGCCGTATGCAATGCTTAAAATCGCGCCCGCCGTGTAGTCGCCGATGCCGGGAAGGGCTTTAATCGCTTCGGGCGTGTCGGGCACCCGTCCGCCCCACTGGTCGACGATGGTCTTTGCCGCGGCGTGCAGATGGCGGGCGCGGGAATAGTAGCCCAGGTTTTCCCAGGCCTTGAGCACGTCGTGCAGAGGCGCGCGGGCAAGCGCAAAGACGTCGGGAAACCGCTTCAGAAAACGCTCGTAATAGGGAATGACGGTGTCCACCTGGGTTTGCTGAAGCATGATTTCGGAAATCCAGATTCGGTAAGGATCGCTCGTTTCCCGCCACGGAAGCAACCGCTTGTGGCGCCGGTACCAGGCGAGCAGCCGGCGGCGGAAAAGCCTTGCGATGTCGGTTTTGCCGGAAGTCATGTTCGCCCTATATCGCAAGCGGGTGGTCTTGGCAATGGTACAGGAGCCGATGCTTCAAGCGCGGCGCGCAGGAAAACCATCGGTTCCCCCGGCGCCGGCAGAAGCGGGGGACTTGGGGGAACCGATGGATTCGTTTATCGATCCCACTTTCCTTCCGCGCGGAGTTTCGGCAGAAGGGCTTTGGCCTGCTCCTTGAGCGCCATGTAATCCGTCTTTGCCGATCGTGTCAGGGGCAGAGCGCCGACGGGAATGATTTCCACATGCGAGGGACGCGAGTAGGACGATATGCTCTTGCAGGTGTTCTGGACGTCTTGAGCGGTGACGCCGGAGTCTTTCGGCACTTCAACGAAAGCCATGATGCCTTCGGTGAAGATTTCGTGCTCCGCTCCGACGACCGCGACGGTGCCGATCTTTCCTTTCAAGGCCTGGGCGATGTGCCCCTCCACGTCGCTCGGGAAGACCTGATAGCCTTTCGGCTTCATGACAAACTTGCGGCGGCCGGCCAGGTGCAGCCCCTTGGCGTCGTAGCTTCCCAGGTCGCCCGTGTAGAGGACGCCTTCTTTGGAAATGGTCTGCGCCGTTCTTTCGGGATCATTCAGATAGCCCAGAAACACCTGCGGCCCCTGGAAACAGATTTCTCCGACTTCTCCGGGAGCCTTTTCTTTTCCCGCGGTTCCGTCGGGATTCATGGGATCGCGGACGGTGAGCGGGAAGTAAGGCATGCAAAGGCCGATGCCGTCCATGACGTCGTCCACCGTGCAGGGGATGCAGTTGCTGGTCGTTGCGCCGGACGCTTCCGTAATGCCCAGTCCCGTGCAGAGGTTGGGAACCATGGACTGGAGCTGTTCCACCCAGGAGCGCGGAACCTGCTGGCCGCCGAACACCGCCACGGAGAGAGACGAGCGGTCGTATTTGTTGTAGTCCGGAAATCGCCAGAGCATGGTGAACATGGCCGGAATGCCGAGGATGTGCGTAATCCTGTGTTCCGCGATTGCCTCGAAGCACTTCTTAGGATCGAAGTCCATCACCACCATCGTGCCGCCCATGAAGATGGTGGTCGCCAGGACCTCGGTGGTGCACGCGATGTGCGAAGGCGGCAGGTTGTTGAGAAAGATCGTGCCGGCGTCGATCATGGAAAAAACGCCGAACGTGACATTTTGCGTCAGGATGTTTTCATGGCAGATGAGCGCCGGCTTGGGCGAACCGGTGGAGCCGGTCGTGAAGATGATCAGGCAGGGATCCCGCTTGACCACAAGACTTCTGGCTTTTGAAACCGCCTGCGGCGTCCGGCCGTCGGCCGGGATGTTTCCGACAAACGATTGGATGCCGACGGCGCCCGTAAGCAGGCTCTCCGCTTGATTTTCTACCTGTACCCAGGTTTTGACCGACGGCGTGTTCTTCATGATCTCCGCCATCATCGGGCGGAAATCGGCGGCGGGCGTCTTGCCCAGAAAAAAGACGGCCCGGGGATTCATCCGATCCATGGCATACTGGATTTCGGCGCCCTTGAGACGCACATCCAGCGGGGCAATGATAAGCCCGATCCGGTAGCAGGCGTACATCAGGTAAATAAGCTCTTCCGTAAGCGTCATCACGGTCGCGACAATGTCGCCTTTTTTCAATCCTGCGGACAGCAGTTTTGCCGCATACGCGTTTGTGGCCGCGTCAAACTGCCGCCAGGTGATTTTTTTGCCGGTGGCGTGCATGATGAAGGCCACCGTGTCCGGTTTTTCCTCGGCGTAGCGCGCCACGCAGTCGGCGCAATTGGGAACGATGTCTTGCAAAAGTCTGTCCGCTCGGTTCAGTAAATGTTGGGGAATGGGCATTACAATAAACCTCCTTCGTGTTAATTTTTTATTGCAGGCGGGCGCCTGTTTTCTGATGGTCGGTTTCCTCAAACGGCGGGGATGTCCATCCGTAGGCCAGCGCCAAGAGCCGCACGGGATGCCAGGCGGCAACGCCGCTCAGGTGTTCAATCTGCATCCGGCAGCCGGGGCATTCGGTCAAAACCACGTCCGGGCGCGCCTCCCGGATCCCGCGCGCAAGCGCGGCGCCGATGGCGACGGACTGGGAATAGTTTTTTTTCTTCATGCCGAACGTGCCGCCCATGCCGCAGCAGCCGCGGTCGATTCGTTCCACCTTCACGCCGGGAATGTGCTTCAGAAGCTCCAGCCGCGCGTCGATTGCTGCGCTTCCGAAGCCTTTCAAATGGCAGGGAGCGTGATAAAGCGCAAAAAGTTCCACCCGGCGGAAATCCATCCTGAGAAAGCCTTTGCGCGCAAGAACGCACAGGTATTGCAGAAGGTCGTAAGTCCGTGCGGCGATGGTTCTGGCTGCCGCCGTTCCCAGCCGCGCGGGATATTTTTCCCGAAGTGCGTGCGCACAGCTGCTGCAGGGCGCAACAATGTCGCAGCCGGTTTTCAGAAGCGACCCAATGTTGAAGGCCGCGTTTTGCGCAAAGCCTTTCCGGTTGCCGTAGGCCAGGAGCGGCACACCGCAGCAGCGCGCGTCGGGATACAGCACGTCGATGCCGTTTTGCGCCAGAACGGCCAGCGCGTCCGCGCCGACGCCGGGATCGATGAAATTGACGGTGCATCCCGCAAAAAGGGCAATCTGCAAAGATTTTCCGGTACTCATGTTACTGCTCCGATCGGGTCAGGAAGTCCCGGTAAATATCGGCAAACGGCTTTGCCGCGAAGAAAGGCAGCGTCCGGCGGCTGTCGATGCCGCCGGCGGCTTCGGATATTTTTTTGACGAGTCGGTTTTGCAAAAAGAGATTGGCGAGCGGCGCCAGGCGGCTGCCCAGTCGCTCCACGATTTCGGCGTTGGCCAGCAGCCGGTCGGAAAGTGCCGGAAAAGAGCGCGCGCGGCGATGCCGCCGGTCCAGGATCATACCAGGCAGGTCGAGGGAAAGAGGGCAGGCGCTGCGGCAGCTTTCGCACTGGATGCAATGCATAAGCGGCGCCACAGTATTTTGCAGATCCGTAAACAAAAGTTCGCGCGGGCTTGGCCGGGGCGCGCCGAAATACTCGCCGGCCGGGCAGGACGCGGCGCAGGCGCGGCAGCCGATGCACTGGAGAAGCGCTCCGTACGCGCCGGTTGCGATGTCGCTGCGTCCGTTGTCCAGGAGGATCACGGTGATCTTTTCCGAAACGTCGCCGGGCCCAATCGTGAAAGGATAATTGTCGAGGGCGGGCGCCGGGTTTGCCTTCCGTCCGAGATCCAGCGCGAGTGCGGCGGTTCCGAACCAGGCCATGCAGCTTGCCTGAAAGACGGCGTCCGCCGGCGTCGGCACGATTTTATCGATGCCGGCAACCAGAATGATCCGGCGGCACTCCGTGAGCATTTGTCGGATATTCGCGCGGTGTTGCAACAAAACCGCAGAACCGTCCGCAGCGGCGAGTGCGTTGACGCCGATGACCGCCGCCAGGTTTCGGGCACCCCTTTCCCGAAGGCTTTGGCGCCGCCGGGCCGGAAGATCGTCTGTACTATGGAAGGCGTTGCGGCTCGCGGCGAGCGGCACCTCCGGCACCTGCCAGGCCTGTGTAAACCGGGCCTCTACTTCCGCGAGGCCGTCGTAATAAGGCGCGACAATCGTTAGTCCAGCCGCGTGCAGAAAGGGGACCACTTCCGCCGTGACAACAGCCGATTTGTTGACGGCGACGGCCGCGGTATCCGGACAGATTTGGCGGATGATGCCCGCGGCTGAGGCGGCGTCGGCGGCAAAAAACCACCGGCGCGAGGTTTGTTCTTTGGCGGCGGACTGCAACTCTCCGAGCAGGTCATTTCTTGCTTCTACGGCGGCCGTCCGCAGAGACCGCAATCTTTTCGTGATCTCTTCCCCGTCGCCTTCAGCCGCTGTCTGCGGATCGCGCAGCATTTGCGCCATCGCCTGCCGTTTCTGCGTCGACGAGGGTTCCAGGAGCAGGATCGATTCCATGGCTGTCTTCCTACTTTGCCCGAACGTCCGGAAAACCGGTTTCCTGTTCTTCCGGTTTGAGCCAGTCTTTGCTTTCCTGTAACTTTTGCGCCAACTGGACGGCCATATCGTCAAGGTCCATCTTCGTCAGCGTTTCCGCGGTTGGAATGCCCGTCTCGGGATCGTATCCCCGGCTTTTGCAGTACGCGTCGCCGATTTCCCGGAGTTTTGCTTTGTCCACCTTTATTTTCTTGAGAAATTTATCGTGAATCGCATCTTTCGGGGGCATATCAGCCGCTTCGGGGCGCAGCTCTTTGTGCGTCAGAAAGCAGAGAGAATTGTAGGCATCCACCAGGGTCCGCGTTTTCTGCGCCGCCTGCCGAAGCTCCTCCACCGTGCATTTTTTCCCGGAAAGAGCGGAAATCCAACCTGCCGTTTCCTCAAAACCGCCGAAGCAGCCGTAATGGATTTCGCGCTCGCTGGGCATTTCACAATGGCCGGAGAGATCGCAAATCATGTTCAGATCTTCGCTTATGACCGTCAACTGCGACTGCCGGACATCATAGACGTCCTGGCGCCAGAGGCTGCCGTCCGCGTCGTCACCCAGCCATTTTTTCACGCCGTCGGCGCTCCAGTCGTTGATCATCCGCTCGGTTTCCTCAATGGACTGGCCTGTCGCCTCCGCGTAAATTTCAATGTTGCAGTAATTGTCGAACGAGTAGGGGTGCGCGATGATGTCGCCCGCGCGGTAACGGATGGCCTTGCCCGTTTCCGCAAATCCGCGGTAGGCGAGATCGTGCATGGAAAAGGACGGCCGGTTGCGGCTTTGAATCACCCAGTCCAGCGTTTTAAAGCCTTTTCCGCCGGCGATTTTCTGCGCGGCTTTGCCCAGCCCTTCAGCGAACCATTCGCCGAAGCCTTCACGCCGGCAGATTTTTCCGACCGCGGCCGTGAACGGTTCCACCGCGTACTTGTCCATTTCAATGCCGTCCAGGTCTTGAAGCGTGATCAGACCGGACTGATACATGCCTTGCAGCCACAGGAGCATCGACCACACGGCGAAAGATTCCATGCCGTATTTGTGGATGCTGTTCGTGACCGCCCACCAGACCTGCTGATCCGGAAAGCCGGACAGCATGCCGTGATTCGAGCAGGTTGCCCCGCCGCTGCCGATGCCCGGCATGTTGTAGTTGATGTGGCACTGCAAGGGACAGAAGGAACAACCCAGGGATCCCACCATGTATTTGCTGAGCATCTCCTTGATTTCGTCCGTATAGACGCCCGATTCTTTTCTCCGGCGATACCGGTAGCCGTCCACAACGTGCCGGGCCAGGCCGCCGCGCTGCCAGGTCTGGTAGTAAAGCCTTCCCTTGCCCTTCGTGTAGTAGTCGAAATACTCCTGCCAGAGCTTGCGCACGGCTTTCGGATCCGCGACCTGAAGGCCTTTCGTTCCCCGCACCGCCAGCGCCTTGAGCTTTTTGGCGCCCATGACGGCGCCCATTCCGCCCCGGGCTGCCGTGTGTTCGATATCGTGAAGGATGAGCGCGTTTACGATGCGGTTTTCACCTGCCGGACCGATGCAGGCGACGCGCACGTCCGGATCCTGGCATTCGCTGCGGATGGCCGCCTGGGTTTTGTACACATCCAGGCCCCAGAGAGCGCCCGCATCAACAAAGCGGACGTCCTCGTTATAAATCGACAGATAGACCGGCTTTTCCGATTGGCCTTTGATCACAATATGATCGTAGCCGGCAAATTTCATTTCCGAGGGAAGCTGTCCGCCCATGCCGCAGTGAACGTAGGGATGATTGGGCTGTTCCGGCGCCCGGGAACAGACGTTGGCCTTGTTGCCGAAGAGACTGCCTGTAAGGGGGCCGGTGCTGAAAATCAGCATGTTTTTTTCGTCAAAAGCTCTGGTGTCGGATGGAACGCACTCGGTAAAAAGCCGGGCGGCGACTCCCGCTCCGCCGATAAATTCTTTTGCATAACCGGACGTCGCGATCCGCTCGATCGTTCGGGCGGAAAGATCGATGATCAGGATGGTTCCCGCGTTGCTCATGTCAAGCCTCCTTCCTTTGCAGTTCCAGAAATTTCACTGATTTTTCTCGGGCGCGGGCGATTCCCACACGCTCTTCCTCCATGTATTGCAGCGCGCCGCCGAAGCAGAATTTGGCGCACTGCGGCTCGTCGTAGTCGGCGCAGAGGCTGCACTTGACGGCCGCGTGACGGTCGGATCGCACGGTAACCGCTCCGACGGGGCAGGCGACTTCGCAAAGCTTGCAGCCGATGCATTTTTTCTCGTCTACGATTTTGGCGTTGCGTCCGTCGCGGCTGATGGCGCCCGCCGGACAAACCGCCTGGCAGTATGGATTTTCGCACTGCATGCACATCACCGGCGTTTTGTAGAGAATGCCCTCTTCAAAAGTTCGGATAACGCGGATGCGCGCCTTTTCGGGATTGAATTCTCCTTCATTGGACAAACTGCAAATCGCCTCGCACACCCGGCAGCCGACGCATTTTGTCTGATCGAAAACAATTCTTTTCATTTTTATCCTCCGGAAGCTGATCGCTAAGGCCGCGATGCCAATAACAATGTTCTCTTGTTATGCTATTAATGACATAACATATTAATATTAAACGATAACATTGTTTTCCAAATACGGCTAAAAAAAGGGGAAGTCAAGCACTTTCTTTGGGAAGTGGAGGATGGCCGGGAATTAAAGCGATGAAATCGTTAGAGTAAAAAATTTTTTTAAAAGATTTTCCCGGCCTGCGGCCGGGGTAAGGGGAAATGAGAAAAATATGTTGAAATTATTTTTGTCGATTCGGATCGGCAATGGCCCGCCAGATCATGTCGTAATATAAATTGGCGTTGGCGGTCAGGCTGTCTTTCTGGTTGAGGTAAAGCCAGATATAAACGGAGCGGTGCATGATGCCGTACAGGACGTCGAACATGATTTGGGCGGGAATGTCCGGATTCAGGATGCCCTTATCCTTGCCTTCCTGGAAAAGGCCGATGACGCGCGCGGAGAGGTCTTTTTGCTTGAAGGTGTTGTCGGTCGCCCAGGTTTTAAAGGGCACGGTCATCATGACGATGGCGGCGATATCCGGATTTTTTTCGTAAAAATCGAGGATGACCCAGATCATTTTGCGGATCTTTTCCCGGATGTCCTCGAGGCCCTGCAGGTGTTCGGCCAGACGGTCGTCCAGCGCCTGGATCCATTCATCGATAAAGGAAAAGAGCAGCCGCTCTTTGCTGTCGAAATGCATGTAAATCGTGTTCAGGCCCACACCGGTTTTCTCGGCGAGGCAGCGCATGTTGACTTGGTGGAAGTCTTTGTGGCTGAACAACTCCTTGACGACGTTCTCCAGCTTGCCCTTGGTTTGCGGGTCCAGTTTTCTCTTCGGTATGGAATCGGCCATGACTTTTTTATCCGTCTCTTCCGCAGCGCGGCGGACTTTCCGCAGCTCTTTTGCTTCGGCCGTCCCACGGCGGCCTTAATAATGATGTTGCGACAGTTGAGCTTTTGTTTAATGCAACCGCCCGGATTAGTCAATTGAAAGGACAAAAGGAAATCGTCCGTTTCCGGAGGCTGCCGGATTTCCGGGCATCAGGAGGCTCAGGCCGTCGCGCCCTTACTTGATCAACTGGGCCAGGCGGCTCCAGCGGACGTTATTTTCGTCCCGATTCCACGACCAGTACAGGATGAAGGCCTTGCCCTGCACGTCCCGGAGGTCGACAAATCCCCAGAAGCGGCTGTCGAGGCTGTGGTCGCGGTTGTCGCCCATCACGAAAAGCGATTTTTCCGGAACGACCACCGGGCCGAAGTTGTCGCGCGGCTGGGCTTCGGCCGGATAGATCGCCTGATCGGTGTAATAACCGTAGGGATCCGCGTACGGCTTGTCGTTGAGGAAGAGCTTCTTGTTTTTCATTTCGATTTTGTCGCCCGCGACGCCGATGACGCGCTTGATGAAATCCTTGGAGCGGTCTTCCGGATAAACGAACACGATGACGTCTTCCCGCTTCGGATCCGTAACCGGAATAAGCGTGGTGCGGAAATACGGAAGCTTGACGCCGTAAATGAATTTGTTCACGAACAGATGGTCGCCGACCAGCAGCGTCGGAATCATCGAGCCGGAGGGAATTTTAAACGCCTGGATGACGAAGGAAATAATGAAGCCGGCGATCAGCAAGGCGATCAGGATCGACTCGATGAATTCGCGGATTTTTGATTTGACTTTGACGGGGGCCGATTTGTTTTCTTTCATGATGTTTAACCTTTCCTTTGTGTCGGGCGGTATTTTTTTTTCAGGCGAAAATCCGGGCCAGATCGTTGGCGGTTGCCCAGAGGGTGAGTCCGATGAGGACAAGCCATCCGGCCATCGAAAATCCTGCGGATGCTTTGCCAAGCGGAGGGACCACTTTTTCCAGAATGTCGAAAAGCGCCCTGCCGCCGTCCAGCACCGGCAGAGGCAGTAAATTGATGGCGGCAAGATTGAGGCTGAGGATGGCGGCAAAGAGCAGAACCGCCGCCTGGCCGCCGCCGATGATGGCGCTTCCCTGCGCGACAATGCCGATGATGCCGGCCAGATCCCCGCTGTTTGTAAAAAGAAGCGGCAGCGATGCAAAAATGGAAAGCAGAATAACGGCGGCCTGTTTTCCCGCCCAAAGCAGCGCGGAAAAAATTCCCATGTCGCGGCTTGAGACGCCGTAAACGGTGAGCAGCAGGACGGCGGCGGCGCCATTGGCGATAATGCCGCCCAGCGTAAAAACGATGCGGTAAAGCAGAGGGATGGCCGACCATTCCTCCTTCGTGCCGATGCGCGCTTTGAGATAGCCGCCCAGCGGAAACAGCGACAGCCGGTATTCGACGCCCTTCCGGGTAAAGCCGGCCAGGCGCGGCCCGAAGCCCACCGAAAAGGTTTGAACCGGTATCTTTGCCAGGCGCGCCGCCGTGAGGTGCCCCAGTTCATGAACAAGAATCAGCAGTCCGATAATGCCGAGGGTGTATCCATAAAGCATTGGCGTATCCTTACATTTTCCGGCGGTAGTAAAAAACGCCGAACATATACGTGTAAACCGACGACAGGGCGAACACGAGAATCGGGTACATCGCGTTCAGGGCCGGATGGAAAAGGTAAACGACCACAATAGCCATCAGTCCGTAAAGCGCGACCTGCTGCTGCAGGTTCGCGGCCTTGAGCTCGATCAGCCGTTCGCGCTCATCGACGATCGTCCGCCGGTCCATGACATAAAAAACGATATAGATCAAGGTCGTGACGATGACGATGCCGCGCATGATCCATACTTCATTCATACTGAGATTTCCTTTCCCCCGCCCGGACCGGGAAACTGCCGCCGCCCGGTTCGGATAAGGTCCGTTTGCCGCTTATGCCTGCGGCAGAAAAAAAATATCCTCGACACGCGCGTTGAGCAGGCGCGCGATGCGCAGCGCCAGTTCCACCGAAGGGATGAACTTGTTGTTTTCGATGGAATTGATGGTCTGGCGCGAGCAGCCCACCTTCTGGGCCACTTCCGCCTGCGTCAGATTGCCGCAGGTGATGCGGGCAATTTTGAGCTTGTTGTCGATCATGAACTGCGTGTAATCCATACTTGATAATATGTCAAGTATAATTTACATATTGTCTTGCATATTGGATATGTGCCGGCCGTTTGCTGCAAAAAAAGCCGGGCGACACGCGCGCGTCGCCCGGCCGAAGGTCAAGCCTGCCCGGAGCCGGCCTGTACAGACAGCCGTTTATCAAGTCCGGTTTAACAGTTCATTTTTTACCAGCGGTCGAGAATTTCCTTCGTGAGTTCGGAGCGGATGGCCTGATCGAGGTACACGCTGCCGAACAGGCGGCTGCCGGCCATTTTGGCGTTCAGAACGGACAGGCCGTTGGATCGTTCGTCAAGCCAGGGCACGTCGATCTGGTCGTAGGAAAAGTCGCCGGTGAAGACCATTTTCGTGCCTTCGCCGCCGCGCGTGGCGATGGCCTTGACGTGCGAAGGCGGCAGGTTCTGGATTTCATCGACGATCACGAAGCACTTCTGAATCGAGCGGCCGCGGATCTTGTCGAGGTCCATCATCTCGATTTTACCGTTGGCGAGCCAGTCGTTGATCTTGTCTTTCATCCGGTCGGCGACCAGCTCCCTGATGGCGTTGATATTGTCGTAAATCGGATGCATCCAGGGCTTCATCTTCGCGTCGATGTCGCCCGGCGAATAGCCCAGGCGGTCCTTGTTGCCCAGCTGAATCGTGGCGCGGCTCACCAGGATCTGCCGGTAATTGGCCGACTGTTCGAAAGCGGCCAGCAGCGCCAGAAAGGTTTTGGCGGTTCCCGCCTTGCCGGTAAGCGCCACCAGCGGCACGGCCGGGTCGCGCAGGAGATCCATGGCGATAAACTGTCCCCAGTTGATGTCGCCGTTGTTGGAGCGGGGGCGCACGCCCAGCAGGTGGATGTCCCGGTCGACGACGCGGAAGGCGTCTCCCTTGCGCACGGCGGCAAACGCCGGTCCCCAGACGCCGTCCACGTCGCAGTAGCAGACGATGCCCTCGTTCTGGCGGACCTGCGTCAGCTGCGCGGCCAGTTTTGCATCGGGCAGGTTGACCGGAAAAGACTTGTCGGACACCCAGCGGCGCTGCAGGTTCACGGTGGGGCGCGCCGTCAGGTGCTGCTTGACATCCGTCTGATCCATCTGCACCGACTGCACGTCAAGGCCGAAGTTCAGGGCGAGCGTTTCCAGGGCCGCGTCCTGCGTGACCAGGATGACTTTCGAGTGGCTCAGCTTTTTCTTGGCGTTGAGCGCGGTGGCGATGATGCAGTGGTCGTTTTTGTCGATTTTCAAATCCGCGTCGTGGGTCAGATTGAAATCGTAATGAAAGAAGCGGACGGAATGGTCCTTGGCGCGAAAAAGATTGCGGACATTGCGGATGACGCTGCGGGCGATGTCCGCCTTGAAGTCGTTGCCGGTTTTGTGCGAGTCAAGTTCCTCCCAGGTCGCGTAAGGGATCAGCACGCAGTTGCGGCCGTTCTGCCGCAGTTTTTCGAAGACATCCATGCTGTATTCCAGCGCGCTGGTATCCACCACGAAATATTTTTCCGGAACTTTGCCTGACGTTTTCACCTTTCCTTTTGCTTCAGCCTGCGTTTTAGCCTTTTTCGCATTCGTCATGAATTCGCTCCCGGGATTTTGAAGTTGCAGAGGGTCAACTGCGGATTTTATGAAAGCGCACCTCCTTCGCCGGCGTCGCCGGGTTGTTTGACGTCATTGTACCAAATCTGCAAAAACGGACAAGCGAAAAAGTGTTCCGGAATCGAAGAATGATTTGAACGCCTGCGTGAAACGGTGCAT
>Ga0228535_1002559_pt1 | contig 16838 bp, 15 predicted proteins | sample SJ1metagenome_FD_168457 | JGI IMG/M metagenome (GOLD analysis project Ga0228535, IMG submission 168457) | Enriched culture of PCE-dechlorinating microbial communities from Ithaca, New York, USA - SJ1 | ecosystem: Engineered > Modeled > Simulated communities (microbial... > Unclassified | place... | reverse complement strand
CTGGGTGAAGGCGGAAGCTTACACGCCGAGCAGGTTTGTGTGGAACAACGTCAAAACCCTGGGCAAAAACGGCGCGGCGGTTTACTGGCGTGTCGTGGGGAAGCAGGGGAAAACGGTTGTGGCCTCCGGGGCGTTTGTGCTCAAGTAGTTCATGGTGGATGGTGAATGGTGGATCGTGGATGGTGAATGGGGAATGGTGGATGGTGAATGGATGTAGGGCGGGGCTTTAGCCCCGCCGGATTTGGCGAAGCTGAAGCTTCGCCCTACGTTGGGGAATTCGGTTGAAACCTCCCCCGGAGCCCCCTCCAGAGGGGGACAAATGCCCCGCCGGCGGGGGTACCGGGGGTGCAAAAGGCCTAATGAAAAAATGCTCTTGCGCTTCGGCGAAGCGGGAGGCGTTGCGGTTGAAAAAGCGGAGACGGTTGACAATAAACAAACATTACATCCAGAGGGGAGAACTTATGGAAGAAGGGAAGTATTTCGAGGAGAAAGCAGATCTGAAAAAAGACGAAAAACCGGCTTATGTGCCGCCGCAAATTATCACCTATACCAGCGAGGAACTGCTGGAACAAATCGGTCCCGCCATGGCGTGCAGCCTCGCTCCCTGTGTTGTTGGTCCCTGACGGGAAGGAAAACATTTCATGCGCAGCAGGAAGAAGCAGCAGGAGGAGATTCCGGTTCTGCCTTTTTTTGAGTACTCCCCCTCCGGTTCCGGAGGGGATGACGGCCGGCTGGTTCTTTTCCACGAAAAGAGGCCGGAATGGATTCTCGCCAACCGGACCTTCGCCGTAATCGCCCGACTTCTGGCGGAGGGCCGGTCCCTCGAAGAGGCGGCCGGCGTTCTTTGCGAGCGCTATCCGGTTTCTCCTCAGCAGGCCACAAAGGACGTGCGCCTGGTCCGGGAGCATCTGGAGCGGCGCCGCTTTCTGGGCGATTCGGCGCAGACGCGGCCCGAGCGCTTTCCCAGACTCAAAAGTCTTTTTATCTATGTTACGGACCGCTGCAATTTGACCTGCTCCCACTGTTACTACACGGATTATTCGCGCAAGGACATTCCCACTCACGCCTACAAAAAGCTGATCGATGAAATGGTGGAGCTGGGCGGAACAGACGTCACACTCACGGGCGGCGAAGCGTTTCTCCATCCCGATCTGAAAGAGATGCTGCTTTACGGAAACGGCCGGTGCGCCCCGTCGCTGCTCACCAACGGCACGCTCATCGATAAAGACTGGGCCTTGTTTCTGGGGGGGCTTCGGGATGTTTCCGTTCAGATCAGCATCGACGGCGCGCGTCAGGAAACCCATGACGCCATCCGGGGCAAAGGCGTTTTTGCCAAGGCACTTCGGGCCGTGGATCTCCTTCAGGAGGCGGGTCTCGGCGACAGAATCAACTTGCTGCGACGGTTATGTCAAAAAATATTTCCGAACTTCCGGATATCATCCGGCTTGCCCAGGACAAGGGTGTGCCCAAAGTCCGGTTTTTGCCGCTTCGGAAACAGGGCCGGGCCCGGAGCCGCTGGCCGGATATTGGCGCTGTGACCACGAAGCAGTACGAGTATTTTTTTGATTTTGCCGGCGACGGGCGGCGTTTCCACGAACCGGCTGTGGACATAACCTGCGGCTTGTCGGGATTTCTCCTGGAAGTTTCTCCCGGCGTAGCGCCGGACGGCATCTGGTGTCCGGTGGGATGCAAACTGGTTGTCACGCCCGCCGGCCGGGCGTTTCCCTGCGCACTGATGCAGACGGAGGAATTTTTTCTGGGAAACGTGTTTGAGGCAGGCCTGGAAACCGTCATGCGGTCGGCAGCCATGCGGAAAACCTGCGGTCTGTTGACGGAAAGAATCCGGAAAATAGCCGACTGCGCCGCTTGTTCCTGGCGCAATTTCTGTCAGGCGGGCTGCATGGGGGATGCGCTCGAGGATGCCGGAACGGTGTGGGACAAGGGCAGGTTTTGCGCCTACCGCAAAATGCTTTACGAAAAGGCGTTTTGCAAGCTCGCCTGCGGCCGGAAGGCGGAGACGCAGTTGCCGGTTGGCGACACGCCATGAAAACGAAATGCTACCGCATTCTGGACGTCAATCTGTCGCTTTCCTCCGATTCCGAAATCTTTTTGCGGAATTTTGAAACGGACTTTTCTCTTTTTGCCGCGGCGGAAGAAGCCGCCGGCCTTTCTCTTGCGATCAGCTATACTCAGAAAGACGGAAAGGGATCGCTCTCGATCAACGGTATTTCGCGTCTTCTCGGAGAAACGCCGCATGACGCGGCGCTTGCGTATCAGGTTGTTACAGCCGAGATCATGAACACCGTCTGCGACTTCACGGTTCTTCACGGCGGCGTCGTCGCCAGAGAAGGCCGCGCGCTCGCCATCAGCGGTCCTCCCGGCGCGGGCAAGACGACGCTGGTGACGGCCCTCCTTGCGGCCGGGTTTGAATATCACTCCGACGATTTTTGCCCGATTGCGCATGCGACACGTCTGGTCCACCCTTTTCCCCGGACCATGTGGCGGGTCGCCGCCGACGTCGGGAATGAAGCGACACGGGAGGCAGGCGTCCGACCCGGAAAGGTTCCCGTGCGGCTCGACCCGGCCGAAGTGCGCATTGCCTCGGAGCCCTGCCGGCTCGCGGGCCTGATCTTTCTCGATCCCGGCCGGGAGGATGAAGAGTGGTGCGTAACGCGCTTCCAGCTTGCGGCGCCGGGTGAAAAAATTCTGGCGCAGGCGCTGGCATCTCTGCCGGATGTGGTCGTGGTTGAACGCAGCGGTAAGATTCCGAACCGGGAAATTCGCTACCGCCGGCGGGAAGGCCGGGCCGGAGATGTTGCCGCTCTGTTTGAAGCGCTGGCGCCTTACGTCGGAAACAAATATCGCGTCGATTTTTTCACGCCCGATTTCAGCCGGCCGCCCCGTTTGACGCGCCTGTCGCCGTATGAAATGGCCTATCTGCTGCTGGGCGAGTTGAAAACCGAAACCGGAGATTTGCGCGGCAGGCCGGGGAACTATTTCATGAAACTGGCCGGATTGCTGGCCGGCGTGCGCTGCTGCCGCCTGAGCGTCGGGCCGCTGGAACAGATGAGGGACCTGGCGGTAAGCGTCTGGGAAGAAGATCGGCTTTCTTTCCGAAACGAATATGCGCGTGATGCGCAAAAGGAGGCTATTCCATGAGAAAAGAATGTGGACGGATTCTTCGGGCAATTTTCGTTCCGCTGGTCCTGGCGCTTTTCCTCGGCGCGTGCGGCTCCGCGACGGATCAGGAGCTGCGCATGACCGCCGCCAGCGAAGACGGACTCACGCTGGATCTGTCCGTGCCGGCCTGGAGAACCGAAGAGGTGGCTCTGCCGGAAGGCGTTTTCCAGCGGCTCAGCGTTGCAGGCTGGGCAGCCTCCGGCTCGCCCGGCGCGCCGGAGCTGCCGGTCCGGGGCGTTCTGATCCAGGTTCCTCCTTCCGGAAAGATTTCAATTGCGGCAGTGGAAGGTCCTTTCACTTCTTTTTCCGGCATCCATGCGGCGCCTGTTGTGACGCAGACGGTTTCCGATGAAGGCGTCGTGCAAAGACAATACAAAAAGAATGAAATTCTTTATGCGGCCAAAGACTTTCTGCCCGGTCCTCTGGCCGTCGTGGAGCGGATCGGGATTTTCCGCGGCGCGCCCGTGGCGCGGGTGCTGTTCCGGCCCTTTCAGTGGAATCCCGCCACCGGAGAACTCCGCGTCTATACACGCATCACGGCAAAGATCGCGTTTGAAGAACCGCAACGCGAAGGATCCGCGGCAAGCGATGAAAAACCGGATGAAGACGCCTTTGCGCCGCTTTTGGGCGCCAACATCATTAATTACCGGCCGGCCGTTTTGGGACGGGCGCCGGCGCCGCGCGATGCGGCGGATGCCCTGGCCCTGTTCGGGAAGCCGAAGATGCTGCGGATCGAAGTGAAGAAGACCGGCATTTATCGCATCACCGGCGGCGATCTGAGCAAAAACCGCATTTATCCCGGTGCGATCAATCCGGAAACGTTCCGGCTCATGCACCGGGGAGAAGAAGTCTCCCTGCGGATGGTGATGAAGGGCCGGCGGTTTGCCGCCGGGGATTATCTGGAGTTTTACGCACAGAGCGTGGATAATTCTTACACCGATACGAATGTCTATTGGCTTTCCTGGGGCGGCGAAGCCGGCCGGCGGATGGCAGTGCGCGATGCGTCCCCTGCGGGACAGATCGCGCCTGCCGAATCGTTTGCCCATAAGGCGCGCTTTGAGGAAAATCATATTGCCTGGGGGCTCACGCCCGGCGCGCCCGACGCCGACTACTGGTTTTGGGAACGGATCAACGCGCCGTCCACGAAGAACTATTCTTTTTCCCTGCCGTCGGTGAGCCCCGCGCCGGGAACGGGAACGGCGCGCGTTTGTTTCCAGGGACGCACGACGCTGGGACACCACACCCGCGTGCTCGTCAACGGAACGGTCATCGGGAACGCCTACTGGAACGGCGATATCGCGTACGTGCAGGAAATGAACATCGACCTGGCGCTGCTGCGGGAAGGGGTAAACACGCTTGCCGTCCAGTCGCCGGGCGACACGGGCGCGGTCGTGGACAGCATTTATCTCAACTGGTTTGAGATTTCCTATCTGAGCCGGTTTGCGGCAAACGCGGACGAACTGGCGTTTGAACTTGCGGGAGCAGGTCGGCTCCGGGCCGAAGTCGGCGGATTCAGCCGTCCGGCGGTCTATCTTTACGACATTACCGATCCGTCGGCGCCGGTCGTCTATGAAAATTATACCGTGGCTGCGGAGGCGGGAGGCTACAAGCTTACCGCCGAGGATGACGTGGCAGGCCGGAAAATGCTGTATGCCGCGTCTGAAGACGCAGTCGGGTCCCCCTCGTCGCTCGCGGTCTGGACGCCGTCCGATCTTAAGAATCCGTCCAACCGAGCCGACTATATTTTGATTGCTCCCCGGGAATTTCTCTCCTCCCTCAGAGCGCTGGCCTCATACCGTCAGACAAGGGGGCTCAAGGTGAAGTCCGTGGCCGTAGAGGACATTTACAATGAATTCAGCTTCGGCCTTACGGATCCGGCCGCGATCAGGGATTTTCTGGCCTGGGCGTATCAAAACTGGAGCAGGCCCGCGCCGGCTTACGTGCTTTTGGTCGGAGACGCCACGTACGATTACAGGGATTATCTCGGCGCGGGCAAAAAGAGTTGGGTGCCCGCGCATCTGACCTTTACGAATGAGCTCGGCGTCACGCCGGACGACAACTGGTATGTCGCGGTGGAAGGCGACGATGTCCTGCCGGAAATGATGATCGGCCGGATACCCGCTTCCAGTGCGGCCATGGCGGGACGGCTGGCCGCAAAAGTCCTGGGCTATGAAAGATCTTTCTTTTACAAGCCCAAGGAGGCGCTCTTCGCGGCGGACAATAACGAGCTGTTCTTCGAAGCGGTCAGCGACGGCTTCATCAGCCGCCTCGGCGCGAAAGTGACGCCGCAAAAAGTTTATTTGCGGACGTATCCGGATACGGCGGCCGCGAGAGGAGCGCTCATTGGCCATATCAACCGGGGAATGATTTTTACCGCTTATGTCGGACACGGCGACGCCACCCACTGGTCCGGCGAACCGCTGTTTTCCCTGGAAGACATTGCGCTTCTCGGCAACGCCGGAAAGCTGACGTTTCTTCTGACCTTCGACTGCCTGAACGGTTTTTTTGCCATTCCCACATCCTACTCGATCGGCGAAGCGTTCGTGACGTCCGAAAAGACGGGTGCCGTCGCCGCCTTTTCGCCGAGCGGCCTGGGCTACACGATAGAGCACCAGGCACTCGGGAACGCGGTCCTGGAGTCCATCTTTACGGCGGGAAACCGCCTGGCGGGCGACATTACGACGGGCTCAAAGATTGCGGCTTACGGCAAGGGGGCTTCCGCGGATATCGTGCGGACCTTCACGCTGTTCGGCGATCCGGCGACGAAACTGAAGGTTCCGTAATGGAGACGCGCGGGCAGCGGGACAAAAAAACGGATGCGGGGCGCCTGATTCCCTTCCTTATCGGGGAGGCGCGGCGATCTCTTTCCTTTCCCATTTCCGGAACCAGTATGCTGCCTCTTTTGCAGGAAGGAGACACGGTTGTGATTGAAGCCGCCGGGCCGGGCGAACTGCGCAGGGGGGATGTGATTCTCTTCCGGGAAGAAGGCCGCCTCATCGTTCACCGCCTGGTTGGCGTCAAAACGGCCGGCGGGCAAAAAGTCTTCTGCCAGAAAGGGGACAATCTTTCCGGGTGGAGCTGGATTTCCGGCGACGCAATTATCGGCCGGGCGGCCGCCGCCGCATGCTCAGGCGCCCCGCTGAATTGGTCGGCCTTCCCCTGGACGTGGATCAATGCGGCGCTGGGATGCTGGGGCGGATTTTATGTTGCGTCCGTTTCTTTTCTTTCTGAAGGGAAGGCGCTTGTTTTTGCTGGCCGGTCGTCCTGGATCACCCGAGCCGGCGCCCGTCTGCTCCGGTCTTTTTTTCGCTTCCCCGGATTTCTGTTTGGGCCGGCGCTGAAGAGGCTCCGGACCCGCTCTGCACAGGAGGTTCCCCACTGAGCGATGAAAAGACAAGATGATTCATCGGCCGTCGCCTGCGCCGGCCTGGGCAAGGTTTTCGGCGGCCGGTCCGTTCTTTGCGACCTCTCCTTCAGCGTGCCCCACGGAAGCGTCTGCGCAATCGTCGGCGCCAACGGGGCCGGCAAGACGACCCTGCTCAAGATTCTGGCGACGCTCGTGACGCCGTCGGCCGGCCGGGCCCGCGTCTGCGGCGCGGATGTCGGAAAAAGCCCCGCCCTGGCGCGTCGGCGCATCGGCTATATGTCTTCAGAGGAACGCAGCTTTTACTGGCGTCTCACCGGCGAACAAAATCTGCGCTTCTTTGCGGCGCTGCAGGGCATGAGCCGATCCGCAAGCGAAGCGGGTATCACCCGCTTGCTGGACCGTCTGGGACTTTGTCAAATGCGCGGCAGGAGATTTCAGGAATACTCGACGGGAATGAAGCAGCTCCTGTCCATCGCGCGCGGGCTCCTGCACGATCCGCCGGTCATTCTCGCCGACGAACCCACCCGGAGCCTCAGCCCGGAAGCGTCGGAGCGCTTTTACGATCTGGTCCGCGACGAAACAAAAAACGGAAAAACTTTTCTTTTTGCCTCTCACAATCTGCCGGAAGTGGCGTGTCTGGCCGATACCGTCCTTCGCCTTGCGGAAGGCCGGATTGCGGCGCAGGGACAGATGAAGGATGTTGTGGAAAGATTTCCCGTTTCCGCCGGAAATTCGGCCGGCGTTTCTCAAGGGTCCGCGGGGTTGCTGTGATGATCCGGACGCTGGGCGCATTTCTTCGCCGCGATTTGCGAATCGCGGCAAGCTACAATCTCTCCTTTGTTCTCGAGATTCTGGGCATCTTTCCCCTCGTGCTGATGTTTTTCTTTCTGGCCCGGCTCTTCGGCGATATCGCAGCCGGTCCCCTGCGCGCTTACGGCGGAGCTTATTTCCCCTTTGTCCTCATCGGAATTGCCGTCCAGAATTACTTTTCCGCCGCGTTGAGAAGTTTTGCGGCCGGCATCCGGGAAGCGCAGGTTGCCGGGACGCTTGAAGCGGTCCTTGCCACGCCGCTTTCTCCCGGCGTCTTTCTTTTCGGCACGGCGCTTTACGCTTTTGTGTTCAACGCGCTCAGGATTTTTCTCTACCTGATCGCGGGGGGGCTGCTGGCGGGGATGGTCTTCGACCTGCAAAACATACCGGCCGCGCTTTTCGTACTGGTTTTGTCGATAGCCGCCTTTTCCAGCATGGGCATTCTGTCGGCCGCCTTCATTTTATTTTTCAAAAAAGGCGATCCGCTGAACTGGTTCTTTTCCGTTCTTTCCTGGCTTCTGGGAGGCGTGTATTATCCGGTGAGTGTTCTTCCCGAATGGCTGAGGACGCTGGCCGGGTTCATTCCCATGACCCACACCCTCGAAGCCCTGCGGATTTTGCTTTTGGGGCAGGGGACGCTGGGCGACGTGTCCGGACACCTGGCCGCGCTTGCCGCCTGGGCGGCCATCGGCCTGCCGGCCGGCTACGGCTTTTTTCTGCTGGCGCTTGGGCGCGCGCGGAGGGACGGAACGATCGGCCATTACTGACCATCGGCCGGTTCAGCGTTCGGCGAGCAGGCCTTTTTGGATAAGCGCGTCAATGCAGCTGCGGACATCCTTTTCCACCGTGTCGTCTTCCCGCACGCTGGACGTTTTTTTGAGGGTGTCGATAATCTCTTCCTCGGTTCGGCCTTTCCGCAAAAGCTCATAAACGGTGCGCGCCGTCTGGTTGAGAATATGAACGGAATCGCCTGCGCTGTCGTAAAACAGCAAATCGGAATCCACTTCCTTCACGATGAATCGGGACGGGGTTTTCATGGTGCGTCAAATGCCTCCTTGGGCGGCGACTATAGACAAGCGGGACCGGCGCTGTCAACAAAAACCGACTGTCAGCCCGACAACAGCCAGTCCTTGAGTTCTGTCATCCGGTTGGTTTGCGCCGCGGCGCTTTGGGCCTGCCGGTCGCCGCTTGCGGTCCGCCAGGCGGTTTTGCCGTGGCGTTTCAGCACGTCCCGGAACCGGACGGGATAGTACAGGAATATCCGCCAGGAGTCGGCCGGCGCGGGATACATCAGGGACATGGTTTTCCGTGGCAGAAACAGCCGATCGCGGAGAAACTTCAGAAGGATGCCCGGACGCTCCCGGCTCCACAGGCGGGCGACTCCGGCCGATTTCCCCATGTGAATTTTGACTTCGTCGCCGGCAAAAATATGCTCCCGCAGCTCATGCAGATAGCTTTCCGCATCATCGCCGAGGCGCAAAGCGGCGAGCGGCTCCGCCGGAATGGCCGCATCCAGAAGATCTCCGGTCAGGCGCAAAACCAGGTAAACGGCCCGCCGCACACCCCATGCACCGGCGCGCCGGGCGATATCCTCCCAGTGCAAACCGGCCGCCTCATGCCGCAGGAGTTCGCCGATATCGCAAAGCATCCGGACATGCAGGGCATAGGTGTGCGCGGCCGTATGCGCACACAGGTGCAGGAGCAGATCTTCGGGTGAGAGCGTCCGCGCGGAAACGCCGGCGATCACGGCCGGCTGCGAGCGCTTCCAGAGCCCGGCGATATCGTTTTCCATGCCCTTCACCGACAGAAGCGTCCAGTGGATTTCCACCCGGATGCCGCTGCCGGGAAGCTTGTAGCCGAAGTGGTGCGTTTCTTCCGTTATAACGCGGTTGGGATTGTCCGGAACGGCGCCCGATTCCGTGAGCGCCTTTTCCACGCGCGGCAGGTCTTCTTTTTTCACCAGCAGGTCGATGTCGTTCATGCTGCGAATTCCGACGTTGCCGTAAACGACCTGGGCCAGATAAACACCCTTGAGGGCAATCACGTCGATCCGCAGGCGATGGAGGAGCTCCAGCACGCCGGACAGCGCGGAATAGAGACGGGCGTTGCGCATCGACAAAATCAGATAGTCCTTTTTCAATTCGTCCCGGACGGCCGCAGGCGGCAGGACGCCCGTCGCTTGGAGGCGATGATACAGAAAAGCGGAAACATTCTGCCGGCGCGCCAGATCGAGGACACAGCGCCAGTCCTCCGCGGAAGCGGAAGCCAGCCGCGACTTTTGGGCTGCGGCGCCGGCATATCCCAGGCCGGTCATTAACAGGGAGGCGCACTGATCCATGAAGGGCACTTAAACATAATCGATGGGCGGCTGTCAAAGAGTTCAAAGGGCTGCCTTGCATTTGATGGCGGCAAGGCGCGCCTTGACATTTTCCGGCGTCGTGTTATCAACACAAAATAAACAATCGATGCCGTCCGGGAAGTTTGCGCCCGATGGCCGGCTTGATGATGGTTGTTCATGCCTTAAACAGCGGCGCGGCGAGCACGCCGCAAATATTTTGCAAACAGGAGGAACTATGTTGGAATCTTTGTCGGGCAAAGTCGCCTGGATCACCGGCGCTGGAACGGGCATCGGCGAGGCGGCGGCCGTTGCTCTGGCGCAAAACGGCGCCGCGGCTATTCTCTCGGGGCGCAGGAGCGCCGTTTTGCAGCAAACGGCGGAGCGCATCGCCGCGCAAGGCGGCGCCGCCTTCGTGGAAACGCTGGACGTTTCCGATGCCGCATCCGTCGCTGCGGCGGCCGGGCGGATTATGTCGCGTTCCGGCCGGATCGACATCCTGGTCAACAACGCCGGGACCAACGTCGCCGAGCGGCACTGGGACAGGGTGACGCCGGAGAAATGGAAAGAGGTGATCGACGTCGATTTGAACGGCGCATTTTACTGCGCCCGCGCGGTTCTGGAAATCATGCGGAAGCAGCAGGACGGCCTCATCATCAACGTCTCGTCCTGGGCGGGGAGATTTTACACGCTTCTGACCGGACCGGCGTACAGCGCGGCCAAGCACGGTCTTATGGCCATGAACGCCAGCATCAACATGGAAGGCTGCCGGGACGGCATCCGCGCCTGCGCTTTGTGCCCAGGCGAAGTCTGGACGCCGATCATCGACCGCCGGCCCGACGCGCTGGCCGAAGACGTAAAGGCGAAAATGCTCCGGTCTGAAGATGTGGCCGAGGCGATTCTGTTTGTGGCGCGGCTGCCCAAAACGGTCTGCATCAACGAGATGATCATCAGTCCGACCTGGAACCGCGGGTACATTGCCGAACTCGCGCCGTGATGCAGAAAAGAGGACGAAGAACCCCGGTCTTTCGCGGCCGGGCCGGCTACAGTTGAAAACCGTGAACGCAAGGGAGGCAGAAGATGACGCGAGAAGAGATGAAGGACAGGGCCATTGTGCTGATGGCCGGGGAGCGCTTTCATTGAAGCCAGGCGCTGGCGGCGGTCGGCCGCGAAAAGCTGGGCAGGGGCCATGACGATGTCATCCGCGCCATGGGCGCTTTCGGAGGCGGTCTGGGCGGCTACGGGGAGGTTTGCGGCGCGCTGGCCGGCGCGCTGGCGGTGATCGGTCTGCGCTACAGCCGCGCTTCCGCCGGAGAAAAGGAAAATCCGAAGATGTGGTCCGACGCCCAGGAAATGGTGCGGCGGTTCCGCGATGAGATTGTCGGCCAGGGCGGCACGATCGCCTGCCGGGACATCGCCCGTGTGGACTGGACGAACCGCGACGAGGTCCGGGCCTTTTACCGGGGTGAGCGCGTGCAGAAGTGCATCGGTATTGTCGGCGCGACGGCAGACGTTCTGGGCGAACTGCTCGAACGCGATTTTTTTACGATCCTGTAGAATGCGCCGCCGTCATTCGGGGCTCGGGCAGAAGCAGGTCATGGCGTCGTTGAAACCGTCCGCGATGCGGCGCTCGAGGGTCCTGCGGGTGAAATCGCTTCCCGATCCGACGGCGCCGGTTCCCTCTTCGCCGATCACGATGACCCGGTCCATCTTGCGGTGGCGGATCAGATCCCGGTATCCTTCGTGCTTCCGGATGGGGCTCGCGGCGGGCAGGGCCGCGTCGATTTTCTGCATCACGTCCACAAAGGCACTGTACTTGCCGTAGAGCTTGCGGTCCAGCGCGAATTTGCCGGAAAAGAGCAGCGTGTAAAACCGTTCGGCGGCCGCGGGCAGTGTTTCGGGCAGAGCCCCCCCGTGTGCGGTGGAGCGAGACCAGGATGATTTCCCGCACGGCGGAAGGATTGTCCGCTTCAATTTGTTCGAGCGCGTTTGCCGCCACGCCGACGGGCATGTTCATGAAGATGCCGCCGTCCCAGTAGTATCTTCCGTCGATCAGCGTCGGAGGAAACGAGACGGGAAAGCTGCCGCTGGCGACGATGTGATCCAGAGTCAGGGTTGTTTCGGCGTTGTCGAATTTAGCCTGCCTGCCTGTTTCGACATCGACGGCCGTCACGATGAGACGGGTTTTGTCCGGCCGGTTGAGCTTTTCCGGATCGACCAGTTCCGCGAGCGTCTCTTTCAAAAGCGACGTGTCATAGACGCTGGATGTGAAAAACGGCGCGCAGAAGGGCATAAAGCAATACTCCGGCTTCAGGCGGTACATGCCGGGATTGCCGAAAAACGAGAGGTACTGTCCGGGCCGGGTTCCCCAGATGCCGCAAGCATTCTCCCCGGCAGCCGGCGCAGGTGCGGACTCCGGCGTGAAGGCGGCATCGACGCACAGTTTTTCCCGCCAGAGCCTGTCGAGAGCGGCCATGGCGTCTGTCCTGGCGCCGACGAGGAGCGCGGCGTTGATCGCGCCGATGGAAACGCCCGCGACCACGCGGGGAACGAAATTTTCCCCCCGGACGGCGTAGAGCGCTTTCAGCACTCCGTATTCATAGGCCCCGAGGGCGCCGCCTCCCTGCAGCGACAGAGCGGTGAGGGGCGGCGAGGGTTTTGCTTTTTTCATGACGCGTCTCCTTTGGCTTTCCGTTTTATGCGCAGCGGTCAGACGTCCTTCCGGAGCAGTCTTTGCAGGCGATGTTCCAGCGCCTCTCTCTCTTTTTCCGAAAAGGCCCGGCCCGCCGCCAGCGCGCTTTCAATGAGCGCGGCGGCCTCGGCCCTGCGTTTGGCGCGATGTTCGAGATACTTGGCCAGTTCGGTAACCGGATAGAATCCGGCGGGATTGCACTCGGCCATCTCCCGCCACAGGCAGACGGCGTCCTCGAGCCGGCCCGTGCGCTTGCAGAGCTGCGCCAGCTTCTGTTTTGACGCCGGCGAAAAATCCGCGCCTGCGTCTTCCCGCAAGAGGTCCAGAATTTTTTGCGCTCCTGCGGGATGGGTCCGCTGCAGCAGAAGCCCGGCCGCAGCCAGGTAGTCGTCGGGGTGCGCCTGCTCCCGGAGGATTTGCGCGGTGACAATGTCCACCAGATGTGCGGTGAGCGTCGCCATGGACACGATGTCGAGCCGGTTGTGCTCGAAGATGTCGCAAAGCAGCCGCGGGTCGCGCCTCCTCAGCCAGTCGAAATAGCGCTGGGGAATTTCCCAGCCGGGAATGTCCCCTTCGCGCCGGACGCCGAGAACGTCCGCCTCCAGCGTCGCCAGGCGGCAGTTTTCCAGACGGTGCCCCAGCAGGCGCCGCGCGGGATGGAGCAGGTCCAGATGGGGCAGCCCGGCCGGATCGTACGGCAGCCGGTTGAGAATGAAGCGCGCGGAAAGCAGATTGACGTCAAAAGCCTTGCCGTTGAAGGTGACCAGAAATTTTTTCTGCCGGGCGATGTCCCGCAAACAGGCCAGAGCCGCCGCCTCCTCGCTGAAGTCCCGCGCCAGGATCTGCTGGACCTGAAACCGGTTATCTTCAAACCAGCCCAGACCGATGAGAAAGGCCATCGTGCCGGTGCCGCCCGCCAGGCCGGTGGTTTCCGTGTCCAGAAACAAAGCGTCGGAAAAGCTGAATCCGCCGATGGCGGCGTTGCCCGCAAGCAGAGCCGCCGCCGTCATGTCCGGTTCGGAGACTTCCCGGAGGTTGCGGTATCCGTGGCGGCTGGCGCCGGGCAAAAAGACGCTTTTCAAAAAGAAGCGGCCGTAGTCGTTTTCTTTTTCCTCGCCTTCCAGAAGCTCCAGCAGGCCGCGGTTGCCGCGGAGCCGCGCTTCCTCCTGCGCCGCGCGGCTGCCCGCCGCCCTGCGCGCGACGACGTTTTCAATGCGCCGGCGCAGGTCGTTCAATTGTTCCTGCTTTTCACTTGCGGCGCAAACCGGTCCGGCCGGCTCTGTTTTTCGGGGCGCCGCCGCTTCGCCGGTCAGGCGTTTGAGTTTATCGATGGATTTCATTTGTTCAAAACGAGATCAATGATTTCCGGCACGATCTCTTTTGCGGTTTTGCCGACTTCCAGCGTGGGGCCGACGCACGACGGGCAGCCGCAAGCGCAGGGGCATTTTTCAATGAGGCTCTTTGCCGCGGCAAGCAGGTTGGCGTGTTCGTGATAGAGCAGCTCCGAAAAGCCGATGCCGCCCGGATAGGCGTCGAAGATGAAAAGGGTCGGATCGAATTCATCGATGCGCGCGCCGTCGACGCCGCTTGCCGCCTGCGGCCGTCCGGCGGAAAACGTCGTGATGACGCGGCCGGTTTTCCCCTGGCTCACGAACCATTCGCCGGACTTGTCCCCGAGCGACCGGTCGATGTCGTGCGTGTCCGCCATCAGGAACATGGCCGCGAGGTGCTGGAGCGTGTAGGCCAGCGCCGAAAGGCCGTCGATGACTTCCGCGGGCGTAAACGCCAGGCCGCGCAGGCGGTCGCGCGGAATGGTGAACCAGTAGCTCGTCGTGTGCATGTCCTTTTCGGGCAGATTCACATCGCCGTAGCCCAGGTTTTCGGAGGTGTAGAATTTGATCTTCTTGTACCCCACGACTTTGCGCACGACCTGGACTTCGCCGTGCTCCACGATGACCGCGCCTTCGCGCCGGTCGTCGAAGGCATCGATCACACGCACGTTGGTGTAGGTCATGGCGTCCGTGTAGTAGTCCGTGTCCACTTTGCGGACGTACGCCTTCTTGCGCTCGAGGTCCAGCTTGTCCACGTGGTACTGCTCGGAGGCCAAAAGATAAATCGCGCCGTCATGCACGGCGGTAAACGCGCTGTCCCAGTCCACTTCGGCGATGACCTTGTGGTTTCCCGCGTCGGTGGTGTCGACCACCACGACGTTTTCGGGATTGATCGCCCGCAGGCTCACTTCGTCGGCCGGATAGCTTTCCGCCGCCCAGTGCCAGCGGTCGTCCGTCCGGTGGAGCACGCCCTTTTCCTCGAGGTACTGCAAAAACTCTTCGAGATTTTCGCCGCCGAATCTTTCGCCTTTTTCAAACGGCAGCTCGAAGGCCGCGCTTTTGATGTGGTGCAGCAAAATGAGCAGATTGTCGGGATTGATCCGGCAATGCTCGGGCGAAAGCGCAAAGAAGTAGTCGGGATTTTCCATGATGAACTGATCGAGCGGATTGCTGCGCGCGACCAGAATCGCCAGCGACTGCCCCGACCGCCGTCCCGCGCGCCCGGCCTGCTGCCAGGTGCTGGCGATCGAGCCGGGATAGCCCGCCATAATGCAGGCCTCCAGATTGCCGATGTCGATGCCCAGTTCAAGCGCGTTGGTGCTGATGACGCCCATGACCTCGCGCGAGCGCAGGCCGCTTTCGATGTCGCGCCGCAGGTTCGGCAGGTAGCCGCCGCGGTAGCCGGTGACAAAATGGTCGTCAAGCGGTTTGCTTTTGACGAATTTGTCCTTGAGGTACTTGGTCAGCACCTCGACGTTGAGGCGGCTGGTGGCAAAGACGATGGTTTGAATATTATTGTCGATCAGGTCCGTTGCGAACCTGCGCGCGGGCGTGAGCGCGCTCTGGCGGATGCCGAGTTCCCGGTTGACGATGGGCGGATTGTAGAGCACGAAGGTTTTCGCCGCCGCCGGCGCGCCGCTCTTGTCGAGAAGCGCCACGGGCCGCTCGAGGATTTTCTCCGCGTGTTCGCGCGGATTGGCCACCGTCGCCGAGCAGCAGATGAAGACGGGCTGGGCTCCGTAAAACCGGCAGATCCTGACCAGCCGGCGGATCACGTTGGCGAAATGCGATCCGAAGATGCCGCGGTAGATGTGCAGCTCGTCGATGACGACGTACTTCAGATTCATGAACAGCTTTTGCCATTTGGTGTGATGCGGCAGAATGCCGGCGTGCAGCATGTCGGGGTTGGTGACGACGATATGCCCCTGCCGGCGGATGGCCCGGCGCGCGTCGTCGGGCGTGTCGCCGTCGTACGTGAAGGTTTTGATGTCGGCCGCAAGGTCGGTGATGAGGCCGTGGGCTTCGTGCATCTGGTCCTGGGCGAGCGCCTTGGTCGGAAAAAGGTACAGGGCGCGCGTTTCGGGTTCGTCGAGAATGCTCTGGAGCACCGGCAGGTTGTAGCACAGCGTCTTGCCGCTGGCCGTCGGCGTGACGAGCACGACGTCCTTACCGCCGCGGATGAAGCGCACCGCCTGCGCCTGGTGCCGGTAGAGCCGCGCGATGCCCCGCCCGGCCAGAACGTCGCGCAGGCGCGGGTTCACCCAGGAGGGATAGTCCTCCCACTCGCCGGACCGGGCGGGAAGATCGATCACCGCGGCCGCGTTGGCGCTGAAGCTCTTGTTTTTTTTCAGGCGGGCGATCCACTCGTCCAGGGTCAGTTTGGCCATAGAAATTCTTTCCGGTTTCGCTTGGTTGAGGCATTATAAATCAAAAACAAAATATCACAACAGGGAATCGCAAAAAGTCATTGCAATAACCATATTGATGGTTTATCTGAAAAGACGTCGGCGCGGGACCGCCCGCGGCAAGAGATTATCCCCGGAAAAGGAGGCACGATGCCGCTGATTACGATCGATACGAAAAAATGCAGGCGCGACGGCATTTGCGCGGCCGCTTGCCCGGCGCAGATTATCGTCTGGACGGATAAAAAATCATTTCCGACGCTCCTTGCGCAGGGCGAAGAGTTTTGCATCAACTGCGGGCACTGCGTCGCCGTCTGTCCCCACGGAGCGCTTACGCTCGCAACCATGGCGCCGGCCGACTGCCCGCCCGTGGAGCGGGACCTGCTTCCCGGCGCGGATGCCTTGCGGCATCTGCTTCTGGCGCGCCGCTCCATCCGCCGGTACAAAAAGACGCCCGTTTCCCGGAAGGTGCTGGCGGAGCTTTTGGACGTTGCCCGCACGGCTCCCACCGGCAGCAACCGGCAGGAGGTGCACTGGCTGGTTATTTCCGATCCCGATGAGGTGCGCCGTCTGGCCCAGATGGTGATTGATTTCATGAACATCATGCTGTCCGTCACGACGGACGAAGCGGCGGCGAAGCGCTTCCGGCGCATCGTGAACGCCTGGGACAACGGCCGCGACCGCATCACCCGGGGCGCGCCGCATCTGGTTTTGGCGCACA
>Ga0228535_1002558_pt1 | contig 16839 bp, 17 predicted proteins | sample SJ1metagenome_FD_168457 | JGI IMG/M metagenome (GOLD analysis project Ga0228535, IMG submission 168457) | Enriched culture of PCE-dechlorinating microbial communities from Ithaca, New York, USA - SJ1 | ecosystem: Engineered > Modeled > Simulated communities (microbial... > Unclassified | place... | reverse complement strand
TCCCATAGGCATGCTTATCGCAAAGAGTGGCTCCAATCGCGGGATGGTTTATGCTATTGAACCATCGGGTATTAAGATCGGCAGAGACAGAGAGAAGAATCAGGTTACAATACCTGATCCGGTAGTGTCGCGAGAACACGCGTGGATAGGCCTTTATGAAGGAAAAGTCATCATAAAGGACACGAACTCGAGCAATGGCACTTATATTAACTCGCTGGACAGTCCGCGCATTGACAGCCACGAACTTAAAGACGGTGACATAATCTATCTTGGAAAGACAGGCGCCGAATCTTTCAAGTTTAAGGCCGCATGACACAATAAAACTATATGGTCGGCAAAGAATTCGGGCCTTACAGAATACTTCAGAAGATAGCCCAGGGCACTATGTGCGCAGTCTATAAGGGACTGCACATGGACCTGGAACAGGATGTCGCGATCAAAGTTCTGCTGCCTGAATTTTACGACGACAGGAACACAAGGGAACGCTTTATCAAAGAGGCCAAAATCCAGGCCGGTCTTTCTCATCCCAATATCGTTAGAACGCTAAATTTCATCGAAACCGACCGCGCTGTAATGATGATAATGGAATATGTCAACGGCGAAACCCTTGATGTTCTGCTTAGAAAAGCACGGGTTTTACCTCCCCAGAGGGCCCTGGCAATACTGCAGTCTGTTCTTGACGCACTGGACTATATGCATTCAAAAGGCATAGTGCACCGCGATCTCAAGCCCGCAAACATAATGGTTTCCTATGAGGGCTTCGTCAAGGTCATGGATTTCGGCATTGCAAAAATGCAAAGTGACAATAGCAGGACAAAGACGGGTGTGCGTATCGGCACACTGTGGTATATGTCCCCTGAGCAGATAAAAGGTGAACAGGCGACGGCCCTCTCCGACATTTATTCAATAGGGGTCACCATGTACCAGATGGTCACCGGGATAGTGCCGTTTGACGGAGACACTGAATTCGAAATAATGAAGGGACATATTGAAAAGGCTGTTGTCCCGCCCTGGAAGATCAATAAAGAGCTTGACGTGACTCTCGGGGAAGTAATAATAAAGGCTGTCGCCAAGAACCCGAAAGAACGTTTTCAGAGCGTAAAAGAACTGCTAACAAATGTTAAATCCGCGGTAACGACTGTGGAGACGACAAAAATAGTGACGGATTCCCTGTATGTACGGCAATTCAAACGTGTATGGTTTCATAAGCCCCCTGCCATCAGCTGGAAAGCCTTGTCTGCCGCGGCGCTTCTGCTCACCGCATCGGCAGCTTTTGGTTCCTATTATCTTTTCTCTGACAGAACCGGCCAAATCGTCTCCGGTCAAAGCGGCCCCGCGCAGTCATCCCAGGCCCTGAAACAGCCGGCCCCTGTTATGAATGATCAGTATCGTTCGCCGGCCAAAGCAGCGGTTACCCCGGTGGAGCCCGCAGCGCCAGACCAGACAAGACAGATAGAGGAAAAGAACCCTGTTCAGACGGCGCATGTGTCTAAAAGCGAAAAAAGCCCCGGTCATGCGGCAAAAAAGACTTCAAAGCGTTCGGTCAGAAAGGGAACGCGTTCCGGTGTGAAGCAATACGCCGGCTACAGCGCCAATAGGAACAGGTCCCAGCAGCCGGTCAGGACCTCCACATCCCTGGAACAGAAACCGGCAAGTGATAACTCATGGTCCATAAGAAAATAAACTGCAAGGCATTATCAGCAATCTGCTTCTGCATCGTCTTTTTCCTGTGCGGGTGCGCTGAGATCAAAGACGCTCATCATGCCATGCTGAAGGGAATGCGCTCGCCGGGAGAAACAATGGAAAAAAACCCGGATGAAACTTCTCAGACCTATTTTGAAGAATGCAAAAATCGCAGGCCCAATATGGCTTTTCTGGAAGCTGAGGTTATTCCGCACAGAACAGTTGACGGTCAGGAGGTAAACCACCGGATAAGATACGCGATCTGCCGTTCCTCTGAAGGACCCTCAAATGGCGAGATCATTCGCAAGGTTTACTATAAGGGCGCCGCTGTGTTTCAGGACAGCGCCAGGTATGAATTCAAACAGGGGACCTGGGTGATAGACGCCTTCATAAAAGTTCCCCTGAACGCAGGTCTCGGCGTTTATGAGGTCGACACCATAATTTCATACAAGAAAACGTCCAGAAGAATCAGAAATTCTTTCACGGTAATAAAGCAGGACTGATTCCAATGCAATCATACGCCGAAACCAATACCGGCCTTGTGCGATCTGAAAATGAAGACTCGTATGTTCTTCATATACCATCCAATGGTGAAGCCGCCTCAAAAAAGGGAACTCTGGCAATAGTCGCTGACGGTGTTGGCGGAGGCCCTGACGGAAAGCTGGCGAGTTCAATGGCCGTAAATATCATCCTCTCCCAATATTATAATTCCGGCGGCGAAGCCCCCTCCTCTCGTCTTCTGTCCGCAATGAAGACCGCGAATGATGAAATATACAACGCGGCCAAGAAGAACCGCCCATATGGCGGCATGGCTACAACCTGCACAGCCCTTGCGCTTGTGGAAGGCTCCGCTTACCTTTGCCATGCCGGGGACAGCCGGGCATATCTGCTTCACGGGGGTGAACTAAGGCGTGTTTCCAAAGACCATACACTTGTGGAAGAAATGGTTGAAGACGGCATAATTTCGAAAGAGGAAGCGGCTGTCCACCCGCACAGGAACATCATATTAAAGGCGCTGGGCTCCAAACCCGAACTTGTTCCTTATGTTGAGACTTTTACGGTCGAAACGGGCGACACCATCCTCCTGTGCAGCGATGGATTGTATGGTCTTGTATCGGACTCTGAAATATACCGCGAGCTGATGACCAATCAGGTCGCGGCTGCCGGAAAAAACCTGATGACACTTGCCCTTCGGCGCGGAGGGGTAGACAACATTACCCTGGTGGTTCTCAATATCTGATCAGGCCTGATCGCAGCCCGCCGTCAATCCCTGAGCTTTTTGCCAAGATCATCGAGAAATTTTTTTGCTTCACCGGCATTATCTGTCCTGATCAGCCCGAAGACATAACGTCCTTTTTGGACCGCCATTACCTTGCCAAACAGCGGGTCGGTGGCCGAAAGGTATATGTAACCTTCCGCTTTCTGCACCCCCGATGCAGGAACCCCAAGATATGAACGATACTGACCGAAGGCTCCGCGCGCTGCTTCCCCGGAATTTTCGAGGGCCACAAAAAACTGAACCTGCTTTCCGGCAAGCATAACATCGGCAGTCAGCCCGCGCCTGAGAAATTCATAGCCAAGCAGACTCTTTGCGATATATCGTTCTGTTCCTTTCACAATAGACGGAATTGAGAAAACCTCAAGCTCACTAGGACGCGCCGGCGCGTCCGGAATATTCCGCGCTATCGCCCTTGCGCAATTCAGGAACACATCCTTCTCAATATTCAGAACGCCGCTTGCCTGAAGCCGCACAAAATATCGTCCCTGATAAAACAGCGTCAGAGATGAAGAGACGGTTCCTTCAGCCCCGGCATTTGCCGCTTCATCATCCGATCTCCTGTAACTTGAGTATATCCCAAAGGCGTCAAGCGGGGAGCCCATTTTATAAACGTCCGCCTCAACGGAATGCTCAGGGTTTATCCTGCTTGCATATCTGGCCGACGCCATGGATTCAAAACCGTATGGGAAATAAAGTTCCGCCTCTCCGTTGATGCGGTCGAAAAGATTGTCTTTATTGTAAAGCTTGACTTTGTCTTCCAGGACCCAGCCGTCCGCGCACGCCTTCTCCGGAAGTATTTTTTCGATACTGGTTTCAGTTGCAAAAACCGGAGCCCCTGCGCAAAAAACAGAGGCCATAAGAAGGAGAGCGGTCAGACAGGCCCCCGTCCTGAGTTCAATAAAATGACATATATTTATCATGCTCATCATGCGAGTATTTTCCTGGCCTGGTCCATCTTCGCCGCGATATTGAGGCCGTTTACGCATTTCGCCACGCACACGGAACAATCGCCGCAGACAGACGCGGACGCTGTCAGGGGTAATTCCCTGTATGTGGACACCGCCAGCTCTCTGTCCCGATAGCCTTCAGCGTACATCAGCGACCGGTTTACCGTGCTGATTTCAACGCCATGCGGACAGCTCGCTTCGCACTTACCGCAGAAGCTGCAATAAAACGGCTGCACAGCCGCATTGTAACGATCGAGAACTCGTCTGTCCGAGGCTGTAAACGGCATGCCCATCACAGCAATATCTTCCTTCAGCTCCGACATGTCTCTCATGCCAGGTATTGCGTTAGCGACGTTTCTGTCTTGCAGCGCCCATTTTAACGCAGCCTGATGCGGGCTTACCTTGCCCATAGCTGCTGCGGCATAGCCTCCTGCCTGGGTTTTCATTGCAATTATTCCCACACCTGCCGTGGCAGCCCTGGCGATTGCCCCAGTCACATCCCTGCCGCTCTTGAAGTTGTATGCCACCAGAACAGTATCAAAAAAACGATCCTTGTCCTGAACTACTGCGTCAAGCACTTCAACCACATTTTTATGTGTAGTGACTCCAAAGAAGCGGACTTTTCCCTGCTGCCTGAGCTGCAGAAGGGCTTCCCTGGTTTCGGGGATGAATACGCGCTCCTTGCCTTCCAGATTATGCAGCTGAATTATGTCGATATAATCGGTTTTCAGCGCCCTGAGGCTCGTTTCAACATCCTCGATGATATCCGCCTTCGAGCGCGATGTCGGCTTCGTTTTGGTCGCCACATAAACCTTGTCGCGCCTGCCCTGCATTGCCCTGCCGACAATCTCCTCGTTCTTGCCTCCCATATAACGGCGGGCGGTGTCTACATAATTAACGCCATTATCGAAGGCGATTTTCATCACTTCAGGCTCGGGCGTCAGCATGGCCCCGAAGCTCACCACGGTGACCTTCAGTCCCGTGCGCCCGAGAGTCCTGTATGCCGGCTTCGGAAACACAAACGGTTCCGCTGAAGCGTAATATTGAGCGGCTTCGGCGACTACATCGCCTCCCAGCATTGCGGACGCCGTGCCGACCAGCCCTATCTTCAGGAAATCCCTTCTGTTCAATTTGTCAGAACCCTTTTCATTGACCATTTGACCCTCCTAAAAACTGATATTCCTAATATTATATCGATTAACAAGGGGGCTGTCATTAATACATGCCATATTGATGTCAGAATTGTTATCAGGGAACTGAAATGGCCGTCATGGGTGGCCATGTCGAAGTCTCGGCGCCGGATACCATGTTAGGATAAAAAACAAGAATATCCAGCGGTTTCCCTTGATTCTCATTTATCGGATAAACTGCGTAATTTTGGCGAGGCGAGAGATGGATAGCCATGACGGCCATAATATTGATTCTACACGCTATATTTTTCTAATGACAATTCCGGGTCTATTCTACGCCAGTATTTTTCTGGCCTGTTCCATCTTCGACGCTATGTCGAGTCCGTTTACGCATTTGGCTGTGCATTCCGGACAAAGGCCGCATACGGAAGCCGACGCTGTCACCGGTATATCCCTGTAGGTAGTGAGAGCCAGCTCTTTATCCCGATAGCCTTCGGCGTACATAAGCGACCGGTTTACCGTGCTGATTTCAACGCCATGCGGACAGGTGGCCTCACATTTGCCGCATAAACCGCAATAAAAAGGCTTAACGGCAGCATTGTACCGTTCAAGAATGCGCCGGTCCGAGGCTGTAAACGGCATACCCATAACCGAAATGTCTTCCTTAAGCTCCGCGATATCCCTCATTCCAGGGACTGCTGCAGTCACATTCCTGTTCTCCAGGACCCACTTGAGGGCAGCCTGATGAGGACTGATCCCGCCAAGGGCTTTGGTAGAATAAGCGCCGGCCTGCGTCTTCATGGCGACTATTCCGACCCCGGCTTTTGCCGCCCTGGATATAGCGTCAGCAACTTCCCCGCTGCTTTTGAAGTTATATTTAACAAGAACCATGTCAAAAAAACGCTCTTTGTCATCTACTACAGCGTTGAGCGTTTCCGCCTCGTTCTTGTGAGTAGTGACTCCAAAGAAGCGGACCTTGCCCTGTTGTTTCAATTTTGAAAACGCATTTCGCGCTTCGGAGCTGTACACCTCTTCTTTATCAGTCAGACTATGGAGCTGTATGATATCAATATAATCTGTGCGCAATACCTTCAGGCTTGTCTCAACATCCCTGAATATGTCCGCTTCGGATGTAGATGAGGGCAGTGTTTTTGTCGCAACATAAACCCGGTCGCGCCTTCCAGCCAATGCCCTGCCCAGGGCCGCTTCGCTCCTGCCCCCTGCATAGGTCCGCGCGGTGTCGACATAGTTTACCCCCTTATCAAAAGCCAGCCTCATAAGTTCCGGCTCCGGAGCCATATTGGCTCCAAAACCTACAACCGCCAGCTTCAAACCCGTTCTGCCCAGAGTCCTGTATACCGGCTTGGGAAAGACAAACGGTTCCGCTGAAGCATAATATTGCGCGGCCTCGGCTATAACGTCACTTCCCAATATTGCGGACGCCGTCCCCACAATACCTAGTTTCAGAACGTCCCTTCTATGCAATCTACGCTGATTGTTTTTTCTTTGCATATAAGCTTTCCTTAACTCCTGGAGCCTGTTATTAAGAAGAAAAGCAGTTAAAGGAGCAATCCATGGGCCAGATCCAAACCTAATTTTTGAAACTGTGGACCGGCGCGGGAATGCGGCCGCCAAGGCTGATGAATCCGGCTGATCCGCCGTCTTCCGGTATGTTGATTATCGTGGCCTCACCGAGCAGACCGCCAAAAGATGCCCGTTCACCGGCCTTTTTCCCCGGCACAGGTATAAGCCGGGCCGCTGTAGCTTTGTTATTGATGACACCTATGGCCATTTCATCAGCAATGATGCCCGATATTGTCTCGGCGGAGGTTGCGCCGGGTATGGCCACCATATCCAGCCCCACCGAACAGACACTCGTCATGGCTTCGAGTTTTTCCATGGTCAGGCGGCCGCTTGCCGCAGCTTCGGCAATATTCAGGTCTTCGCTTACCGGTATAAATGCGCCGCTCAGGCCGCCCACATGCGAACTTGCAAAGATGCCGCCTTTTTTTACTGCGTCGTTAAGCATGGCAAGCGCCGCGGTGGAACCGGGGCATCCGATACTTTTCAACCCGAGGCTCTGAAATATCTCCCCTACACTGTCTCCGACTTTCGGCGTCGGGGCAAGGGAGAGGTCAACCACACCGAAAGGAACACCAAGCCTGTCCGCCACCTTTCTGCCAATCAGCTCACCTACACGCGTTACCTTGAATGCCGTGCGCTTTATGATCTCTGAAAGCCTGCCCAGATCCAGAGAAGGATTTTTTCTGCGGGCGCGGTCAATTGCCATCTTAACAACACCCGGTCCGCTGACACCCACATTGATAACCACATCGGGCTCACCGATTCCGAGATACGCGCCTGCCATGAAAGGCACATCCTGCGGTATATTCGCAAATACAACAAGTTTGGCGCAGCCGATACCATCGCGGTCAGCCGTCATTTCCGCTGTGTGCTTTATGGCCCTGCCCATCAGCGCGACCGCGTCCATATTGATACCGGCATTGGTCGACGCTACATTTACCGAGGAGCAGACACGACCAGTTTTCGAGAGAGCGGCCGGGATGGCCTCGATCAGCGCCCGGTCGCCTTTTGTAAAACCCTTTTCGACCAGCGCGCTGAATCCCCCAATGAAATCTATCTTCAGGCCGGCGCCAATCTCATCAAGCGCGACAGCGACCTGGACCATTTCTTCGGCGCTGAACCCCGCGGCTACAGCAGCGACAGGACTAATCGATATACGTTTATTGACGACAGGAATACCATATTTAAGACCTACCTCATCGCAGGTATCGACAAGGTTTCCGGCCAGTCGTGTGATCTTGTTGCGGACATTCGAAATAAAGCGCCCGGTGTCATCGCTTGAGCAATCAAAGAGACTCACACCCAGAGTCACTGTGCGCACATCCAGGTTCTCATTTCTGAGCATATCCAGAGTGGCTATTATTTCACGTTCCGTAAGCATGGTTCACACCTGATATATCTTTTCAAAGATTTCCCTGTGCTGCAGATTCACATCCAGATCCAGTTCCCTGGCCTTTGCCTGTAATGCGGCCCTGAACCTGTTGTAGTCTATAGAGGCCGGGATGTCTACTTCATAAATCGTTATGTATTCCGGCGGTTTTCGTTCAACCCTGGTGACCGCCTTGAGATTCACAATGTTCACATCATGTCGGGCAATCACCTCGGTTATACCCGAAACGAGACCCGGCCTGTCAGGACCAACTGCAGTTATGACAAAAGCTTCTCCGGACTGCCTGGCAGGCTCTCCGGCCCCTATTGTTTTCATATGAATAAACAGGCCTCGGGGCTCCAGTTTCAGGCGCAATACTTCAAAAAGTTCATTCTCATCCCCTGAATCGTCCATGGAGACAATAAAAATGCTGATGAACTCCCTCTGAAGTATGGTCTGGGTTACATCTTCAAGGTTGCAGCCACGATCGAACAAAACCCCTGATATCGTCGCTATGATACCGGGTCCGTCCGGTCCCAGAACAAAAAAAACTATCTTTTTCATAATATCTCCGGTATCCCGGGAAAGACCGTTTGTTTGTAAATCAGCAGCTCCGGCTTTATGCGGGCCGGCGCCTGCTCATATACTGAAGGATATCACAAATCCGTATTTTATGGAAATTATGCGCCATTCAGGGTTCGAAACGCCTGAGAACAAGCGCCGCATTTACTCCCCCAAAACCGAAGGAGTTGGTAATTGCAGTTCTTATCGGGATTTCAAAAGCCTCTTTAACCAGATTTACAGGGCACTCGGGGTCAACGTCACAGGTATTGATAGTCGGCGGGATAAGACCTTCCTGCAGACTCATCGCTGTGCAGGCAGTCTCAAAAGCGCCGGATGCGGCAAGCATATGGCCGGTCATTGATTTTATTGCATTGACGGGTACAGGTCTGTCTCTGAATATTTTTCTGATAGCCCCGGCCTCGGCCTTGTCACCGGCGCGGGTCGATGTGCCATGAGTGTTAATATAATCCACTTCATCCACACAGATTCGGGCGTCTTCCAGCGCATTTGAAATTGCGAGAGATTCGCCTTCAACTGACGGTAAAGTCAGGCTCGCGGCGTCACAGACATTGCCGTAGCCGATGATCTCTGCCATGATTGGCGCATTTCTACTTATCGCATGTTCCATATCTTCAAGGACCATAAGGCAGGAGCCCTCTGAGAGGACAAAGCCATTGCGTTTTACGTCGAACGGACGGCTCGCTTCATCAGGAGCTGACCCGGACAAAACTCCCGCGGATCCATACCCCTCCATGCACAATCTGCATATGGGCGCCTCTGTTCCTCCTGCGATCAATACTGATGGGCCACCGTACCTTATCATTCTGAACGCTTCTCCTATAGCATGAGCTCCTGACGCGCATGCCCCTGATATGCCGAGCACATAGCCTATGACGCCGAGTTTTGCAGCGACATAGGCGCCGGCAGCGCTGATTGTCGTCGAAGGCATCAGAAAGGGTGACAATCTTCGTTCTTTTTTCCCATCCGTTTGTGCAGTAAGAATTTTTGCGAATTCCCTTTCAAGCGTCGTTATCCCCCCCCTGCTCGACCCGAGCAGAATGCCGCAGGGGACCGATATCCTGTAATCGTATGATAAAAGTCCTGCGTTTTCAACAGCTTCCCTTGCCGCAAAAACTGCGTACTCGACAAAAGGATCAATATGATTGCTCTCTTTTTTTGAGAATAAAAGCCCGGGCGGCAAACCTGATATTTCTCCGGCAGCCATGCATGACCGTTTTCTTACCAGTACATCCGGATTGACACGGGTCAGGGGGCCTATACCCGATATCCCGGCTGCGATCTTTTCCCACGAATGGGCAAATGATGTTGCCAGCGGCGTTATCGCGCCTATTCCTGTTATGACCACCCGTTTCATTGTCAACTATATTAGCACAATTGGTTGACAATGAAATAATCTGAAATGAGACCCAAATTCTTTAATTTCGTACAGTATTTATGTTATGTTACTTTTATGTCCCTAGAATTAAAGCAAAAAAGAGAAGCTCTTAATCTGGATCTCCAGGAGATCTCTTCGATTTTACGTGTCAGGAGGAGTTTTCTGGCTGCAATTGAGAATGAGCAGTATGAGGCAATGCCGCCTGATATCTATACCAGGGGATACATTAAGTTATATGCCAAGTATCTCGACTGTCCCTATGAACAGGCTATTGAACCATATGAAAACTATCTTTCTGTAAAATTTGGTAAAGCAAAACCGGTCACAGCAGAAAGCGATTCAACGCAACCTGCAGATGAGGTTAAGACAGAAGAAATCGCTCCGCTAAAGACGGTTGAAGCCGTGCCGGCGGAACCGGAACAGCAATATACTCCCCCTCCGGCGGAAAAACCGACGAAACCCGGCGGTCGCAGGCCGGTATTCATGATTGCAGCTTTATTATGCGTTTTGGCCCTCGCGTTCGTCTTTTATAAATATGTAATGACCGACAATTCCCGTTCGGACCCTGGCAAAAGGAACACAACCGCAAGAACAAGCCCGAAAAAACATGTTACGACCGAACAGAACGTAAAAGCGGACACTCCTTCCGAAGAAAAGGCAAAAACAGAACCTGCGCCGTCTGCCCAGACAACAGAACCTGCGGCTGCTGAAACAAAACAGGCACAAAATTCTGAAGAGAACCAAAAAGCTGAACCGGCCCCCGCGCCGCAGACTGCCGTTGCAGAAAAGGTGGAGGAAATAAAGGTTCCCGAAATCGAGTATCTCGACAAGCTGCCCTCACGGTATGAAACAAGAAATATCCCTACTGAAAAAAGGAGACATATTTTCGTAATTTCCGCGATTGAAAAGACGGAAGCACGACTGCTTGTCGACGGCAAGCATTACATAAAGATAAGTTTGGCCCCCGGCGAAAGTCGCACATTGAACGCCTTCGTCTCTGTCAGCGGTGTAATATCTGATGGCGGAGCAGCGAAGCTGAAGTTCAATGGTAAAACGTTGCCCCAGGGCAATAAAGGGGAATCCAGATCTATTAATTTACCCGGCCCCAACTACACGCCGCGAAAAATTCCCTGAGCAGACTTCCCTACCCTGCCCGGCGTGATCAATCCTGTTTCGTCTTTTGATTACACCCGGTGTTCCTGTACTGCTTCATCTGCTCAATTTCAGTCCTGTTTCAGCAAGCCGCTTGCCGAACACCCGGCATATATTCGCTTCGTTCTCGTCAATGGGTCTGTTGTTTTCTGCCCCCGCTATATGCCCTGGCCCATAAGGCGCGCCGCCGCCCTGTGTGAGAAAAAGCTCGGGAACCGAATATGGCACTCCCACAATCACAAAACCAAGATGCAAAAGAACCGTCATCAGCGTAGTTATAGTAGTTTCCTGCCCGCCATGCATCGTCCCGGTCGAAACAAATATCCCGGCAGGTTTGCCTTCGAATGTCTTCTGCATCCACAACGGCCCGAGTTGATCGATCTGATTTTTGAGTTGGGAAGACACATTTCCGAACCTTGTCGGCGTGCCGAAAGCAATGGCGTCCGCGCTTTTGAAATCGTCCATAGTGACAAACGGTATATCCTTTTGCATATCAGCCCCGGCCTTCATGTCTTCCCTTGACTGTATGACTGAATCGGGAACCAGTTCCGGGACCCTTCTTATCACTACTTCAGCTCCCTGAACCTGGCTTACTCCTTCTGCGACAAGTTTGGCCATCTGATAGACATTTCCAAATGTGCTGTAGTAGACAATCAATACCTTCATTTTTCCCTCCAGTGATAGTTGATAACCCTTCTATGAATTTAGGAATGTACGGGGAGATTGTCAAGAGATGTCCGTGTAAACGTTTCCTCGACTACTTCATAAGCAGCAGGCTGACAGCCATAACCATCATGCCTGCAATGAGACCGAGTATGCTGTCATGTCCCTTGCTGTAAGCCCTGCTCGTGGGCAGAAGTTCATCCAGGCTTATATAGACCATTACACCGGCGACTCCGCTGAACAATATTCCCATTACCTGGGGAGGAATTGATCCTGTATCGCTACCCAGAAATAAAGCGATAAACAGATACGCAAAAAGGGCCCCTGCCGGTTCAGCCAGACCGCTCAATATGGAATACCAGAAGGCCTTGACGCGGTTCCCGGTGGCGTAAAAGATCGGCACAGACACGCTTATCCCTTCGGGAATATTATGAAGAGCTATGGCAAGGGCAATGGCCGCTCCAACCTTAGGATCCTGCATTGCGGCAAGAAATGTCGCGCAGCCTTCAGGCAAATTGTGTATGGCAATCGCCAGCGCAGTGAACATCCCCATTCTCATCAATTTCCGGTGGTCATGCGCTGCCCTGTCAGTAGCGCCTGAAGTCTTGCCGTCAGCTGTAGACCCGTTATAATCCGGAACCGGCGCCGACGGATCATGCAGCGGCAGGGTCTCGGCTTCGGAATGAGTCTCGTGAGGATTTTTTGAAGAAGGGACAAGGTTGTCAATCAGCGCAATCAGGAATATTCCGCTGAAGAAAGATATGACATTGATCCAGTTACCCCAGTAATCTCCATAACTCCTGATAAGGGCCTCCGAGCCCTTAAACAAAATCTCCACGAAAGAAACATACAGCATAACGCCCGCCGAAAAACCGGTGGCCACAGACAGAAAACGATAATTGGTTCGTTTTGCGGTAAACGCAATTATACTGCCTATGCCGGTCGACATTCCCGCGAAAAGAGTGAGTCCAAGCGCATACCAGAAATCATTCATGATATTCACCCGCAACAAGGGTTTATAACGACCGTATCGTCTCCAGCAACAGCGTCTTCACATGCTCCACATTGGCCTCGAAGATATGCAGGACTTCGGACCACTCGACAGGGGCCTCGTCGGTCTTCCATGCGTCATAATCCGTGGACATCGCTACAGCCGCGTAAGGAATGTCCATTTCATTGGCCAGGATGGCTTCCGGCGCGATGGACATATTCACAACATCAGCTCCCCAGATGCGATACATGTTAGATTCGGCGCGTGTCGAAAACCGGGGGCCTTCAATGGTTATGACCGTCCCTCGTTCATGATAGCTAAGTTGAAGCCGCTTCGCATTATCTATGAGTTTGCCGCGCAGTTCTTCTGAAAACGGATCGGCCATCGGCGTATGCTTGGCGTTTTCCGCGCCGGGGAGAAAGCTTTCAAAAAATGTTATCGGCCTGAACCGGGTGAAATCGATGAACTGGTCCAGAATTACAATGTCTCCACGTTTTATTCCGTCCCGCAAAGAACCGCAGGCTGTCGTCGCCAGTATATGCGTGCAGTTCTGCTCCTTCAGCGCATGGATGTTCGCCCTGAAATTGACCTGCGTTGGTGGAAAAGTGTGCTGTCTGCCATGCCGCGCAAGTATTACGACTTCTTTATCCTCTATAAAACCCTTAGTCAACGCTGAACTCGGCTCCCCGTAAAGAGTCATTACCTTCAGTTCAACCGTGTCCTTCAGAATCCTGGGATCGTCCAGCCCCGACCCGCCGATAATACCTATCTTGAGCATAGTAGCCCTCCCTTTTTCAACATTATATAACCCGGCCTTATCTTAAAATGATATCATAATAAAGGATATGTCCGGCGGGATGTATGCGGCTTGCCACATTCAGTATTTGTCGCGGCCCACGATTTTTTTATAGTCTTTTATTCTTTTCGCCAATTCTTTATCTTTCTTCCGTCGCTCGCCAACCGTTGACTGAAAATACGTCTTCTCTCTTTCCATCTTCAGGTAATTCTCGTAGGAGTTTCTGTCGATCTCCCCTTTTTCAACGGCCTCAAGCACTGAACATCCGATCTCGCCTGTATGTGAGCAGTCCTTGTATTTACAGTCCCGGGAAAGCTCGACGATCCTTACGAATGTAGTTTCCAGCCCGGAGGAGCTGTCTGCAATTCCCACTTCCCTCATCCCCGGATTGTCGATAAGTATGCCGCCGCCCTCAAGAGCGATTAATTCCCGATGGCTCGTGACATGCCGGCCTTTATTCGTGCTCCCACTGATTGAGCCCGTTTTCATTAAAGCCCTTCCGGAAAGGTTGTTCAACAATGTGGATTTACCGACTCCCGAAGAACCGAGCATGCAATACGTCTTCCCTCTTTCAATAACCACTTTCAGCGCTTCGTATCCGTTCCGGGTCTCATTGCTTATTGCGATAACCGGAACGTATTTGATCCTTTGTCTGATAAGTTCCATTATTTCAGCGATCTGCTCTTTGGCCATCAAATCCGTTTTGGTCAAGACCACTATTGGACTTACTCCGGAAGAATGGCAGACAGTCAGATATCTTTCGAGCCTGTTGATATTGAAGTCCCTGTCAAGCGCCTGGACAAGAAAGGCGTAATCGACATTCGCCGCGATTATCTGTAGCTCGCCGAACTGGCCTACCGCCTGCCTTGTGATAACCGAAAATCTTGGAAACACTTTATGGATTACCGCAAAATCCGTATCATATGTTGTCAGCGCTACCCAGTCGCCGACCGCCGGGAAATCCTCGCGGCATTTTGCTGAAAAACGCAAATTCCCGGTCACCCCGGCTTCAAACTCGCCCTTCGACGTTCCGACAATATAACGTTCCTTATGCTCTGCGATAACCCTTCCCGTCTCAAAATCGCCGAGATTATTCTCAACCCTTATTTTTTTAATCCTGTCGTTGTAACCTAAATCTTCCAGTTTCATATATCCCCTCATGTTTAAATCCTTATGTGTAAATCCGGCATTTGCATCTAGCCTCGATGCCTAACGCGATCCGCCGGCGTCTATTATAGCTCTATTATATTATCGATATCCTGCTTGACTGCAGTCCTTGATAAGACTGATCAAATGATTTTAACACTGCGGGCGCGGGCCTTACGTCCGCCCGTTTATTTGAATCATAGATCACGATCGGAAAAGGTTATGCTGATTTCTACCTGCGCGGGTTCCCTGTAGTCTCCGTAATCCGTATACATCGATTTGACGGTTCCCCACAGATATTTCCTCACCTCGTCATTCGAAGGGCCAAGCTGGAAGTCCAGCCAGGCATCGTGATATATCTTCAGCCCATGCATGTTAAACAAATAGCGTCCGCTCGTCAGCTCAATTCGCTCCACTGTGTCGCACAGGGTGAAATAGACCCGCACGAAGAATTTCCCGCTATACGGAAGCTTGACCACGAATGAACAGAGACGCAGCAAATCAGTGTCCGCATCGTATCCCGAATAGCTATCGACGGATAGACTTCCATCGACAATAGCGGCTTTCAATTCCTGATATGTCGTAGCCTTCGTGATTCTGAAAAGTTCTGAAAGCCCAATAGCCCCCGTATCCGGGTCTATAATCTTCTCGCCGTAAATGTTTTTCTTCCGTTTTGACATTGACTGTCTTTCATTTATGTATTTCTAACTCCACCAACGCCCGGATGATATCAATACTGTGTCAGATCCTTTAAAATCAGGAGTTGGGTTTGAAATGAAAACCCGTGATCCTGCCAATAAATCGCTCCGGGAGGCATATTACTGGGTATGCCTCCAAAACAACCTTGTTCCCAGACAAGCAGACGAACCTGCTTACCAACATACCCCTTTTCCAATTCCCGGATGTCATTATCTGAAAGTTGTCCCGCCTTTTTCCCTTTCTTGAGCTTATAAAGAGAAAATGCGTCAGATGCGAGAGAAACACCATGAAAACTCCGCACATGAAAACGCATGGTTGGCGCAGAAGATAATAGTTTACCATCCACTTTATCAACACGGATAAGATATTCACTTTGCAAATCCTTACGCTTCAATTCGCTGCCGGCAACAATTATTCCTTCAATCTCCACTACGTTGCCGAGCTGGCAACCCAGCTTCCCTATTACTTTAACCCTGCCGTTAAGGTCATTCCAGCTTATCTCTTTTTTAACATCTTCAGCGTCTGCCCAGGTCGCAACAAAGCCCAGAATAGCAAGGGTAATAACAAGATATTTCATATCATCTCCCGCAAGAAATTATACCTGTCGCAATCACTTTCTCAATTGCGGCTGTTCATACATTGAATCCCCTACAAGAGCGGTTTATTCATCCGGGACAGGAAGCTGTTCCCGGTTATCCTTTCATTATATTATCAATATCCATTTCCCAGTTTACCGGATTATTCGCAATATATTCACGTATGGCGTTTAATGATCTTTCGTTGCGTATGACATGATCATGGAAAGATCGCTGCCAGACCTTGCCGGACAGGTCCAAATTATTTTCTTTAACGTATTTTAGGCATTCTACGACAGACCTGGATTTGAATGAACAAATAATTTCAGACACTGTAGGGGCGGGCCTTGCGTCCGCCCGTTTCTTTGAATTATTAATCACGATTATACCGTGCATATGGTTAGGCATAATGACATATTCATCCAATTCAATGCCTGCATATTGATTCGGGATGTCGTTCCATTGTCTTTCGATTATTTCTCCTATAGGCGATAATTGAATTTTCGGATTGCGGGCGGACGCAAGGCCCGCCCCTACAATATCTATATATTCTCCGAAAAGATTATCCCAATCTCTGGAACAGACGGTTATGAAAAAACTTTAATCCCGGCTTGGCTTTATATTGTCAACTCATCGACATACCTGATATAGCTTCTGACGTTGAACTTCGATTTGCAGCCGCCGTAACTCATATACCTGATCTTGCCGAAGACCGGCTTTTCGTTCCAGGCCCTGTCGTGGGTTCCGCTGATGCTCCAGGCGATGCCCGCGTAGCCGTTCTGGTCGCGGCCATCGAGCTGATATTTTTGGGGTATGATGATGACTGCGGTTATAACGCTATGGGGCGCGCTTTCCCATCGCAAGA
>Ga0228535_1002557_pt1 | contig 16845 bp, 10 predicted proteins | sample SJ1metagenome_FD_168457 | JGI IMG/M metagenome (GOLD analysis project Ga0228535, IMG submission 168457) | Enriched culture of PCE-dechlorinating microbial communities from Ithaca, New York, USA - SJ1 | ecosystem: Engineered > Modeled > Simulated communities (microbial... > Unclassified | place... | reverse complement strand
GGAAAATCGAAGATTCGTACAGCTGCTCGAATCCGCGATGGGCGATGTGTCCAAGGTCTTCATTCCACATCCAGTGCGGTCCGTGCGTCGGAAGGGACTCGACCCGCGGATTCAGGAAGCGCCGCCGGTCATTATAATAAACCTTCGAAAAGGCATGGTGCGTCCCGTCCAGGGAATGGTTGACGACGGCCAGGTCGAGCCAGCCGTCGCCATCGAAATCGGCGGCCAGCCCGTCCGCCGCTGAATCATTGATCAGGGCCGTCCGGTCATGCGCGGAAAATCCATGGGGGCTTCCCCAATAAAGGTACGACGGAAGCCGCTCCCTATGGAGGTCATCGTGATAAGCCGGCAAGAAAAGGTCGAGCCGGCCGTCCTTGTCGAAGTCCGCCGCCACCGGAGCGAGGGGCGTCGAAGCGGGAAGCCGCTGCGCGTTCCAGGGCTTGAAACCCTCGCGGCTTCCCCAGTAGATCATGACGCCCGTGTCGTGGTTGCCGGTCAGAGGGTCCATGTAGGAGCAGGCCACCAGGTCCAGATATCCGTCCCCGTTGAAATCCGCGGCCTCCAGGTCAATGGCTCCCGGGACATCGAACACAGCCTGGCGCTTTTCCGAAAAGCCTTCGCGGCTTCCCCAGAAAATACGGAACAGGTTTTTCTCATAGCAGCTCACCCCGATATCGAGCCAGCCGTCGTTGTTGAAATCCGCGATTAGGCTGCCCGTGGAACGGCCTTCCGAGGGGACGGCCACGCGGCCGTCCGCGGAGTAACCGCGGGCCGACCCGTAATAAATGATGAGTTCCGTGGGCTTGCCGGCATTCCCGAACTGCCCAAGGACGAGGTCCAGGTAGCCGTCCTTATCGAGGTCCGCCGTGTTGCTCGTTCCCAGCGAATTTTCGGTCAGGACCGTTCGGCGGTCCTCAAAATCAAATCCCCTCTCCCCTCCCCAGAAAATATTGGCGCCGGCGAAGATGTCTTCTCCCGCCGCCTGGCCCGCGTGCATGGAATCCACGGCGACCAGGTCCGGAAAGCCGTCCGCGTTGAGGTCGGCCGCCGTGGCCTCGTAGCCGCTCCGGAAGGGTATCCGCAATACGTTTCCGGGATCGAAACCCCTCTGGCCGCCCCAATAAAGGAGCGTCGGCGTCTTTTCGAGAAGAAAGCCTCCCTGGCTGTTGCAAAAAACGAGCCGGGCCGGGAGGTTCTTCTCCGCCGGTGCGAAGGCCGCGTCGAGCGCGCCTTCGGTCGGAATCGGGTCGCCGTCCAATTCGAATCGCCGGCCGCCCCGGCTGAAGAAAATGCGCGATTCCGCGGCAAAGGTTTCGGCGCCTTGATAAACGGCGACCGCGACGTCCTTCCTTCCATCCCCGTCCGCGTCCCCCACCGCCGCGGCGGAGGCATGAGGAAGGCGGAGGCCGGTCGAGCGGGCCGCCGAAAAACCCTCCGGACCGCCCCATAGTATGGAGACCGTCGAGTCTCCGCGTTTTTTCTCGGCCCCCGGCTCGCCTCCCGCCGCCCGGCTGATCGAAAACGAATTGACCACGAGGTCGACAAACCCGTCCTCATCAAGATCGTCGAGGACAATGCGCGAGGGCTGAAGACCGGCGATTTCCGCCTTTAACCGCCACTCGCGTTCGGCGCTGCCCATCAAGAGGAAAACCGATTCCGCGTCGGCGGCCCCGAAGGCAAGATCCGGCAGGCCGTCCCGGTCGAAATCCGCGGAGTCCAGGCAGAGGGGGGACTTGACGGGGAGTTCGATTTCCGATGAGTCGACATGCCCGCCGCAGGCCGGGTCCACGCGCCACAGGAAAATGACCTTGGCTTTTTTCGTGAGCACGGCCAGCTCGCGGACGCCGTCGCCATCGAAGTCCGAGGCGGCAATCCCGGAAGCATCCGGAATCCCGATATCCTTGTATTTCGATAAAGAGAATCCCCGCGGACCTCCCCAATAAACCCGAAGGATGCGGCCGGCCGGCTGGCCGGGCATCCAGGCTTTATCGTTCAGGACCGCGATATCCGGCCATGAGTCCCGGTTGAGGTCGGCGACCGCGATCCCGCCGGCCCCGTGAACAGGGAGAAGCCCGTTCGCCCGCCCGGCGGGCCAGCCGTCGGGTCCTCCCCAGATGATCGTCAGAAACCTTCTCGGATTCTGGACGCCGCTCGCGTTCGGGCAGAAAACGACATCCGTAAAGCCGTCCCGGTTGAAATCGGCCAGCTCGGCCTGGATGCTGCCCTCGACCGCAAGCCGGCCGCAGGTCACCGCTCTCTTGGAATCGACCGCGGCCAAGCGGGCGGGGATGAAGGCCGAGGTGTCGTGAGTGCTGTTGAAAAGGAGGTCGATGAATCCATCCTGATTGAGGTCGAAACGGTGGATGGTCCTCACCGTCCCGTCCCGGCAAACGTAGATGTTTTGCCCGGCCGCGTCGAGCCTTCCGTCCCGAAAATCCTCGAAGGTGTCTTCCACCCAGGTCTGGGAGTAAGCCGTGGATACCGGCGGGAAAAAGAACGCCAGGCAAACGGCCAGCGCGAGCGCGACGGCCCGCCTTTGAGCGAATTCCTTCATTCTTGCTTTCCCTCCCCTCGGCGACTTGACATCCGCTGTTTCGAGAAGCCTCATGGATTGCGTCATCTTATCACAGAAGCCCTGACGGGATAAAAAAAGAAGGCCGCGCATATAAAAAATTCCGGAAAATTCCCAGGCCGGATGTTTTCCGGGACTCCCCTCGTTGACATCGCTTCCCGGCTCGCATATATTCTGCAAAGTCCCGTAAGGAGCGGCCATGGAGATTATCGGTCAGGGGATTGTTTTCGCCGGAGAGAAAGAGACCGACCACCAGAGCTGCGCCTTCCCGGGGGTCGCCGTGCTTCCCGCCGGACGCTGGCTATGCGGCTTCCGGGCGGCGCCGACAAAAAAGGGCACGAACCTCCAGCACGCTCTCATCGCGCTATCCGATGACCAGGGGAAATCCTGGGACATCTCTCCGGATCCCTTGATCCCGCCCCGCGTCGAGAGCAGTCCAGGTCTTTTTCGGGCAGCCTACCTGACGCCTCTCGGCGGTCAAAGAGTTCTGGCGGCGCTCTGCTGGGTCGACGACTCCGATCCCTCGCTTCCCTTCTTCAATGAATCGACAGAGGGACTTCTCGACACCCGTATTTTCTTCGCTCTTTCCGGGGACGGGGGCGCGACCTGGTCCGAGCCCACCCTCATGGACACATCGCCGTTCAACGTGCCGACGCCGCTGACGGGGCCGGTGCTCATCCTCCCGGACGGGAGATGGGCCTGCCAATTCGAGCTCAACAAGCATTATTACGACCGGTCCCCATGGCGCCATTCCTCCATTCTCATGTTCTCCGCCGACGGAGGAAAATCCTGGCCCGATTACACCGCCGTCAGTCATGATCCGGGAAACAGGTTTTTTTATTGGGACCAGCGCCCCGCCGTGCTCGCGAACGGGGCGGTCCTCAACCTGTTCTGGACCTATGACTCCAGGGAAGCCGCTTATCGGAATATCCATGCCAAGGAGTCCCTGGACAGCGGCCGGACCTGGTCCGAATTATGGGATACGGGAGTGCCCGGTCAGCCGGCGCAGCCGGTTTCGCTGCCCGGCGGACGCATCGCCATGGTCCGCGTGGACAGATCCGGGACGCCGGCCGTCAAGCTTCGCCTCTCAAGCGACGGCGGCCGGACGTGGCCGGCCGGGGGCGAAGCGACTCTCCACGAACCCCGGCTGGGTTCCCAAACGCTCGTCAAGACTTCGATGAGCGAAACCTGGACGGAAATGGAAAATTTCTCGCTCGGCCTTCCGGCCGCGACGGCCTTGCCGGGCGGGGATATTCTGGTTGTCTATTACGCCGGCCCTGATCCCGACCTGACGGACATCCGCTGGATGAGAATCCGACCCTAAGCCCTCAACCGCGGCTCAGTACCGGCCGTGCTCCTCGACCAAGTCCCCCATGATTTCTATTCTCTGCTCGTCGGCTCCCGGAGGGACCTGGTCTCCGGCGTTGGCGATCAGCCGGGGGCTCGATTTCTTGAGCTCGAGCCAGTCCAGGACGGATTTCCGGAAAGCCTCGAGCGGGACGTCCGGAAGCCAGAGATTCGGCGGCACGCCTCCCGACAGGATGAAATCCGGGCCGGCCTCATCCCGGCATTCGGCCGGAGTCAGGTCTCCGAAAGGGGCGGGAGTGGCGGCGTCGCAGCAGTCGGCGCCGCAATCCCTGATCATGCGCAGCGCCCCTCTCAGGCGGCCGTCCATGTGAACGGCCACGTGTTTGCCCGCCGCGCGTAGCCTTCGGATGGCCTCGCGGTAATAATCCCTGGACCAGGCATTGAAAAAGCCGGGGGACTGGACATCGCTCGAAAAATTGTCTCCCATGCAGATGATCTCGGCCGGGGAAAGGGCGAGGAGGTCGATCAGCCGCAGGTTGTTGTCGTTGATCTTTTCCACGGCTTCGGCCACGGCCCGCGGCCGGTCCGCGGCGGCGAATACGGTCCCGGAGACCCCCATCCAGTAATGGAGGAGATGCCCGATGGCGCTATAGCCCGTGAGGGCGTAGACAACCCCCGTGCCGCCGACGTAATCGCGCCACCTCTCGTAATTCGGCCAAAGGGGAGCGTATGTCCGCGAACTCAAGGCGTAGGCCAGAATCCGCAGGTCCTGTTCGCTTTCGACGCCCCAGCGCGTGATGGCCCAGGAATACGAGGTCTCCTCCCAGATCCGACGGCGCTCGATCGTCCCGAGGGGAGTCGAGAGCCGCCAGACGATTTCCGGGACGCCGTCGACGACGCGCCTTTCCGCCTCGGAACGGACATCCTCCCCGTAGCCGACGGAGTAAAAGGAGGCGAGGTTGGGCATGTAAAACCCGACGCCCCGTTTCTTGTGATAGTCAATGAGCTCGGTTTCCGGCTTCTCGTAAGAGACCATCAGGTCCCACGGCATCCGGTTCTTGTGGTAAAACCAGTGGGAGAGGTCCAGCATGTAAGGGACGGCGTCGGGCGTCCGGCCCTCGTAAACGGAGAGGATTCTTTCGCGCAGTGTCATGAGGCCTTCCTTGTCTACAGGAGCCGGGCGAAGCCGGTATGCGCGGCCTGCCCTCTCAGCCTGTCTTTCAAATCTTCCCGGCGCAAAGCACCGGAGATATCGGCGAAAGCGCTGTCGACCGCCGTTCTGAACTTGGCCACGACGTCTTCGGTGTGGGCCAAAGTCGGGTAGAACTGGACGCCGGCCAGGAATCCCCGGTCGAGCATGAGCTGCGTGTAGTAGGTCCGTGTTTCATTGGCCAGCGGACCGTCGAAATGGAAATGCGCCAGGCAAGGATAGTCCTCTTCGACGGTCAGGGGAAGCTTGTGCTTTTCGCCGCATTCCCGCCAGGATTCCATGACCATTCGCCCGATGCCGGCGACGTGATCCGGAACGTCGATCCGCCGCATTTTCCGGATCGTCGCCAGGGCCGCCGCCGGACCCACGCTCTCCGTCCAATAGGTGCTGCTGATGAACGACGAGTGCGCCCCTTCCATGGACGCCTTCGTGCCCAGGACGGCGGCCATGGGATGGCCGTTTCCCAAGGCCTTGGCGAAGACCGCGATATCGGGCGACACCTCGAACTTGAGATGGGCGCCTCCCAGGACAAGCCGCCAGCCGATGGTGATCTCATCAAAAACGACAAGAGCTCCGGACGCCCGGGCGAGGCGCGCGACCTCCTCAAGAAACCCGGGCTCGGGATCCCGGTAGCGGCAAGGCTCCATGACAACGGCCGCCAGGTTTTTTCCATGAACGTCGACCGCCCGCCGGAGCTCATCGACCCGGCCGTAATGAAACGTCGAAACCGTGCCGCGCAGCTCTCCGGGCACTCCCAGGGGCTTCAGGCCGGGCAACAAATGGCCGCGAAGGGAATCGTCATCCCCGAGGTTCGCCGCAAGATACCAGTCCTGCCAGCCGCTGTAGCCGCAGACGGCCAGGCCCGAACGGTCGGTCGTGGCTCTCGCGATCCGGACGGCGACGGCCATCGATTCCCCGCCCGTCCGCGCGAAACGGACGCGTTCGGCCCAGGGATGAATTCCCAGGAGCTCCTCGGCGAGCGCCTCTTCTTCCGGGGGATTCAGCGAACTCATCGAACCCAGCCCGATGCGGCGTTTCACGGCATCGGTCACATCACTGTCCCGATAGCCGAGGAGGCAGGAGCCGACGCCGTTCGTGGAGAAATCGTAATAACGGCGGCCGTCCAGGTCCCAGATCTCGCACCCTCGCGCTTCCCGGAAATAGGCGGGCCATTGGCCGGGAGCGTACATTTCGGGTCTCTTGCTGAGAAGCTGCGTGCCGCCAGGAATGATCGACTTGGCTTTTTCATAGGTCTTCCGGGTCACGTCTTCGCCGCGACGTTCGATGTTCAGAAGCTCCGCGGCATTGCCGTAAAAGATATCCTCGACGTCTTCCGCGTTCAAGCCGAAGATCCCGACGGCTGCCCGGAGAGCGCGGAGGGACTCTATTTCAACCAGGGTCGGCAGGTAGGGCTTCGAAACCATGTCCCAGTCCACGGTCTGGTCGGTCAGCCAGGCGAACCCGTCCCCCAGGGTGACGGGCCTTCCCCGGACGTCGGAAATCCAAAAATCGCTTCCCCAGAGCAACTTGCGGGGGCCGAATTCCTCGAGCACGGCCAGCAGGGGCTCCGGTTCGCATATGGCGGCGTTGTCAAACCAGACATTATCCAGGCCGCGCAGGCCGGAGATGCCGTTGACCGTGTTCGGCGCGTGAAATCCCCTGCCGGCATGCGCCAAGATCACGCGCGCCATGGGGTATCTTTCACAGTGTTCACGGATTTCACGCTGGTTTTTCGGATCATTGAGAGCCAACCTCTTCACCAGATGAAGGACGATGACCAGCCCTTTTTCGTGGGCAAGTCTCCAAACCCATTCCGGCACAAATCCCACGATCGACGATTCAAACGTGGGCTTTTCGGCGCTGAAGGCGTGATACGGTTTGAAACCGGCTATGAGTCCTCCCGCCAAATATCCGGTCGCCTGGCCGGGTGATTGATCCGGCGTTATCAAAATGGCGCCCCGGCTGCGGGGCTCGTCGCGAAGCTCCTGAACGAGGAAATCATTCATGCGCGCCGGCGACGAGCGTGGCTCTCCCAGAAAAAAACCTCCCGTGAGGCGGCCCGGGCCGAAGAGCCTTTCCTGACTCGTCCGCCAAGCGGCGGCCGTCCCCTCCGTATTCCGGGCGAATTCACAGCCGGGCGGAAACGAACAATCCTCCCGCCTCCACAAATGGGCGTGCGCGTCAAAGACCCTGGCCGGGAAAAAGTCCTGGAGCCCTTCAAGGAGTTTCTGGTCGACGAGACTTCGCGGACGCTGATTGTTCATGCCTTTGGTCCCTCGCTGTCGTTCATTTCCGCCGGTTGTCGGCTGCACGCCGGACACGGACATATATATCGAAAAAACGCTCGCTCGGCAATAGGGACAAAAGACGGACGGAAGCCGCCGGCATCAACCCCGTCGGCTCAAAATCCGGGAGAAGAAAGCGTCCGACAGGCAAACGTCAGGGCCCAGAACAATCAAGAGAAACCGGGGCCGGCCGCGAAGGCCTGCTCCATCTCAGACTTCGAGGCCTTTGAGCAGCTCGTCCAGGTAGACTTCTTCCTTGCGGCGGGCGGACTCATAGAGGCCCATGATCAGCTGGAGAGACCGGCGGCCCTCATAGCCGTCGCAGATCAATTCCTCTTCGCCGCGGATGGCGGCGATGAAATTGCCTATCTGGATGATATGGCCTTCGACCGGGAAAGTCGTCGCCGACGAAGCGGCCGTGCTGGCTTCCCCCTTGACCCCGGTGATCGTTTCCCGGGCGCAGGTTTCCTTGGAATCGGACACCGCCCAACTTGTTATCGTGTCCTCGACAAGCACCGCCGTTCCGTGCGTGCCGTTGAATTCAAAGACATTCCCCTGGCCGGGGTTGGTCGCCGTCGCGGTCTGCAGGCGTCCGTAGGCGCCGTTCTTGAATTTCAAGAGCGCGAGCGCGACGTCCTCGACCTCGATGCGGGTGTGGGCCACCGTGTCCATCCAGGCGTAGATCTTTTCCACGTCGCCCATCATGTAGAGGAGGAGATCGATGCCGTGCGTGCCCTGGGTCATCGTCGACCCGCCGCCTTCCTTGTCCCAGGTCCCGCGCCAGTCGGCGCCGTCGTAATAGGCCTGATTCCGCCAGTACTTGATCGAGGCGTCGCCGAAGACCATCTTTCCGAAGACGCCGCCGGCGATGGCTTTCTTGATTTTCTGCGCGCCTTTTTCCGTTCTCTTCTGGAAAATGACGGCCAGCTTGACGTTCCTGTCCTTGGCCGTGCGGATCATGCGCGTGGCATCCGGAAGGTTGATGGCCATGCTCTTTTCCACGACGACATGCTTCCCGGCGTTCATGGCGGCGATGGCGTGCTCGGCGTGAAGGAACGTCGGTGAGCAGACGCTGACGGCCTGGATATCTGGCCGTTTGAGAAGCTCGTCGATCGAGTACAACGCTTCGCAGGAATGCTCGGCGGCGCATTTGTCGGCGCTCTCCCTGTAGATGTCGGCGACCGCCACGAGCTTCGCGGCCGGCTGGGACTCGATGGCTTTGGCATGATAGGCGCTGATGACGCCGGCGCCGATGATTCCGAATCCGATCTTTTCGCTCATAGACAAATCTCCCTTGGTTGGCTTCGAGAACAGGCTTTTACTGGATATCCTCGCCCGCGGCCCCGGCCGTCTTCCGCGCCTGCCTGAGGACCGCGGAGCCCATGAAATCGTTTTCTCCGACGTTGATCGCACGGAGCTCCTTGGCGTTGCGCCTGAGCTTTTTCACGGCCTCGGCGATGAGGGCCACGCGCTCGGGCTCGTCCAGGAGAACGTTCTGCTCAAAGAAGACGAGTTCCTTGATCAGCCGCTCGGTCACCGGGCACGGCAGGTATCGCATCTGTAATTTGCTTTTGGTTTCGTAGACCGGCTGCTTGTACAGCGCCATGGGGTAGAAGGAACTGCAGAGAACTCCCTCGGCGTTGATCCCCGCCAAAAACTGCGCCCGGGTCACGCCGTCGAACTTCGCGCTGTCGAAACGCGCGAGGAAGAGATGGTGGGCATGGCGCGTGCAGTACGGCTGGTATTCAAAGGGCTCGAAGCCGTCGATCCCCTGGAGGCCTTGAATCAACGCCTTGGCGTTTTCAAAGCGCTTCTGCGTCTGACCCTCCAGCCGCTCGAACTGGCCGAGCGTGATCGCGGCCTGGATTTCCGTATAGCAGGCGTTCCAGCCGAAGTTGTAATGGATATGGCCGGCGTACTTTTCGCGGACTCCCCGGCCGAACTTGCCGATGGAATAGTGGATGCGGTCGATGAGGTCCTGATCGTTGCTGGTGATGAATCCGCCCTCGCCGCTCTGCAGGTTCTTGGACTGCTGAAAACTGAATGAGCCGGCGTGGCCGAGCGAGCCGGCCTTCCGGCCTTTGTAGGTGGCGCCGTGGGCCTGGGCGGCATCCTCGAGGACCTTGATTCCGTGCCTGCCGGCGATCTCCATGATCGGATCCATGTCGCAGGGATGGCCGGCGATATCGACGGGGATGACGGCCTTTGTTTTCGCCGTGATCGCCTCCTCGAACCTGGCGGGGTCGAGGTTGGCGGTTTTCGGATCGATATCGGCGTAGACGACGGTCGCTCCCTGATGATGGGGGGCGACGGAGGTGGCCCAGAAAGTCGCCGCCGGGACGATGACCTCGTCACCCGGCCCGATGCCCCAGGCTTCGAGAACCAGCTCCATGGAGACCGTCCCGTTGGCCACCGCGGCTCCGTATTTGCAGTCGCAGTACTCGGCGAATCTCTTGTTCAATGCGGTGATCTTGGGGCCCAGTCCCGTCCCTCCCCACGTGGTGCTGGAGAGGACTTCGTTCAGAAGCTCCTTGTCCCTCTGGCCGATCAGCGGCCAGCGGGGCCAGGTATGTGTGACTACGGGTTTCCCGCCAAAGAAGGCTAATTCACTCATGACATGCTCCTTTACAACGCTAAATTCTGCGCAATACCGGCTCTTCAGCATTCCGCAGGGATTCCGCGGAATTCGCGGCTCCGGATTCTTAAGCCTGAACTTCAGACGTCACCGCCGCTTACATCTGCCGGTGATGCCTATCTATTCTAAATTATACGTTATGGCGGGCAAAGTCAAACATCCCGCCCCGGGGAAGCCCGCGAAAAGCCGCGCCCACGCTTCGCCCGGCCCCCCCCTCCGCCCGGAGGCTTTTTCACTGGAGGAGCGGCGGCCTCCGCGATATCCCCTTCTCGGCAAGCCGGTCAAAAAAGCGCGGTGCCGGAGGCCGTTACTTGTGGATCGAAAGCTCGATTTTATAGTGGCCCCGGCCAGCCTTTCGTAAAACCCTTATGTAGTAGATGCCCGAGGAAGGCGCTGTGAAATCGAGTGACTCGGACCTGCCGATTCCCCGGGAAGAAGAGGCCAGGGCTTCTCCATTCGATTGAGTCAGGTCAAGCTCGAAGTCCTGGGTGCTCTCGTTCGTGAGCTTGAGGAGGAGCCTCCATCCCTTTTCGAGCCGGAGGCTGTACATGTCGACATCATCGCCCGGGCTGAGTTCGCCGTCGGCCGGCTCCGACTCGGGATGAATCGGGACGGCCTTTTCCGGGACATCGCCGGCGTCGCGCCCGCTCCCGGCATCGTTCTGGTGACGGATTGCGGCCACCGTTTTGGCGGGCGCGGCGTCGGGCTGGACGCCGGCATCGGCAGTCCCGTTTGTCCAGAAAACGATGCCCGGCTCCTTGCGAAGAATCACCTTCCCGTCATCCAGCATGTGCAGAGACGCGCCGGAATGGCCGCTGGTATTCGACGCCCAAGCCACCTTCCCGTTTCGCGCCTTGAGCACAAGATTGCCGTCGGCTTGCAGCGCGCACTCGGCGGCTCCGCTGTTGTAGGTATCGCTGCTCCAAACGATCTTCCCCCGATCATCCTGAGCGACCAGATTGCCGTCGGCCTGCATTTTCAAGGTATACTTCCGGTTTTGAGACCGGATGAACTCCTCGAGGGCCAATTTTTCCCCGATGGTTATGCTGTCCTTGATCACTCCCCGCGCCCAGACGGACACGCCGCGGACATTGTAGATGACCAGGTTCCCGTCGTTTTGCATGACCAGCCGGGCGTTTTTCCAGCCGTCCGTATATGTCGCCCAGACGGCTTTCCCGCTCTTGTTATAGAGCGCGAGATTGCCGTCCGGCTGCATGACGCATTCGACGGCGCCGCTGCCCATGGTGTTGCTCGCCCATAGGATCTTTCGATGCTGATCATAGGCGACAAAATTGCCGTCGGCCTGAAGAACGGCGAGGTTCCGGCCGTCGGCAGATCTCAATTCCTCGAGAGGCTTCAACCTTTCGTCCGGCCCGAGGGCATCCTTCGCCGCCGCGCTCAGGGGCGAGATGGCCATGAAAGCCAGGGATAGGCAGAACGCCGCCGATAAAGCCGTCCCCGCCCGTTTGACCCCCCCGCCGTTCATTTGAGCATTCATGATAACCTCCCTTTCCTTCCGCAGGCCCGGCCCGCTTTATCAGGACGATCAGCGGACCCGAAAAAAAACAATTTTGGGAATAGGAACCATGGGTAAAGTTCCTTTGAGATCCTATTTCCTGATTCCCACGCCTAAGCCATTATACACGCGATCGCTGGGAGAGGCAAAAAGCCGCGGCCGGGAAAGGGATGCCCTCATTCCCTTTGGATCTTCAGCTCCACGGGCCTGTAGCCTCCCCTGGACCTGTAATAAATAATGAGGAGGAGATAGCAGACGAGCATGATCGCCGGGAAGACCGCCACGGTCATCAGCGCGTTTTGCTTGGCCGAGGCGACGACCCCGTCCACGACCTGCTTCTCGTCCTGTCCGAGGATCGCGAGCTTTTCCCGGTCGACCGGCTGGTATTTGCCGAAGACGCTGGCCTTTTCCGGGGCGGCGATCTTGGCGTGAAGAGCGGGGTTTTGGGCAATGAGTTCGCGGTCGATCCGCCTGTCCTGGATATTCCCCAGGAACACCGCGCCCAGAACTCCGACGCTGAGCATGCCCATGCCCGCGACGGCATTAATGGTCAGGGCGCCGCCTCTCGGGAATTGTTCGGCGGCCACACCCAGCATCGTCGGCCAGAAAAACGCTTTTCCCAGGGCATAGATGGTCGCCGCGACGAAAATCAAGAGGCCCGCGGTCTTGGATAAGGCGACAAGTCCGATGATGGCGACGACGCTGGCCGTAGCCAGCAAACCCAGGGGACCGAGCTTGCGGATGACCAGGCCGGATACGAAAAAGCGCAGGAGCATCATGACGAGCGCCGTATAGATCAGAACCCAGCCGGGCTGAACGCCGATCCGGCTCATGACCGGGTTGACGAGTTCGGTGACCCAGGAGTCCGTTCCGAGTTCCGTCGTCGCGAGAGGAAGCATGATCAGCAGGAGAAAAATGAAGACCGGGTGCCCGAGCTTTCTGACATAGAGCGAGTAACCGATGATAAGGAGAGCGGCGATCGCGATCTTGAGCCCGAGGGGCCAGCCGAAGATGCGGCCGATCTCCGCGACCATGATGGCGACGACGATGACCGCGCCGACGATGCCCGCCTCCTGGAGCATCGATTTGTAAGAGACGCCCGCCTTGACGCGTTCATGAACCGGGAACCCGGTGCCGATCATCATCAGGCCGTAGACGGCGGCCGGCACGAGGATCAAGCCCACTTTCCATCGCCAATCCAATCCCGGCATTAAGATCAGGATCAGAAGGCCGCCCAGCACCATCCCGCCCGGCCAGCCGGCATGAAGGATGTTCAGCCATTTCGTTTTTTCCTTGGAATAGACCGTCGCCACGACCGGATTGATGACCGCTTCGACAGTCCCGTTTCCGAGGGCGAGAATGAACGTCCCCCAATAAAGCATCTGGTAACCGGTGGCGAAGATGGTGATGAGCGCCGAGGCCGCGTGACAGAAGAGGGCGAAAACAAGGGCCCGTCCATAGCCGATTCTGTCAATGACCAGGCTGAACAAGATGATGCTCAGCGAAAAAGGCCAGAGCCCGACTCCCAGGATTTCGCCCTTCTGCGTCTCGCTCAGGTTGAAGTGGACGCCCAGGTCGCCGATGATGTTCGCCCGGATGATGAATCCGAACGATGTGGCGATCAGGGCCAAAAAGCACGTCCAAAAGAGCTTCTTGGACACGGCTTCGGCCGCGCCCGCGACACTGGAATCTTCCCCAGGACTAGCCATGATCGACCTCCTTCCCTCAATGAACCGCTATATATCACACGGAAATCATGTGGTCAAACCGGCACGGGTCGCGCGCCGGGGTTCGGCTCCGCGGGCGAAATGCCGGGGGAAGGGGGATTTATCCGGCAACTTTCTCCATGAACGCATAGGTCATGATATGGGTCATGACCATAAAACAGTCCTCGAGGCGGCCCATGTGCGAGCTCGGAACGGCAAGAGTCAGATGCGCGAGGTCCTTGAGCGCGCCTCCGCCGGCCTGGGTCAGGCCGATCGTCCGGCAGCCCGCGCCGTTGGCGTATTCAACGGCTTTCAAGACGTTGCGGCTGTTCCCGCTGCCGCTGACGGCCAGAAGAACGTCGCCTTCCCGGGCGAAGTTACGGAGCTGTTCGACAAAAACACAGTCGTAATCCACGTCATTGGCGTAGGCGGTCAGTGTCGCCGCGTTATCCGCCAGGCCGATGATCTTGAACCGGGACTCGTGCCCATAGGACGCGCCCTTGAGGGTGTCGACGACCATGTGCGAAGCGATCGAGGCGCTTCCGCCGTTGCCGCAGACAAAGATCATTCGACCCGCGTCCCTGGCCTCCCTCAGCCAGGAAATCGCCTGTCCTATGGCGGCCGGGTCAAGCCCCTCCAGCGTTCTTCGCAGTTCCCTGATATAGTCGATGGCGAATTGCATGTTCGTTATCTCCTTTCGGATTCGATCATCCCTGACCCCGCCACATCTCGAGCCGCGGCCCGAGTTCGTCCGGCCGCGCGGTGCCCGTCGTCGCGAGCTGCTGGACGGTGATCGAGCCGACCAGGTTCGCGACGAGCGCCGCTTCCCTGAGGTCCGCGCCGGCGCAGAGCGCCAGGACGCCGCCGGCGTTGACGCTGTCTCCGGCGCCTGTCGGGTCGGTCGGCTCGGAAATCCGCACCCCGCGCACGAGGGACGGCTCGGGATCGCTGACCCAGATGCCCCGCCGTCCGGCCGTGACGAAAACGGGCCTCCCGGCCCGCTGCCGGAGCTCGCCGATCGCCTTCACGACCCGGAGGTCATCTCCCTCGTCCTGGCCCGGCACGAAGACATCCTGGACGGCTTCCCGGGCGTTGACCTTGATGGTGATATTCCGGAAAAGGCGGATGCGGCAGCGGCTGTCGGCCCAGAATATTTTTTCCGGATTGCGGCGCGCCACCTCTCCCAGGCCGTCGCGGACCCTGGTCGTCACGACCCCGCAGTCCTCTTCCTCTATCTGGTCCTGGATGATGACGGCGTCGATCCGGGGCAGGAGGCTTTCGAGCCGCGTGAGGATTTCATCCTCGATTTCGACGGGCAGCGGATGATGGTTTTTCGTGTCATAGCGTTCATGCTCGCCGGAAAGGTCGGCTCTCGAACGGTCCCTGGGCTTGAGATAGGTCGGCGTCATTAGATCCGCGCGGCTCAACAGGCCTTCCCTCCGGCACCCGAGCTTATCGAGCGCCTTCCGGAGATCATAGGCCTCGCCGTCGTCGCCCGTGACGCCGAAGACATGGATCTCTCCGGCGTCGAGGGACGCCAGGTTGTTGACGATCGTGCCGGCGGCCCCCGCGCTGCAGCGGATGGACATCACCTGATGGGCCGTTTTCCCGGATTCGACGGAGACTTCGGCCAGCGTCGGTTCAACGTCCAGGTATTTGTCCAGGAAAAAATCACCCAAAACCGCGATCCGGCAACTGGGAAACCGGCCGACGATACGATCCAAACGCTCGCGTTCCACGTTTCATTCCTCCACGATGAAATGATAAAGAGTCGGCACGGTGCTCCGATGATCGCCCCGCACGTAGAAACTCTCTCCGCCGTCCGAAACGGTCCGGACGAGGATAGTTTTATAGGGACGGAAATAATACCTCGCCTCGTTCTTTGACGCTTCGCGGCGCAAATCCCCGTCCCCGAGATCGATGAGGTCGAACACGGCGGTCGTGAAACGGCCGATCACCCGCTTTTCCTGGCGGGCGACGTTCCGGGCCATGGTCAGGGCCTTGAGATAGACTTCGGGACCCATGACGGCCGTGCCGATATTGAGCAGGACGCCGCCTTCAAGCCGGCTGACGCTTTGCGCGTAAATCAGGAAATCCGCGTCGCTCGTCGCGCCCGCGGCCGCTCCGTCGAAATTGGGATGCTCGTGGACGATGTCCTGGCCGATCGCCACGTGAACGGTCACCGGGACGCCGAGCCGGAATCCAGCGGCGAGGACGCTCGTTTCGGAATACGGAAAGCCGCCGCGGGCGATCGCTCTGCCGATCGCCTCGCCGAGCCCGATGCCGTCCCTGTATCCGGCCCTGGCAGCCTCGTTGATTCCGCCGGTTTCCGTCCATAGGCCGAACTCTCCGGTCCGGACATATTTCGCGACGCTTTCGCTCGTTCCGCCGACGAGCGCCATCTCGTAATCATGGATCGCGCCGGCGCCGTTGAGCGCGATGTGGCCGACCAGGCCGCGGCGCATCAGGTCGATGAGGAGCGGCCCCGTCCCCCTGCGCAGGACATGCGCGCCGAGCATCAGGATGACGGAACTCCGGTGTTCCTTCGCGTCCCGGATTCGGCCGGCCAGGACCGGAAGAGCCGGGTCCTCGCTGCGGTCGTAGGCGCTGCCAGGAAAGAGGAGGGACGAGCGGTCAAGGTCGTGCGCCCGCTCGGCCAGAGGCCTCAGCTTCAGGCGGGACCGGTCAAAGCGTTGAAAGGGCATCGTTCGGTTCACTCCTGACGGAATAGATGCGCCAGCAACGCGTCTTTATCCCGGAAATCCGGGATGACGATATCTGCGCCCACGCCGATCAACCGCCCGCGCTTCCAGGCGTCCGGCCGGCCGCTCCGCCCGGCCTCGTCGCTGGCGACGGCCACGGCCAGGCCGCCGGCCGCCTTGATGCTCTGGATTTCCACGTATCCGTCGCCGAAGCCCAGGATCGAAGAGCCGTCCACGCGGTTGACGCGGAGTATGCGGTCGATGACCATTTTCTTCGAGAACCTTTTGTAATCGTCGATGGCGCCGTAAATGTGTCCGTCAAAATACGGAGTCAAGCCGAGAAGCCCGGCTTCCTCGATGACATATTTCTCATCGGTCCCGCTCGCCAGGTACATCGCGAGTCCCATGTCGCGCAGTTCGGCGAGCATCTCCAGCGATCCCGGGACAAGGAAATCCTGGGCTCCGGACCGGCCGGCGAGCAGGGAATCCCGCCTGTGCTGAATCTTCTCCATCAGCCGATGATGATATTTCTCCTTGTATTCGAGCGGATCGTCCGGCTTCCCCCCGAGGGCGCGTATTTCCTCGGCAAGCTGGATCATCTGATAAATGGTCTGCTTCCCGTTGAGCCGCATGACGAACTCGTGGCAATGGCGGCGGATGGCCTCCGGCGGCTCCTTCGCTCCCGCCGCCAGGAGCTCTTCCGTCATCATGGCCACCATCACTTCCGGCCATCCCTCGCGGATAAGGCTCAGCGTCCCGTCGAAGTCGAAAAGGACGTGTTTGAGGGAAGCGTTCGGCTTGACATCGCGGATGATCTCGACGGAAGTCCCGGGTAGAAAGCGCGAGCGCACTTCGCCGTCGACCGTGCGGCGGTAATCCTCTTCGATGTTGGATTGGGTTTGATCGTCGAA
>Ga0228535_1002556_pt1 | contig 16849 bp, 12 predicted proteins | sample SJ1metagenome_FD_168457 | JGI IMG/M metagenome (GOLD analysis project Ga0228535, IMG submission 168457) | Enriched culture of PCE-dechlorinating microbial communities from Ithaca, New York, USA - SJ1 | ecosystem: Engineered > Modeled > Simulated communities (microbial... > Unclassified | place... | reverse complement strand
AAGTGGCCAGAGTCGGTAGTATCTCCGAGAAATCCAAAGAGGGAAAAATCTTCAGAAGAATATCCTACAAAAAGTTGACACCATCATCCCTTAATTATTTATTTGACAATGTGCGGTGAAACCATGTAATATACTTGTAATATATGTAACATATACGCATTTATCAAGTACCTGTATTTAAAAATCCCAGTCATTATCAGTATTATTAGGAGTGATCTTATGACAAAACCTTTCAAGCGCGCCCACAATTTCAATGCCGGCCCTTCCGCCCTTCCCCTGCCGGTTCTCCAAAGAGCCCAGGAAGAACTGCCTGATTTAGGAGAAGCAGGGATGTCCGTGATGGAAATGAGCCACCGCAGCAAAGAATACGAAGACGTACATAACAACGCCATTAATTTGCTCAAGGAACTGCTTAGTATTCCGGAAGACTACGAGGTACTGTTCTTACAGGGTGGGGCCAGTCTCCAGTTTGCCATGATCCCGATGAATTTCCTGGGAGCCGGCCAAAAAGCAGGCTACGTCATGACAGGTTCCTGGTCGGAAAAGGCCATCGCCGAAGCCAAATTATTCGGGGAAACCTATGAAGCAGCAAGTTCAAAAGAAGACAACTACCGTCGTATTCCGGGTTTTGATGAAATAAAATATGAACCCGCTTCAGCATACCTGCATATTACCTCCAACAACACCATTTTCGGTACACAATGGCCGTCCTTCCCGGATACCGGAAATATTCCCCTGATTGCAGACATGTCCAGCGATATACTTTCCAGGCCCTTTGATGTTAGCAAGTTTTCCCTGATCTATGCCGGCGCTCAGAAAAACCTCGGACCTTCCGGCGTTACTGTTGTTATTTTGAGCAAAGAACTGCTGGAACGGGCTGACAAGAAAGCGCCTACAATGCTGCGCTACGACATTCATGCCAAAAACAACTCCCTTTATAATACACCCCCGACTTTCGGTATTTATATGCTCGGTCTGGTCCTGTCCTGGGCTAAAGAAAACGGAGGCATAGACGGGATTTACAAGCGCAACCGGGAAAAAGCCGCTTTAATTTATGAGGCCATAGACAACAGCGGCGGTTTCTATCGCGGCCATGCCCGTCCGGACAGCCGTTCACTAATGAACGTTACGTTTACGCTGGCCGATGAGGGACTGGAGAAGAAATTCCTGGCGGAAGCCAAAAAAGAAGGTTTTGTAGGTTTAGCCGGTCACCGCTCCGTCGGAGGATGCCGTGCTTCTATCTATAATGCCGTACCTTATGATTCATGCCTCGCGCTCAAAGATCTGATGGTTGCTTTCCGGAAGGCTAACGGTTGAGTGCGACAACATAAATGTGATAATTTAACAGCTATTGTATAAACCCGCCGTGGGCGGGTTTTTTGTTTGCATTTCTTTTATCATTATCGTTTATCATTTATCATTTATCATTTATCATTTTTATCATTTATCATTTTTATCATTTTTATCATTTTTATCATTTAACATTTCTCATTCCAGTTAATTTCGTTAATAAAGATTTTCATTCCAAAAGCTCGTAACTGCTCGCCAGGACGGGCAAACTCAAATTGCCAAGAACCCTTTCCAGCAAAACGCCTTCCCGCTCCGGGTATTCGTAACCATAGCTCGCCCGGATAGCCGCGGTTATAAACTGGACGCCCCTGTCCAAGGCAACCGGCAGGCTGTCTCCCTGCAGGAGGCTTCCGATAATGACGCTCGTAAAGGCATCGCCGGTACCCGGGAAATGAGCGGGGAAATAAACGCAGCCCACCTTCCAGAAGCGGCCGTCTTCCCGGTTAAAGGCGATTACACTGGTATTTTTGCTCTCCGGCGAAACCGGCACACTGGTGATAATTACAACCCGGGGCCCTTTTTCCGACAGCCTGACCAGCCAGTCTTTAACCTCTTTTTCATCGATTTTCGGGTTATACGGTTCGTCCAAAAGCAAAGCCGCCTCGGTAAAGTTAGGCGTTATCAGATCCGCTTTGTTTACCAGTTCATTCATTTTTTCTACCATCCGGCTGTCCATGGTATCATATAGCTTGCCGTTGTCGCCCAGTACGGGGTCCACTACAACAAGCGGGTCATTGGCAGAAAAATCATCAATAAACCGGGAGATAATATCTATTTGCCGCGGTGACCCGAGGAAACCGCTGTAAATACAATCAAATTCTATCTCAAGTTTTTTCCAGTGGGAAATAAACTCCTCCATCGAATCGGTCAGATCAACAAAACTGTATCCCTCGAAACCCCCGGTATGTGTCGACAAAACAGCTGTCGGCAAAGAGCATACCTGTACTCCCATGGTAGATAAAATCGGTATGACAACCGACAGGGACGTCCTGCCAAAACCGGACAGGTCGTGTATGGCAACCAGCCTGCTCACTGTTCTTTTCATGGTTTTATCCTTTCTCGTGTTGTTCTGTCTCTAATCTACTATAATTTATAATATCCGGCAATGACAATGTTCAAAGACAAATAACCCCCTTTGGTTTTGGTCCCAAGGGGGTTTATCTGTCTACTCTTGTTTTTGGAATAAATATTACTTGTTACTTGTCCTTTTTCGTATAATGTGTATGCAGCAGTTTGTGGGATTTCTCCCCGAGCGGTTTCCCCAGGAAATTCTTATACAGCGCCTGTACATAAGGATTTTCATGTGATTTTCTGACAGGCAATGATTTATCGGCATCGTAAACGGCTGCCATGCGTTTTTGCAGGGTTTCCCCTGTAGCCATCAAAGGCTGGCCCCCGCCGCCCAGACAGCCGCCCGGACACGCCATGATTTCTATGAAATGATAATTTTTACCCTGTTTGACCATATCGAGGACCTTTCTGGCATTCGTCAAGCCATTGGTTATGGCAACTCTAACCGTAAGTTCCCCGATCTTCACCTCTGCTTCCTTGAAACCCTGCAGGCCCCTCACATTTTCGAATTCGATCTTTTCCAGGGTTTCTCCCGTTACTATTTCATACACTGTCCTTAAAGCAGCCTCCATAACCCCGCCGCTGGCTCCGAAGATTACGCCGGCGCCGGAGCCCTCTCCGAAAGGCACGTCAAATTCCTCCGGGCTTAAACTATCCCAGTCAATTCCCGCTTCCCTGATCATGGCTGCCAGCTCCCTTGTCGTAAGCACAGCATCAACATCCTTATATCCGCTGTCCCTCATTTCCGGACGCTCACACTCATATTTCTTGGCAGTACAGGGCATTACGGAGACTGTTACGATTTTTTCAGGGTCTATCTTCCGGACACCTGCATAATAAGTCTTCATAATGGCTCCAAACATCTGCTGCGGCGACTTACAGCTGGAAAGATGCGGCAGCATTTCCGGATAAAAAGTTTCAATAAAATTGATCCAGCCGGGGCTGCAGGAGGTGATCATGGGCAGAACGCCGCCGGTGTTAAGCCTTTCTAAGAGCTCCGAGCCTTCTTCCATGATGGTCAGGTCCGCAGTAAAATCCGTATCGAATACCCGGTCAAAGCCCAGCATTTTTAGCGCACTTACCATCTTATTCGTAACAATGGCCCCCGGGTCCATGTCAAATTCCTCTCCCAGGGCTATCCTCACAGCCGGAGCTACCTGGACAACCACGTGCTTATCCGGATCAAGCAGGGCTTTCCAAACCTCTTCAATATAGCTTTTTTCCGTCAGGGCGCCCGTCGGACACACATTAATACACTGTCCGCACAGAACGCAGACCGATTGATCTAAAGCTTGCTTAAAAGCCGGGGCAATAACTGTATCAAATCCCCTGTTTAAAGCTCCGATGGCGCCAACCCCCTGTATCTGATGGCAGACGGTTTCACAACGCCGGCAGAGAATGCATTTGGAAGGGTCCCTCACCACGGAGGGATTGGATTGGTCTTTTTCCGGTGTCTTGCGATAACCTGCGTATTCGTTTTCTCCTGTTATACCCAAATCAGAAGCAAGCTGACGCAGTTCACAATTCCTGTTACGGGAACAGGAAAGACAATCCTGGGGATGGTCTGAAAGAATAAGCCTTACCACTGTTTTCCGGGCTTCTCTGACTCTTCTGGTATTTGTAGATATCTTCATTCCAGGCCGCACTGGTGTACTACAGGCCGGCTGCAGATTCCTTACCCCCTCGACTTCAACGACACAAACCCGGCAGGCGCTTATATTATGCACCTCTTTGAGATAACAAAGGGTGGGGATTTTAATTCCGGCCTTTTGAGCCGCTTCCAGGATAGTACTGCCGGTTTTTACATCAATACTTTTATTATCTATCATAATACTGACCATTCTTAGTTTCCTCCTTTCTATAATCCTTATTTTACGTCACAGCGCAGGCAGCGGCATGATTCAGACTTAGCCTCTTTCTCTGAATAGGTCATTTCAATTTGCTTAAAACAGTTGATCCGCTCAGACGGTTCCAACCGGCGCGGAGCTACTCTGCCAGTCTCCTGCTCAATTATCTCAAGATACGGTTTTCTTTCTGTCGGTATTTTTCTAACCGTCTGATAGTGGCTCCCCCCCAGGTATTCATCAATTCTCCGGGCAGCCTTTTTACCATCGGCGATTGCCTGAATGACATTTTCAGGACCCTGTACACAATCGCCAGCCGCAAATACACCGGGAATAGAAGTCATCATAGTGTCCCTGTTAATTGTGATGTCTTTTCCTTTTCCTAAGTGAAGATCCTTTTCAAAGACCAGCCCCTCCGTATCCTGTCCTAATGAAGTTATGACCATATCTATACCGATAATATATTCCGAACCCTCTATCGGAACCGATACGCGCCGTCCGGTTTTGTCATACCTCCCGTTTTCCATACGCACACATTCGATCCCGACAACACGGCCCTTTTCCTCAATAATCCTGACAGGTACCGATAAATCATAGATACTGATGCCTTCTTTTTCGGCCTCTTCCACTTCGTCCCTGTCGGCCGGCATACTTTCTCTTGTCCTGCGGTAGATTATACTGACATCTTCCGCTCCCAGACGCCTGGCAACCCGGGCGGAATCAATGGCTGATTCTCCTCCTCCAATGACGGCAACCCGTTTTCCTATATTCACCTCTTGACCAAGATTAACGTTTTGCAGGAATCGGGATGAAGTTATGACATCAGGCAGCTTTTCCCCGGAGATATTTAATTCGACATCCTTCTGGCTTCCTATTGCCAGGAGTACGACATCATTATCCTCTATCAGCTCGTTTAGAGCATCTTCGCCCTCTATCCTGGTATTGAGACGATATTCAATACCGTGGGCTATAATCCATTCAATCTCTTTTACCAGGATATCCTTAGGCAGGCGGTAAGAGGGTATGGAAAAAGTGAGTTTCCCGCCTAGCACATCCATTTCCTCAATAATCTGCACTTTATAGCCCCATTTTGCCAGGTAATAGGCCGCCGTTAAACCGGCCGGTCCTGAACCAATGATCGCAATTTTCCTGCCATTGGGTGTAACCTGGGCCATTGCTTTCTTAACGCTCTCGATAGATGCAGTACGGTGCCGGAGTTCATAGTCCCCCGCAAAGCGCTTTAATGCGCGGATCCCTACCGGCTCATCGAGCTGGCCGCGCTGGCAAACGCTTTCGCAGGGATGGGTACAGACCCTTCCGCAAACTGCCGGAAAGGGGTTATCTTCCCGGATTATTTCAACTGCCTCATGGTACTCCTGTCTTTGAACGGCTTCAATATAGCGCGGCACATCAACACCGGCCGGGCAGGCATTCTGACACGGCGCTACAAAAAGGGCCGCACAGGCCGAAGCCGAACAGTGTTTGTTACGGATATGTTCTTCGTACTCATGCCTGAAATAACGGATCGTGCTTAGCACCGGGTTTGGCGCCGTCTGCCCCAACCCGCAAAGAGCGGTGTCTTTGATGTGTTCGCCCAGGGTAAGCAGACGCTCAATATCGCCTTCCCGGCCTTCACCCCTGATTATTCGTTCCAGGATTTCCAGCATCCGCTTGGTCCCTACCCGGCAAGGCACACATTTGCCGCATGACTCTTCCTGTACAAACTCCAGGAAAAACTTGGCCAGGTTTACCATGCAGGTATCCTCATCCATGACAATCAGACCACCGGAACCCATGATGGTGCCAAGTTTGGTCAAATCATCAAAATCCATAGGAACATTGAGGTGCTCAGCCGGAATACACCCTCCGGAAGGCCCCCCCGTTTGAGCCGCTTTGAATTTCTTCCCGCCCGGTATTCCTCCGCCAATTTCAAATAAGATTTCACCCAGAGTCGTCCCAATAGGCACTTCCACCAGCCCGCTGTATTTTATATTCCCGGCCAGGGCAAATACCTTTGTTCCGGGTGATTTTTCCGTTCCCATTGATCTGAACCACTGAGCTCCGTTCAAAATAACCGGGGCAATATTGGCCCATGTTTCCACATTGTTAATAACCGTGGGTTGATCCCAAAGACCCTTGTCAGCCGGGAACGGCGGCTTCGGCTTGGGTTCTCCTCTCTTCCCTTCAATAGAGTGGATGAGGGCTGTTTCTTCTCCGCATACAAAGGCTCCCGCCCCAACCCGGACCTCTATGTCAAAGTCAAATCCGGAGCTTAAAATGTCCTTCCCAAGATATCCCTTTTCCCTGCACTGGGTGATAGCCTTTTCCAGGCGTTCCACTGCCAGCGGATACTCAGCCCGGATATAGACTATTCCTTGATTTGCGCCTATTGCATACCCGCCAATAATCATCCCCTCGATAAGACTGTGGGGGTCGCCTTCAATAACGCTCCTGTCCATATATGCCCCCGGATCGCCTTCATCGGCATTACATATCACATATTTGGGAGAGGCGGTATTTTTGGCGGCCAACTCCCACTTCATCCCCGTTGGAAACCCCGCGCCGCCGCGTCCCCGAAGCCCCGAGTCCTTTATCACTTCTATGACTTTTGCAGGTTTCATGCCTTCCAATACCCTGGTTAAAGCGCTGTAACCGTCTTTTGCAATATACTGGCGGATGTCTTCCGGGTCAATGACACCGACATTCTTTAAAACAACCCTGACTTGTTTGGCAAAAAAGGGAATTTCTTTTATTTCCTTTTTATTATTAAGAAGCAATCTTTCCACTATTCTGCCTGCTTTTAAGTGTTGTTCAACAATTTCACAAACATCTTCCGGCTTTAATTTGTTGTATAGAGTTCCCTGGGGATTTATTATCATCATGGGTCCAAGTGAACACGGCCCCATACAGCCTGTAACTACCACCTCGATTTCACGGTCCAAATTCCATTTCCTTAATTCTGCAAGCAGCGTATTCTTTATTTCTTCACAGCCGGAAGAAATACAGCCGCCTCCGCCGCAGACCAAAACCTGTCTTTTCGGCTTATTCATATTAAATGCACTCCCTTCAAATGTCTATCTTGCGCAAATGCCGCACTTGTCTTGCTCTATGTAATAAGAAGCTATTATCTCTTGAAGCTTTTCCGCCTTAACCCGCGTGTATACTTTTTCATTAATGCTCATAACCGGCCCGAGACCACAGGCGCCCAGACACCTGACCACTTCCAGGGAAAACATCCCGTCCGCTGTGGTGCATCCCGCTTCTATCCCCAGGATCTCCCGCAGTTTATCAAGCAACCTTTCCGTTCCCTTCACATAACAGGCCGTACCCTTGCATACACCTATTACATATTTCCCTTTAGGGTTCTCACTGAACAGACTGTAAAAACTGACTATGCCATTCACCTCTACCACCGGCATTTCCAGCTCCCTTGCCACAAGTTTTTGGGCCGAAGGCGGTATATGACCCCATTGTTTTTGTATTTTGTGAAGAATAGGTATAATCGCTCCCGGTTTCCCCTTGTGTTCCTGAATTATTGTTAAAATACTGCTTAATTCCTGCATGATAAACGTAACCTCCTTCAGTAATTCAGTAATATAGCCGTTTTTTGCTGTCCAAGCAATTTATGACTCCAGCTGTCGCAAAACCGTAATAAATACTTGTAACACTCCTTTCCTAGCAAACTCCCTGGCTTTTTCAATGCTGCATCTTACTTGTATACTTCGGGTTTTATGTATACAGTATTTTGTAGTAAGTGATTGTACGAACAGATACAAAATAAAAAACAGGCAGCAGAACCTAAAATCTCGGTTTCTGCTGCCTGTATAAGGCACAGCTTATTAATTTTCGCCGCCCCTTTGAAAAAGGGCGAACAGGAAAGACAATCATATTACTCACCGCTATTCACTATAATTACAATAACATGTTATTATAAGCTGTATTCTATTACTATACACACTGTCTTGTCAACAAGTATTATGTATACTTGCGTACGATCACCTGGCTCTGTCGGAAAGCAGTTCAATCAACCGTGCAATTCCATAAGCAATTATGGCATATACAAGCATCGCGATCAGGGTTGCCGGTTCAAATACCGACCGCGTTTCAATCCCCTGCGTAATAAATGAGCGGAAAATACCATAAAAAGGAGCAAGAAACACTTGTGTAATTGAATAGATGAAGAATACAAAACCACTGGCCGGATTGGCCCCCAGCAGCCTCAATATAAACCGGAAAGCCAAAAGCACCTCCAGCACACCAAGGACATAATATACTATCCTTTTGGCCTGCAGCCAACCTTTTAGGGCTTCCGCCATGTCAACAACCTCCGCCTTTGTCTGTTGTATTGCGATAGTATTATCATGTCCATTCCGTCGGGTCTGCATTCCAAGATGATATATATTTAAATAATGGAATGATAAATATACTGTGTGCCGCCCGAGGGGGCGGTTATTTTTGTTCTTTTTACCAGACCAAGCGACATTAAAACCTTTAACCGGTTGTTTATCGAGTGCACGTTAGAATTGGTTGCTCCTGCGAGGGCCGGTGTATCCGCCGATTTTAAGTTGACTAGCGCTTCAAAGGTTTCTCTTATTGGTTCGCTGCACTTTCCAATTAACGACCACCTGTTTTTTTCTTCCAGCACGAGGGCACAAAGGTCCGCTTTTTCCAGGGCAGCGCTGACATTTTCTTTGACAAGCGGTTTCATGTGTGAGAATATAATGTTTTTTCCACTTAACTCACCGGAGAGGCGGGCAATCAACACAGCTATCCCTTCTGTCGCAAAAGAAAAATCGACAATATCGATTCCTGTAAAATCGATATGCAGGATACTGTTATTGCTCATAGCAAAGTATTCTAAGATCTGCTCTCTGATCCTCTTTGCTTTTTCTCTGCCCCACAATTTGTTTTCTCCGTATTTCATCATGCCAAAAGTAAAAATATGCCTCTCCCCCTTCATGAATTCTGGTTAAGCTTCTTAACTGACTAAGATGTAGGTGGTTATATTTTATATAATTTTTTGACAAAAAGAAACATTATTTTTTCTGCCTACAAAATTTCTTATTGTAAATTGCGGACCTCCGGATTTTATCTCACAAATTATCTTTAAACAAACAGGGCAATTAATGTCGCCTGTCGAATAATATGTTAAATAACAATGATAAAATATCTGGTAATGCTTAATACTTTTTATTATTCAGGGGGAGGTTAACATGACAGATCGGATTAAAGTTTGTTTTAGAGACAGGCAATGCCGTGAATATGACAAAGGCACAAGTTTATTAAATATAAGCAAGGATGTCGCAAATCAATACACATCACCCATTATCGCCGCAAAAATAAATAACAACATAAAAGATTTGAATTTCGAAGTATACAGTGACTGTACAGTTGATTTTTTTGACCTGTCAACGGAGCTTGGAAACAAAGTGTATCAACGCAATTTAATATTTATTCTGGTGTTGGCGGCAAGAGAATTATTTAAGGGCGCAAAGCTGACGGTGGAACATTCTTTAAGCAAGGGTATTTACTGTGAACTGCACCTGGGTCGGGACCTTACCGAGCAGGATGTAGCAAATTTGGAAAAACGAATGAGAGAAATTGTTGAGGAAAACCAACCCATTGTAAAGAAAACCCTGCCTCTTGATGAGGCGGTCACTCTCTTTGAAGCAGTTGGAGAAACTGCAAAAGTTAAACTGTTGAAACAATTAAACCGTGAAAAAGTCAGTATTTATTTCTGCGGTGACGGTTACGATTACTTTTACCGTACGATGGTCCCCAGCACCGGATATATACAACTGTTTGAACTGAAGTTTTTTTCTCCCGGTTTCATTTTGCGTTTTCCTGTAAAAGAGGACCCCCACAATTTACCCAGATTTGTGGCGATGCCCAAACTGGCAAGAGTATTCCTGGAATCGGAACGTTGGGCCGAAATAATCGAATGCGATTATATTGGCACTCTCAATGAATACATTAAAAGAGGAGAAATCAACAATATCGTCAGGATAGCTGAGGGCTTTCATGAAAAGAAGATAGCCCAGATTGCCGACTACATCTACGATTACCGGGACAGGATCCGGCTAATATTGATTGCTGGGCCTTCTTCTTCGGGAAAAACCACTTTCACTAAACGTCTCGCTGTACAACTGCGCGTCAACGGTTTAAAATCGGTTAACCTGTCTATTGACGACTATTTTATTGACCGTGAACATCTCCGCAGTAAAGAAGAGGAAGAGATTGACCTGGAATCCCTTGATATTGTCGATCTGGACCTGTTTAATGACCACCTGTCCCGCTTGCTTAAAGGAGAGGAAGTAGAAATCCCTCATTTTGATTTTACAATCGGCAGGCGTAAATTTATCGGAAACAGGATTCGGATGAACAGCGACCAGTTATTGATTATCGAAGGTATTCATGGCCTGAATGACCGGCTGACCGAGGCTGTTCCACGCGAGCAAAAAGCAAAGATATACATCAATGCGCTTACCCAGATTTCAATTGACCAACATAACCGTATCCCCACCACCGACACTCGTCTGATCAGACGGATTGTAAGGGATAACCAGTTTAGGTCAAACAATGCCTTAAGCACGCTGCGCGGCTGGGCATCCGTACGCCGCGGCGAGGAAGGCAATATCTACCCCTACTCGGAACAGGCCGATATTATGTTTAACTCGGCGCTTTTATATGAGATGGCTGTGCTGAGAACCTATGCCACTCCCCTGCTCGAAGTAATAGGCCCGGAAAATGAAGAATACAGCGAGGCCCGACGGTTGATCCGGCTCTTGTCCTTCTTTATGCCGGTAACAGATGCTGAAATCCCGCTTAATTCAATTTTGCGTGAATTCATTGGCAAGTCTTGTTTCTATATAGGATAGGCACAAGGTTCACAAAAATTTCACAATGCTTCCCTTTAATTTATTTTTATTCCTGATAAGATATAACTAAGATGTACAAATTCCATTTAGAGTTGTCATCATCCAAGAGGTGTTTATTGTGAAAAGATTTAATGTTAGACTCTTTTTTATGGAAATTGCTGTTATTCTGATCTGTTTTTTGTTGCTGACAAACATCAATTGATTACAATCATAAATTTAACCTCCCTTAGTAAATAGGGTCTTTTGATAAGGCCCTATTTTATTGGAGTACACCAGGTACTAAACAAGCATGATATGACACAAACATGTGATAAAAAGCACAGCGAGTCTTATTGCAAGTGTCACTTATTTTTAGTATAATGAGTTAAATTTTATATTTCAGTAAAAATGATGAAAGGGAAGAGTAAACATGTCAGGCTTAAAGCGAGCCGGAAAACGGTGTAAGTCCGGCAGCTGAGCATGTTGAAGGCAGCCCTTGAATTTCAACCTTGAGAAATGGGGTTTTGATAAGCAGCGCAACGAATCCTGTTTATGCTTAAACCTCACATTAGAGGGAGACGTGTCCTCACGTTACAGAGGGTCAGGATGTTTGTCCTGTGTGAGAGAGTGCCTTCAGGCGCTAATTAGGGTGGTACCGCGGATTACTCCTTCGTCCCTTTGCAAAGGATGGAGGAGTTTTTGTATTTCCAATAACTAAAATAATGAGATAAGGAGTTTTGCCCTATGGATGAGATTTTAGAGATTTTAGAAAAGAACAGCCGTTATTCAACGGAACAGATTGCCGTCATGACAGGAAAAAGTGAGGACGAAGTCAGGGATGCCATCAGAAAGTACGAAGAAAATAATGTCATCGTCGGCTACACGACGCTGGTAAACTGGGAGAAGACCCTCAAAGAAAGTGTCACAGCCTTGATCGAGGTTAAGGTCACACCTCAGAGGGGGGAAGGCTTCGATAAGGTCGCGGAGCGGATATATAAGTTCCCTGAGGTAAAAGCATGCTACCTGATGTCGGGCAGTTATGATCTGACAGTCATCATTGAGGGGAAAACCCTGAAAGAGGTAGCCTTGTTTGTCTCGGAGAAACTGGCTCCCCTGGAGTCCGTTGTCAGCACAGCAACCCATTTCGTACTCAAAAAATATAAAGATAAAGGTACGATTTTTGAGGATAAACCAGAAGGCGACAGGGAGGTCATTATTATATGAAAACTGAAGACATGATATTAAAGAAGGTCCTCGATATCCCTCCTTCCGGCATCCGTAAGTATTTTGATCTGCTAAATGAAATGAAGGATGTCATCTCTTTGGGAGTCGGTGAACCGGACTTTACCACTCCCTGGAATGTCAGTGAGGCAGGAATATATTCACTGGAGAAGGGTTACACCCATTATTCATCCAACGCCGGCCTGTTAAGGTTGAGAGAAGAAATTTCTCATTACGTAAAACAAAAATATGACCTGGAATATGATCCAAAAACCCAGGTGCTTGTTACTGTGGGCGGAAGTGAAGGTATCGACCTGGCCCTCAGAGCTGTGGCAGGACCGGGTGATGAAGTAATCATCCCCGAACCCAGTTTTGTCGCTTATAAAGGTTGCGCCCGGCTTACGGGAGCATCTCCTGTCATTATCAACCTCCGTGTGGAAGACCGGTTCAAACTGACCCCGGAGCTGTTGAAAAGCGCACTCACCACCCGTACAAAAGCCGTGATCATTCCATATCCCAACAATCCCACAGGGGCTGTGATGGATAGGGATGAACTGACAGCTATAGCCCGGATCCTGAAGGACAAAAATCTGGTCGTCATTTCAGATGAAATATACGCGGAGCTTACCTACAACGGAAAGCATGTCTCTATTGCCAGTCTCGAGGGAATGAAAGATAAAACCATTGTCATCAACGGTTTCTCCAAGGCCTTTGCCATGACCGGCTGGCGGCTGGGCTATGCTTGCGGCCATCCCGCCTTTATCAGTGCTATGAACAAAATCCATCAATATGCGATTATGTGCGCTCCTACCACAGCGCAGTATGCGGCTATCGAAGCTTTGAGAAACGGTGATACTGCTGTAGATGATATGGTGAGGGAATACAACAGGAGAAGGCGCATGCTCGTTGAGGGCTTTAATAAAATGGGCCTCGATTGCTTTGAACCTCTTGGCGCTTTTTATGTCTTCCCGTGCATCAGGAGAACAGGTTTGACCTCAGAAGAATTTTGCGAACAACTGCTGGTGAAAGAAAAGGTCCTCGTGGTTCCCGGTAATGCTTTCGGAGAGGTGGGAGAAGGTTTTGTGCGGGTGAGTTATGCCTCCTCCACTGTAAATATAATTGAAGCATTAAAACGCATCGAAAGATTTATTGCAAAAAGCCCAAGCAATATTTCAGCATAAAGGATATGACCCGTAAATAATAAAATTTCATTAAGACATAAACAAAAAAATGTTCCGGAAAATATTCCGGTACATTTTTTTATTAAAGCAGCGCCTTACTCTTATAAGTTTAGCAGTCTGATATATTTTATGGCAATTTGCACAGCAGTTAATACCCAGCATCTAGGTTGACCAAGTTTCGCATTTTTCCCTGGCCCGTCAGATAAACATCAAGGTTATGCCTGATTAAGTCAGCGGCTTTCTCAAGATACTTTGTGTTTTCTCCGCAAATATGAGGAGTAATTACAACATTATCCAATTCCCAAAGGGGATTTTCCCGGTCAAGAGGCTCCTGATAAAAAACATCGCTGACCATTGCCCTGATTTTTTTAGTCTTTAACGCTTCGATAAGATCCTCCTCGTTGACCGTTTTGCCTCTTCCCACATTGACATAACAGGCTCCGGGCTTCATGAGGTCAAAATACTTCCTGTTTACAATTTTATCCGTCTGAGGCGTATACGGGAGAAGATTAATGATGTAATCACTCCTTTTAAAGACCTCCGCCATCTCCTGATAGGTAAATATTTCATCAACATCTTGTATGTCCGCTTTATTCTTTTTTAGCCCGATAACGTACATGCCCATTGCCTTTGCCTTTGTGGCCGTCTCCTGTCCAATCTCACCCAAACCAAGAATGCCGACAGTAGCTCCGGAGATTTCCCCCTGGGGCTGATTACGCTCCCATTTCTTGTCCTGCTGATTTCTCATAAAGACATGCAGGTTTCGCGCCATGGTTATCATAGCCCAGATGATATATTCCGCCATATGTATGCGGTGGATGCCCCTGCCATTTGTCAGGATGATATCCCTTTGTTTAATTTCCATGAGGGGATAGGTATCCACTCCGGCTATAAGGGCCTGGATCCACTTAAGCCTGGGAGCCGCAGTGACAACCTCAGGATTACAAAAGCCGGTAATAAGCATCTCCGCTTCCCCCATATAATTGGACAAGTTTTTATATTCATCACAAAACACAACACTAAGTTGGGGATATACTGCCAGTAATTCCTTCAGAATATCAACCGGCTGGACATGGGAACAAACAACTACTTTTCTCAATTAAGACCACTCCCTTTGGTTTTTAATTCGTATACTATGAAGGTACTACATAAAGATACCTTTATTTTCTAAACAAATCTAAAAACCCGGTTCCCTTTTTAAAATCCACTTCAAAAAACTCACAAGCCCCGTCTAAGTCCATAATTATCCATTCTCTAGTCTTATGAGCTTCGAGATCTTCCGGCAGCTCTTTTAGTATTCTGTCCGCTTCCCAGGTGGCTCCTGCATTATAACGCAATTGTCCGTAACGCTTGTCCACTTGAAAGGCCTTTTTGTTTGCCTGCCAGGCTCTTTGTATAGTCTTAATGGCTTGAGAACCGGTGATTTTTTCGCTGAAATAATCCTCCAAAGTCAATTCCCGGATATATTCGGGTAATTTGTTGTCATAATGATCAGTAATTATCCGGTACATTACTTCAGAGGAGATTGCAAGTATATCAGGAGCGCCCTCCATCTCCTCATCCTTTAATTCATCCAGCAATTGGGGCACTCTCTCTAACATTACACCAAGGTATTTCCTATAAAAAGCGGTCCTTATGTTTTTTTGAACTCTACGTACTATGCTGGACTGCATAATCTCCGTATTGGTAAGCCCTGCTTGTACATGGCAAATTACCGTACGTCGTATTACTTCTGCTGCCACTGCTTTTACATCTTCATTAGCGCTTATCACAACAGAAGGATAATTAACAAGTCCCTCGTTTACGCCAAAATCATCATTTTTAATAGTTTCTATGGCATGCTGAGCAAAACGAGCATTAGTCAAATCATCCACTATTATAGGCGCTCCTTTTACCGTTCTTTTCAAACCGTCAATATTGGAACGAGTGAAATCTGGAGCTGAAATCCGGGGTTTCTGGCCTATCATCATTTTTAATAAAGTCATCAAGAAACTCGTTTTTCCTGCCTTGCTTTTTCCATAGATAAGACCAAAAACAGGGTAAGGCAATAAATTCCTGTTATATTTAGTAGCCACATCACGCATTACTGCCATAAAAGGAGATACAAAAAACCAGTTTGCAAAAGCATAGTATTTATATTGCATTCCTACTATATCTCCGTGAAATTTTTTATATCCCTCCATATATTCCATAAATAAGGAAACATCATTTCTTACTTCTCCTTCACTGGGAAATAAATCGAGGTGTTTTTCATTTAGTACTGCTTCTTTGTTTTCTATATCAATCACCAAATGAGGATACTCGCTTCGAAGCTCTTTTTCCTGCGTTGCGGCATCCATCAAGCGTCTTTTTGTCTGTACAACAATATCCGGGCCAAGCATCACTTTACCTTTTTTATCTGCCTTAGGCATAAAAGCAGCAATTTTACCGGCTAAATTTCTCACATCAAGTACAAATCTAATATCCTCTCTAGCCTGAATTTGTGGTTCTATTACCAGAGCTTTTTTAGCACGAACCGTTTGCATGACAGGAATCTGCTGGATGTTTTCCGTCGTATCGGCCGTAGCCAAAGCTTCCCGGGAAATATTATCACTACTTTTTTCTTTTAGCTCTTCAAAACAGCATTTATACCATTCATAAGCTCTATCCCCGTTAATATAACAGATGTTTTCCCTCTGTTTCCCGGAGAAAGCAGCAAAAGACATGTTTGCTGATCCAAAGATTACCCTTTTTCTGCCATCGTCAGCTTCTAAAATATAGGTTTTCTCATGAGATAATTTTTCTCTGGCAACAAACATTTTTAAGCTGTTACTTTCAATGCGACTAATCAAGTCATTTGTCTTCTTATTCTGGACCTCACGCAGCTTTTCAATAGTTTTTAACTGATATGCCATAATTTCCTGTAAATTAAAGGGCATCACTTCATCCGAACCAAAAATAATCTCGGCATAATCAAACATATCCAATAGTTGATAGATAAAGCTTATCCCTGAGGAGAAAGTGATAGCATACAACCGGTTAAAGCCGGTAAATAAACTTTGCCAATCTGTAGTTTCTGCTCCAACAAAGGACATCTCTACAACATCAATCATTCCGGCAACAGAAGCAATTGATGTTTGTTTAAAGTTTTTGTTATTTTCGTCTTCATAAAATGATAGCTGATTATCTTTCATTCGCTCTTCTCCATTTTTATTACTTCGTTTTGTAAACTTAAATGAAAATTGAGGACCCGTAAACCTTTCTGGTACAATGTTTTTGCGACAAAACACATACCTCCCAGAAAGGAGACAGGTCCTCATGCAAAACACTGTACCATTTAGATGTC
>Ga0228535_1002555_pt1 | contig 16872 bp, 18 predicted proteins | sample SJ1metagenome_FD_168457 | JGI IMG/M metagenome (GOLD analysis project Ga0228535, IMG submission 168457) | Enriched culture of PCE-dechlorinating microbial communities from Ithaca, New York, USA - SJ1 | ecosystem: Engineered > Modeled > Simulated communities (microbial... > Unclassified | place... | reverse complement strand
CGCCGCCATCCCGAAGGAGCTTCTGGAAAGCGAGCTGTTCGGCTTCGAGAAGGGGGCCTTCACCGGAGCGGTGGAAAGAAAGCTGGGAAAATTCGAGCAGGCCAACGGGGGGACCATATTCCTGGACGAGATCGGGGACATGCCGTCGGACCTCCAGGCCAAGATCCTGCGCGTGCTCCAGGAAAAGGAGGTCACCAGGACCGGCGGCAACCAGAGCATAACCGTCGATACCCGCATCGTTGCCGCCACCAACCAGGACCTGAAGGAGAAAGTACGGCAGAAGGAGTTCCGGGAAGACCTGTTCTACCGTCTGAACGTTGTCCCGATCCACCTGGTCCCTCTCAGGGAACGGAAGGAGGATATCCCGCTGCTGGTCGATTATTTCCTCAAAAAGACCTGCTCCGAGATGGAGATCCCCCCGAAGCAGTGTCTGAGCGACGCCATCCGGCTCCTGACGGACTATTCATGGCCGGGTAACGTGAGGGAGCTCGAGAACACCATAAAAAGAGCCGTCATCCTCTCATCGGACCCGCTCCTGACCGTTGACGACTTTTCGGGGCTGAGGATTCAGAACGGGCCGGCGGCCCGCAGCGAAGAGCTTTCACTGGAGGCCCTGGTAGAGATGAAGCTCAGGTCGAGTCTGGGCAACCTGGACAAGATGGAGTCCGGAGACCTGTACGGAATGGTCCTGGAACAGATGGAGCGGCCGCTGATCCGTTTCGTGCTGGAAAAGACCAGGGGCAACCAGGTCAAGGCGGCCGACATCCTGGGGATAAACAGGAATACCCTGCGGAAGAAGATCCAGGAACTGGATATCGAAATAAAGAAGGATTGATGATCCCAGGCAATGGGACGAAGAATGGGAGAAAGCGTCATGAAACCTTTAGACAGATTCCTTATCGACACACCTTCCACGCTGCTCATGGTTATCGATTTCCAGGAGAAGCTGTGCAAGGCCATGGACCCCGGTATACTTGCCATGCAGGAAGGCAATGTTTCCCTGCTGCTCGATGCAGCCAACGAGCTGGGCGTTCCGGTGCTTGCCACGGAGCAGTATCCCGCCGGGCTGGGTGAGACCCTCCCCGTCCTCAGAGAGAAAATCCCGGAGCCCCCGCTCGAAAAAACCAGTTTCAGCTGCTGCGGCGATGATGCTGTCGCGGCCAGGATTGAAGCGATCGGGAGAAGAAATGTCGTGGTATGCGGCATGGAGGCCCATATCTGCGTGCTGCAGACAGTGCTCGACCTGCTGGGCAAGGGCCACAACGTTCACGTGGTGAGTGACGCGGTCATGAGCAGGAAAAAGAAGAACTGGCGAACAGGCCTGGAGATGGCCGCAACCGCCGGCGCCGTGATCACGTCGGCGGAGACGGTCCTGTTCCAGCTTTTGAAAAGGGCGGGGACCCCCGAGTTCAAAAAGCTTTCCAAACTCGTGCGCTGAAACCGTTCACACTCCCTGCCGGGCCAGGTAGCGCCGCAGAATCGCCTGTGACTCCGCCGTAACGGCGGTGAACTCGATACCGACGCCAGGAGGGTAACTCCTCTTCCGCCTCCCGGCCTCCGGGTTCGCCCATCGGACCATCCCCTTGGCCTGGATCAGGTCGGAGCCCCCCTCCGAAAGTGCGAAGGCAAGGACGAGCTCCGTCCCCACGTCGAGGCGGAACTCGGTTGCCAGGTAAATGCCGCGGACGCTGATATCCATAACCGTCCCGGTCATGCTGACCCTGAAGGCCTGAAACCGTGCCTTTGCGGTGCAGGGGACCCGCGGTTCCCTTCGATCCAGCTCGGGGATATAGCGGCGGACCATATTCAGATACGGCCCCCTTTCAAAGGGCTTGGTCAGCAATTCGTCGCAGCCGGCCCTTCGGCAGAGCTCGTGATCCTCCCGACTGCTCGAATTGGTCGCCATGACAACCGGAATCGAACGGAGCTCCGGATCCGCCTTGATGGCGGCGCAGCAGTCGGCTCCGTTCATCACCGGCATGTGCAGGTCCATGACTACCAGGTCGGGCCTCGACTCCCGGGTGATCCCCAACGCCTCTTCACCGTCCCGCGCGCACTCGATCCTCAGCGTGGACATCTTCAGGAAGTCCTTCTGGATCTGCAGAAACATGACTGCGTCGTCAACCAGGAGAATTTTCTTGGACATACCTCTCGCCAGTGCTCCGCGTTATTCGGCCGAGACCGACTGACGGGCTACGACGTCATGGTTGAGCCAGTAGACCGGCGCGGCGGCAGCCCAGGAGGTACGGAACATCAGCCGGCCCACGGCGCGGAACACCGCCCGAGAGAGCTCGGCGCAGACAATCTCTTTCGGGTCCCTGTTCATCTCCAGCATGGCGTTGGCGCTGTTCAGCATGAACGCGGCCTGGGCCGAGGTGTTGTGATGGGGCCAGGAGTCGAACTCCCGGAAAGGTTCCAGCAGGGGGTCCGAGAGGTATGCTTCCGCCGCTGTCAGAAGTTCCTCGACGGTTACCCCATGCTTCAGCAATGAACCGCAGGCCGTTCTGATCCTGTCGGCAGCGGGGCCGCCACCCTCTTTCTCCATGGCGTTGAGAAGCGGATACAAGGAGATCTCCACACCGAGAAACAGGGCACTCGAATTGGTCTGGATCTCGGGGCAGTTGAAAACAGTGGCGCGGACCCCCTTCTCCCATGCCCTGGCGGCTATTTCCTCAAGGCGCATCTTGGCCCACCCCTGCAGGTAGGGCGTGTAGGACTGCCAGGTATAGACCCCGTTGATAAGGACCTCGCAGCCGTGATATCCGTAGGCGGTGTAGACGACCTTACCCCCCTGTGAGGCAATCCGCTCACGGATCGGCCCGGTGGCGTCAATGAGATGTCCGAAGGTATCGGCCGTCACCTCGTCGAAACAGAGGCTGCACAGTCTTCCCAGCTCCGACTTCCAGAAGAATTCCGACGCGGTGTAACGCTCCCCCTGCCCCTTGAACACCCGGTTCATCACCGGCATGAGAATCCTTGCACGGGGTATCCCGCCGGCCATGGTGTGGGAGAAGAGGACGTTGGCGCCGGCAGGTATCATCCTGTCGAGCTCCGCGCTTACCTTGGCGAGGTTGTGCCCGAACCTGGCGGCACCCGCTTTTCTGGAGCGATCGACAGCGTCCCAGTCCAGCTCGGCCGATTCCCAGCCGTCGGACTTGATCCCCTTGAGCTGATCGGCGGGGGACGGGGCCGGGCCGGTCCTGTCCATATCGAAGCCTGCCTCAAGCGGGATATTGATAATCTTCCCCCCCAGGAACGCCTCGGAGTCAGCCAGCTCCTGCCCGTTCAAGGGACGCAACGCGCCGTCCGGGTCACGCCTCCCCACGGTAATGCCGATAACGGTCATTCCCGCCTTGCGGGCCTCTTCCACCAGGCCGTTCGCATACCCCCTGCCGAACAGCTCGCCGAACAGAACGAACACGTCCCCCTTCCCGTAGCCGGCCTGACCCGGGAGATCTCGAAGTGCATTATAGGTCGTCATTGGCATGTCACCTTTCCGTCAGTCGAACTCGGCGCCCGAAACACTCCGGCCGAAGCAGACCCCTCTCTTGGAACTCTTGATAAAATCCAGCAGATACCTCACGTCCTCGGTAACCTCCGGCTCGGCCTCGACCGCTGCCAGGTTCTCCCTCATGTTGGGGCCGCCGCGGAACAGGACCTTGAAGGCGTTCTTGATGGCCCTGACCCGGCCGGAATCAAAACCGTTCCGCCTGAGACCGACCAGGTTGATGGTGCGGACCGTATGGGTCTCATCCATGATGCAGAAGGGGGGGACATCCCGGGATGTGCGTGAGAGCCCCCGCATCATGGACAGGGTGCCGATGCGGCAGAACTGGTGCACCACACAGTTGCCGGATACGATGACCCGGTCTTCCATGGTCACATGACCGGCCAGCAGGGCGCCCCCGGCCAGAATCACGTTGTTGCCGATGGAACAGTTGTGGGCCACGTGTGATTGCACCATGAAATAGTTGTTGTCTCCGATAACGGTCGCGGTCCCTTCCCGGTTGCCCCGGTGGATGGTGACGTATTCCCTGAAACAGTTGCCGTTGCCCACCTCCAGCCGGCTCTCCTCGCCGCCATAACCGAAATCCTGGGGATCATGGCCGATAATGGCGCCATAGTGGATTATATTGTCCTGCCCCAGCGTCGTCCAGGGGCCTATCACGGCGTTGGCCATGATCCTGGTGCCTGAGCCGATGACGGAATGGTCGCCTACGATGACGTTCGGACCTATTTCCACATCTCCCTCGATGCGGGCTGTGGGGCTGATGCGCGCGGTTGAGTCAATCATGAATATCCCTTGTGATGAATTGCCGTAACACCGCTGCGCCGGGTCAGAACTCCGAGCGCACGGAATAGTTTTCGAACCTGGTGTATTCACCCAGGAAGGTGAGCTCAACGGTACCGATGGGGCCGTTCCGCTGCTTGCCGATGATGATCTCGGCCTTCCCCTTCACATCCGGGTTGTCCTTGTTATATACCTCGTCCCGATAGACGAACATTATGACGTCCGCATCCTGCTCTATGGCCCCGGACTCCCTGAGATCGCTCATCATGGGCCGCTTGTCCGTGCGACTCTCCAATCCCCGGTTCAGTTGGGACAGCGCAACCACCGGGACAGCCAGCTCTTTGGCCAGCGCCTTCAGGGAACGGGAGATCTCGGAGATCTCCTGCTGCCTGGATTCGGGGGTGCCGCTCCCCCTCATCAGCTGCAGGTAGTCCACGACCATCATGCCTATGCCGTGCTCCGCCTTCAGCCTGCGTGCCTTGGCCCTCATTTCCAGTACGGATATTGCGGGAGTGTCGTCGATGAATATCTTCGCATCGAACAGCCTTTCCGCCCCATGCATTATCTTTTCCCATTCGCCGTCGATCAGGTGACCGGTGCGGAGACGCCCGGCATCGACCCGGGCCTCGGAACAGAGCATACGGGTTACCAGCTGCTCCTTGCTCATCTCCAGAGAGAAGACCGCCACAGAATGGCGGGGTTCCGCATGGGCCGAGGCGTACTGGGCGATATTCAGGGCAAAGGCCGTCTTACCCATGGAGGGACGGCCTGCGATGATAATCAGGTCGCCGCGCTGGAACCCCGCGGTTTTCCGGTCCAGATCGATGAAGCCGGTCGGAACCCCGGTGACATGTTCCTTCTTTTCAAAAAGCTCCTCTATGTACTTGATGGAATCCTTGAGGATGGTGTTGAGCTGATGGTAAGGGGTCTTTATCTTGTTTTCCGAGATGTCGAAGATGGTCTTCTGGGCCTTGTCGAGCAGCTCTTCTATATCCGCCTGCTCATCATAGCCGTCGGTAACGATCTCGGTGGCCGCGGTTATGAGGTTGCGGGCGATGGCCTTTTCCTTGACGATCCGGCTGTAGTAGGCGATGTTCGCCGCGGTCGGGACATAGTCGACCAGGGTGGCAAGGTAGGCCCCGCCCCCCACCTCTTCCAGTTCCCCCCTTTTCTTGAGAACGGTCGTGAGCGTGATAAGGTCGCAGGGCTCGCGATGTTCGTTAAGCTCGATCATGGCCCGCATGATCTTGCGGTGAGGCTCCCGGTAGAAATCCTCCGGAAGAAGAATTTCCAGCACCCGGTTGATGGCATCATTATCCAGCAGAATGCCACCGAGGATGGACATCTCGGCTTCGATACTCTGGGGTGGCAATTTTCGCATGTTGACGACTGACATCTATTTACCTGCTTAACTGCGGGGTTTGGCCGGAGTGGGATACTATACCCCTCATCAATAACCTGGTCAATATATTTGGATTTGGAGCTTTGGCATAAAACATGACCAAGGTGCCTTGACAACACATTAAAACGCGGTTATTCTTTGTCCAATTAATAAATTGTTCGAAAACCACTTCATTTGGTTGCACGGTAAATAACTCGGATGATACGGCTGCCGCCGGCCTTCGGGCCGGATTTAGAAACCAGGAGAACGGAGACCAGCTTTGAGGATTGGCGTGCATAAATCAATGCGGGATTCGCAAGGGACGAGAGTTGCTTGACTCCCCCTTAATTTCATTCGGTTGAGAGGAGGAAGACAATGAGAAGGCAAATACTTTTGGCAGTTCCGGTTAGCATGTTCCTTTTTCTGGCAACGTCCTGCACCACGTACCATTTCGGTGTGAAGGACAGGGCCGAGCATGTTCCTGACGACTTCGGCCAGACCGAAGCGGCCATCGCACAGGGAGAGCAGTCTGCGGGAGCGAAGTATTGCCCTGAGAAGATCGCCAAAGCCAAGGAGCTTGCTAAGCAGGGCGCTGAAGTCTACTGGGCCTGCAACAACGTCGAGTCGGCCAGGTTGATGGCTGAAGCCAGAAGGCTGGCCAAAGAAGCGGAAGCCTGCGAACCGCCCCCGGTGGCTGCGCCCGCTCCGGCAGTCATCGCCCCGCCGCCCGCTCCGGCGCCCAAACCAGCACCCGTACCCGAAAGGATATGTATCACCCTGAAGATCGAGTTCGATGTCAACAAAGCTGACATTAAACCGAAGTACCACAATGTCATCGGTAAGGTTGCCGACTTCATGAAGAAGTACCCCGAGACTACTGCCGTCATCGAAGGACATACCGACAACAGGGGCAGTTACGAGTACAACATCAAACTGTCGGAACGCCGGGCCGACGCCGTCAGAAACTATCTGATCGAGAAATTCGGCATAGCTCCCGAGCGACTCTCTTCCAAAGGCTACGGCTATACCAAGCCGATAGATACCAACAAGACGGCCGCCGGGCGCCAGAAGAACCGCCGTATCGAGGCACAGATTGAGTGTGTTACTTATGTTGACAAGGCCGATAGATAGAATGTAGCAGACCGGGTTCTCCCGGCGTTACGTATCGGCTCAAGCGTTACAGCAAAGCCACCTCATCCGGCATTCCGGGGGGTGGCTTTGCTGTTTGTCAAGCAAGACAAAGGCGAGGCGGATGTATCCGCCTCGCCTTTGTTCCAGATATGCTGTTTTCTTGCTGCTCCTGCCTATTCGGCCTTTGCCACAACGACCTTGAGGGTGGCGGTGACCTCGGGATGAAGCTTGACCGGGACGTCGTACTCGCCCAGATGCTTTATGGGCTCGGCAAGAAGGATCTTTTTCCGGTCGATATCAAGGCCATTCTGCTTCAGAGACTCGGCCAGTTCCATGTTCGTCACGGAACCGAACAGCTTGTCGCCCTCGCCCGCATGATGCCGGAGGGTGACGGGGGAAGCTTCAATCTTTTCGGCAAGGTGCTTGGCAAATTCGCGGACCTTGTTCTTTTTGTACTCCATCTGACGCTTGGTGTGCTCAAGCTCCTTGGCGTTCCTGGTAGTGGCTTCCACCGCATACCCCTTGGGGATGAGGTAGTTGCGGGCATAGCCGGGCGCAACCTTGACAATGTCGCCGATATTGCCGAGAGTATCGATATTCTCCTTCAGGATTACTTTCATTTCCTCTCCTTCCTAGCCTGATCTACAGGTTTATTGTTTTTTAGGGGCGCGAAAATCGGCCCACAGGTCAATCAAGCCGACTGCCGCAAGCAGAACGGCAAACACCGGCTGGATCAACAGCATCACGAATAAAAGCACCATCAAAAAACGCGGGAGCGAATGCTTCCGGGTAAACCAGGTTACCACTGCGATACCCTGGATGAGATACAGAAAAGACACAATCGCCACAATATTCATGGCAACCCTGTCAACGACGGCAACATCCGTCAACAAGGCGAAACCCGGAACGATCAGCAACCACACCAGCGCATCCGGGTTTCGGAAGCAGGAGAACCGGCCGAGTGCCGGCCCCGTTCCCATGGAGCCTGCCACCCTTTGCAACAGCAACAGATTGCATCCGGCGCAGATCACGAGGAAGATGAGGAGCAAGGCCGGATAGATCATGATCAACACGTCTTCCGTCCGGGCAAGGACGGTTTCGAGCCCCGTCAAATCAGTGCCTGACATGCCGCTTTGACGATAGGCCTCGCTGACCTGCTTCATGGCGTCGTGCGCTATGGCGCGTATCTGTCCGTCGATACCGACGGATTGCAGATGGCCCAGCATAACCACGTAGAGCAGGAGGATCAGAGCGTTTGCAGCGACCGAATACACTGTAGCCCTGTAAGCCCCCTTTCCCCTCAGAAGGAGTTCGGGCAGCAACAGGGAACAGGCAACGCTCTGGAGCAGGTACAGGAGCAGGGCGGACCGATCCACGGCCGCCAAGGTAGCCACCACGATTATCACAATGGCATACCCGGCCTTTCGGCCGAATTTCAATGAATAGAAAATACAGGGGAAAGGGGCCAGAACCCCTGCAGGCAGTCCTATAACCGGAAGAACGGTCTGAAGGAAAACCAGCGCAACGGTCAGCGTGCTTCCCTTCAGGACGGCAGCCGGCACCCCTTTACCCAGGGTCTGCACCAAATTCAACACCGATCAGGGCATCACGTGGCCGGCGGCTATCGGCAGCAGGGCAATGTTCCTTGCCCTCTTGATAGCCTCGGTGATTTCCCTCTGATGTTTCGCGCAGTTGCCGGAAATTCTCCTGGGAACGATCTTGCCCCGTTCGCTGATGAAGGAGCGGAGCGTGCGGGGATCCTTGTAATCTATCGTTATCTGCTTGTCCGCGCAGAACCGGCAGACTTTCCTGCGCTGAAACGTTCTTTTCTTGCGTGGTCCGTTGCCCCTTGAGGGGGTTCTTTCATCGCTCATATCTTTAAGCCTCCCGTAAATTTATTCAGCCGATCCGGCAGTCGCTGTTTCCGCCGCCGGTTCCGCAGCCGCTTCCTCAGCGACGGGCTTTTCCACGACCGGAGCAGGAGCCTGAAGCTCTTTGTCCAGTTTTACGCTCTGATACCTGAGGACCCTGTCATCGAGACGAAGGCGCCTCTCGAGTTCGGCTATCAAGGCCGGGTCACCCTCGAAGTTCAGATAGAAATAGCGTCCGCGGGTCTGCTTCTTTACCGGATAGGCGAGCTTCCTGGATCCCCAGTCTTCAAGCCTCCTGCAATCACCTTTCATGCCGGTGATGACTTCCTGCACCTTTTCCGACAGGGCCTTGATGTCTTCCTCACCAAGGTCCGGCTGGACGATATAGATCGTCTCATACTTCCTCATCTGATTTTCCTCCTCACGGTTTATTGAGCCCCGGACCGACCCGGAGCAAGGAGAACGGCTTTATGCCGATCAACAAACTTGATAAATCGCCCCTTCAACTGGACTAACAGGTCCGTACGACCAAAATTCGAGGATATCTAGTTTTCGTCCGGAAACTCCAGATAAAAACTTATTGGTTTCTGATTCGGAAAGCGGGGATTTTTTGTCCTGGCAAGAAACTTTTCCCCGAAAAGTTGACAGCGAAGGCTGGCAAAATCAAGGGGTTGCACGGAGGCATACTAATAGTATGTCGCACAAGCAAGCCCGCAGATTGACACCGCCAGGGCGAAAAAGCACCCTTTCCGGACAGAAACTATCTAAGGTGCCGTCAGGTCACGGTTATTGAAGAGACTCATGGTCTTCTCCAACCCGTCGGAGAGAAGGGACCCTATGGCGTCAACGACTCCGTCAAGCAGAAACGGCAGACGACCCGCCTCCTCCGCGCTGAAGGATGTCAGGACATAATCGACCACGTCTCCCCTGGCCGGCCGGTCTATTCCGACCCGGACACGGATGAAGTCGACGCTGCCGAGCTCGGCCAGCAGCGATCTCAACCCGTTGTGCCCACCGTGTCCGCCCCCCTTTTTAAGCTTCACCCGACCGAAAGGAATGTCCAGGTCGTCATGAATGACAAGCACATCATCCGGGGACAACTTATGGAAACGGAGCGCCTCGGCAACCGAACGTCCCGACAGGTTCATGTAGGTAAAAGGCTTCAGGAGCAGCAGTCGCTCTCCCTGCCACCACCCCTCTCCGCATAACCCTGAAAACCCTTTTTTCGCAATCGGTATCCCGGCAATACTGGACAGCCTGTCCAAAACCATGAAACCCGCATTGTGGCGGGTCCATTGGTATCGGGTTCCGGGATTTCCAAGTCCTGCAATAAGTTTTACCGCCATGCGCCGGACTCCGCCAGGGGTCGGAGTGCGCTACTCCGCCTCTTCTTCCTCGACTTTCTCGGCCTCCGCCGCCCTGCCGAGGATGTTGACGATGGCCGCTTTCTGATCCTCAAGCACCCTGAAACCGGCCGGGAATTGGACGTCCGCTATATGGAGGGAACCGCCGATGGCGAGGTCGGTTATGTCAACCTCGATATGTTCGGGTATCTGCGCCGGCAGACATTCGATTTCAATAGCATGCATGACCAGATCGAGCAACCCGCCTTCTTTGACGCCTTTGGCGCTCCCTGTGAGGCTTACCGACACCTTGACCTTGACCTTTTCTTCCATATTGATTTTGTGGAGGTCAACATGAACCGCCTCCCCCTTGAGGGCATTACGGACAAGGTCGGCCACTATGACGGTTTTCCCGTCAAGCGAACCTCCACCCTTCAGGGTTATCAGGTGGTTGATGCCGCCTTCCCCGGCGATGACGGCCGAAAGTTCCCGTTTGTCCACGGAAACGGGCACAGGCTCGATTCCCTTGCCGTACACCACGGCCGGAATCCGTCCGCTGGTCCTGAGTCTCCGCGAAACGCCTTTTCCGACCTTGTCTCTGACTTCTATGGCGAGAACTCTCTGTTCCATAAAACCTCCAGTTCTGTGTAATCGTTGCAAACAATCAGTTTACATCAGCGGGGCTGCTACACGAAAAGCGAGCTGACAGACTCGTTGCAGTGGATCCTCCTGATGGCCTCGGCCAGGAGCCCTGCGACGGAGAGCACCTTGATCTTGCGTGACCGGGCCGCGTCGTCGGACACCGGGATGGTGTCGGTTATGACCATTTCCTGGATCTCCGACGCCTCAATCCGCTCGAGGGCAGGGCCTGAAAGCACGCCATGTGTAGCGCAGGCATAGATGGCGGTCGCACCGTGCTCGCGCAACGCCTTGGCAGCCTGGGTAAGGGTACCGGCCGTATCGACCATATCGTCGACGATGATCGCCACCTTGCCGTGGACATCGCCGATAAGATTCATGACCTCTGAGATGTTCGGGCCGGACCTCCGCTTGTCGATTATTGCCAAGCTTGAGCTCAATCTCTTGGCGAACGCCCTGGCCCTCTCGGTCCCCCCGGCGTCGGGAGAGACGATGACCGTGGTGTCGTTGACCAGATGCTTGCGCAGATAATCGAGTATCACGGCCGCTGCATAGAGGTTGTCCACCGGGATGTCGAAGAATCCCTGGATCTGCCCGGCATGGAGGTCCACGGTCACCACCCTGTCAGCGCCGGCCGTGGTGAGGAGGTCGGCGACCAGCTTCGAGGTGATCGGCGAACGGGGGGCCACCTTCCTGTCCTGGCGCGCATAGCCGTAATAGGGGATCACCGTGGTAATCCTGGCCGCCGACGCACGCTTGAGGGCGTCCATCATGATGAGCAGCTCCATGAGATTGTTGTTGGTGGGAGAGCAGGTGGACTGAACGATATAGACGTCTCTCCCGCGAACGTTTTCCCCTATTTCAACGCGAATCTCGCCGTCGGAAAAGGTCTTCACCTTTGCCTGACCCAGGTGAACACCGAGTTTTTCACAGATATTGACCGCAAGGGCCGGGTTGGAATTGCCGCAAAATACCCTTATCTTATCTTCCATCACTGCCTCAAAAAAGTCATGTCGCCGTTGCCGGCGGGGTAATGGCTGGGGCGCCAGGATTCGAACCTGGGTATGCCGGAATCAAAATCCGGTGCCTTACCGCTTGGCGACGCCCCAATCGGAGCCGTCTTCAGATCGTGTGTGTAACCGTGCTGAACCAGGTGGTATTCCCGGCTATCAGAGAGCAGCACTGACTCGCTTCCCGCTCGGTCTCGAAAACCGCGAAAACGGTTGGGCCGCTGCCGGACATGAGAACTCCCCGTGCGCCGTTCTCCAGCAGCATCCGCTTGATTTCCCCGATAACGGGAAAGCGCCCGATGGTGACCGGCTCGAGATCATTGGACAGGAGATTACAAATATCCTCTATCCTGTTGCAAAACTTTGGCAGTTTATCGGCATCCCTCTTGTTTGTCAATTGCAAATTTTGATAAACCCACGCGGTTGAAACATGGATATTTGGATTGACCAGGACCATCCAGACGGGCGGCAGGCCTTCCACCTCGGTCAGTTTTTCGCCTATCCCCTCCGCAATGGCGGTCTTCTTGAAGATAAAGAACGGGACATCCGCCCCCAGCTTCACCCCCATGGACATGAGCTCCTGGTCGGAGAGTCCGAGGCGGAGAAGCTCGTTGAGCCCCATCAGCACCGATGCGGCATCGCTGCTCCCGCCACCGAGTCCGGCCGCCACCGGGATGTGCTTGGTGACGACGATGTCAACCCCCGTTTCCGCCCCGGACCCGGCAAGCAGTGCGTCCGCAGCCTTCCAGGCGATGTTCCCCGGGCCGTCCGGGACACCGTCTTTCCCACACGAGACCCGGATACCCGGGGTCTTCGAGAGGGATATCCCTATCTCGTCACAGAGTGCAATACGCTGCATTACCATGCGGAGGTCATGATAATTGTCCGGCCGTTTCCTGAGCACGTCCAGTCTGTAGTTTACCTTGGCAGGCGCCTGAATCTTGAGATGTTCCATATGGTTGGCACAATTCCCTCTTAAATGTATAGTCCCTGCAACACGGCCGGTAAAGAGTCGCCATCCGCTATTTGGCCGCGCCGGGCCGTGCAATGGCGGCCCTGATGGCGGGGAGCGCCTCCAGAGCGGCCCGCTCCCCTTCGAGCACCCCCTCGTGCCGCTTCGAGAAATCCGCGGACCCAATTGACCCCACCCTGGGCTTGATCACCACATCGGCCCGCTGCAGCTGCTGGACAGCGATCCGCTCGTGCATGATGCCGATGGATTGCATGATGGTGGCCAGAGTCCCCTGGGGTCTCGGCGCCTCCCCGTCACCGGAGATGTCGACCGCGATCACCACCTCGGCACCCAGGCGTCGAGCGGCGTCCACGGCCACCGGACTGACCACGCCGCCGTCCACGTACATTCTCCCGCCGATCACGGCCGGCGTGAACACCCCGGGAATGGAGCAGCTTGCCCTCACCGCGGAGCCGGTGTTTCCGCTGCCGAACACCATCTCCCTGCCGGCCTGGATGTCGGTAGCCACGGCGTAAAACGGGATGCGCAGCTTTTCCATGGGAGTGTTGCGGAGCATGCGGTTGACATACGCTTCCAGCTTCTCTCCCTTTATGAAGCCGTTGTCCGGGATGGTGAAATCTGCCAAGTCCCCCTGCTGGATATCAAAGGAAATCTTCTGCAGCTGGAAGGCGTTGAAGCCGTAGGCATACAGGCTGCCGACGAAGCTGCCGGCGCTGGTGCCCACTATCATGTTGACGGGGATCCGGTTGGATTCCAGTATCTTCAGAACACCGACGTGGGCGAAGCCCTTGGCCGCCCCGGCCCCGAGCACGACGGCGACCTTGGGAGGCCTTTCCGGCGCCGCAGGGGGAACCGCCTTGGGACAGCCGGACAGCAGAAAGAGCGCGACCGCGGTTATCAGGACCAGAAGACGTGAGGACAGGCTTGACATAAATACACCTCCGATTCCAGGTCTTACAGGCTGTTGAAAAAACCAAACTCCCATCCGGCTCCGGAACGCAACCGCAACCTGATTCCACCGGGGAGAAAGGGCCATGGGATATCTTTCCCCTCATGGCCCTTTGCATGACTGACGATACGCCTGCAGACCGTACCCGGCTACTGAAGCGCATCCTCGATTCTGATCAACTTGCTGTGTTCCGTTATGAAATCACATGAATCGATCTCGTCGAGCGCCCGGCGTATGTTGCTTTCCCTCGCCTCATGGGTCATGATGACGATGGGCACCGTTTCGCCGGCCATCCTGGCGCTCTGGATCATGGACTCGATGCTGATGTCGTTTTTCCCCAGAGCGCCGGCTATCCGCGCCAGCACGCCCGGCTTGTCGAGCGCACTGAAACGGAGATAGTACTTGCTCACGATCTCGCCGATGGGCTTTATATCAAGGTTTTTCAGCTTGTGGTCCAGGTAGCCCAGGGGAGCGCTCCTCCTGCCGACCCCGACCATGAGGTTGCGGGCGATTGCCATGACGTCTCCGACGATGGCGCTGGCCGTGGGATCCATCCCGGCCCCCCTGCCGTAGAACATAACGGTATCGACGAAATCACCGGTCAGCCTGATGGCGTTAAACACGCCGTCCACGTCCGCCATCGGATAATCCAGGGGTATCATGGTGGGATGCACCCGGGCCTCGACCCGGTCGCCGTCGAGCTTGCCGATGGCCAGCAGCTTGATCTTGAAGCCGAACTCCTTGGCATAATTGATGTCCATGGCGGAGATGGCACTGATTCCCTCGGTATAGATGTTATCGAACGCCACCCTTGTGCCGAAGCAGAGGGTCACCAGGATCGCCAGCTTGTGGGCGGTGTCCACACCCTCGACATCGAAGGTGGGGTCCGCCTCGGCGTAACCGAGCTCCTGGGCGGTCTTCAGCACGGCCGAGAAATCCGCTCCCTCCCGGGTCATCTTGGTCAGGATGTAGTTGCAGGTGCCGTTCAGGATGCCGAGGACCGTGCCGAAATGGTTGGCGGCCATATTCCCCTTGATGGCGGACAGCACCGGGATCCCGCCACCCACCGCCGCCTCGTACCTTACTTCCACGCCCTTGCGGGCCGCGGCCGCGTAGATTTCCTCGCCGTGCACGGCCAGAAGGGCCTTGTTGGCGGTGACGATATGCTTGCCGTTTTCAATGGCCTTGAGGATGAGTTCCCTGGCGATCTTGTAGCCGCCGATCAGCTCGATGACCACGGATATGCCCGGATCCGAGATGACCTCCTCGGCGTTCCGGGTGAGCACCCCCGGCCCGACGGTGACACCCCGATCGGTGGTGATGTCGAGGTCCGCTATCTTTTTCAGCCTGAGACCGACACCGAGCTTTTCCTCGATCAGGGCCGCATTCCGGCCCAGCAGTTTCACGACACCGGTGCCGATGGTACCGAACCCCAGAAGTCCCACTCCTATCTCTTTCATAACACCTCACTATTAATGGAGCTTATACACCAGATCAGGGGCTACCGGCCGGTCACTCCTTGGCCTGCAACCCGGCGGCAACTTCATCGAGTATGCCGTTGATAAAGGCGGGAGAGTCTTCGCTGCCGAATTTCTTGGCCACCTCGATGGCCTCGTTGATGGTCACATTCCTGGGGATATCGGCCCGAAAGAGAAGCTCGAAGATCGCCATGCGCAGGATGCCCAGATCGACCCTGGCCATTCTTGAGATGGACCAGTGCTCCGATTTTTCCGAGATGAGCCGGTCAATCTCGGCCCGGTGCTCCTTGACCCCCCGGATGATTTCCTCGGCAAACTCCAGGGAATCGAACGGAACCCGGGCGCCTTCCGTCTCTCCCGGGATCGATGGATGCTCTTCAGCGGGATTCAGGTCCAGCGCATAAAGCATCTGCAGCGCCATCTCCCTCCCCTGCCGCCTGGTTCCCACGCTATTCCAACCCCTTGAGCAGATTGACGGTCTCGATGGCGGTCATGGCGACATCGAATCCCTTGTTCCCCGCCTTGGTGCCGGCCCGCTCGATGGCCTGCTCGATGCTGTCGGTGGTCAGCACCCCGAATATCACCGGAACCCCGCTGTCGAGGGAGACATGGGCGACCCCTTTGGATACCTCCGCGGCCACGTAATCGAAATGGGGGGTTGCGCCACGGATCACGGCTCCGAGGCAGATAACGGCGCTGAACCTGCCGCTTTCGGCCATTTTCTTGGCGGCGAGCGGTATCTCGAATGCGCCTGGCACCCGGGCGACCACGATGTTCTCGTCCCTGGCGCCGTGACGGGTCAGGCCGTCAAGCGCGCCTTCAAGGAGCCGCTCGCTGATGAAACTGTTGAAGCGGCTGACGAGTATTCCGAACGATGCCCCCCCCGCGTCCAGATTTCCTTCAATGTATTTCGGCATAAATGCTCCTGGTCAAAGTGGTATGAAAAGGTATCTCCGATGGTTACCTGAACGACCGAGCTCAGATATTTTCCAGCAGATGCCCCATCTTATCCCGCTTGGTCTGGAGATACCTCATGTTGCATACGGTTGCCTCGATCTCGATGGGCACCCGTTCCACGATGTCGATACCGTATCCTTCGAGCCCGACCATCTTCTTGGGGTTGTTGGTGATCAGCCGGATCTTCTTGGCGCCCAGGCGCACCAGGATCTGGGCCCCGATCCCGTAATCCCTCAGGTCGGCCTTGAATCCAAGCTCGATGTTGGCCTCCACCGTGTCCTTACCCTGGTCCTGGAGGGCATAGGCCCGGAGCTTGTTGGTCAGGCCGATTCCCCGGCCCTCCTGGCGCATATACAGTATGATCCCCTTCCCCTCCGAGTCGATCATCTCCATGGCGTGCTGGAGCTGGTCGCCGCAGTCGCAGCGGCAGCTGCCGAACACGTCGCCGGTGAGGCACTCGGAGTGGACCCGGACCAGGACAGGCTCGTCCTTTTTTATTTCGCCCTTCACCAGGGCGAGATGCTCCATCCGGTCTACCGCGTTATCGAACACGATGGCCCTGAAATCGCCGAATTTTGTGGGCAGCTGCGCCTCGGCGGCCTCCTTGACCAGCGATTCGTTCCTCATCCGGTAGGCAACCAGGTCGGCGATGGTGCAGATCTTCAACCCGTGCTCCTTGGCGAACTTTTTCAGTTGGGGCATCCGTGCCATGGTGCCGTCGTCGTTCATGATCTCGCAGATGACCCCGGCGGGCTTTAGCCCGGCCAGCCGAGCAAGGTCCACCGAGCCTTCGGTCTGGCCGGTGCGGACCAGCACCCCGCCGTTTCGGGCACGCAGCGGCGATGTGTG
>Ga0228535_1002553_pt1 | contig 16890 bp, 15 predicted proteins | sample SJ1metagenome_FD_168457 | JGI IMG/M metagenome (GOLD analysis project Ga0228535, IMG submission 168457) | Enriched culture of PCE-dechlorinating microbial communities from Ithaca, New York, USA - SJ1 | ecosystem: Engineered > Modeled > Simulated communities (microbial... > Unclassified | place... | reverse complement strand
TCCACCAGGATGGCCACGCCGCCGGGCGCGTAGCCCTCGTACATGACTTCCTGGAGGTCGCCGCCGGCCAGTTCGCCCGTGCCCTTCTTGATCGCGTTCTCGATCCTGTCGTTGGGCAGGTTCACGGACTTGGCCTTGGCGATGGCCAGACGCAGGACGGAGTTATGCGAAGGGTCGCCGCCTCCGGCCTTGGCCGCCAGGATGATGTCCTTGGCCGCCTTGGTGAAGAACTTGGCCTTCTTGGCGTCCTGCCGCCCCTTGCGATGCTGGATGTTGGACCATTTGCTGTGTCCGGACATGAATGCCTCCGAATTATCCCTCGGCGGGAGATTCTCTGGGGAACGTGCGCTCTTTACTCCGGGCGGCCGCGAAAGCCAAGGGCCACCACGAAGGTTTCCTTGCTCTCCGAGCGGGAACTCTTGGGCTTGAAGCCCTTCACAGACTCGAACAGCGGCCGCAGGCCGTCGGTGAACCCCTTGACGTCCGGGCCCTCGAAAATCTTGGCCACGAAATGGCCGCCCGGCTTGAGCCGGTTCAGGGCCAAATCCCGGGCCCGCTCGCAGAGCTCCAACGAGCGCGCCTGATCCGTGAACTTGATGCCCGTGGTGCTCGGGGCCATGTCGCTCATGACCACGTCGAAGGGCGCAAGCTCCGCCAAGGCCGCCATGAGGTTCGGATCGTCGGAAAACACGTCCCGGCAAAGAAAACGGACGTTGACGGGAAAGCCCGTGCGGGTTTCCTGGATGTCCACGCCGAGCAGACGGCCCGAGGGCCCCACCCGCTCGGCGGCCCAGAGCGTCCAGGAACCCGGGGCCGCGCCCAGGTCGAGGATCTTCTGTCCGGACTTGAAAAGAGAGAAGCGCTTGTCTATCTCTTGGAGCTTGTAGACCGAGCGGGCGGGATAGTTCTCCTGCTTGGCCTTGAGAAAGTAGTGGTCGCGGTATTTCTTCATGGCGCCTCGACAACACGCTATAGCCTAAACATGGCCGCAAGCCAAGAAGGAGGGCTCGTGCCCCGACGCCCGCGCCGCCCATGCCTGACCGCCGAAACCGGTCGATCCCTGACCCTGGATTCAGCGTCGGACTCCTTCGACGTCCTGGGGGGCGAAGGCTCCCCGCTCTTCCTCGGCCTGGGCCCCGAGCCCGACGCCCTGCCCCTCTGGTTCCCGGAGACCGCTAAGGGAGCGGAGTTCGTTGAACGGCCGGAGACCGAGGCCGCCCTCGGCCCGGAGTTCACGGCCGCAATCCCGGGCAACTTCCACCGCCTGGCGCCCGGCGAGCTGACGCCCGAGCGCTTCCGCACCCGCCGCGTCCTGGCCTTTCGCCAGAACATGCGCCTGGCTCCGTCCTTCTGGGGCCCGATTCTGGCCCGCCGCGGGCTGGCCTTCCTGATTCCGCCTCCGGCCCGGCCCGTGGTCTGGCTGCCCGGCGACGCGCGCGGCCTGCTGCTTCGCGAACTGGAGGCCGCCTTCGCGGCCCAGGGCCTGGCCGCCCGCCGCGTTCCCGCCGATCCCGCCGCCCTGCCCGGCCTGCTGCGCGAGGAGCGTCCCCTGTTGTTCTTCTCCGTGAACTTCCGGGGCCTGGACGCCCACGGCGAGGCCTTCCACCTCCTGGATCAGGCCGGGGTCCGCGTGGCTGCCTGGTGCGTGGACAACCCCTTCCATGTTTTGAGCGCGATCAAGGCTCGTTTCTGGACCCGTCTGCGTCTCTTCGTCACGGATCGCTGGTTCCTGGGGCCGTTGCGCCGCCTGGGAGCCGAGCGGGTGGAGCACCTGCCCCTGGCCCTGGACCCGACCTTCGCCGCGCCCGGACCGCTGCCGCAGCATCTCGGCCCGCTGGCCGGACGTCTGCTCTTCGCGGGCCGTTCTGCCTTCCCGGACAAGGTCGGTTTCTTCGCCGGAGCCCGGGTTCCCGACGGCTTCCTGACCGAGGCCCGGGAGATGCTGAGCGCTGGGCGACGCCCACACTTCGGCTGGTGGCTCGAACGACTGGGCGTCACGGCCTGCTGGCCGGGCAACGACGTCCGCCGGGCGGGCCTGGGCGCGGACGAGTCCGGCAAGGCGTGGCGCGTCCTCTGCCTCCACCGGGCGCCGGAACTGACCGTCATCGGCGACGAGGGCTGGCGCGACCTCCTGCCCGACGCGGACCTGCGGCCGCCCGTGGACTATTACGGCGGACTCGCCGCAGCCTATCGGAAGGCGGCCTGCTGCCTGAACGTGACCAACATGATCCTGCCCGGCGGCCTGACCCAGCGCCACTTCGACGTCTGGGGCGCGGGCGGCTTCCTGCTCAGCGACGCCAACCCCGGGCTGGACATTTTCCCGACGGACCTCACCCGGCCGGTCACGTTCCAGCAGGCCGAGGACATCCCCGAACTGTTCAGGCGCTTCGCGGACGACTCGCCGGAAAAACGCGCTCTCGCCGGGGCTTGGCGGAACGAACTGTTGACGCGGCACACCTATGTCCAGCGCGTGGCCCATGTCCTGGCAGCCTGCGACCTGGAACAGCCTCGCCCGAAACCTGAAATTGGGGCTTGAGGTCCGTCGCAAAACCGGCTATGAAATCACTCCTTCACGGGGACGTAGCTCAGCTGGGAGAGCGATGCGTTCGCAACGCATAGGTCGTCGGTTCAATCCCGATCGTCTCCACCAAAGAAAACAACGGGTTGCAGCACACAGGCTGGAACCCGTTTTTCTTTTTCCTAACATATTCCTAATGAACCGACCTTTCTTCCGAATCTCCCTGATCTAACCCGGGAACCTTTGCACGGCGCGCTCCAAGGACCGCAACAAGGGCTCGAATTCGGCGTACACCTCGCTCAAGCGCATCAAGTGCCGCTCCAATTCGAGAACGCGATCGGAGAGAGCCGCCAAGGCCGTCTCGTTGCGCCCCTTTTCCTCGACTGCCTTCTTCTCCCAACGCATCAACGCCTTGACCACATGACCTTCCAACTCGTTCATGGCTCACTCCAATCTCAGCGCATGCCGGTCCCCAACCGTCCATCCCGTCACGGCCGTCGTTCCCTCGGGCAAGACAATGAACCGGCCCTGTCGATCCTCCACCAGTTTCAGACCCCAGGTATTTTTCTCGATGCGGTTCGCATCGTTCCTGAGTTCCTCGAGATGGGTCTCCCATTGGGCTGTCGCCGACTGAATCCGCTCCAGTCGAGTATTCAACAGAGCAAGGACGCACAGGCCGGCAATCCCCAGGCCCAACGCCAACCCCATCCCCCAAAAGAAACTCTTCAGCAGACCACCGGCCAGCACCTTCCGCCAACTCGACATTTCCTGCTCCACCAAATCCAACTGGGACCAGATCATCTGGCTCAACAGCTCCCCGTGCCGACGGATACCGTCTTTGGTTATATTGAGCACGTCGCTCGACGATTCGCTCAAGCTCTGCCGCAAGACGTTCAATTCTATGCTCACGGTCTTCTCCATCACCTCGCGGTCCTGGGCTACCCGGGCCTGAAAGCGGCTGGTCAATTCGCCAAGACGCATTGAAAACGCCTCCTTTCAGGCGGACTCTGACGCCTGTTTTTTGGTCAACGACAGTAAGGTAGTCCTTTCCCTCCCTGGGAATATCCAACTCCACTTCGCGAAGAGCGTCGACAATGTCACGACGGCTGATGACAAGACCCAACTCAATGCGTTCCCGCAAATAATCCACAATGCACGCCTGGGCGTCTTCCCTGGTTTCCAGCCCGAATCGTAAGCGCCGGGCATTCTCCAGACTTGTGTGGGAAGGGGTGCAGATCCTGGCACGCGCGGGATCATCAGGGCGGGCCCACCCTTCCCGCCAATTCCACAGATCCCGGAAAGGATCGAGGTCACGCTGCCAGCCGGGTGGGAAGGCATTCATGGCTTTGCCGGAGTGGAGTTCGACACGGGGAATCACGAAATGCAGCTCATGGTGGCCACAATGGGTATGTTGAACCCATAGGATATCGTACCGATCTGGTTCCAAGCCAGCAAACGCCACCCTCTCGAAATCGTCCATCAGAGCCACTTCCTTTTCCGGGCTCAACACTTCACCGGGGGCCCAGGACAGGACGCCCGACGAATACTTCCAGGTCCGATTCTGGGCATCAATGAGCGCACGAGTCATGCCCGGGTCGCCTCGGAGAACTTTGGGATGAGATTGGGAACGTCCCGGGTAGTCCAACCGCAGGAGGTAATGCACCGGTCCCCTCCCCGAGCCCTTGCCATGGGGGAATAACTTCAAATACATGGCCCGCGCCTCTTCAGCTCCCGCAGCACGGCATCGAGGTAAACGATGACCTTGATGGCCTCGGCCTCACTCTTGTAGGTGTTCACCCACCGCGCGACCTGATTGAGATTCGCCCCGGCGCGAGCAATAAGCCGCAGGCTCTCCTGCTCCACAGAGGTTTTCCGCATGCGGTATTGCAGCAGCCGATACCGGATGAGATCAGCCAAAGTCATTCCTGCAGCCTCGGCCTTGGCTTCAAATTCTGCTTTCTCCTCCTCGCTCACGCGCAGCTTAATCCAGAGTTTTCGGCTCATTCTTATGCTCTCTAGATTTAGGCTTGGAGGGGTTCCAAGGGGCAGCGCCCCTGGCCAGCCCCCGGCAGTGGCCTGTGGCCACAACGGGTAGGCTGGCCAAACGCGGCAGCCGAAGCGCAATAACAGCCCAGGATCATCATAGACTGAGCCGACAAAACCGATCGGCTATTCATGCTGGCCTTCAACCAAGCGATATGTATCGACAGTCTGCACCGTGTGCGCACTGGCAAACGCATCCAAATCTGAACGGTCATAGACCACACGGCGCCCGAGCTTCTGGTAGGCCGGGCCACGTCCACGGCAGCGCCAAACCTCGAGGGTGCCAGGCTGAAGGCGGAGATACGCGGCCGCTTCGACGGTGGTGAGTTTTGGGGTGGGATAAATCGATTTCATCCAGCTTCCTCCATGAAGATACCCGACCTTCTTCTGCCGAGCCTGATGAAGGAGAACCAGATATGAAAAAGAATGTCTGTCCTTTCAGAAAAAGGACAAAATTTTCAATCACAGAGGCGGCCCCAAAACCGGATAGGCATGAATACATAGACGACATCTTGAAGATGCCCCCCAGCCTTGGACATTCGGCGCGATGTCATGTCGGACATGGTTTCAACCAATGCCCCCGCGTGGAGGGCTTCGGCCGTGTTCGAGCAGGCGGTCCAGAGCCTTTCTTTTTTTCAAAGAGCTTTTGCTGGATGAAGTTCAGCGATTCATCTCGAACAACCTTCGATGACCACCGTACCCTGAGCACCCAGTAACCGAGCGGAGTAGCCCCTGTGGAGTAGCCCCTATTTGGACGGGACACCCTGGCAGCGATAGGAGATAGGTCTAACCCTATGTCCAGACCTAGTGCTAACGGGGAAGCAGTGGTGGAGGTGCTGACCACGGTCCACCGTCGACGGTGGACCGTGGCGGAGAAACTGGAGCTGGTCCAGGAGTCGCTGCATCCGGGCATAAACGTCTCGTACGTGGCCCGCAAGCACGGCATCTCGCCGAGTCTGCTGTTTCGGTGGAGAAAGCTCATGAGCGATGGAGGAAAAGCCGCAATGCAGGCCGATGACCAGATCGTCAGGGCTGCCGAGTTGCGGCCGCTCAAGAAGCGTGTCCGCGAATTGGAGCGCCTGCTTGGCAGGAAGACCATGGAGGTGGAAATCCTCAAGGAGGCGTTGGAGATCGCGCGCGAAAAAACTGCTCTCGCGCACGCCGTTGCCCTGGGAGGACGGTTTCCGATGAAACGTGTGGCCGAGGCTCTGAGCGTCTCCCGCTCCAGACTTGCCGAAGCGGGTGAAGGAGCCGCCCCGTGAAAGGCCTGCGCGCTACTCCAAGGCCGAGGACGAGCGGTTGCTGCCGCTGATCCGGGACATCGTGGATCAGCGCCTTGACCTACGGCTATCGCCGGGTCTGCGCCCTGTTGAACAGGCAGCTCCGGCAGGATGGGCGCGGGCGTGAATCACAAACGCGTTTCCGGATCATGCGCCTTCATGGCCTGCTGTTGGCCAGGCACAAAGGCTACAGGCCGTAGCGCAGCCATGTTGGGGCTGCGCTCGCGCTTCACGCCGGTCCGCAGCCCGGAAAGCAACGGCATGGCCGAGGCCTTTGTGAAGACCTTCAAGCGGGACTATGTCCGTATTCATGAACGTCCCGATGCGGAGACAGTTTTGAACCAGCTCCACGCCTGGTTCGAGGACTACAACGAGAGGCACCCCCACAGGGGGCTGCGGAGCCCCCCCAAGGGATTCATCCGCTCGTCAGCATCCGCAGGGGGTCCGGTTTAGCAGGGGCAACTCCACCGAGAAGCCATTGCAGGTAATCCGAAACCAAGATTTCCCCAAAATCTCCCGCTCTGATTCCTGGACCGAGTTTGGATGTTTTACATGGGAACTTGCTATTGGTCAGATAATCTGGTCGCGGGCGTTTGCCCCGCAAGAAATCGCTCTCGGTATCCAGGCAATAGTGATTTCGGAAGTGCTTCGCCCAGGCCGAAAGTACTGCCTTCTCGTTCTCATGCGGAACTCCCAAATCTCGACCTCCTTGCCGTCGGCAGTCTTCAGTCGTTCGCCGGTATCGACGAGCAATTTAGTGTGTTCCGAAGTCCAAGGCATTCACGTCCCATCCCTGATTTAGTTGCCCTTCAATTTCAACAGCTCATCGTCCAGTCCATAGCGAACCACGTCGATCCGGTCGCTGCGTTGGGAGACAAAATCACCGGTCATCACGGGGAGCTGGAATGGGAAGAATGCCGGGTTGTTCAGAAGCAGCCCCAATGCGCCTTTGGCCTCCGGGGTGGCCAGGAGTGCGGATTCAAACATCAAGATGGCCAGGTTTGGTTCGGCAATGCTCACCGGAGCGGCGTTCTCATAGCAGCCTTTGGCCTCGGAATCCTTCAGGGCTCCCCAGGCGACAAAGGAGCGGATGACGAACCGGGCGTAACGGCTCACGGTTTGCCGGTCGCCGTACTGTTCCTTCAGGCGGTTGATGATCTGCGCCTGGGTCACCTGATCCTGCAAAGCCAACAGACGGCCGGTCTGTCGGGCCACGTTGAACCAGAACGGATAGACCGCCGAGATCATTCCCCAGTGGACCGCCAGGGCCATGGACGGATTTTCCCTCAGAAACGCCAGCGAGGCATCCCGGAATGGAATCAACGCGGGGTCAGGAGAGACCCAGATCTTCATCAGATTGTTGACGACAAAGGTCCGGGTCTGATCGCTTCGTTCGCCTTCGGAGCCGTTGCCTTTTCTGTCCGCAAGGAACTCACGAAGCTCCTGACGGATGGTTTTGGCGTCGAGCCCCGCCAGCAGCAGATTGGCTGTTTTTTGCATCCACTCGAAACGGATCGCTTGTTTGATGCCAATGGCTTCATGTCGTTTGCCCATCACCGTGTTCTCCTTTCAAACTTCACAAGGGGCACGATGACTTCTTCGATGGCTACACCGCCGTGACCTACGATGGCATCTCCCGGATTCACGAATGCGTCGCGGCCACCGGCCACCAGGGGGAAATAATCTGCGGGCAACCCGACCGGCTGCCACTCGTGGGCAAACGGGAAGGCCCCAGCAACCTGAGCGCGGAGTTCCGGCGTGGGATAGACACGAACACGCTCGCCGCGAGTTTCGGCAACCACACCTTCAGATGGGCGGCCTTTACCTTCGCATTGGATGTTGCCGTGATCGGCCGTCAGCCAAACCCCATAGCCGTAATCCAGCAGTTGGCCGACCATCGCGGAAAGAAATCCTGCATGGCACCACTGCTTGACCTGGTTGTGCATTCCGGCCGAACCGAGTTGCATGCCGTGCATGATCTTGTCGACCTTGTCCACGACCAGCCCCACCACCTTGGTCTTCCCCGGGTGGATTGCGGAGTCGAGGACGCCCGCAGCATCACCGTCGCCAAGGCCACGCTGGTAGGCGACATCGAGCCGGGACAGGCCATGGCCTTCCCAGAACTGCTTCCAGAGTTTCTCTTCGCTGTTGGTCGAGTTGATGGATGACGGGAAATAGAGCGGCGGCTTGCCCGAGAAGATCGACTGCCGCGATACCGAGGTCAGCGTCGGAATCCAGGCGAAGGTCGCGGATTCGCGCATGACAAGATTGGCATCTTGCTTTTGTAGAAGCTGGCGAATGGTCACCCACTGGTCCAGGGCCAGGCCATCGACGACGATCAGCGCGGCACGGCTGCTACCGGAGTCCTCGATATCCCTTGCCAGGCGGCGCGGCACATGGTGCAGCATGGCTGGATTGGTCGGCGGCAAGTTGATCAGACTGGAGTAGTGGTCCACCAGCCAACCGGCGAAGGTCGAGTTCAGTGCATCGCCGATTTCCCTGAGCCGGGTCTGATACTCGGTGCTGTTGCCGCAGTGAACCAGCGAAGAGAGTTCGGCCCATTTCAATGCAAAGGCGGTCCAGTCCGAGTAACGCGCTTCCGCAGTGGGCAGTTCCTTTTCGACAAGGTCAAACAGGCGGGAAATCCGCAGCTCGTCATCGTCCACGGCGGAGGTGGCGATACCGCTTCGGACCCAGGACCTGGCATCCACTTCAATGCCTTTGGCCTCGACGGGGGTGAGTTTCCCCTCCAGGAACAGGTTGTCGATGTAGACTTTGATGTCCTGATGGTCGAACGGCAGGCGATCAGGGCCGGGATACTTGAGGCCGTATTCTGGCGAATCTTCCCGTACCTGATTGGCTCTGCCGAGCCTGGAAAGAAATAGCGGCCAGCGTTCCTGCAAAAAGGCGAAGAAGGCCTCACCGTCCGGAACGATCTCGGAAAGCGGCCAGGCTTTGAACCCATCATGGCCTTTCAGAACCTGGATGAGCCGCTCGGCCAGCACCAGCGGGATTTGGAGCTTGCCGTAGTGCAGGCGAAGCAAGGCGCGAAGCAGTTCCACCTCGCTGGCAATCAGCTCAGCGGCGATGCCGAACACATGGCGGAGGATGAAATCCTTGGTGGCGTTATCGCCCATGCGATCCGGCGGCGACTTGCGTTGAGCCTCAAAAAGTGTGTCCAGCAGGCTTCGGTCGAGCTTCTCGATCACCGGATAGCTAAGCGTTGGGAACAGATCCCCCAAGTTGAATGAAAGCTTGCGGCCTGCTTGGAGCAGGTCGTATGGCAGGGATTCCAGCTCCGCATCCTGCAAGCGGAGGACGACCACCAGATCTGTGTGCTCACCACGGTCCCAAATCAAGCGGTACTTGGATTCGTAGGCGTATCTGAATTCAACCGGGTCACTGAACTCGATCAGGTCGAAGCCGCGCCCGCGAAGCTCCAATGCCAGCTTCTCCTCGGTCAGCAGGCAATCCGGATCGGCGACCAGGGTCAGCTTGCTGACGTTGGGCACAAAGTCGTTCAGGATGGCGTCTCGCCAACTACTCATTGAGCGCCTCCCTTGATAATCCGCAGCATCAGCAGCGGCCGGATTTCCGGCACGATCTGCCTTGCCGATTGCAGTTCATGCCGCCACTCGGATTCGTCCGCATCGCATCGGGACAACCTGAATTGCCGTACCGCCGGCAATCCAACCCGCTCGATGGCCTTGCGGCGCGAGGCAAAGGAAACGATGCCGCGTTCCTCCTCGCGAGCCACAGAGGCGAGATGCGCCTGCTGTAATGCGTCGAACAGCTCCTGTCCGGCTTGCTCGGCTGCTTCCTGCAACCGCTCATGGGCGATGATGGATTCGTCCTGGCCGAGGGTGGCCTGCACCTGGGTTTCCGCTGTCTGCAGCGCATCCCAGATATGCCGGGCCGTGGGCAGAAACAGTTTGCCTTCCTCACTCAGGAACACACTGACATATCCCCGCCGCACCATGGGAATGCGCAGGAGCTGTGTCTTCTGGTGCATCCCGGCCTGAAGGCGGATCTCAAAGAGCCCCCAGAGCCCGGAGATGCTGGCTGGCAGTCCGCTGACGCTTACGCAAGGCAAAGGCTGGCCAGCCGCGATCTGGGGCAGGTTCAGGGCCAGCCCACGGACACGGCTGTTTTCAAGATTGAGCAGGGTTGCATCGGTCAGACGATCCGCTTCCCGGGCGTTGAACACAGCTTTGCGGTGTTCCTGACCATCCGGCCAATTCAGATCCCACCAGGAGCGCTTGCGGCTGGCCGCGCCGCCGTGAGAATTGAGATAGCCCACCGTCATCCGTTCTACCCAGTGAGGCAACGGATGGGAACGCAGACGTTCAGCCACCTGCACATCCGGTTCTTCTGAAATGCCATAAATGGCGGAGGCCTCGCGCACCTGCTGAATCTCATCGCGAAGCCGGGCCACCGTGTGATCGACGGAGGTTTCGATACCGTCAGGATTGAGGATGGCCGAGGCGAACACATCCTCGAACAGCTCACCGGCTTGGGCGGAGTCGAGTACGTCGCCAGTCTTGTCGATACCGAACTCGTCGAAGATTACTGAAAGCTTCTGCTCCAGCACTTCGCGGACCCGGAACTCGACCGAATCCTCAAACACGAAGTTGATTGCCCGCACCTTCTTGGGCTGGCCGATACGGTCCACGCGGCCGATTCGCTGCTCCAGCCGCATCGGGTTCCAGGGGATGTCGTAATTGATGATGACGTGGGCGAACTGCAGGTTCAGGCCCTCACCACCCGCGTCGGTGGAAACCAGCACGCGGTGCGAATTGCGGAAGGCGTCCTGGGCCTGCTTGCGTTCCTCCATATCCATGGAGCCGTTCAGGGTGACGACCGATATGCCCCGGGCCTCCAGAAACTCTTTCAGCATCTGCTGGGTGGGCACGAATTCGGTGAAGATCAACACCTTCAGGTCCGGCTCGTTTTCCTCGGCCTGCAGTTCGTAGACCCACTCGATCAACGCCTCGGCCTTGGCATCCGGTCCAGCCTGTTCACAACGGACCGCCGCTTCGAGCAGGGTCTCAACATGGCTGCCTTCGCTCTGCAGAGCCGACACGTGGGATTTCAGCAGCTCATCGAGCAGCTCCTGGCCGTCCATGTCATAGAGCTCGGCTATTTCATCGTCTTGGCTTTCCGATCCCTCCGCGCCGTTTTCCAGTTCCGCCAGGCGCAGGCTGGCTTGCTGTTCGCCTTCCTTGAGTGCGGCAAGTCGCCGTTCCAGCGTGGTGCGGATCGCCCGGGTGCTGGAGACCACCAGGCGCTGCATCAGGATCATCAAAAAGCCGATGTGGCGCTTCTTCTCGCGCAGGGCTTGGTTGTAGCCCTCGCGCACATAGTCGGTCACTGCCTCGTAGAGAAGCTGCTGCAGTTGGTGACGGCTCTCCCAGGCCACCGGGGCCATCTGCGTCCGCCGGGGCTTGAAGAGCGGCTTGCCGTCGGCATCAATGGCCTTGCGCTTCTCGGTACGGATGACATACGGGGCCACCCGCTCACGGGAGACGCTGTCCATGTCCGGGAAGGCGTCGTCATCCAGTAGGTTCATCAGGCGATGGAAGGCATCTGTCTTCCCCTGGTGGGGAGTTGCCGAAAGGAGCAGCACATAGGGTGCAGCCTCCGCCAGCCCCTTCCCGAGCTTGTAGCGGGCGACCTGATCGGTGCTGCCGCCCAGACGGTGCGCTTCGTCCACCACTACCAGGTCCCAACCAGCGGTGATCAGATCCTCGAACCGGCTGCGGTTGTAGTCGGCAACGCGCTCGGCTGTCCAACCGCGCCGCTTGTCCATGGGCTTGACCGAATCCAGGGAAACGATGACCTGATCGAATATCGACCAGGCTGAGTTGCGCTGGTCAGCCCCTGGAGCCAGACGCTGCAATGTGCCGATGTCGTCGCCCAGCACGAGCTGGAACTGCTCGTTGAAATGGGTCTGCATTTCCGCAACCCACTGGGTAGCGATGCCTTTGGGAGAGACGACCAGGATTCGCCGAACCAGCCCGCGCAGCTTGAGCTCGCGCATGACCAGACCGGCCTCGATGGTCTTGCCAAGACCCACCTCATCGGCCAGCAGGTAACGCACGCGGTCGCCGGAGATGGCCCGGGACAAGGCGTGGATCTGGTGCGGCAGCGGAATGACGTTAGACTCCATGGGAGCCAGCAGCACATGGCCGTCGGTGGCGCTGGTTGAGCCTTCCAGCACCTCGGCCACCTTGGCTGCGGCGGCCACATAGGCAATGCGTCCGGCCTCGATCTCTGGCCGCAGGTCGGCACTCAGCGGCCGCAAAGCGGAGCGGGGCACGCGCACCACCGCGTCCTGGTTCGGCAACCAGACACGGCACACCGTCTGCCCCCACAAGGTCTGTTCTTCGATGACCTTGCAGGCGCTGTTATGGATAGAGCTGTATTGCCAAACAATTTGGCTCATTCTCGTCCCAACACTTTGCCTTTATGCTTTTCCCACATTTCAGCTTCTGGATGTTGGGCTACCGCTGCCCGTAAGGCTTCAAGCGCCTTTTGTGTGTATCTTTTATATCTCTGGGATTTGATCTTTTTTTCACCATACATTTCCGGATCATCCCAAAGATTGATTTCGAACATGTATGCTCGTGTTTTGGGTTGCGTTTTTTTGAGTTTTTTTGCCACGTCATCAAGCGAAAGATTGAATTTGTCGAACCAATCTCGATCCCTTATAATTAAGGCGTCTTCGCCTTCACCCGCCAATCGCACAGGCATGCCTTCTTTGCGAATTCGTAGGGAGAAAGGCATCCCTTCTCCCTCTGTATCTAGTCTTAGCTGACCAATTTCCGGGAAAATAACTTTCCAATCTTCGCCTTTTCTTCTGCGTTGCACAGCCCTACGTAATTCACCCTCAGTTACGCGCTCAGCATCGTCTCTGCTCGCTGTTGCAAGTGCCATGATTGAGCGCAATCGGGCTGTAGCCTGAATACCTCTTCGGTTGCCGGCACCAAGAAGATCATCGACTTGGGTCAACTCACTATCGATTAGAAGTTGGATGTCTTTAGGTGGCCTTGTCGAAACGGGGAGAACGCGTTCAGGGATAAAATCAGCCAGCTTGACGCCAAAAGACTTATTCAAGATGTCGTCAAACAACGTGACTGCGGATTGGGATTGCAAGTAGAGCAAATCTTCCGAAACATCCTGATAGTAGTGAACGGCAGTGTCTCGATGGGCATCAAGAATTGAAAGCGCAGATCGTTCATCTTTTGATAGCACTTTCAACTCGGCTTGAGCTATTTCAAGGCACTTATCAAATCCATATGAATATTTTTCACCTTTGGCATGGACAGTTCCTTTTTTGTCCTTAATGATGGCCTTCAAAAGCATTTCAAAGGCATGATGCAAAAGAATCAAAGTTCCTTCTGGGCGGCCATCCTCATGAGGTCTATTGAATAATTCAATAGCAAGAACGAGCGAGTGAATAGCGCGTTGTTTCAACTCTTTCACATCACGCTTTTCTCGGGGCATGTTTTATTCGCCTCCCATTCTTGTTACCGCCTGGTCGTACCACATGAGCAATTTGGGATCTTCTTCCAGAACCTTTGCAGGGATCTTCTCCGCAACGCCAATGATGACGGCGTAGTCGCGTTCCTGCCAGGCTTTCTTGAATCCGGCGCGGACAGCTTCCAGGCGGAAGACCTTGAGTTTCTTTTTGACCTCTTTGTATTCCTCGAACTCCTTGAGCAGTGCCTTCTCGCGCAGCTTCTCCAAGTCGCCCGCCTTGTTGGGATCGGGCACATACCAACGGTCACGGGCTTTGGTCACCAGCGCCGGGTCATCCTTGGGCAAGTTGCGCAGCTCTTTCCAGTTGGTGGAAAGGTAGGCGTGGATCTGCTCGGGCACCGGGCCTTTGCCGTCGTAGCAGAGGAAGTTCTGGTTTAGCAGTTCGCGCAGGTCGAGCTGGGCCTCGTTCTTGCTCCAGCCGCCGAGCTGCTGCATGAACTGCGGATTGATGTCGGAGAAGGTTTGCGGTTTTTCTCTTATGAGCTGGCGAAGCCATTGGATGGCAGATGCCTCGTCGGAAACGAACATGGCCATCTGCATCAAACCACCCGATGTCATTTTTTTGCGGTCGTATTCGGCCACCTGATCCGGCAGGAAATACATGCCATCACGCTCGCTGAACCGTTGCGATAGCCCGAGCTGGAACTCCTGGCTGGAGATAGGAACCGGATAGCCCTTGCGGACGTAATAGGCCACCATCTGGTCGAACAGGATTCGCGGGTCACGCTCTGGTATCCCTTGCGGCTTGAATGGATTCAGATACTTCAAATGCGTGCGCACAAAATCCCACACGCCTTCTTCGGTTTGCGCTTCCTTTTGGAATCGTGCTTCAAAACCGCCGTTGGGTTTGTAAGCAGAGATAACAAGATCCTGTTTCACCGCTGTCGGAGTCGTTACAGCCTTGAAGCTCCCCTGCTGTTTATCGAGGGCGGACACATTGGCCACTATGAAACCCGCTTCTGTAAGAGCGACCTGAATACTGTTCCAAACGGAGGCCTTAGTGTTGGAAAACTCAACCGTCATCCACCGACCTGGCTTAAGGATTCTGTAGACCTCCTGAAAACAAGCCGTCATAAGCTGGCGGTATTCGCTCAGCCCTTTCTGTGATTCGCGATTCTTTTTTGAACGGTCGACAATAGCCTCCGGCTTCATATCAGTCATTACGCCGAGCCAGGACTCAACCAAGAAGTTCAATTCTGCGTAAGCAAAGTTGTCACCGAAAGGAGGATCAATAAAGACATAGTCAAGAGAATCAGGTTCAATGTTGAGATGTGTGCTTGAACCTGTGCCGATGTGGCAACCACCAAGAGTTGATTTTGAGCTCTTAAATGCTTTTGATAGGCGAGAGAGTTTCCCGGAAAGGTTATACCACGGGCTGCATTCTGAAATTTGCGATGGGACATAATAGACGCCGGACATTTGTCTATTGACCTGAGAGCCTCCATCGCGGCCATGTTGAATTGGTTGAAAGCGGTTTAGTACAGACATTCCTGGAATTGACTGATCAATCCAGAATCGGAGCATCTGCCGAATTTGATACGAATGAACCTCAGAAATCTTTTTCCATATGAAACCGACTGAATATAGCTGCCTCAAAAGAAAAAGATGGTGAACATGGGTTATCCCACGGGAGAGCATTCGCGGTGCTTCCCACATATTCTCATATGGGTACTCGTTGGCTCGAACGGAATCCGGGATATCTAATGCTGCAATTCGCTCCAATATTTTAAGGTCATCTTTGTCAGGCGACTTGCTGTGTTTGGCTTTCCCAACACGGTAGGCAATTTGAATTGGCTTTCGCTTTGGCCGTTCCTTTGTCTCATTCAAAAGCGAATCATAGTAGGACTCGAAGGTGCGGCTCATTTTCTGTTTTGATATTACTGCCTTGCAATGTGGACAAGGGTATTCTTTCATGACCCTTTTGGTTTCCATGTCCATGGCTTCTTCGAGAAAAACCACCTCACCGGCGCATTCCGGGCAGGAAAAAACTTCGCTCCATACAACATAGTCGATACGGCCCTTTGTCTTTCCATCCGTATGGAGCGTCTCGTACATCCACCCGTATTCCTTCTCGACCTCCTTAAGAATGCGCTTGGCCTCTTTCTCGAATGCAGCCACATCCACCGGTGTGTTGTAGTTGTAAGCAATGAAGGTTGCCGCTGGCGAAAGGTCGTTCAATACGGCCCTACGAGAGCCAAGTGTCGAAAATGGCCGCCAGACTTTCTTGCCATTCTCATCTACCTCTTCCTGCAAAATGGTTCCGTCCGGCTTTACCTGGTAGCCGAGAGACATGACCACTTCGCGGTCACCACACATCTGCGCGGCTACACCCGTCATGCCGGTTCCACAGAAGCCGTCGAACACGATGTCGCCCGGCTGCGTATAGTGAAGGATGTAGCGCATGATGGCCTTATGCGGCACCTTGGTGTGGTAGGAATGTGCGTTGTAAATCGGGTCGTTTTTCCCCTCGCTCACATCAGCCGCAAAGGGCTCGCGGTGATAGTGATAACCTTCAGGCTGCTCGGGCTTCTGTGCCTCCCACTCGCCGATGAAGTCGGCTATCCACGGGTTCGGGCAGGCGGTGTAATACGGTGGATCGCTCAGGTTCAGGATGTCCTCGTCGCTGCCGATGGGAAAGCCTTCGATCTTGCGGAACTCCGGGTCCTGCAGCTTCTTGCGCAGCTCCTCGGTAAAGTGGGCGCGGCGGGCTTCGTCGTTCTCGAACGTCATGCCGAGACAAGTCACCGGGCCGTCGTTGACCTTGCCCGCCCTCGTTTTTCCAGTATCTAATCCGTGCTGATCCGATTTCATTGCATCCTCACAAGAATGTCCCTGCCCGCTTCAGTCAGGCGGTAACGCTGCTTGCTGCTTGTTGGCTTGTCAGAGATCGTCATTTCCAGCCATCCCGCCTCAAGCAGGGGCTTGAGCACTTGGTCCCTGAACTTGGTCCGATTGGTCCGGCCGACCAACTGCATAAGTTCGCTGATAGTTATTGCTTCCAGGCTGTTACGCATGATTTCAACTTGGTCCCGACTTGGTCCCGACCTGGTCCCAACCTGGTCCCAACCTTCGCCGTCCTGGCCAACCGAGAGTCGATCTCGCTCAACGGATTCCAGACGCCCCTTGATCGGGTCAGCCAGGGAGTAACTGTCTTCGCTCAAGGTCTGTAGCAATTGCTGGCGAACCAGGAAGTCCAAGGCACTGTGGGCAACGCGAAGATTACCGCCCACCGCTACGCCAGCATCCACCACAGAGATATGAGACCGCTCCGCCGCCAGGGCCAGAATATCCGCTTGTTCGGCTGAAAGATTCACGCCTAGGCTGGAATGAAAACGCCTGATGGAGTCCGTGATCAAAGGCTCTTTGCTTAAGGTCAACTCAAACCTAACCTGAGCGATTTTCCAGCCTGACACAACATCAAAGTTGGCATATCGCCTTGTTTTTGTTTACAATCACATCCAGTCACTACGTCATGAACGTTTCACCCATTTGGTGGAGGGCTGGATG
>Ga0228535_1002549_pt1 | contig 16907 bp, 11 predicted proteins | sample SJ1metagenome_FD_168457 | JGI IMG/M metagenome (GOLD analysis project Ga0228535, IMG submission 168457) | Enriched culture of PCE-dechlorinating microbial communities from Ithaca, New York, USA - SJ1 | ecosystem: Engineered > Modeled > Simulated communities (microbial... > Unclassified | place... | reverse complement strand
GAGTTCGAGCGCGGCATCCTGGTGCTGTTCGGTCCGTCCGGGTCGGGCAAGACCACCATACTGGACTGTATAGCAGGGCTCCAGCAGCCTGATGCTGGCTGTATCTCGCTCAATGGGAAGTCCTTCTACTCCTCGGCCGACCGCATTGCGGTACCGGCCCGCAAGCGGAGGATCGGCTACGTCTTTCAGCATTACGCGCTGTTTCCCCATCTTACGGTGAAGGAAAACACCATGTACGGCATCCCGAAACACTGCAAGGGGGGAAAGGGGTACCGGATCGGTGCCCTCGACGTGCTGGAGATGCTCAAGATTGTCCATCTGCAGGACCGCTATCCGTCCCAGCTCTCGGGCGGAGAGAAACAGCGTGTCGCTCTGGCCCGGGCGCTCATGGTAGAGCCCGAGCTGTTGCTGCTGGACGAGCCGCTCTCGGCCTTGGACCACGTAAACCGGAAGAATCTTCAGGCAGAGCTCAAACAGCTCCAGCGAATATGGATGATCCCTTTCGTGCTGGTTACCCACAGCAGGAGGGAAATGCAGAGACTGGCCGACGAAATCATTTTCCTCGACAAGGGAAAGAAAAGCCTTTCAGTTTTCCCCGCTTTGCGCCGACAGAGCATTGAACTGAGCGTCTGAACGAATTTCCTTTCCTGTTACCGTTTCCGGTTATACCGGCACCCCCCTTTCATCACCCCCCTACTTCTGCTATGGCGTCATGGATTCAGGCGTGAAAAGTGCTTGACAGCCGGCGAAGTTTGTATTATAAACCACACCCTGTTTGAGCAGAATTAAACATTAAGTTTAGAAACACTAAACATGGTTGTTGACAATAAGTTTAGAATTGCTAAACTGATGGTAAACAAAAAGTTTATGATTACTAAACCAGGAGGAGTCCTTGAAAATCGGCGAGCGGCTCAAGCGGTTCAGGATGATCAACTCTCTTACCCAGGAAGAGCTGGCCAGCCGGGCGGATCTTACCAAGGGATACATCTCCCAGCTGGAAAACGACGCCACCTCGCCCTCCATAGCCACCCTGAAGGACATCGTGGATGTGTTCGGCATCACCATGCAGGAGTTTTTCGCCGAACAGTCTGAGGGGGAGAACGTGGTCTTCGGCAGCGATGCCCGGGTCCAGTCCACCGCCGATGGCGACGGCATCAAGGTGGAGCTGCTGGTGCCGGGGGCGCAGAACAGGGATATGGACCCGGCCCTGGTCACCATCAGGCCGGGAGAGGAGATGGAGGAGCAGGGCTACCACGAGGGGGAGGAGTTCGGCTATGTCCTGCTCGGCAGGGTTCAGCTTACCCTGGATGACCGTTCCTATACCCTAAAAAAGGGGGAGTGTTTCTACTTCAGCTCTGACAAGCGGCACTCGGTGAAGAACCCGGGCAAGAGCGAGGCCAGGATCCTCTGGGTGGTGACACCCCCGACTTTCGATTACTGAAGCGTGTCGGTAAAGCATAGAAACCAGGAGATACGACAATGAGCAAAGTTCTGATTATAGGAGCGGGTGGGGTGGGGCGCGTGGTTGCCCACAAGTGCGCCCAGGCTTCGGACGTGTTCACCGGGATAACCCTTGCCTCGCGCACCGAGTCGAAATGCAAGGCCATCGCCGCCGAGATAAAGTTTCCCGTCAAGACGGCCCGGGTGGACGCCGACAACGTTCCAGAGCTGGTGGCACTGCTGAAAAAAGAGCAGCCGAAGCTGGTCATCAACGTGGCTCTGCCGTACCAGGACCTGAGCATCATGGACGCCTGTCTTGAGGTTGGGGTGGATTATCTGGACACCGCCAACTACGAGCCGCTGGACACCGCCAAGTTCGAGTACAGCTGGCAGTGGGCCTATCAGGACCGTTTCCGGGAGAAAGGACTGATGGCGCTTCTGGGGAGCGGCTTCGATCCGGGGGTGACCAACGTGTTCACCGCCCTGGCGGCGAGGAAGTACCTGGACGAGATCCACGAGCTGGACATCATCGACGCCAATGCAGGCTCCCACGGCCAGCCCTTTGCCACCAACTTCAACCCGGAAATCAACATCCGGGAGGTCACCGCTCCCTGCCGCCACTGGGAGGGCGGCGGCTGGGTCGAGACCCCGGCCCTTTCCACCAGGCGGAGCTTCGACTTCCCCGAGGGTATCGGCCCCATGAATATCTACCGGATGTACCACGAGGAGATGGAGTCCCTGGTGAAGCACATCCCCACCATCAGAAAGGCCCAGTTCTGGATGACCTTCTCGGACAACTACCTGAAGCACCTGGAGGTGCTGCAGAACGTGGGGATGACCCGCATCGACGAGGTGGAGTTCCAGGGGATGAAGATCGTGCCGCTCCAGTTCCTCAAGGCGGTACTGCCCGATCCCGGCTCCCTGGGTCCCCTGACCAAGGGGAAGACCTGCATCGGCATCATCGGCCGGGGCATAAAGGACGGTAAAAGGAAGCAGGTCTACATCTACAACATCTGCGACCACGAAGAGTGCTACCGGGAGGTCAATTCCCAGGCCATAAGCTACACCACCGGCGTGCCAGCGGCGGTGGGGGGGATCATGATGCTGACCGGCAGGTGGCACAAGCCCGGCGTCTGGAACATGGAGCAGTTCGACCCGGAGCCGTTCCTGGAGCGGTTGTCGGTGATGGGGCTGCCGCACGTGGTGGTGGAAGGGGAATGGCCTGAACTTTAGGAAGCGCCATCATCTCAAATCTGGCGTTTCGAAACTGTGCTGGAGCGTTTGAAATTGACTGTAGGGGCGGGCTTGCAACCCGCCCAACCAATAATATCTTCAGGGCGGGTTGCAAGCCCGCCCCTACATCGCCAATATGATCGGAATCGCCATCGATAAAATACTCCGACTCTCCCCTTCCCCGGCCTACGTGGTGGACCTGGGAAGGCTGCGGCACAACCTGTCCATCCTGGATGAGGTCCAGAAGCGGAGCGGGGCCAGGATCCTGATGGCGCTCAAGGCGTTCTCCATGTGGAGCGTTTTCCCCATCATCCGTGAGACCCTCCACGGCGTCTGCGCCAGCTCGCCCTGGGAGGCGCGGCTCGGGTACGAGGAGTTCGGCCGCGAGGTGCACAGCTTTGCCGCCGCCTTCAAGGAGAGCGACGTGGAGGAACTGCTCCGGATATCCAACCACCTGGTCTTCAACTCCTTTGCCCAGCTGGAGCGGTTCCGGCCCCTGTGGGAGAAGGAGCGCGGGCGGGTCTCCATCGGGTTGCGGGTGAATCCCGAGCACTCCGAGGGGCACACCGCCATCTACGATCCCTGTGCCCCAAAGTCCCGCCTGGGCATCCGCAGGGCCGAGTTCGACGGCCGTTCCCTCGAAGGGGTCGAGGGGCTCCATTTCCATACCCTGTGCGAGCAGCTGTTCGAGCCGCTGGAGCGGACCGCGCGGGTGTTCGAGGAGACGTTCGGCCAATTCCTGTCAGGGATGAAGTGGCTCAACCTGGGGGGCGGCCACCACATCACCCGCGAGGGATACGACATCGACGCCCTGGTGGAGCTGATACGGCATTTCAAGGGGAAATACGGGGTGGAGGTATATCTGGAGCCAGGCGAGGCCATCGCCATCGGCACCGGCATCCTGGTGAGCGAGGTGCTGGACGTGGTCTGGAACGGCATGGACATCGCTATCCTGGACGTGTCCGCCACCTGCCACATGCCGGACGTCCTGGAGATGCCTTACCGACCGGGCATCAAGGGGGGCTTCGACGCCGGTGAAAAGGCCCATGACTACCGCCTTGCCGGTCCCTCCTGTCTGGCGGGCGACGTGATCGGCGACTGGTCCTTCGAGCGGCCCCTGGCGCCGGGAGACCGGCTGGCGTTCCTCGACATGGCCCACTACACCATGGTCAAGACCACCTTTTTCAACGGCGTCCGTCACCCGCACATCTGCACCTTCGAGCCAGAGACCGGGAAGCTGAAGGTCGTCAGGAGCTTCGGCTACGAGGATTTCAAGAGCAGACTGTCGTAAGGGAAACAGGGGAAGCGGCGCTGCGTGCCGCGCCTCTCATATTTCACATCTAAGGTTGGTAACTGCCTATGGAACGCTGGTCTATCAACGAGTCCGCCAGGATCTACAACATCGACAACTGGGGCGCCGATCTCTTCTCCATCAACAAGAAGGGGAACATCTGCGTGCATCCCTCTCCCAATTCCAAGCATTCCATCGATATGCGGGTCCTGGTGGACGACCTGATCAAGCGGAAAATCAAGCCGCCGATCCTGCTCAGGTTCATGAACATCCTGGAAGGGCGCATCGCCAGCATCAACCGGGTGTTCAGGAACGCCATCCAGGAGAACAGCTACCCGGCCAAGTACCAGACCTTCTACCCGGTCAAGGTGAACCAGCAGCGGCAGGTGGTGGAGGCCATCGCCCGGTTCGGCAAGAAGTACGAGATCGGCCTGGAAGTCGGCTCCAAGCCGGAGCTGGTCGCCGCCATCTCCATCTCCACCGGCAACGGCCTGCCGATTATCTGCAACGGCTACAAGGACACCGACTTCATTGAGACCATCCTCTACGCCAGCAAGATCGGCTACGACATCACCATCGTGGTGGAGAAGCTGTTCGAGTTGGAAAAGATCATGGGACTGGTGGAAAAGACCGGCATCAAGCCAAAGCTCGGCATCAGGGTCAAACTTTCCTCCAAGGGGACCGGCAAGTGGGCCACCTCCGGGGGGGAGGACGCCAAGTTCGGGCTCAGGATCTCCGAGCTCATCGCGGCCATCGAGATCCTCAAGGAGCACAGTCTGCTGGACAGCCTCGGTCTGCTCCACTTCCACATCGGCAGCCAGATCACCAAGATTGACAAGATCAAGAACGCCCTCATCGAGGGGACCCGCATCTACGTGGAGATGAAGAAACTGGGGGTCAATCTCCGCTACCTGGACATCGGCGGCGGCCTGGGAGTCGACTACGACGGCTCCAAGTCCAGCTACTTCTCCAGCGTCAACTACTCGGTGGACGAGTACGCCAACGACGTGATCTACCAGATCAAGAACATCTGTGACGAGGCCGGCGTAGACTGTCCCAATATTATCTCCGAGTCGGGCCGGGCCACGGTCGCCCACTACTCGGTACTGGTCACCAACGTGCTGGACACCAATACCCAGCACCTGGTCCCGGAATTCGAGTCCATGATCGACCAGCAGGAAAAACTGTCGCCGACGGTCAGGAAGCTGGTGGACATCTACCAGAGCCTGGACCGCCATTCCCTGCGGGAGGATTATCACGACACCATCCAGCTCATCCAGGAGGCGGTCAGCCTGTTCAATCTGGGCTATCTGAACCTGAACGACCGGGCCGTGGCCGAATTGATCTGCTCCAAGATCATCCGGAAGATCAACGGCATAGTGGAAAAGATGAAACCCATCCCGGACGAACTGCAGAACTTCCAGCTCAGCCTGCGTCAGACATACTTCGCCAACTTCTCGCTGTTCCAGTCGGTCCCCGACTCCTGGGCCATCGACCAGTTGTTCCCCATCGTGCCCATCCAGCGCCTGAACCAGAAGCCGGACGTGATAGCCTCCATCGCCGACATCACCTGCGACTCGGACGGCGAGGTCACCAGCTTCGTGGGGGAGAACGGCCGGACCAAGTCCCTTCCCATCCACAAGATCCGGAGCGGCGAGGACTACTACATCGGTTTCTTCCTCATCGGCGCCTACCAGGAGATCCTGGGGGACATGCACAACCTGTTCGGCGACACCAACGCGGTGCACATCACCTTCAACAAGAAGACCGGCTACATGATCGATACGGTCATCAACGGCGACGCCTGCTGGGAGAGCCTCAAGTATGTCCAGTACAAGGGGCCGGAGATTCTGAAGCGTGTCCGGGAGCACCTGGAGAAGGCGGTGTCCCAGCGCAAGGTTTCCATTGAGGAGTGCAGCCACTTCATCGAGCTGCTGGACCGGACCCTGCTGGGGTATACCTACCTGGGAGAGTAGCGGAGGCGGATCAGAGATTACGCGACGAACGGAAGCCCCCGGCGTCCCGCAAGGGATTGCCGGGGGCTTCCGTGTTTGGGGGGCGCGTGCGGCTGTGTGTGATGTATGGTCTTGCGTAACGAAAGAAGAGTAGAGTGTTGGTTTGATTTGCTGCAGAGATGAAAAAGCCCATACGTGTATATTAATAGAGGCTCCCAACGAAGGGGAGACGGCAACTCTGGTTCACCCATCAAGTTTAGTTGAAGGGGTGGTTTTTGTTTCCTTAACCGGCTGGAGCAGGGGTAAGATCAATCTTCAAAGTTGAAAGTGTAAATTCAATCAAGTACTTTATTAAGTGATTATTCGCTTCGACAGCTTTATCAGCATCTCCACTTGCAAGTTGTCTTGCCAAGGCAATATGTAATTTACCACTGTAAGTTATATCTGAGGCTTCTTTATTGTGTAGATACCAAAACCTTCTGCATAAACTGTGGTAAATGTCCATAGCACGTGATAAATATTCGTTGTTAGATGCTTGGGATATGAGCAAATGGAGTGAATTATCATAGTGCATAAAAGAAATATCATCATTTTCATTAGTTGCTATTTCCAGTTTGTTTGCAATTTCATTAAAAAGAGCTTTCTGTTCTTTTGTGCTTCTAATTGCAGCTGATCGTACCATAAGCGGTTCTAACGCTTGACGAAGTTCTAATAGCTGTAACTGCTTAAAAGGATTTATTTCAGTAACCAAAATACCTTTGTGCGGTAAGATTACAACCAACCCTGTTCCAACGAGTTTTTGAAGCGCCTCACGTATGGGTGTTCGGCCCAATCCAAGTTCTTTCGCTAATGCTGCTTCGCTGAGGATTTCCCCTGGGGCCAGTTTGAGCGATATTATATTCTCCTTGAGTTTTTCGTAAGCCTGTTCTGAAAGAGTTTTGGCAGGGGATTTGATTGCCGACAAGAGTTCGGCCGATTCATTGTCTCTAGGCATGCTTATCACCAATTAATATGTTGCAGGGCAAGATAGGGTATGTGATGACATGTCTTTTCAGTAACTTGCCAAGACATATTCGTATATCATACTATTTCAGATTTGTGAACAACTTCTTAGTAATACGTAGTGCTTGATGAGCGTTTTATGGGGAGTGCGTGGCAGGGGATGCTGCATGATTCTAACTTAGTCAACGTATGTCCACGTAGGAAACCATCTTTTTCAGACAGCCATGACTTTTAGGGAAAGCTCGGCTTACACAAAAAATCATCAGATTGACCCAATTGATGGCTTCCAGGTAAAACTGGCGCATATGTGATAGATATGAGAAATCAGCAAGTTATCCGGTTGGAGCTGGGGTTAAGTCAACCCGCAAAGTAGACAACGTAAATTCAATCAAGTGTTTTATTAAGATGTTATTAGCATTTACCGCCTTATCAGCATCACCAACAACAAGTTCCCTGGCTAAATTGACATGCAGTTTGCCACTGGAGCCTATATCGTCTGAATTCTTGTGATATAAATACCAAAATCGCCTGCATAAACTATGGTAGATCTCCATGGTACGGCTGAAGTATTCGTTGTTAGCAGCTTGAGATATAAGTAGATGCAGTGAATTGTCATAGTACATGAAAGTAATATCATCGTTTGCTTTAACCGCTTTTTCCATTTTATTTGCAATTTCATCGAAAAGAGCTTTCTGGTCCTTTGTGCTGCGAATTGCAGCTGATCGTACCATAAGCGGCTCTAACGCTTGACGAAGTTCTAATAGCTGTAACTGTTTGAGAAGGTTGATTTCGGTAACTAAAGTACCTTTGTGCGGTAAGATTACAACCAACCCTGTTCCAGCTAGTTTTTGAAGCGCCTCACGTATGGGTGTTCGGCCCAATCCAAGTTCTTTCGCTAATGCTGCTTCGCTGAGGATTTCCCCTGGGGCCAGTTTGAGCGATATTATATTCTCCTCGAGTTTTTCGTAAGCCTGTTCTGAAAGGGTTTTCACAGGAGATTTGATTGCCGGTATAAGATCGTTTAGTTTAGCAACTTTAGTCATGATATCCGCCTAATTTAATAAGATATTGTGCACATATTTATTAAGATTCTGCAGCATTTTTTAAAGTAATATCTATAAATTCATACCTAAGACCATTTCTTGCGTCGTTCGAATCTTCACCAAAACTTATCCCGTTTTTCTATTGATAGTTTCTTGACACGACAAACCATAAGATCCATCGATCAACACGATCCTTTTTGCTCTTCTCGGGCTTGGATTGGCACTGGCAGTGGTTTTAAAATTTTCCTAGTTATCAGCAAATTACGGGTAATTTTCACACTCCTCCAGTAGTGTCCGGGGTTAAGGACTTGCATGTGAAAGCGGACCCTTTGTGGAGATGTTTCAGATTCTTCATGCTCTTGGTGGTTTGCCATCATCTGAGCGATTTTGTTGAAGCTATTGCGATTCTCAGCTCTCTGACACGATTGACATTGACCTTTTTCTTGTGTTGGGTCATGGCAGTAGATGGCAAGAGTAGGTAGTCGATGAGTCCTCGCAGTATCTGTGACATGAGGCCGTGTGGGCCACACACTGCTATCAAGATGATATTTTAGATGTTGTTTTTACCATCCGAAGAAGAACTTGATATTGCAACTTTCTAACCGGACAATGCTGACATTCCTCTCGATTTCACCCCCTGTAGTACCCCCGACACTAGAATTAAACATCTGAAATTATTACAAATTGTGTTGTAAAAAAATTTTGTTGACAAAAAAATATGATAGTAATATATTGCTAACATATTTGTAGAATATTGTAAATATTTTTTTAAAGAAAGGAGGTAGGGCGGTTTTTGGTGTTTTTCTGATTAGTGCGAAGCTGGTTAGGGCGAAAGAATTTCATCAGGGCAAAGGAGCTATCTCATGCAAAATGCAGAAGAAATCTCGAGGGTTAACCGTTTGAGGGAAAGATTTCTAAGCACTCCCCCTGCAGTCTGTTCCGAACGTGCGAAGATCGTCACACAAGCCTACAAAGATTACGATGGTGAGCCGGCGGTACTTAAGAGGGCCAAGACACTTTGTCGCATTCTTAGCGAAATGTCGATTTTTATTGGCGATGATGAATTGATTGTTGGGAATCAGTCCAGCAAACCCAGAAGTTCGCCCATCTTTCCGGAATTTTCATATGCGTGGATTGTTGAGGAGATGGACAGGGAGCCATTTGAGAAAAGGGATGCCGACCGTTTTCTTATCGACGAGGAAACGAAATCGGACCTCAGGGGACTTGTTGATTTCTGGAAGGGAAAAACAGTTAATGATTTGACCATTAAAGCCTTGCCTGAAGAAACATTTAATACCATCAAAAACTCTTCTGTTTTTACCTTTGCCCCTGACGTCGTTATATGTTCAGGGGTGGGGCACTATTCACCTCATTACAAAAAAATACTCGAAAAAGGTTTTTCCGGCATAAAGAAAGACGCTGAGGATAATCTCGACAAGCTTGGAATCCCTGCGGATGGAAAAGATGTTGAAAAATACAATTTCTGGAAAGCAGTGATAATCTCTTGCGATGCAATTATTGCTTTTGCAAAGCGGTATGCTGATTTGGCAAGAGAAAAGGCTTCTTCGGGGAATAATGCTGAAAGAAAAGCGGAACTCTTGAAAATCGCCGAAATCTGCGAAAAAGTTCCTGCTAATCCTGCAAGCAACTTCCGGGAGGCTTGTCAGTCTTTCTACTTCTTCCAGTTAGTCCTTCAACTTGAATCCAGTGGCCATTCAATTTCCCCCGGCCGCTTTGACCAGTACATGTTTCCGTACTTTGAAGCCGATATCGCACATGAGCGCATAACCGAAGAGGGCGCTCAGGAACTGATTGAGTGTCTATGGATCAAGCTCTCCGAAATCAACAAGATTCGGCCAATCGGAGCGACAAAAGCTTTCGGCGGTTATCCGATGTTCCAGAACCTGTGTGTCGGGGGACAGGATAGAGATGGAAAAGACGCTACCAACAAACTGTCCTTCATGTGTCTTGATGCTTCTCAGAATGTGAGATTGCACCAACCCTCGATTTCTGCGCGTGTATGGAACGGGACCCCTTATCTTCTGTGGAAGAAGATTGTAGAAGTTACCAAAAAAGGCCTCGGTATGCCGGCTTTATATAATGACGAGGTAATCATACCCGGCTTGCTTAACAGAGGAAAGTCAATCGCGGATGCTCGAGATTACGCAATAGTGGGATGTGTTGAGCCTGGTCCCCAAGGATATGAATATGGATGGTCAGGAGGAACCGGGGACGCTCCTTTCTTCAATCTTCCTTCGTGCCTCGAATACGCGATGAATGATGGTAAGAGCCTGTTATCAAACATCCAGGTCGGACCGCAGACCGGTAGCATCGCCGACTTTGCATCGTTTGATGACGTAAAAGCCGCATATGAAAAACAGGTCAAATATTTTGTCGACCATTTTGCGGTAATAACCAATACGGCGGATTTGATGCATCAACAGGCATGTCCACTTCCGTTCCTTTCTTGCGCCATGGAGCCGTGCGTCGAGCGAGGAATTGACGTCAGTGCAGGTGGCGCGAAATATAACGCTACGGGCACAGCAGGCGTTGGCGTCAGCAATACAGGTGACTCTTTGATGGCCATTAAACAGTATGTATTTGACGAAAAACGACTCAGCGGCGTCGAATTGCTTGAGACGCTGAAAAATGACTGGGCTGGTCAGGAGGTCCTGCGGAACGAAATTCTGGCCAAGGTTTCCCATTACGGGAATGACATTCCAGAAGCTGATGAAATGGCGGCCTGGGCAGCCGGTGTCTATTGCAAGCTTACCGAGAAATCTGTCGGTCCCAGAGGAAAATATAGCCCGGGTTTATACCCGGTCTCCGCAAACCTTCCAATGGGGCTGGGTGTGGGTGCCTCGGCTGATGGCAGAAAGGCAAGAGAGGCGCTGGCAGATGGCATCTCTCCTGTGCACGGACGAGACATTAATGGACCGACCGCCCTCCTGAATTCGGCATCCAGAATTGACCACCTTATTAATTCAAATGGGACGCTGCTCAATCTCAGGTTCCATCCCTCTGCCATCGAAGGCGATGTAGGCGAAAGTGCATTAATCGCCGCGCTGAAGACCTACTTTGAAATGAAGGGCTTGCATGTTCAATACAATGTCGTCAGCTCTCAGAAGCTCAGAGACGCACAGAGGAACCCGGCAAAATACAAAGACCTGATCGTAAGGGTAGCTGGTTATAGCGCATTGTTTGTCGGACTGGACCCTGACCTCCAAGAGGATATCATCACCCGGACAGAGTTCGAGGAAGTCGCTCCAAACTGCGCATGCGCTGGATAAGCTATGCAGGGGGTTGCCATGCCTGAAAATCAGACATGGCAACCCTGAATAGAAACCGGATCAATAATTACATGATATGGCGGTTTAATACACTATGTTGCTATCAGGCTGTTAACTCACCAGAGTGCACAACAAGAGGGAGGGTTAAATGAACATGAAGAGAAGGATATATATTATTGCTGTAGTCATATGTATAGGGCTTTTTTCAGCACATCTCTCTTTTGCAGCGACAAATGCGAGAGATTATATCCCCATGCCATCCGGAACGTTTCTGTTTTGTACCTATTTCAAGCATATTACAGCAAATTCCGTATTCTCTGAGGGGCAGAGGGTCAGTGATGATTATAACTTTACCGAAAATCTGGGGATTTTTAGACCGGTTTATTACGCAAATCTCGGAAAAGCTTTGTATGGTGACGGTGGTCTTACCGTTGACCCCCAGGCACTTATCCTGTTTGGCGATGCGAATATAGATGGTGCCGCGGTTGGGAACAATCAGCTCTCTTCGTCGGGAATTGCAGACCCGATTTTGCTTGCCACTTTTTGGTTCGTAAATGATCCGAAAAACAAGTTCTGGGTCGGCTTCACTCCTTACGTTACTCTGCCTCTTGGTGACTATAACAAAGGAAGAACTTTCAATCTTGGGAATAACCGCTGGGCTTTCAAGCCTGAGTTGGGCATCGTGAAGGGGCTTGGAGAGAAAGCCTATTTGGACCTGGTTCTCAACGGAGAGTTCTATACTGACAATAATGATTTTAATACTGGAAGCGCTATAGTGAAAAAGTCACAAAATCCGATATTTGGCATAGAAACACACCTGAGCTACGACATTACAAAGAACTGGTATGCATCCTTGGATTATTTTTATACCCATGGTGGCGAAACTAAAGTTGCCGGTATAAAACAGAATGATGTTCAGGACTCTCATGGCTTAGGGCTTTCCCTCTTTTGGCTGATAAACAGCAATAATCAGTTAATGATCGAATATCGTGACGATTTTGCAGTGAAAAATGGTCTTGGGACGAATACCTTTGGTGCAAGATGGGCGTATTTTTTCTAAGAACAGCAACTCGTTTTGAGGTATTAGAGCTGATATGACTGATTTTGTTAAGACTTAAAGCGTTTTGCAATAAAATTTTAAGGGGGTTGTGTTATGACCGCAGCGCTTCTTATCGCCATCGGAGTAATGTTTATTCCAGTAGCCATGCTCAATATTGGAAAAGGAGAACCAAAATCGACAGGGGGGATGGTACTCGTCACCGGGATAATTACGGTAGTAGGTGCTTTCCTGCAAGGAACTGTATTCAAAGATGTTTTTACGGCAGCCTTACTGTTTTCCTTTGGTATTCTTTATCTCGCTATTGCACACGCCTTGCTATCTGAAATATCTGACTGGAGATCAGTGGGCCAGTGCAGTTTTATGGTTGCAATTGTTTGTGCAATATATAGTTATTTGTTTTTAGTTGGAACCAAAATGGTTGCTCCAAGCTATTATCTATCCTTTATGACTGCAACATTTACTTTTCTTACTATTCAAGTTACTTTTATGGGATACGGAAAAATAAGCGGGAAATCTGTTGCATGGAGTCTATTCCTGATAACGGCTATTTGCCTGTTTCTCCCTGGGATTTATCTGATGGCTTATGGCACATTGCCGTTTTAAGTCAAGATCTGCAAATTGTATAAATAATGACTCAAGAAGACACTTATAATAATTATACCCTAAGATATATCAATAATATCATTAAGTGTCTTCTTGAGTCATAACAACATCCAAGGAATCAGATTAGAAAAGTGTTCTTGCAATTACAGTGTTATTACGGCGGAGATTAAGCAAAGTAATGTAGGAGTGTCTTTATGCGCGATAATTGTGGCTGAAGCCGTTCCCGCGTCATGTTTAGCCCCCGGAGTATAAAGCTAATTAATCGGCAATAAAGGGGAGAATAATGGAGAGCATAAGTTTTGGTTATGTATATGATATCCAGAGGTATACACTTCATGACGGACCTGGTATCCGGACTGCTGTATTTCTGCAGGGATGCCCTTTAAGATGTTTATGGTGTCATAGCCCTGAATCATGGACTGCTGAAGGAGAAATAGCATGGTTGGAACAGCTCTGTGCCGGAATAGAAAATTGTGGCGAATGTCTCAAAGTGTGTAAGTCTGGTGCATTAACATATGGTGAACTCTTCTATTCCAAGATTGCAAAAAAAGACATCCAACTGGTTGATATCGATAGAAATAAATGTGCTCGTTGTGGTGAGTGTGCAAAAGTTTGCTCCAATAAGGCGCTCTATTTGACATCAAAAAAAATGGATTTAGCAAGTGTGATCGACATAATCATGAAAGATGAAAGATATTATCGCAAAACTGGTGGGGGAGTAACTGTTTCAGGTGGAGAACCAATGGAACAGGTATGGTTTGCCAGAGATATATTGAAGGAATGTAAAAAGATGGGATTGAATACGACACTCGACACTACTGGCTATGCTAAATGGGAAAATTATCAAAAAGTGAATGAATTTGTGGATCTTTTTCTGTTTGACCTTAAACATACAAATTGTAAAAAATCAATAGAGTATACTAGTGTAAGCAATGATATGATTCTGGCAAATTTGAAAAAACTGGCATCTGTTGGATCTCGTATACAAATAAGAATACCAATAATACCAGGATATAATGACTCGGATGAAAATATCCATGCATCGGCATCTACTTGTAAGGAAATAGGTAAATCCTTGCAGCTTGTGCAATTGCTTCCTTATCACAGGCTTGGCATTGCCAAGTATAATCGCATAGGAAAAAAGTATGCTTTGACTTCACTTGAGCCTCCTCCCAAGTCTCATATGGAAGCTATTAAAAATATTTTTGAAACATATAATCTACCTGTCCAGATAGGCTAGTTCCATAGAAATAGTAATATTCTGTTTACAAATTTACGCCCTAGTGTTCTGTGCGGTTAGTTCACCGCAAGAATTCCGAGGAATTTTGGTTCCTGGCAAGGTGCGGCGACACAGGCCTAGCAGGGTCTAAGCCGAGGAGCCGGAACGCGACCAGGGGCCAAAAGGCCCGGAATTGTAAGGAAGGAATTAGCCGCACAGGACACTAGTGTAATACTTTCACGAGGCTAAACAGCTTCCTTTGCTGAAGCTATTCGGCAATTGAAGGTCTCCTCCTTTCTGTGATTTTCCCTCTTTCGGGACCTCCTTACCGAAGAGGGAATTTTTTTAGCCGGTTTTTTGTATCAAGCCAGCCGCAAAAAACTAATAAGGAGGGAATAACGCAAAGCATTTAGGGATTAGATATGTCTAAAAAAATTGGCTACAATTCCGTCTATACAAAAAAGAATTGCGGTCTTAAACAACGTTGCCCGTTGCCCGTTGAGAAACGCCTTAAATCTTTTAACGAGGTAGCAACTGGACTTGCTGAGGAGGATGCAATTTGTGAAGCAGCACGCTGCCGGAAATAGAGGCAAATCTGGTAATTTCTGTTCTTGGCTCTTCTTTAAATAGCATAGATTTCAATATGATAGCTAAGAATGATCCTTTTTGGCAGGAAAGCCTGATCATCAATAAGGCCGGATCGACACTTTTAAGCGGTTCACGGGTTTGAGGCCTCCGGGGCTCTACTGGAGGTGATTCACTGTGTTGATCCAAGCCCCAGGATTTCCTCTCCTGATAAGAATCATGGCCGTTGTTCCGATGAAAAAAAGGCCGCATCCCCTGCATTCGGAATACGGCCTTTTTTGACTCCAGGGAAGCGATATCAGGATTCGCACGCCGCGGCTTCCTGAACCGCGGGGACTCGCGTTGCAGTCCGTGTGGCAATCCAGGGTTTTCCGACCGGCAGGATGTCCCTGCCGAAGACTTGTAGAAAGATGATGTGGGCCATCATGTACCAAGCGGAGAGAGAACACACGATCAGGTCCACGGCAACGGCAGTCATCAGCTGCTTCATGCCTGCCAGGAACACCAGGTCAAGGCCGATGAAGCCGAGCAGAACCGTGGTGAAGGTAAAGGCCATCATGCCGCTGATCCGGAGCGCGGCAAGCCACATGATTGCCGTATAGAGCGTAAATGCCACCAGGAACATACCGATATCGGCCGGCGCAATCTTCAGATGGTTTCCAACAAAGGTGTTCGCGGCGGCCTGCAGATCCAGTATGAGCCAGATCAGCCCCAGGGCGAGCCAGAAGGCGCCGAATACGGTGAAGGCGCTGTAGCCGAAGTTGTTGCCGCACCTGAATTCCTGGAAACCTGCAACGAGTTGGGCGCCGCCGCCCAAAATGATGGCGGCGCAGAACACCACCCCGGTGCCGCACCACCCCAGGTTATGAAACTGCAGCAGTAATGTGGTTAAACCGAATCCGGCCAGACCCACAACCGCCGGATTTCCCTGCCCATGTCCGGACATTTGTTGTCTCCTTTGCAATAATAATGAATGTTTTGTTTCGGATCGGCCGAGTAACGCGCTACCTGAACACGATCATGGTGGCGGTCTGGTTCATGTGGCCGATCAATTGCTCTCCGTAGGAGTTGAACCCGATGGCCGGAAACTCCGCAAACACCTCGCCGTAGGCCTCGGTAAGCTTTTTGAATTCGAGCTCGAGCGCACGATGGGCGCAGTTGAAGACAATGATGCCCGAGATCCCGCCGAGCCTCTCCTTCGAACGTGCCAGCGCCCCCCTCGTGTCGTCGATCAGATTGGTCAGTTCGAGCAGGGAGAGCGGCATCCCCTGGGCCGAACTGCACTGGAATACGATGCTGGTGCCTGAGATGTGTGTCGGGCTCCTGATGTACGGTTCACCGTCGATGATCAGACCGAGGGGGTGGCCGGGAAAGCAGGCGGCCAACTCGTTTACGGACACCCCGAGCGCTTCCGCATAGGCCTCCGCGGCCGGCCTGTGGTTGAACTCGACAATCTCCCGCCGCCCTTCGTTCGCCCGGGTTACCACGAGTTCGACCCCCATTTCACGGACGCTCTGGGTCTTGACCAGGTCGAAGGGGGCGGCGGGTTTGAGCAGCGCCAGCACCGCGGCGTTGCCGTACGACCTGCCGTTGGCGTAGACACAGGTGGAGCGGAATTTCATATCGTCACTGGCTGAGCCACCGATGAACAGGACATTGGTCCTGTCGCCGACGGCGTCCATCAGCCGCTCTTCCTGCCCGCTCATGCCGTCCACCAGCACGATGCCCAGGTACTCGGAGGGCTTCATCTCGTCGGCAGCCTCGCCGAAGTGCCGCTCAAAGGAACGGAACGCCTCCCGGACGTCCGTCTTCCTCCGCAGATTTTCGACCACTTCAATCTTGATGTCGAGAATTGAATCCATGTCGAAGGCCATGGCAACCAGCGCCCCCTTCAGCATCCTGCCACCGGCTATCTCCCCGGCCGACGAACAGCCGAAAATCTCCGTTTCCGGGAAGGCCGACTGCATGGCGGCGCTTATCTCGTCGGGTGCGTACCTTGTCGATGCGAAGTAGATCATCACCTTCATGTTGTTGCAGCCGAAGGTGTCCATCAACTCGTGCACAGCGTCGTCAACCCTTTTTTTTCCGGAGCTCGCGATCTTGATGGTCATGAAAACCTCCCGATTCGATGATGCAGGTCCCGCAGCATCTTCTCCAGCTTCCTGATGACGGCCGGGTCGTCGTCT
>Ga0228535_1002546_pt1 | contig 16942 bp, 14 predicted proteins | sample SJ1metagenome_FD_168457 | JGI IMG/M metagenome (GOLD analysis project Ga0228535, IMG submission 168457) | Enriched culture of PCE-dechlorinating microbial communities from Ithaca, New York, USA - SJ1 | ecosystem: Engineered > Modeled > Simulated communities (microbial... > Unclassified | place... | reverse complement strand
CCCCTGTCGAAGTATCCGATACTCGATCCATGAGCCGTGTACGAGGCCCGTACGCACGGTTCTGTGAGAGGACGAGGGGCTCCGCCCCTCTCCTACTCGATGTTCTTTCCTCCCTTCCCGTCATGCCGGACTCACTTGACGTCATTCTGAGCTTGACTCAGAATCACGGTTTTCTAAGGAGTGGATCCCGGGTCAGAGCCCGGGATGACAGTCCCTTCCCGTCATGCCTGACCTGATCCGGCATCTCCGCTCCTTTGCGCAAAAAAATGGGGACAGACATGAATAGATTTGTCAGTCCCCATTTTCGCTCTCCCCTTCTCGTGAGCGAAGCGTACTCTCGATGCTCTTTCTCGGCTTTAACCCATCACCGGCAATGGCCTTTTACGGTCTATTTTTCTATCAGTTCGACACCGGCGCTCTCGAATTCGTCCAGTGTTCTCTGAACATCTCCTTCGTTGGCTTCGACACCCTTGGTCCCGTTTATTATTACCCTTATCTTGAAGCCGGCGGAAAGCGCATCGTGAACCGTGTATTTCAGGCAATAGTCGAGAGCGAGTCCGCAGATGTCTATCTCCTCAATGCCTAGAGCCTTTAGCAGCCCGGCCGTTCCCAGATTCGTTCCGTCGTTTTCTCTGAAGATCGAGTAGCTATCTACTCCCGGATGTGTCCCCTTTCTCACTATGTAGTCAAACCGGTTGCTCTCTATATCCGGGTGAAATTCGGCTCCGGGCGTTCCCTGCATACAGTGGACAGGCCAGAGAACGGGCCCGATGCCCTTTTTGTTGTCGAACGGCGTGAAAGGCTCTTTTCCGTGGTTCACCGCGAAACTCATGTGGTTTGAAGGGTGCCAGTCCTGGCCTGCAAGTATCGTATATACGGGGTCTCTCATGGCTCTGTTAATCACTTTGTTTATCTGGCTTGCTCCTTTCACGGGCAGAGAACCGGTCTCGTAGAAGTCGTTTTGAACGTCGACAACCAGAAGTGCCTTTCGCATTTGTATCACCTCTCTTCGGCATCTTGCCGAGCTTCCAGAACGAAAAAGCGCTCTTGCCGGGGAGAGCGTCTTTTGTTATGCTTTGAGTTCGACGAACTCGCTGTTCATAGTTGTCTTTCGCGTCGCGCCTTCATCTCCTCAATAGTCTGGAGAGTCTTCCCCCAGTGAATTGCAGTACCTGACTTATGCTCACCAGTACTATTACCGCGTACAGTACCACGTCCCACTGGAACCTGTAGTAACCGTAGTTTATGGCCAGCTGTCCAAGACCGCCGGCTCCGACGGCTCCCGCTATTGCGGTGTAGGTCACGAGGTTGATCAGAAGCACGGTGATATTTCCTATTTGCTCTGGTAGCGTTTCGGGAATCAGTACTCTGAATATAAACTGCGATCTGTTGAGTCCCATGGAATCGGAAGAATCTATAATCCCGCGTGGAACCCCGTTGAAGGAGTTCTCTGAAAGCCTTGCCATGAAAGGGATAGCGGCTATCGTGAGGTTGAAGATCGCGGCGTTCGGCCCTATGATTGTACCCATGACGTTTTTCGTGACGGGAATCAAAAGCAGAACCAGTATTATGAAGGGAATTGAGCGGAAGACATTGACAAACAGATCGAACACTATGTAGAGTCTCCGCCACTTCTTGGATCTCGAGAGCAGGAAGAGGACCACTCCGAGGGGTATTCCAAAGAGAGTCGCGAGAAAACCGGAGACCAGAACCATATAGAGTGTCTCAAGCGTGGCTTTCAGTATCTCACCGGCCATTATTCAACCTCCTCGAGCGAATAGACCGACTCCCTGAGGCGCTGGATGAACAGGTCCTGCTGTTCACCCTCAATACCGATTATCATAGCACCGAATGGCCCGTGCTTCAATTCTTCGATTTTGCCGTACAGTATGTTGACCGAGACATCAAGTTCCCTGGCGACTTTCCACATGACCGCTTCGTGCGTCTTCTTCCCCCAGAAGAGGACCCGTATTATCTTGCCTTTGTGTTCTATCGCTTTTCTATCCAGTTCGAGCGGTGTTCCAAAATCCCTGACTTCGTTTTTTTCGACTTTCACGAAGAATTCGTGGGCCGGTCCGAAGAACTTCAATCTGCCGTTTTCGAGGTAGGCGACTTTGTCGCAGGTTCTTTTTATCACATCCATGTCGTGTGTAACCACGACAAAGGTGATTCTATGCTTTTGGTTGAGTTCAACGACCAGATCCAGTAACCTGCCGGTTGTCTTGGGATCGAGGGCCGAGGTCGGTTCATCCAGAAGTATCATCTTCGGATCCATGACGAGCGCCCTGGCTATGGCGGCCCTCTGCTGCTCTCCCCCGGACAGTTGAGAGGGATAGGCCTGTATCCTGTGATCGAGGCCGAGCTCGCCGGAGATCTTTTCGACCTTCTCTTTCACTTCCCTGCCTGTCAGCCCCTGTATTTTCAGGGGGAAGGCTATGTTCTGCGATACCGTCCGGTTTCTGAAGAGGTTGAAGCTCTGGAAAACGACGCCGATCTTCTTGCGCATCTTTCTTATCTCATCATCTTTCAAATTGACTATGTTCTTTCCATCGAAGAATATCTCGCCGCTATCAACCGGCTGGAGAAGGTTGAGCGTCCGGAGCAGAGAGGTCTTCCCCGCCCCGGAAAGCCCGACTATACCGACGATCTGGCCTTCTTCCACCGAAAAGCTCACATCGTCCAGGATCTTTCTTCTCCCGGCCCTGTCTTCGAAAGAAAGGTTCAGGTTTTTGACTGCCAGGATCAACGCTGCTACCCCTCTCAGAATACCGGCACTACCGCTCCGCCGTACTTCTCGTTGATGAAGTTTCTCACTTTATCCGTGGTCAAAACGCCCACGAGCGCCTTGACCCAGTCCTTGTCTTTATCGGCCTCGCGGATCGTTATGATGTTGGCGTACGGGGATTCCGCGCCTTCGATGAATTCGGCGTCTTTGGTCGCGTTGAGGTTGATCGTCAAGGCGTAGTTCGTGTTGATCACGGCGCCGACCACGGTTTTGTCATCGGTGTAAACCCTTGGAATGAAGCCGGCTTCGATTTCGACAAAATCGAGTTTTCTCGGGTTGCTCTCGATGTCGCGCACCGTGGATTCCAGCTTCGTGGGGTCTTTAAGTTGAATCAAACCGTTGTTGTGGAGAAGTATCAGCGCGCGCCCCTCGTTGGTGGGGTCGTTCGGGATGGCGATCTTGTCGCCCGCCTCCAGGCTCTCCAGAGGTTTCTTCAGGAAGAAGCCCATCGGCTCAACGTGAATCGCTTTAACGGATATCAGTCCCTTGATTCCCCTCTGGGTAGTGAAGGAGACCAGGTACGGCACGTGCTGGAAGTAATTGGCGCTCAGCTCCCCCGTAGAGAGCGCTATGTTCGGAAGCACGTAGTCGTTGAACACGACTATCTCGAGCTCGTACCCGAGGGCCGCCAGATCCCCTTTCACTATCTCCAGTATCTCCGCGTGTGGAACGGGAGTCGCCCCGACTTTGATCTTTTCCGCCCCGAAGGCCAAAACTAAACCCAGTAGAACCAATACCAGCAGCAGTTTCTTCATACAAATCCCTCCCGATATAAAAAAAGGGCGTCTCTTTTGAGACGCCCCGTTTCTATTTTTCCAGGTACAGCTAAGCACCCGAAGAAACAAGGGCGTTGCCGTACATCATCATAGATATTTTCTTCCCGCCGACTGCTTTAAAATCCATAGGTTTCCCCCGACAGTTCGTTTGAGAGATTATAACTCACGGCTGCTTTCGACAATGCAAACTTACTGTAAACAATGCATCAGGTGATTTTTATTTCGGTGTTGAAGAGCCTCTCCCAGGCGTCTTTTATGGTCTTCAAAACCGGTTTGTTCCGTTCGGATATGATCGAAAGCCCCGTTGCCTTTGCGTTATCGGCCAGTGTTATCTCCACCGACGAGCCCACACCGTTCACGAGAACGAGACCGGATTCGGTTCTGCAAAAGCCCTTCACTCTCAAGGCAGAACCGAGGATCTCTTCTACAAAGTCCCTCAACTTCTCGATGGTAACTTCGCCTTCCCATTCTATAAGGAGGGATTTTGGCCGGTTATTGGGGCTGTTCTCCGATTCCGCCACTTCCTTTTTCCTTTTGAAGAAGGGAACGGGCTTCCTGGTCACTCCGTACCTGGCCTCGTATTGAGGCATATTCCCTATCGTGGATATTTCCTGTTTTATTCTCTCCAGTTCTCCCTCACTTACCCTGTCCACTTTGTTGATTATCACGACGTCGGACGAGGCGACCTGTTTCTCGACTACCGAGAAGATATCGCTGAGAGCCAGGAATCTTGAAGCATCCACGACGCAGTAGCCACAGACGAACTCAACCTTTCCGGCGATCGGAAGGAGCTTCTCGATACCGGACGGGTCGGACATGCCAGAAGTCTCCACGAAGATGATATCCGGCCCCTCTTTGATCATGCACTTGAGAGCTTCCACAAACTCGTTCTCCCTGCAGGTGCAGAAGATCGAGCCTCCGGAGATTTCTTCTTTGAAGATTCCCTCTTTATCCAGGAGCGATCCGTCGATAGCCACCTTTCCGAAGTCGTTTATTATGACGCCCTTAAGGGCATCGTGGTACTGCGACATCAGGACTTTAAGAAAAGTAGTCTTTCCCGACCCGAGAAAACCCGTTACAAGTACCAGCTCAGGAACTGAGGATTTTTTTAATTTCACTGAAGAATTCCCTCCTGTCAGGAATTATAGATGAGTACTTCAACCGCCCGTTGATATAAATGGAAGGGAGGTTCTTCACCCCCATCTTCTTTATTCTCTGAATGTTTTCGCGAACCGTGAATTTGTATTCCACAACGTCCACTCTGTCTTTGAACTCTTCGAGCGCGAGCTTCGCCACACTCATCATGTAAGTGCAGGCGGCGCAGGTGTCCGAATCCAGTGTGAAGACCTCGATAAGCGGCTTTTCGAGATGTTCGTAATCGGGGAGGTCGATCTCTACTCCCTCCTCCTCGGCTTCGTAGTCTTTGAGAATCGCTTTCACCCTTTCGACGTCCCTTATTGCCTGTTGAATGGCGATGCCGTTTTCGACAGGCACATTGTAGGGCATATCGCATCCCGGAGCCACTATGTAGTTCCTGGTTCCCAGTCTCTCCAGAAGCTCTATAACGTACTTCATGTTATCCTTCTGGTTTCCGTAAAGCATCGTGGTCGTGAGAGGGATGTTGCCACCTATAACCACCCCGTAACTGTCGGTGATTTTCTTCGCGCTCTCCAGATCGATGTTCTCATCTACAAATAAGGAATCCGGCCCGGTCTGGCACATCACTTCGATGTTCTTGGTGGCGTCTCCGCATACGAAGAAAGAACTCTTCGCCCCGTTCTGCCTCACAAAATTGAAAAGCCCGGAAAAGGGGCCGCTCAGGTATCTTTTGAAATGACGTGGAGAGATCTGCGAAACCATGGGATCGACGAAGGCGACGATGTCCATTCCGGCCTCGATGTACATCCCGGCCATGCGCCCGCAAACCTCGCTGGTATATGAGAGCAGGTCCTGAGCGTACTGCGGCTCTTCAATGATGTCCATGAAGAAATCCGCTCCACGCAGATGCGAAGCGAGCGTCAAAGGACCACAAACAAGCCCGAACAGGGCGGTGTGATGGCCTACCTCCCTCTTCATCTCTCTCATGGCGTCCAGCACCAGAGGAATCCTCCCCGAACTTTCGTCCGGGAGAAGGCCCGGTATTTCCCGGCTCTTTTTCAAGGGATGGCCGCTGACCGAAGGAGGATTGACGTCGCTCCAGACCAGATCGCAACCCAGCGCTTCCGCTTCCAGCTGGAGATCGAAAACCACCGGCTGGCCGTCAGGTCTGTAGAGTCTGTTGACTTCAAGCAAAGATTGAACCAGTTTATCGACGTCGTTAAGGACCTCTTTGGCGGTATAGCCTTTGAGTTTGCCGGCATGCACGCCTGCGAAGGGGACCCACGGCGCGCGGGGTAAGGTTTTGTTCTCGAGTGACTCCAACAGCAAATCTTTACCGGTCTCTTCTTTCGCAAAAAACTCCATTGTAAACCTCCCGGAAAAAACCTTTCTTTTATTCTAACAAAAAAGGGAGCTACCGGAAGTGCTCCCTTTTTATGAAACTCTTAAGATTCAGCTTATTTTCTCACCTTCAACACTTAAAACCAGATAAAGTTTTCCGGATTTGTCTTCCCTGTAGGTGGCCTTTAAAAGTCTGCAAATGGTCGAGCCGGATCCTTTGCATGCGATGAACGTGAACGAAAGATCTTTCGCCCTGCACTTTATAAGCTCCATCTTCAAAGTCCTCAAAAGACTGGCGAGCCTCTTCTCTTCTTTCTGGCCGTATAGCCTCGAATCTTCGTCGGTCTGTACGACTTCATTCCAGAGTTTTTCGGTAAGAATTACGGGAAGTTTTATACCGTTATCTCTGGCGATAGGTGAAGCATCGACCATACCCATATCCAGCCGGGTGAAAAACCGAGAGCGATCTGGTACCTCTCCGCTGCTCATACAGCACCTCCAGTTAGTTGTCACTTTAAACATAACATTCATACTATCTCAAGTCAAAAGCCGACAACGAACCACAGGTATGTTTGGGGTTGTTTAAGTGGCTTTATCTGCAGTAGTCTTCGAAAAACTCCCCCAGGTGAGTCATTCTCCTATTATCTTTATAAGCACCCTTTTCTTTCTCTTTCCATCAAACTCGTAGTAGAATATCCTCTCCCAGGGACCGAAATCCAGCTCTCCCCCGGTTATGGCTACCACCACCTCTCTGCCCATGATAGTTCTTTTCAGGTGGGCGTCGGCGTTGTCTTCGAACCCGTTGTGGGCGTACTGCGAATACGGCTTTTCGGGCGCCAGGCCTTCGAGCCATTTCTCGAAATCCTGGTGCAGCCCGGGCTCGTCATCGTTAATGAAGACGCTTGCCGTTATGTGCATGGCGTTCACCAGCACGAGGCCCTCTTTCACACCGCTCTCTTTCAAGGCCAGTTCTACCTGAGGGGTGATGTTTATGATCTTTCTCCTGGTCTCAGTGTTGAAATACAGTTCCTTCCTGAATGACTTCGTTGCACTCACCTCCATTCAAAATCCGCGCTCTCCGGATCGCTAGCCCCCCAATCTTCCTTCAGAACACGAAGGGCACAATTGCAGGAATCCATCGCATATGAAGATTCTATCATCAGCCTCACGAAAGACTCCATCGACCGTCGATTGTGTGAAATCTCTCTATTCGCGCGGGAAGTTATAGTAATATTGTCTTGGAGGTGGTAATTCATTGAGAATACTACACTGTTCGGATATTCATCTCGGCAGGAGGCCGATAGGTTCTCCGGGCAGCGCATACTCGATGGCCCGGTACGAGGACTACTTCAAATCCTTCGAAAACATCGTCGATTATGCTCTGTCGGGGGCGATAGATATTTTTCTGGTGAGCGGAGACCTTTTCGATAGAAAGGATATTAATCCCGATACACTGGCCAGAACCCAGCAGATGCTGGGCAGGCTCAGAGAAGCTTCGATAGAAGTGATCGTGATCGAAGGCAACCACGACAAATGTTTCAACTCCGGAGAATCTTGGCTGCTCTTTCTGGAGAAGACAGGCTACCTGAAGCTTCTCGCACCCTTTCACGACGGAAGGGGCTACACATTTCCATGTTTCGAAACCGGAGGTATCAGCTTCTTTGGTCTGGGTTATCCCGGCTTTCTCGTGGACGAACTGCTATCGGAACTGGCCGAAAGGCTTGAGGGCAGGAACAACGTAGTGCTCGTCCATTCGGCGCCGGGAAAGAACGACTTCATACCGGGGCTGGCTACACTGGAGAAGATCGAGGCGCTCGGGGAAAAGGTTCTGTATGTTGCCGGAGGCCATCTTCACGCCAGGGCCAGTTTCCCTGAGGGAGAACCCTTCTTTCACGTGCCCGGTTCACCCGAATACTGGGATGTTTGGGAGAGCGGCGAGAAAGGCTTCAACGTATTCGACACGCTTAAGGGAAAGGTGGAGTTTCACGCCTCCTCGCGAAGGGAGAGACAGGAGTTCGCCTGCGACATTGACGAAGAGCCGACCGTGGATCGACTTAACGGTTTCATCGAAGGGCTGGACATACACGCAGGTTCGCTCGTCCTGCTCACGGTCACCGTACCGGGCGACTCGGTGCTGTACACCGAGAAGATCGAAAGAAGGCTGGAAGAGATGGGGGCGCTCAAATCCTTCCTTCGCGTGAAAAGAAGGGATCTTCCCGTCTCGCTCGAGGGGTTCCGCTCGATGGGTGCGAGGGAGATCGAACGTGAAGTGCTGACGAACTCCAGAGAATGGAGGGAGCTAGGCGCGAAGGGCGACTCGCTTGTAAGGCTGATCGATTCTCTGAAGCAATCTCAGCAAGAAGGACGGTACGATCAGTTCAAAGAGACTCTGGATATCTTCCTCGAGGGATTGGCGGGTGAGCGTTCTTGAAGCTGCTCAGCGTGGAACTGGAGAATTTCAGAAACCACGAAAACTCCCTGTACGAATTCGACAGGGGCGTCAACCTTATACTCGGCCACAACGGTTCGGGCAAATCTTCGATCATAGAGGCGATCGGGCTTGCGCTTTTCGGCGGAGGCCTCAGAGACCGGCAGGAAGACGCGATAATGTGGGAAAGAAATAGAGCCAGGGTCAGTGTGACCTTTCTCGCCGACGATGGGAACCAGTACAGAGCCGAAAAGATATTCGGCAGCACCTCGAACCACGAGCTGTGGCAGGGAGATCTGCTCGTGGCCAGGGGTAGAGATTCCGTGATAGAAAAGGTGAAGACCATCTGCAACCTCCAGGGCGATATCGCCAAAACCTTCGAAAACGTCATCGTCGCATTTCAAAATAGAATCGCGGAGCAGTTTCTCGGAAGCCCCGCGCCGCGAAGAGAGTATTTCAACCGCGTCTTTCAGGTTGACCTGTACAGACGTATCGCGACCGATTACATGAAAGAGTATCTCTCTGGTCTCAAGTCGGAGACAGCCCTCATAGACGGAGAGATTTCGCTCACGGGAACGATCGTGGAAAAGAAATCCGAACTCGAGAAAAAACATGAAGCCAAACTCGTGGAGCTTGAGAACAGCTTGAAAAAACTTGAAGAGTTAGAAAGAGAAATCGCCGGCAGAAAAACCGCGCTTGAAGCCTTTCGGTCAAAAGAAAGAGAGATAGATTCGGCCGTAGAAAAGCTCTCGATAATGCTGAAAGACCTCATAGAAGAGGCAAGAAGGCTTAAAGAAAGCCACAGACAGCTTAAAACATCCTCGCGGGCCCGCGAGATAACCGCCAGATCCTTCAAGGGCCACGAAAAGTACAACGAACTCTTGATCAGGGAGAGGGAGCTAGAAGGGCAAAAAAAAGAGCTCGAAGCCGTCTCCAGAGAAACGGTTGAAATCGGCAAAAAGCTGGCGGAAAAAACCACGGAACAGGCCAGATTGCAGGAAAGAATCGCGGCGACTGAGAGACGCAGGGGCGAGATCTTCGAGTCGCTGAAAACTCTGAGAGAGAGGAGAAAGGAGCATTACGGCGATCTCGAGGAAAAACGGAGACTGTTAAGAGAACGGGAATTGTTCCTTCAGGTCAAATACAACAAAAAAGCCGCCGTGAAAGTGCTGAAAGATGAATACGAAAAGGCCGGGCGCGAGTGTATCGAACTCGAAGCGATGATAAAACGCCAGAGCGATAGTCTAACGGCCCAACCAGATCCACAGGAGCGGCTCGAAGCGCTGGATGCGCAGGAGAAGTCGCTTCAGGAAAACATCGCACGGCTCGAATCGCTGCTATCGTCAAGGGCCGGCATCTCAGCCAGACTGAAGGCCCTCGAAGAATCTATCGATTCTCTCTACGGTGGTATTTGCCCCTTACTCAACGAAAGTTGCAAGAACATATTGGAGAGAAAAAATTACGGTGAGAGTCTGGAGAGAATGATACGGGATCTGGAAGAGAGCGCCGAAAAGATCGATCGAGAGATTGAGGAGCTCAAAGGAAGCCGTCAATCGCTGGATGAACTGAAGAAAGACAGGGCCAGACTGGAGCGCGACTGTGAATTGAAAGCGCAGGCGACCGGAGAACTGCGGGCCCTTCGAGAAAAGCTGAAAAAATCTCTGGAGCGACTCGAAAAATCTAGAAGGCAGATTGAAACGGTCCTGAACGGAACCGGAACTCTTGAAGAGATGTTTGAAACTCTAGAAAACGAGACGAGAGAGGCCATCACGGGCGTCGAGACGGCCAAAAGCGAAGTCCGCCTGTCCGAAAAGACTCTGGCAGATATTGACAGGGAACTTGAGAAGGGAACCACTCTGGAAGACGAGTTGGATAGAGAGCTGAAGGGGCTGGTCTCAGCCGGAGGAGAGCTTGCCCTGGAGATCCAAAAGATGCAAAGAGAGATCGACGTTTTCGAGAGCCGGCTCAGCGTCCTTCCGGATGTGGCCCTCGCCCTCGAAGAGACGAGAAGCGAGATGAACTCTCACAAAATCGATTATGACGAATACAACAAAAACTCTATTTTGGCCGGCTACCTCGAAGAATACACGGCGAACTTCGGCCAGTCGCTGGAGCTCTGCAGGGAGAAATCAAAGAGGATAGGTTTGTTGAGACGCGAGCTTCTCGAACTACGCAGGAGCTTCGACGGATCTAAACTGAAGGAGATCGCGAGAGAGTACGAAGAGATGCAGGAGGTCCAAAAATCCAGACGCGACGAAGTGACTTCCATGAAGAAAGATCTCGATTACATGGAAATGGAGCTCGACAGAATAGGACAACACGAAAAACGCCTGAAAGAATTGAAAGAGCGAAGGGCATTGATAGAGAGAAAGATTTCACTCGCTGAAAAGATGCGAGAGAACCTGAACCTCACGGGCGAGAAGATAACCGCGGGTTTCAGGGACAGCATAGAGAAGAAGGCCACGGCCGATTACAGGAAGATCTCCGGGATTGAAGAGTCTATCATCTGGAACGAAGATTACGAGGTTTTCCTGAAATCTCCCGGCGAGGCGGGGTCGAGTCTGAGAAGCTTTTCGAACTTATCGGGCGGCGAACAGGTGCTGGTCTCACTCTGCCTGAGGGCGGCCATGACAAACGTTTTGAGCGGGGCGAGACTCGCCATCTTCGACGAGCCCACTTCCAATCTCGACAGAGAGAGAAAGGAACTGCTGGCGCAATCCATGAGGGAACTTTTCGGCGAACTAGATCAGGCTATAATAGTCACACACGACGATGTCTTTTCCGAGATGGCGCAAAAGGTTATCCGACTCGGCGAAGAGGCAGGAGGTTGAAATCCTATATCCACTGAACGGAGGTGTGAATTTTGAAAACGGTACTGAAAAACATAGACTATCTCGTTACCATGAACGAAAAAAGGGAAGAGCTGAGAGACGCCTATATAGTAATCGTGGATGGAGTGATCGAGGAGGTCGGTGTGGGGATCGGTCCAGCGGGCGAGGTAGAAATCGACCTCAAAGGGCACATAGTGACTCCCGGCTTTGTAAACACACACCATCATTTCTACCAGTCACTCTTTCGCAGCGTCAAAGAAGTCGCTTCGGCCAAGCTGTTCGACTGGCTCGTCTTTCTCTACGAAAAGTGGAAGAAACTCGACGGAGAAGCCATCTTCGTGAGCTCGAAGATAGCCATATACGAGATGATAGCCTCCGGCGTCACTACCACCACCGATATGCTCTACCTCCACCCGGCCGGCAGGGAAGGCTTCATCGATAGTGAAATTGAAGCGGCGAAAGAGACCGGCGTCAGATTCCATCCCACCCGTGGCTCGATGTCTCTCTCCAGGAAGGATGGAGGACTCCCTCCCGATTCAGTGGTCCAGAGCGAAAGAAAGATAATCGAAGACTCCGTGCGCCTGATCGAAAAGTACCACGACAGGCGGAGGAACGCGATGACAAGAATAGCGCTGGCGCCGTGTTCGCCCTTCTCGGTCACCGGAGAATCGATGATCGCGACGGCCGAACTGGCCGAAAAGTACGACGTGCTCTTGCACACTCACCTGGCCGAAACGAAAGACGAAGATGATTTCTGCATACAAAAGAAGGGCCTGCGACCTGTAGATTACATGGAGAAGGTCGGCTGGCTTAATCGGCGTGCCTGGTTCGCTCACCTGGTGTGGCTCAACGAAAAAGATATATCGAAGCTGGTTGAAAACGACTGTGGAATGGCCCACTGTCCGACTTCCAACATGCGCCTCGGTTCGGGAATAGCGCCGGTAAAAGAGATGAAGGCGGCCGGCATGAGAATAGGTCTGGCAGTGGACGGCAGCTCTTCGAACGACTCGGGAAACATGCTGCTCGAAATCAGAAACGCGCTTATGCTCCAGAGGGTCTTGAAGGGGGCCGACGCTCTCTCTCCGAGAGATGTCCTCGAATTTGCCACGCTCGGCGGCGCGAAAGTCCTGAGAATGGACGACTTCACCGGATCGATCGAAAAGGGAAAGGCCGCCGATATCGCCGCTTTCAGGCTAGACACCCTTTCTATGGCAGGCGGGCTCTCCGACCCGGTTGCCTCGCTCGTTCTCTGCGACCCTCATGGGAGTGACTTTGTCATGATTAACGGCAAAGTGCGCGTACAGAATGGGAGAATCATAGATAGCGATCTACCCGAACTCATAAAAAGGCAGAACCAAATATCGGCAAAACTACTGGAAAAGAGTCCGGCATGACGGAAAGGATGAAAGACCGCGAAAAACGGGATCCTGGCTTGGAGCACGCCAGGATGACGTGAAGGGAGAGCCTGCCCTGATGAGCCTGCCCTTAAACGCTTTCCCTCGTGTCATTCCGTGCCATTCCATAATACCCCACTAATGTCATCCCGTAGTGCTCCTATACGGGATCTCGCTCTTGCTCTTTCTTAGCAAAGACCGGGATGCCGGATCAGGTCAGGCATGACGGGAAGGATGAAAGGCCGGGATCTTTTATCAGGAGCCTGTCTCTTTAATTTTCGCCGAAAGCACTGCTCTTTGATTAAAAAAAGAACTGAATTGTTCGCTTTTCCAATTCTTAAGTCATATAATTAATTCAACAGCCGAGACTCATCGAACCACTTTCTTTGTTCAACCATCGCTTGATTGCGGTGGATAAGCCATTTGGGAGGTGTTGAATGAAAAGAATCATTCTTACTTTCTTCTGTCTGTTATTGCTTGTGGGAATTAGCTTTTCGGTAATTACCGCGAGTGTAGGAAAGCTGCAGGCTTCAAATATCGGCATGGTCGCTGCCGGAAACCCGTACGCCGCAGCGGCTGGCGCGGAGATTCTCGAGAAAGGTGGAAATGCCATCGATGCAGCGATCGCCGTCAGTCTTGCGCTAGGGGTAGTTGAGCCTTACGCTTCGGGAATCGGTGGAGAGGGTTACGCGGTGGTTTCCTTCAAAGGAGAAAAGATCGCCGTTGACTTCAGAAGTTCGGCACCGGGACTTGCCTCTATCGCCAACGCGGCTGAACTGGGTTTGAAGGCTTCTGACTTCAGGACCGGGCCATTGAGCATCTGTACGCCGGGTGTTCTTGCCGGCATCATCGAACTCTGGCTTTATGGAGGTTCTCTCCCATTTGCAGAATTGATAGCGCCTGCGATAAGACTCGCGAGCGAAGGCTTCGAAGTCAACTACACTTTCGCCTCAACGTGTGGCGGCAGCTACGATGTTCTGCTCGAAAACGCCCCCGGTTTCCTGAAAGATGGTCTTTTCGCCTGGGAAGCCGGTGATATAGCCACCAATCCTGAACTGGCGGAAACCTACAAGTATCTTGCCGAGAATGGTCCGCAGGCTTTTTATAACGGAGCGCTCGCCGACAAAATCGATGCTCTGATGCAGTCCAAGGGCGGCCTGCTGAGGAAGAGTGATCTCGTCAATTACAGGGCGCTCGTAAAAACTCCGCTTCACGGAACTTACAGAGGATACGACCTCTTCGTTCCGAGCATACCGGTAGGTGGACCATATTTGCTGGAGACTCTGAACATACTCGAGCATTTCAACCTCTCGGCGTTTACCTGGGACGATCCGCTGGTGATGAACATTATAAATCAGGCGCTCACGTTCGCAATGATCGACCTACTATCTTACAGCGGCGATCCGGCTTATGTTTATGTACCCGTAGAAACCCTGATCAGCAAAGAATACTCCAAAACCAGGTTCATGAACATCGATCTCAATCAGGCTCTCGACAGCGCCCTTTACTACACCGACTATGTAGGCAAACCCCATCTCTTTGAAAACACGGACTCTTACGTCGAGGCTCTGCTGACCGAAGCCGGAGTTATAGAACTCGTACCTTCTACCGCCGATGTCGGCGAGGATACGACACATTTCGCCGTGATCGACAGAGATGGAAATGCCGTCGCCTGGACACAGACTCTGTCAGGCTTCTTCGGCTCTGGCGTTTACCTTGACGGTTTCTTCATAAACAACGAAATGGGAAACTTCACTCTCGATGAGACTTCAAGGGGACTCGTTCCGGGAAAAAGGCCTGTCACTACAATCTGTCCGACTATAATCGAGAAGGACGGAAAAATCGTGTACCTGATTGGAACACCGGGTGGATATTACATACAGTCCACAATAACAAATGTCATCGTTGACCTGATAGATTTTGGAATGACTCTCAACGAGGCTCAGATGACACCCAAGCTTATCGGATCTCCAAATTACCCGGAGTTCAGAATGGAAACAGGCTTTCCTGAATCCTCGAGGCTCTTCCTGGAGAAGATAATGGGCCACAAGGTTAGAGAATTTCCATTCCCGTACCGTTCTTTCGGCTCTCTAAATCTTATTCAGGTACAACCCGACGGGCTCATGATAGGAATAGGAGCTTTCAGGAGAGAAGGAGGGGCATCGGCGCCGGAGTTTTGAGTTCTCAGAGATAAAATACTAAACATGACGAGAGTTTCGGATATGAACGGAGGTACTGCAAAATGAGAAAATTGCTTTCAATATTGCTGATACTGATAGTTGCGTCGCTATCGTTGGCGACCTTCTTCAGGCCCGATATCCGGCCGGGTTACGGGGTCACTGAAACGAAGTGGCTTTCAGATTACTTCGAACCGCTCAAAGGCACCAATATGGACACGCTAGTCTATTTCATGGATAGCGGAAACCCCGGACCGACCTTCCTTCTGATGGGTGGTACCCACGCCATGGAGATCGCAGGCACCGTGGCAGCGACAATATTCATAGAAAACGCGACAGTAGAACGCGGCAAAGTGATTGTAATTCCTTTTAGCAACAGCAGCGGCGCTTCGATAGCCACGGTCTTTTATCCCAACCAGCCCGATCACTTTTTGCTAATACATTCCAGGAGCGGTCCCCGCTTTATCGTGTATGGCGACAGAAACACGGATATCAACGACCAAGGCCAGCCCGATCCGGAAGTGTATCTCCACTATCCCTCCGGCCAGGAGTTGCCCGGTTACGAGTCGAGGAACCTGAACCGAAACTACCCGGGGCGGCCCGACGGAACTCCGACCGAGAAGCTCGCCTTCGCAATAATGGAGCTAATAAGGAAGGAGAACGTCGATTTCAATCTGGATATGCACGAGAGCGACACGCCGGACAATTACGATATCGTCAACGGAGTGAAAGTACCCGGCGGCAGATTGGCTTACATGCTGGTGTGTCATCAGCGAGGCATGGAGATAGGGGCTCTGGCCATCATGGAGATAGAATTCAACTACGGTGTTTCGTTGAAACTTGAAGAATCGAACATTCAGTTCAGGGGACTAAGTCATAGAGAGATCGGCGATGCGACCGGAAGTATCTCTTTTCTGGTAGAATCTCCCAACCCCGGGTTCGACTTCATGTGGCGCGAAAAACCGGACACCCTCTATGACGAAAAGTATCCGCTCAAACACAGGGTGGGAATGCACCTTGCCACCGTCGAGGCGCTGGTGAACGGCTATAACATGATGTTCGGCACCGATCTGGCTTACTCGAACGTTCCCAACTATTACGACCTTATGCAAAATGGATTTGAAGCATACCTGAACTGACGGGATTTACAGGTCTTCAGTGCGGGCGTTTCAACAGTGAAAACCAACCGGAGGATCGTGTACTGACCATCCTCCGGTTTTTGTATTTTATCGTTACCGCCAGAAGAGCCGTCCTTGTAAGAGCGGGAAGAGAGGTTCCGGCGCGTTGCGCCCAGGTTCTTGGTAAAAGATTCGAGAGGAGGAGAGAGGAAGAGAGAGAGGAGAGAACGGGAAGAGCCGTACTTGGTCCTTCGTCCAGGAGCGTGGACCCGTCCTTGGAGAGAGCGGAACCAGAGGTGAGAGGGTAGAGGTGTGAGGCGAGAAGAGCGAGAAGAACCGTCCATCGTCCTGCGTCCCGGAGCGTGAACCCGTCCTTCGAAAGAGCCGATAGCACGCGCGGAGCACGTCAATCCGTCATTCTGAGCTTGACTCAGAATCACGTTCTTCCTCCTTCCCGTCATGCCGGACCTGATCCGGCATCTCCGCTCCTTTGAAAGAGCGGGAGAGCGAGATCCCGTATAGGAGTCCTGAATTTGATCCCTGAATAGGAGCATTTCAGGACAGGCTCATCAGGGCAGGTTCTCCCTTCAGGTCATCCTGACATGCTTCTAGTCAGGATCCCGGTCTTCGCGAAAAACTGGACAGACGTCAAGAGCCCGTCAGTCCCTATTTTCGCGGTCTTTCCTCTTTCCCGTCATGCCGGACCTGATCCGGCATCTCCGTGCGCCCGGCATGGTACACAACTATAGGGTGAAAGACCCGAATGTGGGGAGTCAAAGAAGCATTAGCCAGAGGCAAGGGTGTCACTGGTAACGGTGAATCTGAAGGAAGCCCGAGGCAAAGTCCGGAACTGAACGAAAGTGAACCAGATGTCGACATCAACAGTAAAATAAGAAAAACGCCGGTAGAAAATGTGAAAAAGCATCGGGAGAAATTGTGGACTAACATTTGAATATTCTCAGGCAAAAAGGGGGTATTCAGATGTTGGGAGAGA
>Ga0228535_1002544_pt1 | contig 16953 bp, 15 predicted proteins | sample SJ1metagenome_FD_168457 | JGI IMG/M metagenome (GOLD analysis project Ga0228535, IMG submission 168457) | Enriched culture of PCE-dechlorinating microbial communities from Ithaca, New York, USA - SJ1 | ecosystem: Engineered > Modeled > Simulated communities (microbial... > Unclassified | place... | reverse complement strand
TCTAGTACGAAAATATATAATAAAATCGGACTAGGAGGATTGCAAATGAAAACATATTACGATATAGATTTTAAGAAAGAATTAGTTAAAGAATATTTAGATGGTAAATCATTAAATAATCTTTACCAGACCTATGGAGTAGCAAAATCTACAATAGCAGGATGGATTAAAAAATACAGTGAAGAATGCCAATATATTAAACCACATAATAAAGAAAAAAATGCTTCAAGTGAAGAAATACGAGCTTTAAATAAGAAAATCAAGGAACTTGAAAAAGAAAATGATTTCTTAAAAAAAGCCGCGGCATTCTTCGCAAAGGAAATCGATTAGTGGTATATCGATTCATTGATAAATATAAGGCAGAATTTGGTTTGCGCTGGCTTCTACGCAAATTTAATCTTTATCCTAATGCCTATTATAATTATATAAAAGATAGAAAATCAGAATATAGAAAAGAAAAAGTTAAGGTTCAAGAAGCTATCAAGAGCGTCTATTATAATAATGGTCGAATCATTGGTCATAGATGGATGGTTATTTTTCTTGCACGCAAAAATATATTTATAAGTAAAACTACAGCACATAAATACATGAATAAGGAATTAAATTTACATGCGATTACAGTAAAAAGAAAACCTAAATATGTAAAAAGTGAGAAAAATAAAGTTTTACCCAATATTTTAAATCAAAACTTCAATGTCACTGAAAGAAATAAAGTCTGGAGTACAGATTTTACCTATATAAGGATGGCAAATGGTAAAATGCGATATAATTGCACTATTTTAGATCTTTCAAAACGTGAGGCTATTGCAACAGTTAATTCTAAATGGATAAATACTGACTTAGCAATTAAAGCATTGTCTAAGGCGATTGAAAGAGAAAAACCAAATGAAGGCTTAATTTTGCATTCAGATCAAGGGGTACAATTTACTTCATGGGCATTTGTAGACTATTGTAAAGAAAATGGTATTATCCAAAGCATGAGTAAAACTGGCTGTCAATATGATAATGCGCCCATGGAAAGATTCTACAAATCATTTAAAGCAGAGTTAATATATCCAAATAAATTTAATACTGAAGATCAATTAGATGAAGCTGTAAATAGATATGTACATGTTTGGTACAACCACATTAGACCTCATTCATATAATGGTGGATTAACACCTTTCGAGGCGCGAAATTTGGCTTAAAAAACCGTACTTAGTGTTACAAAAAAGCTTGACCATTACAATCCATTTTTGGGGAGACATTGTAAATGCATTCAAACCTGCATCTTTTTTAAACCCGTCGAATTCGACGGGTTTAAAATCTTGGTTATGTAAGCTTTCCCATAAACCTAAAAATTCTAAAGTATCCCGATTTCGCATCCAATTCTTTATTACATCATTTGGTTCATCGCTTTTATATCTTGCAATATCTGTAAGTGAAATGTATTCATTATGAAAATCTTCACTGTAAATTGAAATATCTATTCCTTTAGCATGAATGGTTTCTTTGATTGGCTTTTTTAACATGCCTAACCCTCCTACATTCAAAACATCAATTGACACATTTCTTTAATTCATGGCATAAAAACGTCGTTCAATATCCTTTATTATAAATCATTCGCGATTTTAGAACAAGCGTTCTTGTTTGTGTAAATCATCTTTTTATTTAGTTTAAAAGAACCAGAAGAAGAATAGTCTTTTACCCACTTATTTACAGTGGGTCTAGCAATGTTATACTCTTTAACAACTTCATTTATATTTTTTCCACTATTTATAAGTTCTACAATTTGCTTTTTAAATTCTTCATTATACCTTTTATTTGTATTAGACATGATAAACCTCCAAATTAATTTAATTTATTTTATCAAGTCCTAGTATTTTATGTCTAAATTAGTGTAACCTATCCAACAGTAATAAAAATAACAGGTCCATTTTATCTTTTAAGCGATATGATTGACCTGTTATTTTTATTACTGTTGAGTGATGAATTAATCTGTCTAATATAGCGTTAGCTAATGTCGGATCAGAAAATATTTCTCCCCATTTGCTAAAGGGTTGGTTTGTAGTTATTATTGTAGAATTCTTTTCGTATCTTTTGTTTATCAACTGGAAAAACAAGTTAGCACCTTGTCTATCTATTGGAAGATAGCCTATTTCATCTATTATCAATAATTTATATTTAGCATAATGCTTTAATTTGTTTTCTAATCTATTTTCAGCGTGAGCTTTATTAAGTGAAGGTTGAAAATCAAATTCAAAATCATTTAATGTTTTTTCAAAAGGAAAAGCAGATACTGCTAAAAGTTTGTACATTTTGAGATTCTAATTTTTGTACATTTTAAGTTTATCATTTACATGGTGTTCTGATTCCGAATTTCATACAATTCCTCCACTAATATTATTTCTATCTAGAGTACATCTAAGTATTCCCCAAAACGATTATTCAAATATATAGGCAACGGATATTTCGTTGATGCATCAAATGTCAAATTGAATTTTCTTAATGCATGACATTGTGCTGCAAGCCAAATATTTTCATCATGATCATCAGTTAAAGTTATAAATTCAACAATTCTTTGCTTCCCGATCATTTTCTTTGTATGTGTCAACTTTGTACCATAATTACTGACACCTTTTAATGAATCTGGTCTAGCTCCAACACTATAGAAGACTTTATTATTCTTGGTAAATAGACCTTGGTTTTTATTCAATCCTTCCATATCATTATCATTTTTAAATATGTTATATTCCGGAACCTCATCAGTCGTATTTACTCTTATAAATTTCATCTGTTGTCCATGGACTAGACGTAGCGATTCTACATCCAAGTGACTATTCATAGCAAATTTCCATCCCCTATATCTTAATGATGCATCAAAGAAAAAATAGCATTCTTTCGAATTGATATTGATATCATTTAATTGCTTTGATATCCAAAAATGAAAATGCTTCTTATCCAATTGAGATTTCAAAATAGGATTTACATCATAATACCTTAACTTCGGTAAAATTTCATGGATTGAATACCACTTTTCATCACAGAGACGGTAAATTTTATACCTAACTTGCCCATCTTCAATTTTAGATAATGCAATCATCTTACCGTTGCTGTTTTTAACTGCCGATAGTCCAAGCAATATTTTCTCATTGAACTTGTATTTTATATAATTAGCATCCAAGAAGCCCGCTGCAGATAATAAATCATATATAGCGTTTACTAGCCTAATTTTATCAACTTGTTCTTCTGGACTGAAATTATTAATAAACTGAGTCACCCTGGCTTTTTCTTTAAAAGCTTTACGAATAGTTTTTTTTGGATCTTGTATCCGTATTGATTCATTATCTGATGTATGAAATGGATCAATATCAATTAAGGATAAAACATGTTCCATAGAATAATTGTCTGCTTTAAGGCCTTCAATAACTTCGCGTTTCCTAATGTCTTTATCCTTCTGTTCTTGCATACTTAATCCTCTAGCGATTATTCCGCTTTTTGGTTTAAAAACCACTTCATACCCATCGCAACTCCTATAAGTATATTTGTCCAGAGGCAAGTTCAAAGAAAGAATTTCTTTTGAGAACTCTATAGCAGCATCAATCAATTTAGTATTTTCCGTATAAATTTCAAAGACAACTTGTTCCCCCTTCGGAATATAAACAGGAGGATTTTTATGGAAGAAATTATCCTTGTCTACATCTATAAACTCAAAATCATCTTGGGAATCATTAAAGCCTTCTATATCTTTAAGTGCCTTCTTTTTACTGCCAGTTAATTTTGTTTCACTTTTAACTGCAATTAAACGCTCTCTCAGCTCAAGTTCCGGAAATCTATCCGAGACAATCTTAAAAACATCTAATCGTTCGGGCAATCCTGCTCCATATTTTACCCTTTCAGCTCTCTTGTTATTAGTAAGCAAAACAATCTGCTCATTCGTTCCCTCAAAACTATTATACTCATTTGGTGCATCCATGGCTGGTAATAAATCAAGTTCTAAATGCTTTGCTAATTGCCTATCCGAATAGTTTTTAAAAATATAATTCATGCCATTGCCACGTCCATACATCAATCGAATAAACTTCTTTTTAGAATTATTTATATAGTCATTCTCCTTGTATACATAGACACTATGCCCTTGGTCGCCTTTTATGAAATTTATCTTCTTATCATAGTCGAACACCGGTCTACATAACCAGACCTTGACACCTGTGTATATATTCAAAAATATTTTATCCGGATACTCACAATTACTTACAATTTTGAAAGTGATGGCATAAGAAAATCGCTCAACATCCTTTTTTCTATCTGGACATTCAAAGCTTCTTGAAATTGCTATGCTTTCATTTTCAGTATCGACTACTGGGAAAAATTCAAGTTGTTCATTAATAGACTCCATCTCCAAAGGCAATTTGCAAAACTCAAAATTATATAACTGCGGTAACAAACCATAAATATCAAGTTTAAACTGCTTATCAAAGAGCGTTTTTGTAGATATCACAATCGGGTCATTAAATTCTAGGTTATCAAAGGAAATCTCAGTCAGTTTATTTGCCAATAACCATTCAGAGATTCTTGCTTTCAAAATATCCGTATTAACTTCATTTAGTGCAAATAGCCAAAAATAATCCGATTCGACTACAAGCTCCTTCCATGGCTTATTTCTTGCATAGATTACTTCATCTATTGTTAAAGCGATGCCTTCAGATAAATTTTTAATAGCGTAATGAAAGTTGAATCCATCTCTTTTTTCTTCTAAAAACTGAGCAAGTTTCACTGGCCAACTATAGATATACAAGTCCTTCTCGATGACATTTGAACGGTTCACTTCAAATTGATGCAACTGCAGCTTTTGTCTCTTAGGCATTAGAATAGGTCCTCCTCATCATTAATCATTTCATAATCAGTTATTGCCTTACTTAACCCTGATAGATATTTACCATAAAGCATTTTACCTATCCCTTTATTGATATCTACTAAATTACTCTCCCATGCTTTTAACATACTTACTTCATCCGTTAGTTTACCTTCCATATCATTGACAAAACTGCCATCACAATAGAACACACGACATGAACAACCATTTCTTTGCATTCTTCCTACTGCCTGTTTAATTGGTATGAAAGTATACCATGACAAAATAGCTCTCTGGTCTTGATCCAGATGTTTCCAAAACTTCTTTTCATTAAATTGATTCAGCATACCATATGCAAACTTTCTAACGTATGAAAAAGATTCATCCAGTGTAAGAAAACGACTCTTGTCAGACATTATTGGACCAATAATAGAGTTTAAAATTCTATAATTATATGTGAGATCATCTGGTGAAATATACGGTCTAATCAGAAAGAAAGCTGATCCGAAATATGAGTTACCTAATTGATCTATTATGTTATAACCTCTAGAAATAATTGACAACGGAGCGACTAATATTTCTACACTACCCATTGATGCAATTTCTTCAATCTGTGAAGTATTGATTTCATCTTCTTCAAGCATTTTCATATTACTCAACACCTTATAATCAAAATTTCTACCTCTCAAATAGTCACCAACAACACGACATTGCTCATAACTATTTACAATCAACAAAACATTTCTATTGCGTCCTTGACCTCTCCAGTAACTTAATTCAAACTGAATATCATTCATGAGCTGCTTTGTTAATTCTTTAAGTTTCTCTTTCTTCATATATGAATCTGATACCCCAGAAATTTTTATTGGTTTATCACTCGAATCATATTTTATATGAATTGATTGTTGAATCTCTCCTTCGTCTTTTTCAGACTTCAATAAAAAAGCTGGTTCCTCTGCAATGTGAAAGTGAGCCGATGATGGCGCATAGCTAGTTCCTGATAACATAACAACTGCAGGTCCTTTCTTTCCCAGTTCACTCTTTATATTCGACCAGTCTTCAATCAACGACCTTCCAATGCCTGAATAATTAAATAAATGAACATAGAGCCTATTGTCATCGTTTAAAGTCATTTTGTATCCAAATACATTTCCTATTACCGATTCTGACATCAAATGAATAAAATCTTTATTGTAAAACTTAAAGGATGAAAAGATTGAGTTTATTTCAGGCAATTTACTTGCAAGATTATCTATTGTATTGTTTTGTATCCTAAAATAATAATCAATCAGAACAATATAAATGAATAGTTCCAGTTTCTTAATAGCAAGCTTTTTAACATCGGCTACTGTTTTTGAATTCTTAAAAATCAGATCAAATTCATTAAGGAAGTCCGTCAACGTTTCTTCAATAATAAGTCTTGCATTTCCAACGTTTGGACATTTCGATAGCTTATCGTAAAGTCTGAAAAGTTGATGATTCATTAATTGTTCATTAAGTTTTAATTCTTCCGACAAAGGCAGAAATGATTCCAGGCATTCAATAAACACTTTACTTTCATCGCTTTCCGGATCAGCCAAATGGCCAATGATTGAAAAGAATAAATTTCTTGGTGTTATCGTATCATCAATCATATATTTTCTATAACCCGGTGTATTTGCAATTAAGAATTCTAATCGGTTGATTAACTGTGTTAAATGCGGATAGTTAATTATCCAGCGATGGGTTTCTGATTCTAAGTTTCCCAGTCCTTCTTGTTTCAAAAACTCTTCAACTTCTTGAAACTTTCTCATAATTGAGTTGCTACCGCCATAAAATATTTCATTTGCCATGAACTGATTATCAAAATCCTCTTGAACAGAATCCGCCTCATCAACAAAAATAATATCCAAATAATCATGATACAGTTCATAATAAGTTCTTCTATAAGGATCAATTAATGAATTTGCTTTAGATGCCAACAAAGAATGTGATGTTGTAATCCAAACATCAGCTTCTATCAAATCTAAATGCTTTTTAAAATGACCACAATTTGAAAATAATGGGCAATCATATGTTTGTTTTTTATCCTCTTTATTTAATCGATTGCACGGAAATTTTCCAGATACAATCTCATAATCATTAGCGTGATGGCTCAATAAGCATTGTCCTGATAGGTAATCAATTACTGAATTATTATCATTAACTATTGCATCAAAGGAGTCAGATTCTGAAAGTCTTGAACTCATGAAACGCTGTCTATGTTTCTGTAATTGCGAATCGCCTATAATCGGAACCGCTTTAATTCCCAACTGCTTCAATGCTTCATATGTCTTAATCACTTCAGCAACGTTTGGCTCAATGATTCCAACCTTAATTTCATTATGCTCTATCAACCTAGCTGTTTCTTGCACAATATAAGTAGATTTCCCCGCTCCAAGCAAACCGACTATATGAACAGGACCTTTATACTCAATTTCATTATCAAAGTCGTCACAAGCCTCTATTTGAATACTTGGTCGCTCAGCCCAATTACCACCCAACTTATACTTAAAACCTTTCCAATCAAAATCTAATGGTAATTTTAACTGTTGTTTTTCACGGTAGTTAGGCAATTGATTGATTACTACACCTTCAATTGGCTCTAATGTGAACTCAAATCGTTTTGTTTTATAACTCTTATCATACCCTTCACCATATCGAATCGCACGTTCATAATATCCATCATCTTCAATATACTTGGCCATCTTGGGGTTCTTTTCAAGATACTTCTCAATAAGCTCGTCATATTCTATTCCTCTATCAATAAAAATCATTATTTTTGAGTTTAAAATCAAAACATTATCATATTTAGCAAATAAACGAAATTTATCTGGAACACTCAAGTATTGTTCCAAGTCGATTTCCAATTGTTTTTTACTATAGTACTGGTGAAATCTTTTACGAAGCATATACAAAATTTGATTGTCAGCATTACTTGCTGCATAATACTTTTTATGATACTGCGTAAAGTATAAATTGGCATTATTCGTTTCAAATTCGCCTAAAGCTTTATGCAAGCAATAAATAACAAATTCCATTCTTTTAAACAGTCCCGCATCGATATTTAATCCATTTTCTTCTATCATGCTTTTTAACTTTTTATTAATACTCATCGCAAATCTCACCTACTCTCCTGTAAAGTTCATTTTCGTAACATACCTGTACTCGGCTTGATATCTTATCAATTTTTCTTTTCACAATAGATTTATAATCCCCAGCATAGTACAAAAATTTTCTGTGCTCTGGAATAACTAGAAAAACAGTATCATTTAACTCCGTGCCATCCATCTTTATAAATGATTGATTTTTTACTAATGTCTCCACTAAGTCGTATGGCGATGAAAAATCTTTTACATCAATTAAAACTCTACCACTGATTGATTCAACGCTAATATCAAATTTATCTATTTCTGGGTAAAGTCTAACTCTTTCTGCCCCATATATCTCAACCAACTGATCATACATACGTAGTTCCGACACCCCTGGTATAAGTGTAAAAGTATATATCCCTCGTTTTAACATTTTGTATTTTAACTGATCCTCTAATGAAATCTCTTTCGGATCAAGTGATGATTTATCCCAATAATACATACACATTTCTGTACATCTGTTATCATTCAATAAATCAGATGACAGGAACTTTCCGCAGACAGGGCAAACTGTCATCTTTTTTGCATTTAGCTTAACCGGCTCATACCAATCTTTAATCATCGAAATTGTCTCAGAAACATTTGAGTATTTACTAATCAATCGCATGATTTTATCTGTTGTAACACAATAATTGCTAGGATTAATAAATGCTCTAACTTCTGAGTACATCTTCACTATTTTGGAATCTTCGGTTTTTTGGTAATCACTTCTACATGCAAATAAAAACTGTCTCACCAAATCTTGATCAACGTCATCCTTTAGTAATGTAGATTCGTACCATTTTTCTATTTCTTCATCAAGCCGTCCCTCTTCATTTATAAAATAATGCCCTTTTAGATCTTCAGTTAAATAAAAATCCAGTTCCTCAACAGAAAAATTCTTCAAGCAGAGGATAAACTCGCTTAAATTTCTTGGAGGTACCAATTTAGTGTTATGTAGTAAATAGCTGCTAAATCGATTGAACACTTCCTCTGCTTCTTCTGGCAGTATTCGTATATTATCTTTCCATTCAATCATTATGGCTAATAATTTAATCAATAGTTCGTGTTTTTCCCCAGTCATTATACGTTTCTCCCTTCTGTGTTAAATTATTCCATGATAATTGTATCATATGTTCTGTCCCATAGTGCGGACACCTTATCAGATGGCATCAATAAAAGCACTCATATATTGAATGCTTTCATTGTTATTCATATAGATTTGTTACGTTTAGTAAATATTCTTTAAAATCATGACATGCTGATTGTGGTGAGATGATTTTAATTTTATCTCCGAACATGACAAGCCATCCGAAGAAAGTTCCTGTGGTAGCTACTTCTATAGAAATTTTGAACGACTCCTCTGTTTTGTTAAATATGTTAATCTCTTTCCCGAACTTATCGATCACGGCATTAATTAAGGAGTTGTCTAATTCCAACTCAACACGGTGCATTTCGCCACTGAACATTTGAAAAACCTTTTTTGAGTATTTCGCGACGTTGAAGTCTTTAAACGCTTTAACTTCAGGTTGCTTTTCATCCGAGACTTCAATATCAGTCATTCGATCTACCCGAAAATGACTGATATCATTATACTTTTTATGATAAGCAATCAGATAGTAATTCTCATCTGTATAGGTTAATGCATAGGGATCTACACAGTAAAAATCTCCATTCTTTCTAAATTTTAGTTGCTTATCTACCGTATAATCAAAGTACTTAAATTTCACCTTCATACATAATTGAATCGCTTGATGAATAGCATCTACATTGTAATAGATGCTTTCATTCATCGTTTTAACACGATCATTAACAATCACTTGGCGATGCAATTCTTTTGCTTCATATACACTGGTTAACTTTTCAATTTTTTTGATCAGTTCCTTACTCTTTTTATACGTGATAAACTTTGAAGATTGTACGACATCAACTAGTAATTTCAGCTCTGGTAATTCAAACTCGCGTTCACCTATAAAGTACTTATTAGACCGTCCTTTTTCACATATAATATCTAATCCAAACGTCTCCAAAAGGTCAATATCAGAATATATAGATTTACGTTCAGCCGGAATGTCATAAAAATCCAGTTCTTTAATAATCTCATTAACTGTTAAAGGATGGTTTTCATCACTTTTTTCAAGCAAAATTTTCATTATATAAAGTGGCTTTAATTTTAGTTTTGAATTTGCCGCCATCCCTTGATTCTCCTTTAATCTGATTTATAATGTTTGCGCTCACTGATGTACAAAAACTTGATAGAACCTATTAGCAAATCACCTTAATAAAAAAATATTTTCTCCGCTATAATATTTTTCAATGAAAATTCTTAGAAGCTCCTTTTGATCTACATCTAAATCGCCATTATCCAATAAATATAAATGAATTCCCTTCCCTATCGCAAAACCAATACTCTCAAGTAAATGATCCTCATCTACATTATCTCTTGCCAAATTTGGAACAACTGCTCGATGGCGCAAGTTGATAGTAATCTTTCCAAGATTAATCATGTTGGAAATGTAAGGAATAACAACACTCATTTTGCTCAAATACACATTTTTGTTGTAAATCTTTTGTATTTTATCATTTTTAGTATATTGCCACGAATAGATATCATAGCCCACTCTAGCTTTTTCATTAATCAGTAATACAACCATCAACAAGTTTATATTTTTTTCCTGATTTATAGTAATATTTGTCACCTATGGTATTATTGAAATGTGCATGAAAAAGTCTAGTCCATGCCATTACCATTAATGTAATGTAGTTTTCAACATGGAAAACAGTTTTTGGCTTATTATAAATTTCAACAGCAAGCAAAGCACTGTCTATAGAACTTTCAAGAATTGTTTTTGTCTTACCTCTTCTAAGTCCCAACCAGCATCACCTTCCTATATTACATATAATAATTCAAAAAAACAGCCATCAGAATTTCAATTATTCTGATGGCTGTATATATTCCTGCCCATTTATTTATTATATCCTGTCCCACAAGGGACAGGTAATAAACAAAACTTTTTAACCTTTTTTGTTCCGACCATTTTATTTCCTACCACTTATCTTTTTTCAATCAAAAAGATTTGAGTATGAGGAAAGTTACGATGACTAAAGAGAATTTGCATCTCTTTAATAAATTATAAGCAAAAGTCATCAGAATATAACTATTAAATTGTTCTATATAACGTTTTATTTATCTCCCTATTTCTTCGAACTAGAAAATATCCTTTAAAGGCTTCCAAAGTTCACTTGCCATACTATCTGTATATTCAGTATTATTAATTTTCAGTTTTTCATTCTTATCACGTACAAACCCCCAATGAAGTTTTTTAGCTCTTGCATACTCTTTAAAGGCTTCAAACTTATTAGCTACTTGACGGTCAATATTGTTGCTCTTATTACCTGTTTCTCCACCTTTAGTTTCAATAATCCAGACCTCACCATTTTTCTTTTTTATAATATAGTCTGGATAGAATAACCACTGTTTTCCAACCGCATCAAGATATACTATCGAGAAATACTGCTGTCCAGTATCACCGTTCTTATATATCCATTCTATATCTTCTTTTTCTTCGCAATAGTTTTCAAATAGCCTTTCAGACTTAGAACGAATACCATCAACAATCATAGCAGATGAATAGTCTTTATATGCATTACTCAACAGTTCCTCAACGTCAGTTTCAGTTGGGTCATAACGATATAGGTCTTGTTCTGGAATTAAAAATGTCCCTTTTTTAACAGAAATACCTAAAGATAATTGAACTGCTAATTGGGCAGTTGCTTCCCTAAACTCTTCTTTGAGTAGGCGTTCATTATTAATAACAAAAGCATAATATTCCTTTGAATCCAATGAAAGAAGTTTATTTTTACTGCTATTATTATTTCTAAATAAGCGTTCTAAAACTACCTTTGATTTTTGAGTTGTCATACCGATTGCTGATTTTATTTCATCAATAGAGTGAAGTAATTCTATACCATTAGTATGAGTATTTACGATACGGGCTGTAGTTGCATATGTACCAACGTCCTCATTCAAAATTGATGCACTTGTAATAAATTCACCCTGCCTTACCTTACGAATAATTGCATCACCAAACTCATATCCTGCATTTTTAAATCGAAGCATATTATCTTTTTTATTGTTTGACAAACCATATTTCTTTGTAAGGTATTTATGCACCTCAAGAAAAGTTTCTCGTTCACCTAAGCCGTCATAATCCTTATCACGATATTGTTTTTCAAGAGTAAATGTTTTACACTTTTCCTTTAAAAACACCCTCTTTGTTTCGTACGCTTGGTTCATGGCAGCCTTTATACTATTTTTATACTTTTCATCAAAAGTATAAAGATAGCAAAAATCCAAAATATCAGTATCGTAATGTTTTGTTTCTGGCATTCGACGAAGTCTCCCAATAGTCTGAATTTCAAAGTCCTCATTCATATTTTCACGAAGCTTAACTAATATTTTTGCTCTTGGGCAATCCCATCCAGTTGCTATAGCCTGTTTCATCAACAAGAAAATAGGATTCGCTGACATTTCCGTAATTCCATCAATATTTATTTTCTCGTCACTACCACTCATCCATTTTGCAAGCATCTTATTAGCATAGGAGTACCCCATATCAGAAAGCTTTTTCTCAACTGCTTCTACAAGGGCAGTTGAAGAGTTTGGAAACTGGACTATAACCAATGGTCTAATACTCTTAGAAAGTTCTGAATAAGCCTTAGCAATCTCTTTCCGCTTTTTATCTGCAAGGTCTATAAGATATCCGTGTTCATTTTCGAATTCTCCGCTATATTCCACATTCTCATTGATGTAAAGAGCTTTTGTAATCAGTCCAGAACTAATAACATCAAGTTCATCTATTTCATAAAATTCATAGAGCTTATTTTCCTTTGCAGTTGCTGATACACGGATAATATTCTTAGCAGAAAAAGCATCAATTATATCATTTGCCTTTTTCGTATCATTGGAATGTTCTTCATCAATGATAACAATAAAGGCAACTCCTTTACGATGAGCATCTGCTATACGGTCATACAAATTTTTCTTCTCAGTATCGCTAATCGCTTTGTTTCCCTTTTTAGTAACAAGCTCCCAATTAATAAATGTAGTCGAGCCTGCTTCAAAACCAGATAGAAGAGCATCAAACATGTTTTTTGTTGTCTTTGTCGGCAGATACTCCATCATTTTTTTACGGCTCTGTTCCTCTAAGTCTCCTTTTCCTGGACAAAACCATACAAAGGCAGTATTTGAATTAACAGTATTAAAATATTTATCAATAAAGTCAATAAGAATAATTGTCTTACCTGCACCTGTCGGTGCTTTTACAGTCACAACCTGTTTGCTGTTCCTTCTGGAGATGGTATCAATAAGATATAATGAACACTTTTCTTGAAAATCAAATAATCCACTTGGAAGATTTATCATCTTTCCCCCACCTCCAATAATTCAGATTCAAAGTAATAGTCAGGGATAGTATATACAGATATCCCTCTATCAGATAATTGTTTTTCCTGTTTACCTGTTAATAGTACCGTAGACGAAATATATAACCCTTTACATTGTTCAAGTTTATTACCATTATTCATTAATTCATCTGCTTCATCATCAGACATAACTAAGATATAATTTACGCCATCTAACTTAACAGAATATTCAAGTTGCACCATTTCAACAATATGTTTTAATAGTTCATCATTTACGCTATAATCAAGATTATTGGATTGCTTCTCAATAAAGTCAGTTTTGTAATACTTTAGATTCGCAGGGATTCCACTATATTTTCCATAACCCAATATAACATTTTTAATTCTTGGATAAGCCTTGTTCTCACAAATTTCTCCTTCGTTATTAGTACATAAAATAAACTTTCTACTACCGCCATCTGTTTTATTTTTATCAAGTACAGCATGCCCAGTCGAAGCAGAACCAGCAAAAAAATCAAGAACTGTAATATCTTTGTTTTCAAAATAATCCAAAAACATTTTTATTAATTTTATAGGCTTTTTACCACTATTAAAGTCAACTCCGCCTTCTTTACTTATATTCCCAAAATCTCCTGCCATATCAAAGAAATTAGGAATAGGCATTGTTTTACTTGCATCTTCGCTTAACTTTTCAAGAGGTACACCTTGAAAATACTTTCCTTTATTCGCAGAAGCTTTTTGTGGTCCTGTAAAATATCGGTATGGATATTGGTCATCACCAATGTCATATACTTTATATAAGATCCCTAATCCATCTATATCTTTTCTGCCTGTTAGATAATCCCTAAAAAACCTCCCAGAGGAATTTCCATTTAATATAGTACCACTTGCCCAGATTTCTTTTAGCCCTTCTTTAAATCCATCTTCATGCTTAATTATCTTATACTGCCCTTTTAAAAAAACTTCTACTTTTTTGCCACCTAAGTCAATTTCTTTTCCTTTTTCTAATTCCTCAATTGAATATATAAACTTATTATAATCATATTCAACAGGTATCAAATGAGGCTTTGCTTCAACACTTTTGCTATAGATTAATACCTGTTCTATTTGTTTATGGTAACTCATATCCTGTTTAAGTGTTTTATCAGAATACCTAACTTGAATATAGTTTGTATTTTGATAATTGGTTTCATCAAAAATTTCATCACATAGTAGCTTTAATTGAGAAACTTCGTTATCATCTATAGAAATAAAAATAAAACCATTTTCCTTTAATAATTTATGGGCCAACCTCAATCTTTTCTCCATAAACGATAGCCATTTTGAATGTCTATATCCGTCTAATAAATCAATTCTTTTATCATCATAAATAAAATCTTTTTCTTTTGTATTGTATGGCGGGTCAATATATATTAAATCAATTTTCCCTTTGTGCGTCTTTTCTAATAATCTCAGACTATGAAGGTTATCCCCTTCAAGTAAAAAATTATAAGGTAAACTGTCATCAGTAATAATTTCTTTATCGACTACCTCTGAAAAGACAGGAACTTTTGTTAACATTTCAATATCAACACGTTCCTCATGCTCTTCCCAAACAAGACCATATTTCTTCTCTGTAAGCTCTGTTTCAATCTCATTGATAGCAATTAAAGAAACATCATCACTATGCTCTTCCCTAATCTTATTTAAAAATTCAAGCATTCGCTGTCTTTTAAATTGTGATAAATTAGGCATCGTCATTATTCCCCCTTTAAAATATTCTGTAGCTCATCTGCAATTTCATCAATTGTAAACATAGCAGTATTAAGAGCCTTTCTTCCTGTAAGGGTGGCACTAAAAGCTTGTACTTCATCTTTCGTAATGTCATGCCAGATAGGAAGGATAGTCTTACCATTGGTCATTTCAATTTGAAATAATCCATCAAGCTCGTAATTAGTCCAGCCTTTTTTTATAAAGCTCTTAGAGATAACAACAATTCCAAATTTAGAGTTAGTTAGCCCTTTATCAATTGCTATACGCAAGCTATCTCCCCATTTAATGCTTAATTCATCATACCAAACTTTGATACTATGCTTATCTTGAAGCGTAGTAGCTAATTCTCGAACAAAGCTATCTTTATCTTCGGATGCGTGAGAAATAAAAACATCATATTTTTCAGAATTTTGTTTTTCTTCTATGCCAGCTTGGTAGTTCTTATTAGCTGGAATATGAATTGATTGTTCTATTTGAGTAGTTAACGTATTAATTCTTATTTCATAGGATTGTCTTATTTTCTCTTGTTCTTTAGCTCTTTTCTTATCATCATCTTGTTGCTCCTTTTGAAGCTTTAATGTCAAGGCACTCAATTTACTTTTTCTGTCAGAAAGCTTTTTATTAATATCTGCTTTTTTTGATGCTATCTTTACTAGTTCTTTACTATATGTATCTATTTGCCTTGATTTGCTTTGAAGAGAAGATGCCGATGTATTATTATTAATGCTTCTGTGTATATCGTTAATTTTCTTTGATTTGTCAGCTTCTTTTTTAAATTCATCAGCCATAGCCTTTTCCAAAGAAGCGATTTCCTTATTTAGTTGATTTATTGATGAAGTTGTACTTGCAATACTCATAGCCTTATTCCTTCTTTCTATAATAATCAACCAGAAGTTGTAATTTTTCTAATATAGAATAACACATAACCATTAATAAATAAATCAATAAACACTCCGTATAGACGGAATAAATATTAAGCAATCATAAGTACTGTTTATGGAGAAATTACTATTCTCTGAATCACGTATGAGTATATTATGTGTATAAAGGTATATATATTCAAATTGAACGATATCTTATAAACCAACTGATATACATATAGGTTATATACTCTATCTATATAATATCTTGTGTATATATTTATTAAGGTATTACATTGTAGTGCTGTTTTCGCTCTTAACTCTTTAATAAACGCTTTAATATCAAGCTTTGGCAACACCTCTACTGGCTTAGTATATGTAAACTCTATTCTCTGATTTTCTTGAATGTCATTTACTCTATCAACAGCTGCATAAAAACCAAGCTCATCATCACTCAAAATATTGCTATTATCAACTTCAGCCTTTCGAAGCTTTAAGCTCTGTTTTAGAACGTATTCAACTGCTTCATTTACGTACTTAATGTAAATGTCAATGCTAAATATAAATTATTGATAATAGACGAAATAGGCTATCTTCCAATAGATAGACAAGGTGCTAACTTGTTTTTCCAGTTGATAAACAAAAGATACGAAAAGAATTCTACAATAATAACTCCAAACCAACCCTTTGCAAATGGGGGAAATATTTTCTGATCCAACATTAGCTAACGCTATATTAGACAGATTAATTCATCACTCAACAGTAATAAAAATAGCAGGTCCATCATATCGCTTAAAAAATAAGATGGACCTGTTAGAAACAAAGGTGAATAATAAGAATTAAATTTTTTTGCACATTAAATTCTAATAATTGTACATTTTGAGATTCTAAAAAAAATACATTTTGGCATTGACATTTACAACTTTCTCAAGCG
>Ga0228535_1002543_pt1 | contig 16957 bp, 15 predicted proteins | sample SJ1metagenome_FD_168457 | JGI IMG/M metagenome (GOLD analysis project Ga0228535, IMG submission 168457) | Enriched culture of PCE-dechlorinating microbial communities from Ithaca, New York, USA - SJ1 | ecosystem: Engineered > Modeled > Simulated communities (microbial... > Unclassified | place... | reverse complement strand
GCCGGCCTGTACCGGGATATTACGGCCCAGCTCGGACAGCAACCGTATCGGGTAAACATCAAGGGAGAGGTTCGGTCGGTCGGGTCGATTCGGGAGCTACTGGCCCTGGCGCTTGAAATATCCAAAAAGGGGCTTACCATCCAGCGCTACAAAGGATTGGGCGAGATGAACCCGCAGCAGCTTTGGGAGACGACCATGGATGCGGAGAAGCGAACGCTTTTGCAGGTGCGTGTTGAGGATGCGGTCAATGCCGACGAGATTTTCACCGTACTCATGGGCGATTCTGTCGAACCGCGCAAAAACTTCATTGTCGAGCATGCGCTTGAGGCTCGGAATATCGATATTTAGTTCGATTATAGAATTCACAAACGCCCCGCCCCCATCGGTGAGCGGGGCTCTTTTTTGGTATGCATTACTTGCCAAAAGGCTTGGCGTTAAGAGATGATATAAGGTACACTTAGTGTACATGAGTATTGAACTACGCTTAATCAGCAACAGACGAACCGAATAAACTGAACGGAGTTTCGCTTGACCCAGACACCATCGACCCTACCTCCTCTCGTTGTTAAAGGCAAGACTATTTCGACTCCTATTGTGCAGGGTGGCATGGGAGTGGGTGTTTCGCTGTCGCCGCTGGCGAGCGCTGTGGCCCGTGAAGGCGGTCTCGGAATCATTTCGAGTGCCTGTGTTGACCGATTGCTCAGCCGGCGCACGGGCAAGCGGCTCAATACCTATGAGGCAATGCGGGAAGAGATAGCCCTTGCAAAGGCCAAGGGAGGGTTTGCAGGAGTCAACATTATGGTTGCGCTGCAACGCGACTATAATGACTCGGTCAAGGGAGCCATCGATGCGGGTGCCGACGCCATCATTTCCGGCGCAGGACTTCCGCTGAACCTGCCAGATATTTATCCGCCGAAAGACACAGCCCTGATTCCGATCGTCTCCTCTGCGCGGGCGCTTGAACTGATCTGCAAGAAATGGGAGCGATATAAATATCGGCCCGATGCGGTTGTGCTTGAAGGACCGCTTGCCGGAGGCCATTTGGGATTCAAGCTTGAACAGATTGACCTTGAATCCAACAAACTTGAGAACCTGCTGCCGCCGGTGAAGGATATGGCCATGAAATACGGCAATATCCCGGTCATTGTTGCAGGCGGCATTTATACGCATGATGATATCAAGCGTTTTATTGCGATGGGTGCTGACGGCGTACAGATGGGAACGCGCTTTCTTGCAACCGAGGAAAGCACGGCTACCGAGGCGTACAAGCAGGCAGTGGTTGCAGCCCGGGAGGAAGATATTTATGTTGCCTACCGGCCGGGGTCACCCTGTGGCCTGCCTTTCCGCATACTCTATCAGTCGCCGATGTATCAGCAGACGCTCAAGCAGCTCAGACCACCGAAGTGCGACAAAGGATATGTTCTCATCAAGGACTCGGAAGGCAAGTTTTCGATCTGTCCTGCGAAGACCGACAACAAGGATTATTTCTGCATCTGCAATGGGCTGCTCAGCTCGGCCGGTTATAATCCGGACAAGGAAGAGCCGCTGTACACCGTAGGTACAAATGCGCCGAGGGTCGATCGTATCATGACCGTCAAGGAGCTGATGGACGAGCTTAAGGGCATCTCCTGATTGGTGTTCCGGAGAGGCTTGCTTTCATTTGAGTGAGCGCAAGCCTTTATTATCAAGGTTAGGGCGTCACTTCTGATCGGAAAGCGGCAGGTTCGAAAACATCATTTCAGCGGTCTTTTCCTTCATTTTTACCACAACGTCAATATTCGGCATCAATTCTTTCGACTCCAGCAGCATGCGGGACAACAGCACTATTTTGAACCAGTGATCCGGATTTTTCAGAAGAGCCGTGACCTCCTCGAGAGCTGCCTGAGGAAGGCGGGTCAGGTCGTCGATAATCAGTATCGGTTGAGAAGCCCCGGAAGGAGGGATTCCGGGCAGTGCGGGCAGCAAAACGATTTCGGGAAGGAGGGTATCGGCTTTGTGCCGGCTCGGCTGCTCCGGCGAGAAGTAGCAGGGCGTACCGATACCGTGAACGGCGCGCAGCGTACAGGTTGTTTTCCCCGTTCCGCTGAAACCGAGCACCAGAATCCGTTGATGGCTCTTGAGCACATTTCTGATGATTTCTTCCTTGACGGCAAAGGCGAGCTGCTGACTGATATCCATAGTGGCTAGCCCTGGCGCTGCTTGATCGCGAGGACGGTTGTATCGCGAAGAATGGTCAGATACTTCAGCTGGCCGGTTGAGATGGTGGAGAGACTCTCCTTCGGCCCTTCCGCATAGAACAGACCGATCGGTTTTGTATTGATGATGATCGGCAGGACGATAACAAAATGACCTCCTCCGGCACCCTTCCGGTACCAGGCCGGCACGAGACCGGCAATATCGGCGGCATCAATGTCCTTGATGACGATATCGGTCTGTTTTGCAATCGCGAGCTGAAAAAAGTCGCTCTGCGCGGATTGTTCAATCCGGAACCATTTGGACGTCTCGACGATGTCCGATCCGAACCCGAACCGGACGGACATGACCGGCTGTCGGGTATCCTTGATCAGGAAGAGCGCCTTGGTCTTGCCGAAGAAGGAGAGCCCCCGATACATGGTTTCCAGGGCGATGCGGATGATGTCGTTCAGGGGGTGATTCTGGAGGAGGGAGTTGTTCATCTCCTGCACGCCGTTGATGAAGATGACCTCAGGACTCATTTCCTGCACCACTTCGGTCAGCGTGTCAATGGTCTTGATCGCAGCGCTTTCGATGCCGAGTGGCGACGGCGCGGCTGGGAGCGTATGCATTTCACCCGACGTCCATGCGATGAGCTGCTTTGAAAACGGCATGGAGTCCAGTTGGATGTTGAAGACATGGGCATACGAGGTGATGTCCTGAAGTGTATCGGCAAGCAGGTCTTTGAAGGCGTCTTTTAGAGCGCCGAATTGCCGTTGATAGGACTTCAGAAGATCGTCAAGCCTTTTATCAGTGTCCTGCCCGCCCGAAGCGATAATGCTCGATATCTCATTGCTGAAATTTGCGATGGAACAGAGCCTGTCGACATCACCCGCAGCATCGCTCATTTCGTTTGGACGCATTTTTTTCATGCTCTGCGTGATGCGCAGCGGAAAATTCCAGTCGTGTGCAATCGTTATTCCCAGCTCCTCGAAGCTCATGCCGAGTGTTGCCGCCGCCGCCGCCGCTTCGGAAAAGCCGTCCCGTCGGATCAGGGTTTGGAGATCCGCGTATTCCTCCGGAAGGTATGAACAGGCGATCATCTTGCCGAAGGTATGAAACAGGGAACAGATAAACGCTTCTTCGTTGTCAACGAAAGAAAGGTCAGCAGCAATTTTTCTCGCAAGCGTTCCGCTGAATATCGATTTCACGAGCAAATCGACGACATGAACCGTACCGCTTTTTTTGAAATGATCGAATAACAGGAGCGTCATGGCGAGATTTTTTATGTTCTCAAAGCCGAGCAGCACGATGGCCCGCGAGATGGTCGTGACTTCGCCGAATTCAACGTAATTGACACTGTTGACCAGTTTCAGGATTTTCGAGATGAGGGCATGATCATTGAGAATGATATTGGAAAGTTCGGCAACCGATGAATCACTGGAGGCATCGAGTTTGTTGATCAGGGACATGGTCCCGGACATGACCGGAAAATCATGACCGGAGCGGATTTTGGTCAAAATCTCTTCTTTGGTGTATTTCATGTCCTGCATTCCCCCCGGATGCACTTATGATATGCTCCAATCTCACTATAGCAGAAAAATGGCGCTAAATACAGGAATGACGGAATCCTGCGGCGGGAAATGCGGGGGTTCAAGGATTTTTCGAGGTTTGCTTTTTGAAAAACCGTTCTTATATCCTACAAGAAGAATCCATAAGGAGGTATCACGTGTTTACTATTACCGACAAGGCGGCTGCAAAGGCCGTGGAAGTGTTGGCAGAAGAAGGAAAGGCAGGGTGGGGCCTGCGGGTGTTCGCATCGGCGGGCAGCTGCTGCGGCCCGTCTTTCGGTCTTGATCTCGAAGAAAAAGGGCAACCGAACGACGATGTATTCGAAAACAACGGGCTTCAGGTCTATGTGGATAAAGAGACAACCCCGAAACTTGCAGGCATGTCCCTCGATTATTATGAAGACGAAGAGCAGGCGGGATTCGTTCTGACCGGCGGCCAGGCGCCTTCGTGCGGACCCGCATCGTCCTGCAGCTCCGGCTGCACCAGCTGCGGCTGATGTTTCCGGTCTCACGACCGAGACGTCTCCGGACGAGCGCTGCGATCAGGCGGATGGTGCGTGAGACCACCATCTCTCCTGATCAGTTAATTTACCCCCTGTTCGTGACGAATGGAACCGGGGTCCGCACACCCATCGGGTCAATGCCGGGCTGTTTTCAGGAGTCGGTAGATCAGGTGGTGCGGCATGCGCAGGAGGTTGTCGGGCTCGGCATTCCGGCGGTCATTTTGTTCGGCATTCCCCGGCAGAAGGACGAGATTGGTTCTTCGGCGTACGATGATGCTGAAGCTGTTCAGACGGCGGTCAGGGCTTTGAAGGATGCTCTTCCCGAACTCATGATTATCACGGATGTTTGTCTGTGCGAATACACGAGCCATGGCCATTGCGGCGTTGTCCGCAACGGCGATGTGGACAATGACCCGACGCTTGAACTGCTCGCCAAAGAGGCCTTGTCGCATGCCCGTGCCGGTGCGGACATGGTGGCGCCGTCGGACATGATGGACGGACGTGTCGGCTACATCCGACAGGCGCTGGACCAAAACGGCTTCGAAAAAGTTCCGATCATGTCGTATGCCGCAAAATATGCATCCGCCTTTTACGGTCCGTTCCGCGAAGCAGCGGAATCGACCCCGCAGTTCGGCGATCGCCGCTCGTACCAGATGGATCCGGCAAACCGGCGCGAAGCGATACGGGAAGTTGCGCTTGATGTTGAGGAGGGCGCCGACATAGTCATGGTGAAGCCGGCCCTCGCGTATCTCGACATCATTGCAGAGGTCAAGCAGTCATTCGACCTGCCGGTTGCCGCCTATAACGTAAGCGGTGAATACGCAATGGTGAAAGCTGCTGCCGAACGCGGCTGGATCGACGGTGATCGCGTCATGCTCGAAATGCTGACTGCCATGCGGCGGGCAGGGGCCGACCTGATTATCACCTACTTTGCCAAGGATGCAGCAAAACTGCTGCAATAATAGTTCAAAACATAAAGTTCAAAAGTCAAAATTGCGGCAAAGGAGCGTTTGTTTATCTTCCATAATCAGATAGCTTTCCCCCTTCCCTTTGAATTTCTCCCTTTTCTTTTTTAACTTTCTGTATTTTCCTGCTTTTTGGATTGTCCTCATTATGCATCAACAGCTATACTACTATGTTACGGCGTAATCGTCTTGCACTAACTGTTTTGGGGGCAGCATGCCGCTGTTTGGCGAACTTTTCCTCAGCGAGGTCCTGAAAAAACCGGTATTTGACCCGAAGGGTGAAATTATCGGACGGGTGCGCGATGCGATTGTGGTGAAAGGTGATCCTTTGCCGAAAATCGCGGCAATCGTTCTGCAGCACAGAAAACAGCTTTCCCTTATCGGCTGGGAGCAGGTCAACCTCTTCAGCAAGCGGGTTATTTCGACGTTTCTCAATGAGGGGGAGATCCCGTCCTATGAGCTGAATGATACCGATCTGCTCGCAGCGCGCGACATACTCGACAAGCAGATTGTGGATGTCAATGGGGTCAAGATTGTCCGGGCGAACGATATCAAGCTTGAAGGGTATGAAGGGGACGCGGTGCTCGTTGCCATTGATGTCGGTATGCGCGGTATCCTTCGCCGTCTCGGCATTGAGCGCGGCAGTGAAGGGTTGCTCAAGACCTTCAATTCCGACATTCCCTACAATCTTATCAGCTGGACCTACATGCAGCCGCTCAGCCCGCAGCTCGGGTCGATCACATTGACGGTCTCGCGCCAGATGGTCTCGGATCTGCATCCGGCAGACCTTGCCGACATCATCAGCCAGGTATCGCAAAAAGAGGGCGCAGCACTCTTTGAGAACCTCGATATTGAAACTGCTGCAGAAGCACTGTCGGAGCTTGAACCGGACAAACAGGCCGAGATGATCGAGTCGATCGAACCGGAGAAGGCGGCAGATATTATCGAGGAGATGAACCCGGATGATGCGGCTGACGTTTTGAGCGATCTGCCGACCGAGGTTGCCAAGGAGATTCTCGAACATATCGAAAAAGAGGATGCCGAAGACATTCAGGAGCTTCTGCACCATGAAGAGGACACTGCTGGCGGCCTCATGAACAATCTGTTTCTTGCCTACCCTCCCGATATCACGGTACGTGAGGCGATCGAGCGCTTCAGAAAAGATGCGGAAGAGGTTGATCCTGTCTATTATCTGTTTGTGGTCGATGCGCTTGAGAAACTGGTCGGCGTTCTGTCGCTGCGGGAACTGATCCTGGCCGATTCGGACGCACTGCTGGCGGACATCATGGAGACCAAGCTTCGCACGGTCGCTCCTGAGACCGACGAGATGGTTGTTGCCGAGCTGATCTCAAAATACGATCTTGTCGCCATCCCGGTTGTGGACAATGAGGGTGTCTGTGTCGGCGTTATTACGGTTGACGATATTATCGATGTCATCATGCCGCGTGAAGGCAAGCGCAAGCGGAGAAAAGTATGAGCGCTTTCTGGAAAAAGGCGATGCTGTTCCTTACGGTCATGGGGCCGGGAATCATCACGGCCAACATAGACAATGACGCGAGCGGCATTACGACCTATTCGGTTGTCGGCGCGCGACACGGGCTGAGCCTTTTGTGGACATTGATTCCAACGACCATTGCATTGATCGTTGTGCAGGAAATGGTAGCGCGCATGGGTGTGGTTACTGGCAAGGGACTGGCAGACCTGATCCGGGAGGAATTCGGCGTCAAGGCGGCGTTTTATATGCTGCTCGGTCTTTTTATCGCCAACTTCGGCAATACCGTCGCGAACTTTGCCGGCTGGGCGGCCAGTATGCAGATTTTGGGGTTCAGTAAATATGTAATGGTACCCATCGGTGCGATAGCGATCTGGATTCTGGTTGTGAAAGGGAGCTATCGTATCCTCGAAAATGTTCTGCTCGTTGCGTGTCTGATTTTTGTCGGATACATCATCTCGGGCTTTATGGCAAAACCCGACTGGGCCGAGGTCGGCAAGCGGCTGATCATTCCTGATATTCAGTGGGATGCGGAATATCTGATACTCAGCGTTGGCATTATCGGGACCACCATTACTCCCTGGATGCAGTTTTACATGCAGTCATCCATTGCAGAGAAAGGTATCAAGAAAGAAGATTACCGGCTGACGCGCCTTGATGTGATCGTAGGCTGTTCCATCACCGACATTGTCAGTTTTTTCATCATTGTTACCTGTGCCACGCTTCTGTACCCTCACGGCATACGGGTAGAAGAAGCGGCTGAGGCCGCCGTTGCCCTGCAGCCGTTAGCGGGCGGCCATGCTGCGCTGATTTTCTCGATTGCGCTTGCCAACGCGTCGATACTCGGTGCGATTATCGTCCCGCTTGCCACGGCATATTATATTTGTGAGGCGATGGGGTGGGAGGCCGGCGTCAACAAGTCGTTCAGGGAGGCGCCCCAGTTCATGGGCATCTACACCTTTATTATCGGGCTTGCCGCCGCGGTTGTTCTGATTCCCGGGGCGCCGCTCGTTGATTTGATGGTTCTCTCTGCAATCGTCAACGGACTCATGTTGCCTTTTGTGCTGGTTTTCATGATCAAGCTGGTGAACAACAAAAAAATCATGGGTGAATATACCAACTCCAGAACGTATAATTATATTTCCTGGATTACGGTCATTGCGGTAGCGGTGCTGACGGTGCTGTTTGTGTTTGCCACCGTCTTTCCGATCGCTTAAAGGAGGCAGCATTGGTCAAAACAATTTATTGGGAAAACAATGTGGTGATGATGCTCGACCAGAGCAGGCTTCCACTTGAGGTTGTGTATGTCGAGTGCAGGAATTATCAGACAGTAGCGGAAGGGATAAAGAAACTCTGGATTCGTGGTGCCCCGGCGATCGGCATTGCTGCGGCAATGGGAATCGCCCTGGGAGCACAGGAAATACAGGCGCAGAATTTTGACGAGTTTGTCGAGGGACTCCAGCCGGTCTTCGAGACTATCCATGCAACACGTCCGACAGCGGTCAATATCCACTGGGCAATCGAGCGCATCAAGCGGTTTCTTGCGGACCACAAAGATGAGCGTGTGGATACCCTGAAGCGCATGCTGATCGAAGAAGGTACCCGCATTCTTGAGGAAGACATTGCAGTCAATCGTAAAATCGGCGAGTATGGTGCACAGTTCATCCGCGACGGAGATACCATACTGACCCACTGCAATGCCGGAAGCCTTGCAACCGGCGGATTCGGTACTGCCACCGCCGCCATGTATGTGGCTCATGAGCAGGGCAAACGCATTCAGGTCTTTGCAGACGAAACGCGTCCGGTCAATCAGGGGGCACGGCTCACCTCCTGGGAACTCATGCAGGCAGGCATTCCGGTAACGCTGATTACCGACAACAGCGCAGGCGCCATCATGAAGCGCGGCCTGATCGATCTGGCCATTGTCGGCACCGACCGGACGACCCGCAACGGCGATGTGGCGAACAAGATCGGGACATACACGGTTGCCGTCATGTGCAGGGAGCACGGCATTCCGTTTTATGTTGCAGCGCCGCTCAGCAGCATTGATTTCACCTTGGATTCCGGTGACAAGATTATTATCGAAGAACGCCATCCTGATGAGGTCCGGACGATCTGGGGGCATCAGATTGCTCCACACGGGGTCAATGTGCTGAATCTTGCCTTCGATGTTACTCCGTCGCGGTATGTTACCGCTTTTTTTACCGAGAAAGGGGCGTTCCGGCCGCGTGATCTGCGACGACTGGGACAGGAGGGCGTCGATATCGATGCAATCCGGTATGTCGGGGCATGCTAGTCGGCGAGGTTTTTTCCTCTTATGGCGCGGAACTGAAGCGGGTTGAGGCCGAACTCGCCAATATCTTTGCAAGCGATGTTCCGCTTATTCCCCTTGTCGGACAGCATATCCTCGGCGGGGGCGGCAAGCGCATGCGGCCGCTTTTTCTGCTCCTGAGTGCCGACCTATGCGGCTATACAGGAGACAAGCGGGCGGTTCTCGGTGCCGTTATCGAGGCGATTCATACGGCTTCGCTTCTGCATGACGATGTGATCGACGAGGCGCAGACCCGCCGCGGCAAAACGGCCTCGCATGTTTTGTGGGGCAACCATATGGTCATCCTGATCGGCGACTATCTTTACTCGAATGCCCTGAGAATTGCTGTCGGCCTGAAGAGCCAGAAAGTCATGGATGCGCTCTCTGAGGCGACCACGCGCATGACTGAGGCCGAAATTCTTCAGCTCAGCAAGACCGGTGATCCGGAAATTACGGAAGATGAGTATTTCACGATTATTTCCGGCAAAACCGGCGTTCTGATTTCCGCCGCGTGCCGCATCGGCGCAGTGCTCGCCGGGATGCCGGAAGCACACGAGACCGCACTGCGTGATTTCGGACTCAAGGCCGGCATAGCCTTTCAGCTTGCCGACGATGTGCTCGATTATGTGGCGCAGCAGGCCGCCTTGGGGAAAAAGCTCGGCAAAGACCTTGAAGAGGGCAAGATAACCATGCCACTGATTCATCTGCTCAGGGATGCCTTGCCGACAGAACGCGATGAAATTATCACTATTATCAAAGAAGCATCGAAAGAAGAGAAAGATGATAGCCGCAACGGCAATCATCTGGCGCGGATCATCGAACTGTATGCAAAGTATGACTCAATAGCCAAAGCAATGAAAACCGCTCAAAACCTGATCGACGACGCACACCAATGCCTGGCTATTTTTCCTGACTCATCGTACAAGGACGCCCTGAAGACGCTGGCTTCATATTCCATGCAGCGGAAAAGCTGAGCAGTCGGGACGGCGTCGCATTTCATCCGTTTCGTGCGATAATATGGCTATGCATGCATTTCCGGCATTGGCAAAACAGGCGGTAGAAGCGTACTGCAGGGACCGGCTGATTATCAGGCCGCCCGATCCCTTGCCGGACGCCATGCGTCGGCGGGCGGGCGTTTTTGTCTCTCTCAAGAAGCATGGCGAGTTGCGCGGCTGTATCGGGACGTTTTCTCCAACCACAGAAAATCTTGCTGTGGAAATCATCCGCAACGCCCTTGCCGCTGCCAATGAAGATCCACGCTTCTTGCCTGTTGCTGAATCGGAGCTTGATCAGATCGACTACTCGGTCGATGTTCTCTCTGATCCGGTCAAAATCGAGTCGCTTGCCGAGCTCGATCCGAAAAAATACGGTGTTATTGTGGTAAAAGGTTCCCGTCGGGGTCTTCTGCTGCCCGATCTGGAAGGCGTTGATACCGTCGAATATCAGCTCAGCATTACCAAAAGAAAAGCTGGTATTGATCCCTCGGATACTGATGTCGATATTTATAAATTCACGGTAGACCGGTACAAATAACGCTTTGGTCATAGTGCGCAAACATATTGTTCCGGGGACTCCTCATTGAGCAGGCAGGAAAACAGCGGAGAGCACGTTGCCGGCGGGAGCGCTTTCACGCATCCCGCTGGTGGCGAAGAGATATGCTACGTATAGCTTTTTGCAACATCTGCGGTGGTTTTCGAGAGGCGTTCCAGCAGGGTATTCAGAAAGACCTTGGTGAAGCGGAGCTGGCATCCCGGTGATGCCTGTTCGATGAGCGAATTGTTGATCTCAAGCAGCATGACATCGGAAAGCGAAATGATGCTGGCTGTCCGCTTTTCTCCTGTGAGATAGCCCATTTCACCAAAACAGTCGCCTTTCGCAAGCACGGCCACTGTACTGTCGCCTTTTTTTACCGCAACCTGACCGGATGCAATTACATAGAACGTCTGGTCAATGGTTCCTTCGGAAATCACTCGGGTATTCGGGGGGAACTCCCGCCAGGTAATGGCTCTCAGGACCTCCCAGATTTCGGCGTCACGGAACTCGCGGAAAAAGGCGAGTTCCCGGAGTATTGCAAACTTTTCCCCGAGATCGATCTCCTCGTCAGAATCCCGAAGATTTATGTAGGTAAGACTGAGATCGGTTGCAAACTGAGTGCCGGTTTTGTAGCGGTCAGGCAGACGTTTGCTCAACGCTTTGGCGACAATAGTTTCGAGTGTTTTCGGGATGTCGGAACGGTAGAAGCGGAGCGGCATCGGTTCTTCATAGAGAATCTTGCGAACCACACTCGAAAAAACATCTGCATGAAACGGCGACCTGCCGGTGAGCAATTCGTACATGACGATTCCAAGCGAGAAAAAATCGGTCTGCTGCGTCAGGACTTCTTCACGGATCTGCTCAGGCGACATATAGGCGGGGGAGCCCATCAATCCGGCCGGTTGCGTAGTGTCGGCGCGGATGATCTGCGCGATGCCGAAGTCGGCAATCTTGACGTTCATGCCTTCTGTCAGGAGCAGGTTGCCGGGTTTGATGTCGCGATGGATGATATTGTGGCGGTGCGCATAGTCGAGCGCCTTGCAGCATTTGAAGATGATCTCAACGACCTGCTCGACCGGCAACAACGAGCCGGCCTTGCAGAAATCCTTGAGCGTCCGGCTGTTCTGGACATACTCCATGACAATGTAATAATACGGCTCTTCAACGCCGGCATCGAACACAGTCAGGATATTCGGATGCTTGAGCATGCCAGCGACCCGGACTTCATTGAAAAACATCTTCTGGAATTTCTGGAGATACTGCTCGTCCGTAATGCCGGCGACGGAAGCGATCTTGATGGCTACCTCGCGATTGTTGTATTCGTCGAACCCGAGATAGACAATACCCATACCGCCCCTGCCGATTTCGCGGAGGAGGCGGTATTTGCCGATATGCTGTATCGGGAGCTGTCCCTGATCCACCATTCGTCGTTGACGTCCTTATCCTTTGATGAGATAGAATTGCATCTTGAGGCCCGGGACTTCGACAATATCCCCGTCCTGCAGGTCGTGCCGCTCGCTGATTTCGGCACCATTCACCTTGGGGAGTTTGTTTTTGGCGGCAGGGCTGATGAAATACCCTTCTTTACGGCGGTTGACCAGCGCCACAACCTTCGGGGTAAAAAATCCGCTGAGACGGATACCTGCAGAGGAGTCTTTCCCGATGGTGGTTACCCGATCCCGCAGTTCGTATTCCCGTTTTTCGGAAGACCCTTCGATCACCACAAATCCTCCCAAGGTATCGCTGCGCTCGGCAACATGCGGGCGATAGGTTTCCTGCGGCCTGTTTAATAGCTGCTGCTGAACGTGGGGATCGAGGACGACCGTCTCGTCCATAGCTTTTATGCGCTGTGGTTGCGGCTGCGGCTCCGGTTCTGCGGCTTTCAGTTCAGGTGCAACAAACTCGATCGAATGTTTTCCTATGAGAACGATATCGCCATGCCGGAGATTTTTGCGCGTTACCCGTTCGCCGTTTACGTATGAACCGTTGAGACTGCCCATATCTTCCAGGACATAGGCATCATTTTCACGAAAGATTTTTGCATGGAACCCCGAGACGGCCAGATTGTCGATTGCGACATCGTTCTCAGGCTTGCGACCGATGGTCACCTGATCCTTGTCGAACTCGATCTCCTTGATTACCGCCTCTTTAAATTTGAGTACCAGCTTTGCCATGGTTCTCCTCCTTGCATTCAGGAATCCTTCACAGATTATCGTCTTTTGCTGATATATGCAACAACAGCCGTAATATTATCGCGGCCGCCGTTTTTGTTTGCCAGCTGTACCAGGCGGGCACTTGCATCGAACGGATCATTGGTTTCACTCATGATCGCCAGAATCTCCTGATCCGGGACCATATTCGTAAGACCGTCCGAACAGAGGAGCAGCACATCACCGTCGGCCAGCTCCAGTTCATCAACATCAGGGTGCACATCCGGCATTACCCCGATAGCACGGGTCAGGACGTTGCGCATCGTTACCGGGCCGTTTCCGAGCCCGTTTCTGACCTGTTCCGCGACCACGGAGTGGTCGTCCGTCACCTGTTCGAGGATGCCCTGACGAAGCAGATACGCGCGGGTATCTCCCACATGCGCTATACGCGCCCGGCTGCCCTCGATAAGCATGCAGGTGAGCGTCGTTCCCATGCCGCTCAGCTGAGGATTGTTGGTTGCCGTCTCGTACACATGGGCATTTGCGGCGACCACCGCAGCAGCGAGCTGTCGTGTCAGCGGGTCTCCGGCCGATCCGTCATCAGACTCAGGGAGTGTAGCAGGATTCCTGACACATTCGACGACGAGGTCAGCAGCCATGCTGCTCGCAACCTCGCCTGATTCCCGGCCGCCGACCCCGTCTGCCACAATCAGCAAACCGGTCTGCCGGTCGATGCGGAAGGCGTCTTCGTTGCGTTCACGAACCTGCCCGATGTCGCTCTTGCCGCCGGCACGAACCCGGAACTGATCGGTCTCGAATGTTTCGGAGTGGTCTTCACCGGCGGTATGAACGCGCGACATAGCAGAGCGGACAATCAACAGCAGGAACCCTGCCAGTATCAGCAGAAGCGGTTCGGTAAGCCTGATCCAGACAGACTGGGTCAGAAAGAGGGATGCCGCAAGGAGCTTCCAGAAAGCGGCAGCTCCGATCAGTCCAATGCAGAGCGTTCTGCCGGGCGCAGAGCGCAGCATCAGCAGCATGAAGGCACACAACAGAAGGGCGGCGGTTTCAAGAGCCGGAGCCCATCGGGGGCGCTCGACCTGTGTTCCAAGCACATAGGCATTGACCGCGGCTGCAAGATCGTCGATGGATGGGACCAGTCCGGCAGGCTGGGCCGGGAGAAAATCAAACGGCATGGTACGGCGATGGCCGATCAGGACGATCTTCCCTTTCAGTTGCCCCTCAGTTGTTTTGCCTTCGATCAGGTCGGCAAAGGATACGACGGTGAAATCTTTTGCTGTCGGAGACCGGAAGAGTACCCGGTTGTGCTGATAGAGCGGGATGGTTCTGCCGGCAACAACCAGGGTATCAACCCCTGGCTGCACAGCCTGGAGAGGCTGCTTTTGAACCCGCAATGCCATCTGGAGCGCAAAGGACGGGTAGAGCCGATCCTGAAATGCGACAAAGGGCACATCGCCGCGCATTGCACCGTCACGATCCCGTATGGCGTTGAGATGGCCGAGACCGGCTGCCTGTCCGGAAAGGGCGGGCAGGGGAGCGGTCAGCGAGAGTGCGGATTGAAACTTTCCGGCGTTTTGTACGGCAAGCGAGTTCTTTTCGAGGGCAGCATCCCGGGAAAAGGTTCCGGCCCGTTCCTGCCCTTTGAAGACAAAAGCCACCGGCAGCACGACGTTTTGCGCTTCGCGCAGAGCGGCAGCGAGAGCAGCATCGCCGTCGATACGGCGCTCGGCATCCTTGAGCAGCGGCAGCACGACCGTTTTGAGCGCGCTGAGTGAGGATGACAGAATTGCCTGCTGAATAGATTTGCGCTCGTGGTCCTGCAGGGAGGGCAGAAGCGCACTGATCTGTCCCGGTTTCAACAGTGTCGGATCGGTTTCGATCTTCCGGATAATATCGCGAATTTCGTCGAGTCCCGGATTCGGATCCCGGTCTGCATAGAGCAGGGTCAGCCCAACGAGCGATGCCTTGCTCTCATGAAGCCGGGTAATAGCCTGGGCAAAATAGGAACGAGGCCACGGCCAGCTTCCGAGCCGGTGAGCGCTTTCCTCATCAATGCTGACCAGAACGATCGAATTGTCTTTTGAACCGGGAATCAGGGTCGCCCGAGCGTCATACAGGGCAAGCTCGAGATTTTCGAGCCCCGGCAACGGGGTCCAGACAGAAAGCAACAGGACCACCGCGATACCCGCGATCACTGCAGCAGAAAGTTGTCGATAGCGTTTTTCTTTTTGCATACCTATAGAGCCATGTACGGAGCACCTACATTATTTCATATTGTCAGCAAGATGTAAAGCTCTGAAAAAAAAGGACGAACTGCAATTCCCGAGAGGGGAATGGCCGGAACGTGACGGCGGCTCCGGCAGGAAAAGGGAAGAGGTCGGCTGAATGCCCCGAAAAAGTGGAGTTTTCTCTTTGGTTTTGGCAGGGGAACATGGTAAAATCAATACCTTATGGGAAAAACCATTGTTGTGGCGAATCAGAAGGGCGGGGTCGGAAAGACAACGACGGTTGTCAATCTTGCGGCGTCAATAGCACTCGAAAAAGAGGGCGTGCTGGTTCTGGACAATGATCCTCAGGGCAATCTGACCAGCGGTCTTGGCGTATCCAGGAGCGACATCGATCGGAGCCTGTATGATGTCTATACCGGCAGGCATACGCTTGAAGACGTTATTCTACCCACACAGGTGCCGAATCTGTCGCTCGCACCGTCCACTATTGACCTGCTCGCCGTTGAGGTTGAGCTGGTCGGACGTGAGGGACGTGAACATATCCTGAAAAACGCTATTGCGGGGCTGAAGGAGCGTTACCAGTATATTTTTCTTGACTGTCCGCCATCACTCGGTCTGCTGACGCTGAATGCGCTTGTTGCCGCCGATTCGGTGCTTATTCCCGTGCAGTGTGAATATTATTCCCTCGAAGGCGTCAGTCTGCTCTCCCGCACGCTTTCGCTGGTGCGGGGCTCGTTCAACCCTGAACTCGAGATCGAGGGGATTGTCCTGACGATGTTTGATGCCCGCAACAGTCTTTCGCATCAGGTTGCGGCTGAGGTGAAGAAGCATTTTGCCGACAAGGTGTATGCAACACAGATTCCGCGGAATGTAACCCTGGGCGAGGCGCCGAGCCACGGCAAGCCCGCAATCATGTACGATGCGCGTTCAAAGGGCGCGCAGAGTTACCTCGCCCTTGCATTGGAGATGCTCTATGAAAAGCGCGCTGGGTAAAGGACTCGAAGCACTGCTTCCTGAAAAGGGAGACGAAGTCATCAAGCTCGACATCGCGAAAATCGTGCCGAACGTGCATCAGCCGCGCAAGATTTTCAGGGACGAAGCGTTGCAGGAGCTTGCGCGCTCGATCAAGGAAAAGGGTGTGCTCCAGCCGATTATCGTATCGCGTGCCGGTGATGGCACCTTCCGCCTCATTGCCGGGGAGCGCCGGTGGCGCGCTTCGCAGCTTGCCGGACTGAAAAAGATTCCGGCTCTCGTGAAAGACGTATCTTCACAGGACTCGATCGAGATCGCACTGATCGAAAACATCCAGCGCGAAGAACTCAACCCTATTGAAACGGCAGAGGCGTTTGAGCGCCTGATGAAAGAGTTCAGCCTGACGCAGGAGACCCTTTCAGAACGGGTCGGCAAGGAACGGGCGACCATCGCGAACTATGTGCGTCTGCTGAAATTGCCGGACGAAATCAAGGCATACGTAAATGCCGGCAGTATTACCATGGGCCATGCCAAGGCGTTGCTTTCAATCGAGGCGAAACACAAGCAGATTGAAGCGGCGAAGACCATCATCAATCTCGGCATGTCCGTTCGTGCTGCCGAAGCGCTCTGCAAAAAAATCGCTCACCCGCCTGCCAATCCGAAAAAAGCGGCCAGGATGCCAGAAGTGGTCGAGCTTGAGCATAAACTGGTGAGGGCGCTCGGCACCAAGGTAAAGATCCACCACAAAGGCAAAAAAGGCAGTGTCGAGATTGAGTATTATTCGCTTGATGAGCTCGACCGGCTGATCGATATATTTACGAAATAGCGCTCGGAAAGAGATTAATTTCAGAAAAAAGAAGAGGGACTGGACAGTCAAACCAGCCCCTCTCCTTTTTTTGCAGTCAGGCAACACCCGGTGCTACGGACAAGCCCCGCTGAGGATAAAACCGTTACACATCCTGCCGAACGATCTGCCGGTTATGGTACCGCTGGTTTCCCCGGCCATCTTACCCAGCACAATCCCGTATGTATCGGACGT
>Ga0228535_1002541_pt1 | contig 16976 bp, 12 predicted proteins | sample SJ1metagenome_FD_168457 | JGI IMG/M metagenome (GOLD analysis project Ga0228535, IMG submission 168457) | Enriched culture of PCE-dechlorinating microbial communities from Ithaca, New York, USA - SJ1 | ecosystem: Engineered > Modeled > Simulated communities (microbial... > Unclassified | place... | reverse complement strand
TGGAGGCGCGCAACGTCGAACTGACCGAGACCCTGGCCGAGCGCAAGGGCGTGTTGCGCAAGTCCGTGGCCGTTTGGAAGGAGCGCAATGCGGCCCTGGAGCGCGACCTGGCCCGGGAGCGGGCCCGACGCGAGAGCGTGGAGCGGGATCGGCTTTCCCTACGTGAATTGCTGGAAGGCAGGGCCCTGGAGCTTCTCACCCGGGAGCGGGAGGATTTGCGGCGGCAGGCCGAGGAGTTGGCTCGGAGGCTGGAGGCGGCCGAGGCGCGGATCGCGGCCCAGGCCGCCCGGCTGGAGCGCGGCGGCCGCGAACTGTCCGAGGCGCGTGAGAACCTGTCCGGCCGTGAACGCGAAGTCGCGGCCCTGGAGGCCTCGCTGACGATGGCCTTGGAGGGGAGCCCGGCCTGCGGCCACCCGGAGAGCTGCTCCTGTCCCCGTTTGCGCGGCAAGCGCGTGCTCTACGTGGGCGGGCGCAGCGGGCTGCGCTGTCATTATCGCTTGCTGGCCGAACGCCTCGGCTGTGAACTCCTGCATCACGACGGCGGCCTGGAGCAGTCTCCGCACCGGCTTCAGCAGCAGCTGGCCGGGGCTGACGCGGTGATCTGCCCGGTGGACTGCGTGAGCCACGAGGCCTGCGCCGCGGTCAAGAAAATGTGCAAGCACTGCCTCAAGCCCGTGCTCTTCGCCCGTTCCTCGGGCTTGTCGAGCCTTGCCGCCTCGCTCTCCGAGCTGGATAGGGTCAGTCAGTAGCCCCCGCCGGAGAAGGAAAAAGAGCCCCCGCCGGGGCGGGGGCTCTTGTGTTGCGGTCTTCTATTTGCCGAACGGGCACTTGGGGAAGGTGCAGGACTTGCAACCCAAACAGAAGCCACCCTCGGCCATAAGCGCCAGATCGCGGCGGGTCAGGGTCTGCCCGGCCAGCAGGCGGGGCAGGAGCAGGTCCAGGCTGGTGGTCTTGTAGAACAGGGCGCAGGCCGGGACGCCCAGGACCTGGGCCTCGCCGATGCGGCCCACCAGGGTCATGGCCCCGGGCAGGATGGGCGCGCCGTAGAGGAAGTCCGTGAGCCCGGCGTCCAGAAGGCCGTGGCGGGTCACGTCGCCGGGGTCCACGGAGAGCCCGGCCGTGGTGATCACGAGATCGGCCCCGGCGGCGAGCATCTGGCGGACGCTGTCCGCGATGCGGGCCCGGTCGTCGGGCACGATGTCCACGCAGGCCACTTCCGACCCCAGGGCCTCCACCTTGCTCTTGATGATCGGCGCGAACTTGTCCTCGATGAGCCCCTGGAAGACCTCGGTGCCGGTGACCAGGATGCCCACACGGGCCCGCCGCAGGGTCAGCACGGAGAAGAGCGGCTCCTCCGCCAGGGCCGCGAGAGCCTGCTCGAAGCGGGCGCGGGCCAGGTACAGCGGAATGGCCCGGCAGGCGGCCAGGCGCTTGCCTTCCTCGACCAGGATGTCGCCCTGGCGCGTGGCGCACATGACGTCCTGAACCATGTTGAAGGCCAGCAGGCGCTCGCGGTCCAGGACCAGCAGGCCCGAACGCCCGGCCGTGAAGTTGATCTTGCCCTCGCGCGGTTCGGGGTCGTGCAGCACTCCGGGACCGGCCATGACCCGGGCGAAGGCCAGGGCGGCTTCGTTTTCATGCACCCATTTTTCATCCTGAACCGCTTCGGATTCCAGGTAGACCTCGAAGCGGCCCATGCGCTGGAGTTCGCAGAGATCCCCCGCCTCCAGGGTCTGTCCGGCATGAACCAGGGGATCCTTGACCCGGCCCGGCACGATACGGGTCATGTCGTGCAGGGCCTTGCGTCCCAGAGCCTGGTCCACGGGCACGGCGCGCAGCCGCGGGCCTTCCGATGGCGCGCTTTCAGTCTCGTCCCGGCGCAGGTAGGGCGCTTCGCCCTGACAGCCCCGGCAGGCTCCGCCGTCGCGGGAGGGATACGCCTCCCCGCAGATGGGGCAGACGGCGATGTCGCCCATGTGGGCCTTGCGCCGGGCGCGTTCCGGCACGAGCACCTCCTGCACGGAGCAGAGACTCGGCCCGGCGCGACGGATTTCGTCGAAGAGCCGTTCCGTGTCCTGCTCTTTCTTGGGTTTGAGCTTGAGATACCAGCCCTTGATTTCGGGCCACATCTCGACCTTGGCCGGGTCCAGGGCCACGCGCACGCCCACGCCGGTGAACTTGTCATAGAGGGTCACGGCGTAGCGGCCGAGGTTGACGATCTTCATCCAGCCGTTGCCCGTGCTGCACAGGGTCAGCATCTGCACGGCGTCGGGCAGGCATTTCTGGGATTCCACCAGGGCTTCGAAAAGGGTGCCCTCGGGGATGCGCGACTTGGCCAGCGCCACCATGTAGCCGCCGATGAGCAGGCCTGGGGCCGGGTAGCCGTGGAACTCCGCGGCTTTCTGCTTGAACTCCTCGAAGCTGTACGGTCCGATGTTCATGAACTCCTCCCGGGCAAGATATGACGCGACCGCCCGCCCCTCGGGGACGGACGGCCGCGCCGGAGGTGGGAGAGAAACGCCAAATTATTTGGTCACTGCCACGAAATGCTCCTGCATGGCAATGCCGCCCCCGCCCTTGTCCCATTTTTCAATGCCTTTCGGCATGAGTTCGTTGTCCGCGACGCCCTTGCCCCGGGCGCGGCTCTCCACCGGCAGGGTGTGGCCGAAACCGTGGATCATGAAGACCGCCTCGGGATGGATGAAGTCCGTGACGAAGGCCTTGATCCGGCCGGAATGGCCGTTGGAGGACACCGTCACGTATTCGCCGTCGGCGATGCCCAGTTCCTTCGCAGCGTCGCTATGAATCCAGAGCAGGTTTTCGGGCATCTGCTCGAAGAGCAGGGGGTTGTTCACCGTGTGGCCCTGGGTATGCACGCCGCAACGGCCGAAGGTGATCCTGAAGCGGCCCTTGGGCGGACGTTCCGGGGAGGTGTAGGGCGCGAGCCAGGGCAGGCCGGACTTGGCCAGGCGGGAAGAGACGATCTCCACCTTGCCGGATTCGGTCTTGAACTTGAGGTTTTCCATCTTGCGGTAGAGGGGCTCGGCGGCAAGGGACACGGAACCGCTCTTCTCGAAGTCGGCGATGGTCAGACCGGTGTCCTGCAACTGGAAGGCCCAGATGTCCTCGATGCGTTCATAGGCCAGCTTGTCGATGCCCATGCGCTTGGCCAGCCCGCAGTATATCTCCCACACGGACTTGGTGTCGTAGAGCGGTTCGCAGGCGCGCTTGCGCACGAAGAAGGAGGGTTTGAGACCGTTTTTCGTGGCGATGGTGTCCTCGCGCTCCAGGTAGGTGGACATGGGCAGGACCACATCCGAGTACCAGGCCGTGTCGGACCAGGAGAAGGTCACGGAGACGAGCAGTTCCAGATTGTCGAGGATCTTCTTCACGTCGGCCGTGTCCGGGAAGGCCATGAGCGGATCGTGGCGTTGGACGATGTAGGCCTTGACCGGGTAGGGCTCGCCCGTGACGATTGCCTCGTAGGCCAGATGCACCAGCCCAGGCCCGGCGTCGTAGTGCGTGCGGCCGGGCATCCAGCCCACGCCGTCCGCGCGTTTTTCGGCGGGCTTGGGGAATTGCTCCATGAGGCTTTTGAGGCCCTTCTTCCCGACGTCGCCGGGCTTGGCCGTGAGCGGCAGGCCGCCCTTGGCTCCGACCGCGCCGAGCAGGGCGTTGATGATGTATGCCGTGCGGCAGACATAGAAGGAGTCGGAGTAGCGGGAAACCATCCAGCCCGGGTGCCAGATGACTGAGGGCGCGGCGGCGGCCAACTGACGGGCCAAGTCGCGGATGCGCTCGGCCGGGATGCCGGTCTCGGCCTCGGCCCATTCCGGGGTATGCTCGGCGGTGAAGGTCTTCAGTTCGTCCAGCCCGCTGATCCACATCTCCGCGAACTTCTTGTCGTGGAGATCCTCGGCCAGGAGCACGTGGATCACGGCCAGGTTCAGGGCGTAGTCCGTTCCCGGCCGGATGAGGTAGAAGTTGTCGGCCTTGCCCGCCGAGATGTTGGCCCGCACGTCGATGACCGAGAGCTTGCAGCCCGCGCCGATGCCGTCCAGGGCGTTGTTCACTTCGGCCACGTTGATGGCCTCGAAGATGTTCCGGGTCTGAAGCACGAGGTGCTTGCAGTTCTTGTAATCGTAGACCACGTCCTTGCGGCCGAAGCCGAACACGGACATGGCGGCGTTCATGACGTTGCGCGCGCAGGCCGAGTCGTGGTTGCAGTAGTTGGGCGTGCCGATGGCCCGCAGAAAGGCGCGGTACACGTCGCGGAACGGGCCTCCCCGGTCGGAGAGAAGCACGGAACGGTCGCCGTGCTTGGCCCGGATTTCGTTCAGGCGCTTGGCCACGTAGTCCAGGGCCTCGTCCCAGCTCACGCGCCGCCAGCGGCCTTCGCCCCGCGCGCCCTCGCGGATCATGGGATGCTGGGGGCGTTCCGAATCTTCATAGAGGGCGATGCCCGCCGCGCCGCGCGCGCAGAGGGATCCCTTGAGGGCTTGGCCGCCCTGCAGGCGGACGGGGCGTCCGTCCTCCACCTCGGCCTGGATCGGGCAGCGCACCGAGCACATGCCGCAGACGCTGTTCACCGTGGTCTTGGTCATGGGAAAAACCTCCTCGGAAAAGTCGTCTTTCGGACCCGAAGGCCCGTTGAATACTATCACGGGATTATCATTTTTAGGGTACCTGAAGCGGCTTGGGCAAGCAAAATCGAGAATGTGAAAAAAGAAACAATTCTCCGGGCAAAGCCGGGGTGCGAGCGTCCGGTTCCAGGCAACATATTGGGAATTTGCGAACAAAAGGGAAATTCATTGACACAAAGTCGCCGGATGTGGTTCCAATGGCGTATGTGTCCCAGGAGTTGGGGCGCGGTGTCGCCATTTTCACGGGATGGGGAGGGGCGGTCGCCACCTGGCCCGGCAAGGAGCGTTTATGAGCATCTACAAGATCAAGCTGGACAAGAAGCGCTGCATCGCCTGTCAGGCCTGCGAGGTGCATTGCAAGGTGAAGAACAACGTGCCCGCCGGCATCCAGCTCAACCACATCTTCGTGGAAGGGCCTCGGGCGCGCAAGGACGGGCGGCCGGAGTTCGCGACCAAGTATCAGCCCTGCCTCATGTGCAAGGAGCCCAAGTGCGTGCCTGCCTGTCCCACCGGGGCCATGACCATGCGCGAGTCCGATGGGCTGGTCTACGTGCGTACCGAACTGTGCGACGGCTGCAAGGCCTGCGTCGAGGCCTGCCCCTGGAGTGTTCCGGTGTTCAATGAACTGACCGGCAGGATCATGAAATGCGACTATTGCATGGACCGCATTGAGCAGGGGCTGGACCCGGCCTGTGTCACGGGCTGCACGGCCAAGGCGCTGAGTTTCACGCGCCCCTGATTCCGGTATGAACGGCGCGCGCTCCGGCGGGGAGGCGCGGCGGGAAAATTTGCAACGGCATGAAAGAGTGAGGAGGATCAACGTGCTGCACTCGAAAAGAATGCTCTTCATCGTGGCCCTGATCGTCATGGTCGGGGTCTGCCTGTGGTTCGAGCCCGCCTGGGCCGACAAACTGTCCGACGCCATCGCCAGCGCGCCGCAGGGCGCCGAGGCCGGTCAGATCGATCCCAGCAAGCCCGCGGGCTTTCTCGGCATTCCCGGCGCTCCGAGCGTGAACCTCATCCTGGCCTTCGTCTGGGCCGTGTGGGTGGGCTGGATCTTCTCCACCGTGGGCGCGTTCGGCGGCGTCATGGCCGGCGTGGGCCACATGACCGTGTTCGGCCTGGGCGCCTACGCCAAGAGCTTCAAGACCACCGCCCCCGCGCTGAACAAGCTGGCCACCGACTCCATCCGCGCCTCCAACCAGTTTCTGGTCGGCACCTCGGCGCTCATCTCCTCCTTCAACTACTGGAAGATGGGCCGTCTGGTCCTGCCCCTGGCCGTTGCGCTGGGCGCGGGCTCGCTCCTGGGCGCCTGGGGGTCGGCCACGCTGACCGCTGGCAAGATCTCCTTCTCCCAGTACCAGGGCTGGTTCGGCCTCTTCGTCCTGGTCCTCGGCTGCTACCTCTTCTGGGAGACCTCCGCCGCCGGACAGGCTAGCAAGAAGAAGGCCAAGGCCGCGGCCAAGGCCTTCGAGGAATCGGTCAAGAAGCAGAAGGCCGGCGAGCAGGTGGACACCAAGGCCCTGGGCGTGAAGACCACCAAGTTCACCCTGACCCGTTGCGAATTCACCTTCTACGGCGTCGAGTTCGCCTTCAATCCGCTGATCCCCCTGCTGGGCGGCATCGTCATCGCGGCCGTGGCGGCCTTCCTGGGCGTGGGCGGCGGCTTCCTGCTGGTGCCCTTCCTGACCAGCGTGGCCCAGCTGCCCATGTACCTGGCCGCGGGCACCTCGGCCCTGGCCGTGCTCATCTCCATGATCACGAGCATCGCCACCCTGATGACCAAGGGCACCCCGGTGGACTGGAGCCTCATCGGCCTTGAGCTGGTGGGCATCGTCGTGGGCTCGGTCATCGGCCCGCGCACCTCCAAGTACTTCTCCGATCTTTGGCTCAAGCGCCTGTTCATCGTACTTTCGCTTTACGTCGGCATCGACTATGTGTTGAGGGGCTTCTTCAACTACCGCATCTTCGGCTAGCCGACGGCGTCACCGACAACCAAGGGGCTCCGGGCAAGCGGCCCGGGGCCCCTTTTGCGTGGGACATGGACGGACTCCGCGATTTCCTGCTGATCCTGGATCCCTGGCTCATCCAGCCTTTTCGTTGGCTGGACGCGCCGATGCCCGCGTTTCTCCTTGGCATCTTCTCGCTTTCCCTGGTCTGCGTGTTCCTGGGCGATCTCGCGGCTCTGGCCGTACTGCGTCTGAACCGCAAGGTCTTCGGCGGCTACCTCAAGGACATGGTCCACCACCACGAGCTCTCCATCACGGCGGCCAAGACCGGCAGCAAGGAGAACTTCAAGGCCGTCAACCGCCAGGCCCACGACGCCTTCGGCAAGTACTTCTTCAGCCAGGCCGCCGTGTTCACGTCCAGCATCTGGCCCGTGCCCTTCGCCCTGGCCTGGCTGGACATCCGTTTCCAGGGCGTGCTCATCAAGCTCCCCCTGATGGATTTCGAGGCCAACTACGTCTTTTTCTTTCTCCCCCTGTACATCCTGGCGCGGATTCTCTATTCTCGGACGATCGGGCGCATCCCCTGGTATGCCCGGATGCGGGCGGCCGCCACCCTGGACATCGGCGAGGATGCCGCACATTCCGCCCCGGGAACGGGAGGCGGGCGGCAAGGAGACTGAAGGAGCCGTCGCATGCGCAAGGAGTACTGGGCCGTCGGCTTGGCCGCGCTGGCGCTGCTGATCCTGGCCGTGGGCTGGGAGCGGGATGAACCGATGACCCGCGTGGATCTCTCCCGGCGCGTGGACATCACCCTCAAGACCCAGGCCGAAGCCATCACCTACGCCTATCTCCCGCAGTACTCCCACAGCATCTCCTTCGAGCGCCACCGGCGTCTGGTGGAATACCTCTCCAGGGTCACGGGCTACCCCTTCCGCCAAGTCTTTCCGGACACCTTCGATGAACACGTGAAGATGGTCGAGCGCGGCGAGATCGACATCTCATTCTCCAATCCCTTCATCTATATCCGCTTGGCCCGCGCGGGGGCCAGGGCCTTCGCCCGCATCGTGGAGGAGTCCGGCAGGCCGGATTTCCACAGCCAGATCATCTGCCGCAAGGACAACCGGGCCATCCGCAGCCTGGAGGATTGCCGAGGCAAGCGTTGGATCGCCGTGGACCCGGGGTCCGCCGGAGGTTTCGTCTTCGCCCTGGACTATTTCCTGAGCCATGGCATTCAGCGCGAGGACTTCGCCGAGATCGCCTTCGCCCCCGGGCCGGGCGGCAAGCAGGAAAAGGTCGTGCTGGCGGTCTACGCGGGCAAGTACGACATCGGCTCGGTGCGCAACGGCACGTTGGAACTGGTCAAGGACAAGGTGGACCTGGACGCCATCCGCGTCCTGGCGGAGAGCCGCTCCTATCCCGGCTGGGTCTACTCCGCCCGACGGGGCTTCGATCCGGCCCGGCTGAAGGTCATCACCGAGGCCCTGCTCCGCCTGGACCAGGGGGGAGAAGAGGCGGAGCAGATACTGGCGGCGGCTCATTTCAAGGGCATCATTCCGGCCATGGACGCGGACTACGATTCCATTCGAAGCCTGGCGAACCGCATTTCACAGGAGTAGCCGGATGCATGCCCTGGACCGGCTCAAGTTCAGTTCCAAGATCAACCTCGGCACCACGGGCATCGTGCTCTTCCTGAGCCTGGTCATGGGCGCGCCCGTGGCCCGTGTAGCCTCCCAGGCGCTGGTGGACGAGGTCAAGATGCGCGGCCGCGTGCTGGCCGAGAGCCTGTCCGTGCGTTCGGCCGATCCGGTCCTGGCCCAGGACTTCCTGCGGCTCAAGAACCTGGTGGACGACCTGCGCGGGGTGAGCGGGGACATCGAGTACGCCTTCATCCTGGACAAGGCGGGCGGCGTCCTGGCCCACAGCTATCCCAAGGGCTTCCCCGTGGACCTCATCACCGCCAACGCCCCCGGCCCCGGCGGGGCGTTGTCCGTGCGCCTTCTGGACAGCGGGGAAGAGCGCATCTACGACTTCGCCGTGCCCGTGCGCGTGGCCGGAGAGTCCTTCGGCACGGCCCGGGTGGGCCTGTCCTGGACCCGGGCGCGGGCCCCGGTGGAGCGCCTGGGCGGGATCATCCTGGGGCTGGCCGGAGGAGGGCTGTTCGTCTCGGTGGTGCTCTCGACCATCTTCGCCCGCCAGGTGACCCGGCGGCTCAACATCCTGCGCGCGCACGCCGCCGAGATGGTCACCGGCAACCTGGACATGCAGGCGGGCGGGGAACTGGCCCGCAACTGTTGGGACATCATGGACTGCGACCGCAAGGATTGCCCGGCCTACGGGGACAAGCGGCGGCGCTGCTGGTACGTGGCCGGAACCCTCTGTCTGGAGTGCGACGGCGGGCCCTTCCCCCAGAAGCTGGAGTCCTGTCGGGAGTGCCCGGTGTACTTGGCCAATGCGGGCGACGAGATCCAGGATTTGACCGAAACCTTCGACGCCATGGCCATGACGCTCAAGACCCACATCGCGGAGCTGCGCGAGGCCGAGAAGGTTCTCACCCGCCAGCAGCAGATCATGCGCACCATCCTGGACGTGACCCCGGACCTGGTCAGCCTGCTGGACGAGCACCTCGTCTACCAGGCCTGCAACCGGGCCTTCGCGGCCTCGGTTTCGCGCGAGGTGGACGAGGTGGTGGGCAAGACCGACGCGGATATCTTCCCGGCCGAGTTGGCGGCCGCGCGCACCGAGGCCAACCGTCGCGTGCTGCTCACCGGCGAACGCTTTCAGACCGAGACCCGCCGCGAGGCCGGGCACGGCGAACGCTGGTTCCATACCGTGCAGGTGCCGGTCTTCGACCGCGACGACCGCATCGTGGGCGTTCTGCGCACGGCCCGCGACGTGACCCAGATCAAGGATTACCAGGACCAGCTCATCCAGGCCCAAAAGATGGAGTCCCTGGGCAAGCTGGCCGGCGGCGTGGCCCATGAAATCAACACCCCCTTGGGGATCATTCTGGGCTACGCCCAGCTTCTTCAGGAGGACGTTCCCGAGGGCCAAGTGCGCGAGGATCTCGGCACCATCGAGCGCCAGGCCAAGGTCTGCCGCAAGATCGTGGCCGACCTGCTGGGGTTCTCACGCCAGGCCCGCAGCGCCAGGCGCGACATGTGCCTGAACAACTCGGTCATGGAAACCGTGACCCTGGTGCGCCATTCCTTCGAACTGGACAAGGTGCGCATCGTCACCGACCTGGACGAGCGCATGCCGGTGCTTTACGGCGACCCGGACAAGCTCCGCCAGGTCTGGATGAATCTCTTGACCAACGCCCGTGACGCCATGCCCGGCGGGGGTATGGTTTTCGTCAGGACCAGACTGGACACCGGGGCCCAAAAGGTGACAGTCTGGGTCGCGGATACCGGGTCGGGCATCGAACCGGCCGATTTGGGCCGCATTTTCGATCCGTTCTTCAGCACCAAGCCCGTGGGCAAGGGCACGGGCCTGGGGCTGGCGGTATCCTTCGGAATCGTCAAGGAACACGGAGGGGACATCTCGGCCCAGAGCCCGGTGTCGACGGACTTCGGACTGCCTCGGGGAGAGGCGGCCGGGGAGCATGGCGCGGGATCGGTGTTCGCGGTGCATCTGCCGTTGGACCACGGGGAACGGGACGATGAAGACACACCGGCCCCCGGAGATGGCGCAAAAGAGGAGTGAGTCATGGCCGACATCATCGTGGTGGACGATATTTCGGACGCGGGCGTCCTGGTCAAGCGCATCTTGGAGCGTGGAGGCCACAAGGTCACGGCCTTCACCGAAGAGGAGGACGCCCTGACCTTCGTGCGCAAGAACAAGCCGGATCTGGCCATCCTGGACATGAAGCTGAAAAAGATGACTGGGGTGGAGGTGTTGGAGGAGATCAGGAAGCTGTCCCCCGACACCAAGGCCATCATGCTCACCGGCTATCCCACGCTGGAGACGGCCCGTGAGGCCCTGCGCCTGGGGGCCAGCGAGTACTGCGTCAAGCCCATAGACAAGGGCGAGTTGGAGGCCAAGGTGGCCGAAGTGCTGGCCGGGTAGCGGCGGCGGCCATGTCGTTCATCACCCAGCTCTTCCGGCACTGGACCTACCAGGTCTTCGCCCCGGGTTCGCTGCTGCGGGCCAAGTACAACGCCTTCAAGGATCTCCTGCGCTCCGACGACATCTGCCTCTCGCTCATCGCGGACCTGGAGGAGCTGGCCTACGGCCAGGACAAGGCCGATCAGGCCCGGGTGGTCTGGCTCTGCGAACGGCTCTCGGCGGCGGTGGAGCGCCTGGTGGGCAACCTCATGACCATGAGCCCCACGCGTTACATGGGCCTGCCCGAGCACTTCAAGAAGATCGACTTCTATCTGCGCATGGCCCTGGACCGGCCCGGCGGGGACATCGCTCCGCCGTATCTGCTTTCGCTCACCGAGGCCGCCGGACGCCAGGAGCTTGCGGGCGGCAAGGCCGCCAACCTGGGCCGAGTCGCCGTGGAGACGGATCTCGCGGTGCCCCCGGGCTACGTGGTCAACGCCAACGCCTTTCACTACTTCATCGAGGCCGCCGGACTGCGCCGCCCTCTGGACCGCAGACTGCGCCAGATAGTGCTTTCCCGCCCGGAGGACGTGCCGCGTCTGGCGGGCGAACTCATGGAGGTCATCCTTGGGGCGGAGGTGCCCCAGGGGCTCGCCGCCCAAATTCAGGCCGCGGCCGACGAACTGTCCCGGGGCGGCCGCCTGCTGGCGGTGCGCAGCAGCGCCCTGGCCGAGGACTCGGAACTGTCTTTCGCCGGGCAGTACGCCAGCGAACTGCACGTGCGGCCCGACGACGCGGTCGAGTCCTACAAACGGGTTCTGGCCGGAAAATACTGCTCCCGGGCCCTGGTCTACCGCATCTCCCACGGGCTTTCGGACACGGAGACGGCCATGTCGGTCCTGATCCTGCCCATGATCGAGCCCAAGGCCGCGGGCGTGCTCTACACCCTGGACCCCGAAGGGTGCCCGCTCTCGGGCGAACCCGAGGCCATGTCCCTGTTCGCCGTCTCGGGCCTGGGCGAAAGCCTTGTGGACGGCAGCCGCACGCCGCGCCGCCTCCTGCTCTCGCGCCGCGGCCGCCCGAAAATACTCGAGGCATGCAGCGGCCCCGGGCCGGTGCCGCTTTCCGAGGCCTCGCTGGCGGACCTGCGCGAGGCGGGGCTCAAGCTGGAGACCCTTTTCGGACGGCCCCAGGACGTGGAGTGGGCCGTGGACGCCGAGGACCGCCTGTTCATCCTCCAGTCCCGCCAGTTCCACATGGATGCCCCGCGCCATGAAGCGCGATCCGTCCCCCGGGCGGAAGTCCTCGCCTCCGGCCTGATCCGCGCCTCCGGCGGCGTGGCCGCCGGAACGGTCCGGCATTTGCGGACCGTGGGCGAGCTGACCTCCTTCCCGCCCGGAGCCGTGGCCGTGACCTCCACCCTGCCGCCGATCCTGGCCCAGTTCGCCGGGCGTTTGGCCGCCGTGGTCGCCGAAACCGGGTCGCGGGCCAGCCATCTGGCCTCCGTGGCCCGGGAGAACGGCATCCCCGTGCTCGTCGGTCCCGGGGGCTTCCAGTCCCTGCCCGAGGGCGCGGAGGTCACGGTGGACGCCGACGCCGGGGCGGTCTACGCCGGGCGCGTGGAGGAACTGCTGCCGCCGCCCAGCGTGGAGGGCGAACGTGTGGCGGACCCCCGCTTCGCCCGCATCCTGCCCCTGACGGCCAAGCTCAGCCTCACCGATCCCGAGGCCCCGGAGTTCAGCCCCGAAGGCTGCAAGTCCCTGCACGACATGGTGCGCTTCTGTCACGAGAAGGGCGTGGCGGAGATGTTCAGCCTGGTGGGCAAGGGCGGCCGGGGGCTGGCCAGCTCACGCAAGTTGCGGACCGAACTGCCTCTGGTGCTCTACCTCCTGGATCTGGAGGACGGCCTGTTCGACTCCGGCCGATCCCGTTCCGAGGTTTTGCCGGAGGACATCAAGAGCCAGCCCATGTGGGCCTTCTGGTGGGGGTTGGCCGACCGGAGCGTGGGCTGGGGCGATCTGGTGCATGTGGACTGGGAGGAGCTGGACCGCGTGAGCGCGGGCATCTTCTCCAAGAACTCCCGCCTGCTGGCCAGCTACGCCATCATCTCGGCGGACTACCTGCACTGCATGATCCGCTTCGGCTACCACTTCTCGGTCCTGGATTCGGTCTGCGGCCACGAGGCCAACGGCAACTACATCCAGTTCCGCTTCAAGGGCGGGGGAGGGAGCCTGGAACAACGCCTGCTGCGCCTGGAGTTCCTCACCGGAGTGCTGACCCGGCTGGGCTTCGAGTGCTCCACCCGGGGCGACATGCTGGACGCCAAGTACGCCCGCAAGCCCGAGAACGACACGCAGAAGCGGCTGGCGGCCCTGGGCTACCTCACGGCCGTGACCCGGCTCATGGACATGGGGCTCAAGGACCGGGAACAGGTGGAGGGTTTGGTGGACCAGCATCTGCGGCGCATCGAGCGGGGCCGCGCGTGAGCCCGCCCAAGGCGGCGGACGGGATCACCTGGATCACGGACCGTCTGGCCGTGGGCGGCGCGCCCATGTCCTACGGCCAGTTGGACACGCTGCGCGCACAGGGCATCACCGCCATCCTCAACCTCTGCGGCGAATTCTGCGATCTGCACGAGATCGAGGCCGACTCCGGCTTCGAGGTCTACTATCTGCCCATCAGCGACGAGGAGGCCCCGGACCTCCAGACCCTGGAAAAGGCCCTGGAGTGGCTGGACGAGGCCCTCTATCTGGGCAAGAAGGTCTACATCCATTGCCGCCACGGCATCGGCCGCACGGGCACGGTGCTCAACGCCTATCTCCTGCGCCGGGGCCTGGGCCACAAGCTGGCCTGGCTCAAGCTGCGCAAGCTGCGCTCTAAGCCGAGCAACTTCGAGCAATGGTGGGCGGTGCGCAAATACGGCCGCAAGGCCGGGCAGCTCACGGTGCGCGAACCGTGCCTGGAGTACAAGAATTTCGTGGATCTTGGGCCGTTTCTGGCCGACTACGAGGCCCTGGTGTCCCGGGCCGAGGATCTCTTCTCCTACGAGAGCGGGGAGGGGTCGCGCTGCGGCCGGGACCACGACCGCTGCTGCTCCATTCCAGTGCATCTTTCCCTGGTGGAGGCCGTGCATGTGCGGCGCAAGGTGGACGCCGCCACCACCAGCCAGGCCCGCCAACAGCTCATCGAGCGCGCCGTGGCCGCCGCCCGCAGCGAGCACGAGGCTCGGGCCGCCGTGCCCACCACCGCGCCGACGGAATTCTGTCTCTCGGCCTCGGGCGCGCGTTGTCCGCTGTCGGAAGACGGCAAGTGCCTGATCTTCGACTTCCGGCCCCTGCAGTGCCGGACCCATGAACTGGACGAGGAGACCAAGCAGGATCTCTGGCAGAACGTGCTCGAGCCGGTCCTGAAGCAGTCCTCGGCCCAACTCTTCTTCGCTCTGACCTCGCGTTTCCCCAAGGAAGGGCCGCCGTCCTTCTCCCTGGCCGACGTGGTCTCGGGCAAATACGTGCAGGACTTCTTCCACGCCCTGATGAAGGCGGGGAAGGGCTGATCCGTATCAGACCGTCTGGGCTCCGGACCGGTCAGCGTTTGGCGGGTTTGGGCGCGGGCTTCGCCGCGGCGGGTTTGGCCTGCGGCTTGGCGGCCGCATCGCCCCCGGCCTGGGCGGCCAGGGCCATGAGCTGGGCGTAGCTCTCCTCCAGGGGCTGGCGGTCGGCCACGCGCTGCTGCAGAAAAGCGTTGATGGGCTGGATGAGCCGCAGGGCGGTGTCGATCTCCGGGCTGGAGCCGCGCTGGTAGGCCCCGATGTTGACCATGTCCTCCACGCGCTTGAACGTGGCGAGGTACTTGAGGGCCACGCGCCCGGCGTCCTGGACCTCGGCCGGGGTGATGTCCGAGCGCAGACGGGAAATGCTCTTGAGCACGTCGATGGCCGGGAAGTGACCCTGGTCGGCCAGATCGCGGGTGAGAACCACGTGCCCGTCGAGGATCGAGCGAGTGGAGTCCGCGATGGGCTCGGTGAAGTCGTCTCCGTCCACGAGCACGGTGTAGATGCCGGTGATGGAGCCCTCGACGCTCTTGCCCGCGCGTTCCAGGAGCTTGGGCAGGTGGGCGAAGACGCTCGGGGTGTAGCCGCCGCGCGTGGGCGGTTCTCCGGCCGCCAGCCCCACCTCGCGCCCGGCCATGGCGAAGCGCGTCACCGAGTCCATCATGAGCAGCACGTCCGCGCCCTTGTCGCGGAAGAACTCCGCGATGGCCGTGGCGGTGTAGGCCGCGCGCATGCGGATGAGCGGGCTCTTGTCCGAGGTGGCGATGACGAGCACGGAGCGGGCCAGACCCTCCGGGCCCAGGTCGCGCTCGATGAACTCCAGCACCTCGCGGCCACGTTCGCCCACCAGGCCGATGACGTTCACGTCGGCCTTGGTGTAGCGGGCCATCATGCCGAGCAGGGTGCTCTTGCCCACGCCGGAACCGGCCATGATGCCCACGCGCTGGCCCTTGCCCAGCGTCAAAAGTCCGTTGATGGCCCGTACGCCCACGTCCAGGGGCTCGAGGATGCGCGGCCGCGACATGGGGTTCGGCGGTTCCCCGAAAAGCGGGCGGAAGGATTCGGGCACGAAGGGCCCCAAGGAGTCCAGGGGTTCGCCGAAGGCATCCACGGCGCGGCCCAGCAGGGCCTCGCCCACGGGCACGTGCGGCGGGATCGAGGAGTTGCGGATCAGGCAGCCCGGCGCCACGCCGCGCAGGTCGCCGTAGGGCATGAACAGGCAGGAGCCGCCCCGGAAGCCGACCACCTCGGCCGCGATGGCCGACGCCTCGTCGCCGGATTCCGGCAGGAGGTGGCAGACCGAGCCGAGGGGGGCCTTGATGCCCTGGCCCTCGGCGATGAGGCCGACCACCTTGGTGACCTTGCCGTAGCTCCGGCAGGCGTCCAGTTCCTCGAACAGCGCGCAGCAGCCGCGCGGATCAAGCGCCGCCATGGGCCGCTCCGCCGTCCGCGTCCCCGGAGGCGGCTCCGGCCAGGCGGTCCAGGATGGCCTGCACCTCGGCCCAGCGGGTGTCCAGGGTATTGTCGATCATGCCCACGCGCGTCTCCAGGACCACGCCGCCCGAGGCGATGCCCGCGTCGCCCTTGACCTGCCACTGGTCCAGGCGCGGGAACGCGGCCTTGGCCTCGTTCAGGAGCAGTTCCATGCCTTCCACGTCTTCCGGGGCCACCCGGGCCGTGATCTGGCGCAGGCTTTCAAGCTTTTCCAGGGCCTCGCGCAGCAGGGAGTCCAGGACTTCCTTGCGGCGTTCGGCCATTTCCACGCCCAGGGCCTTGCGCACGGCCAGGAGGATGAGCCGGGCGAAGTCCTTGCGCTGCGATTCGAAGATCTCGACTTCCTGGGTCTGCACGGCCTGGAGGATGTTGCCCAGGGTCATGCCGAACTCGCGCATCTGGCGGGAGACCTCGTCCTGGGCCTGGGCGTAGCCCTCGGCCTGGCCCTCGTTGCGGGCCTGCTCCCGGATCTGCTCGGCCTCGCGGCGGGCTTGGGCCAGGATCTCCGCCGCCGCGTCCCGGGCCTTGACCCGCACACGTTCCAGAAGGGCGGAGCAGGTGTCCTCGTCCCAGGTGGGGGGCTTCTTGCCCTCCATTTCCTGGATGGTCATGACGTCCGGGCCGGGCGTGTCCATGCCCAGAATGACCCGTCCGGTGTAGAACTTTTCCTGGGCGTCAGACGAAGACATCTCCCGACCCTCTGCTGACCACGATGCGACCCTCGTCTTCCAGGCGGCGCACGGTCTTGACGATGTTCTGCTGCGCGCCCTCCACCTCGGAGAGCTTCACCGGGCCCATGATTTCCAGGTCTTCGCGGATCATCGCCCCGGCGCGCTCGGAGAGGTTCTTGAGGAACTTCTCCTTGAGGTCGTCGGAGGCGCCCTTGAGGGCCGTGGTCAGATCCTCGTTGGAGATTTCCTTGAGCAGTTCGCGGATGCCGCGATCGTCCAGGGCCTTGATGTCCTCGAACACGAACATGAGGTTGCGGATGTCCTCGGCCATCTGCGAGGATTCCTCCTCGATTTCGGAGAGCACTTCCTCTTCGGTGGCGCGGTCCACGGCGTTCAATATCTCGGCCACGGCCTGCACGCCGCCGACCTTCTTGCCTTCCTTGCCGCCCATGGCGATGAGCTGGCTCTGGAGAACCTTGTCCACCTCCATGAGCATTTCGGCGGCCACGGACTCCAGCTTGGCCAGGCGCATGAGCACCTCGGCGCGCACGCCGGCGGGCAGGTTGGAGAGCAGCTCCGCGGCCTGGTCCGGATGCAGGTGGCCCAGGATCAGGGCCAGGGTCTG
>Ga0228535_1002540_pt1 | contig 16986 bp, 14 predicted proteins | sample SJ1metagenome_FD_168457 | JGI IMG/M metagenome (GOLD analysis project Ga0228535, IMG submission 168457) | Enriched culture of PCE-dechlorinating microbial communities from Ithaca, New York, USA - SJ1 | ecosystem: Engineered > Modeled > Simulated communities (microbial... > Unclassified | place... | reverse complement strand
CCGCTCTTCAGGGAGGAAAGGGCATGGCGGGGCGGGACGATGTCGTGTACGGTGAAGCGTGAGTTGGGATTGGCGTGCAGACCCTCAAGGCGATAGGAGGCCACCGCCACATCGGGGGTGTCCAATACGATGGTGAGGCTGATGTTTCCCAGCTTTTCCATCATGTCGCTGCAGGCGGTGAAGCCGAGCAGGACCGCGGCGAGCACGAACATACTGAGTAGAAGCGTTATGGTGGTTTTTTTCATGGCAATCCCCTAGAAGTTGAATCGAAGGCCGGTCTGCAGGCCCAACAGCGTCCCGATGGTGCCTTTCTCGAAGAACATGACGCCCAGCGGGGCGACGATAAGGGTGTACGTCTCAGAAAGGGCGTAGCTGAGGTTCAGCGAGAGGCGGACCTGTTGGTCGACGAAGGGCTCGAAGGTCTTCGTCCCGTCCTGGTCGAAGTCTGCGTTGAGCAGATGGACCACCACGCCGTAGCCGAGTTCGGGTGTCATCTGCAGCTTGTCGGTGATTGCAACCCGATATCCCATCCCCACCGACAGGTTCACCGCCTGCATGGTGTCAACCCAGTCGGATTTCGACGGGCCCCTGCTGTAGGCGAGCTCAGCGTACCCGAGGAGGGTCTCCTGCTTGTTCAATGCCATGTTCATTTTCAGCCCGGCCCCGATCACATACGAGTAGTAGGTGGAACTCTTGCTCAGTGGGTAGAGGTTGTACAGCTTCAGGTCCAGCGATTCAACGAGGCTGGACGAATCCGCCTCGGTTGGGGTGACCGTCCATCTCTTGTCCGAGGGGCTGTATCGGTATTCGTAGCTTGAACTCCAGACTTGGTTGTCCTGCGACTGCTGAACGAAGAGCCTGTCCTTGTTGCTGTCGAATGTCTCAAGCACCAGGGCGGGGTTGGAAGCAGAGACCTCCGTCCATATATCTGTCTCGTCGGCTCCGGTTTGGAAGCGTATGGATTGGATTCTGTTGGAGACTGGCTTTATAACGACCCGAAGCGGTGTGATCTTCCAGCTTTTGGTTGATGAATCATATTGGTATTCGTAGCTTGAACTCCAACTCTGTTTATTCAGTGACTGCTGCACAAAGAGCTTGTCCTGATTGCTGTCGAATTCCTCGAGTACCAGGGCGGGGTTGGATGCAGGGACCTCGGTCCACGTGTTTGTTGCCTCAGCTCCGGTTTGGAAGCGAATTGACTGAACCCTGTCGGAGACGGGTTTGATCAAAAGCCGTAGGGGAGTGTTGGAAGCGAAGACTGATATACCTGAGAAAAGAAGCAGGAGAGCTGTGCAAGCTACCGTCCGAACTTTTACTGTCATGATGAGACCCCTCTTACTCGGTTGGCATCCATACGCATTCTTGTGAAGAAACAAAACACGCATGCGATGTCATCCAGAAAAAACAGTTTGGACGGTAGCCTAGCAAATTTTACCAGGCAGAAAAGAGGTTATTCATAAAAGGCGTCGGTTTCTACATAAAAAGCAACAAGCAGTTAGATGAGCAGTCTCACCCTGAACAGCCCATCCTGAATTTGGTACAGCAACTCTGCGTCATGTTTGGCTGCAAAGGCTGCAATGCTCTTGGTTCCCACACCATGTCCTTCATCAGGGGAGAAAGGAAGGCCGTCAGGTCCCAGAGTTGACGTTTTAACGCAGGGGTTGGTTATTTCAAGCAAGAGTCGACCAACCTGATGACAGGTGAGGTTGATAGCGTTTCTTTGGTCTTCGGGCAGCAGTAAGACGCCATGAATGGCATTTTCCAAGAGATTGGCTACCACCATTGCCAACTCAAGCGAATCGACAGGTATTTGTGCTGCTATCGTAAGGTTGGTGTTTGTTTGAATGCCTTTCTGCTCAGCCAGATCTACGTAATAACTGACCGTGGCGTTCACAGCCTTGTTTTCACAATAGACCTTGCTTGGGCTCGTTTTACTCTCATTCTGCGTGCGTAAACAAGCCATGGCCTCTTCGGTCTCGCCCTGTTCAAGAAGGCCTAAAAGCATGCTGTTGAAATGTCTGCGGTCATGGGAGACAAGGCTGTGTTCATAGGCCACTTTTTCCATGAGCTGCAACCTCTCTGTCATGGTTGAGACCGCTTGGGAGAGCAGAATCCTCTCATGTTGGTTCCTCAGGTTTTCTGTTTCGAGGGCATGCATTGCGGTGAAGCGTTTCAGTGAATAGAACACAGTGCCATAGGCTGAAATGGAGAGGAGGATTAGAAGCAGGAGCGGCCATCTGGAAGAGAGCAAGGTGTTTTGGATATCGCTGGTAACGTAGAAGTAATAGGAGAGGTTGAGGAAAATGCAGAGTATGAGGGCTGAGAACATAGGCCAGTTGTTGACAACCGAGCGATAGAGTGAAAGCAGGTAGCGTTGGAACAAGAAAATCACCAACATGTAGAGCAGCAACCTGAGGATGGTATTGGCACTCTGGGGATCGGGAAAGAGTTTGCCTAGATGGAAGCTGAGTATGATGACCATCATGGCTATGTTGATGCTGGTGAGAAACGTGAAACTCCACTGCATGAGACTCTGCTTAGTCAGAGGTTTCATGGCGATTCCGACCACTATGAACATTACAATCGTGAAACGAGAGAGCGAGGTAAGATCCCCATACACATAGAACCAGAAGGTGCTGGCAATGTTTATGGTGAATACAAACGCAGTGATGAGAATGGTGGTTTTACGTCCGAATTTTGACTTGGTCAGGGTGAAAAGCAACAGTACATACATCACCGAGGTAACGCTGCCGCGAAGAATGTTGTTGATCAGGTCCTGTATCACGTTTTCCCCTTCGATGAAAGGTAATTCATGTAGATATCCCGCACCGTGCAGTATTGCTTGATTACGATGGGAACGTTGTGCCCTGAGCGGAGGGTGAACCGTGTTTTGGTAAAGCTTTCGACATAGTCCATGTTGAGTAGGTAGGATACATGGGGCCTGATAAAACGCTTGTCATGCAGTGTACGCTCAATGTATCGGGAGAATGTCCCCTGAATGACTTTGGACCGTACCGTCCTGCCATCGGTAAGGGTGTATATGACTGTGTGTTTGGAGTATTCGCAAAAGAGAATTTCCGAGGGTCTGATGACTTGTATTCCCGCATGGGTTTTTACGGTGAGAACATGCTCATCAGATGGGTCAAGCTTTGAAGCCGCAAGGGAAAGTGTAGCATGAAGCCGGCCCTTGTCGATGGGCTTGAGCAGGTAGTTGATAGGGTTTGTTGCAAACGACTGCAAGGCAAAACTTGGTTCTGAAGTGGCGTAGATGATGACGGCCTGCTGATCGTGCTCACGGATGGTCTTGCCTACTTCGATTCCATGGATCATGGGCATGACGATGTCCAGGAGATAGATGTGGTATCGACGTTTCTCGCAGCTGCGCAAGAGTTCATCAGGATGGAGGAATTGATGGACGGAGGCTGGGTTGTTGGAATTTTGCACCCATTCGTTCGTATATGTTGCGAGCAGTGCCAGCTGAGTGGGGTCATCGTCGCAAATGGCAATATCCAGCATACCTCATCCTTGCAGCAAGATCAGAATTCAGACCCTGTCACTCTACTGTATACAGGGGGACAAGTCCATGCAAATGGTGTTGGAAGTAGGGAAGAAGCCAGTTGAATCCACTTTTTTTCCTGTACATTGTACCGTATGCTATCTTTAGGCAGAGAGGTTGTATATGGGTATGGTACATGTCGGACTTGATATCGGAACCACAAATATTGCCATGGTGGTGTTGGACCTTGAAGCGGGCAGGTTGCTGCCTGCAATCTCCTTGGCTAATCCCCAATTGCAGACAGGGGAGCTGTACTCGTATGCTCAAGATCCCCATGCGATAGAGCAGGCGGTAAGGACATTGCTCGCCAAGGTTTCTTCTCCGATAGCCTCCATCTGTGTGACCGGGCAGGTGCATGGCATCCTGTATTACGATGCTTCGGGTCTGGCGGTCTCTCCCTTGTACACTTGGCTCGACCGAAGGGCAATGGAGCAGGTGGACGGCATCGATTCCCAACAGCTGCTGCTTGAGAAAACCGGGGTGTTGCTTCCCTCGGGGTATGGCTTGCTGGCCCATTATGCCAACCGAAGGCTGGGCAAGGTTCCCTCGGATGCAGCAGGCTTCTGCGGCATTCTGGAGTATGTGACAAGTCGTCTTGTGGGAAAACCCATCGACAAGTCCGATCCAAGCTGCCTTGGTCCGTTCGGGGCCTTCGATCCCATCTCCTCCACCTTTGAAGAACGAGTTCTCCTCGAGGTGCTGGGTTCGAAGGAGAAGCAGTTTCTCGGCTCCTGCAAACCATTTGAAGTGGCCGGCTACACTCCCGACGGTATCGCCGTCACCTACCCGGTCGGGGACAACCAGGCCGGTTTCTTCGGCTTGGTTTCCGATTGGTTCCGTTCGACTTTGGTAAGCATGGGAACCAGCGGCCAGATCTCCTTGTTCAGCACGAACACAGAGTGTCCTTCCTCCATGGAGCTCAGGCCGTTCCTCGGCCAGGGGTATCTGCATGTCGGCGCGACCCTGACAGCAGGCAAGGCGTATGAGACACTGCATGATCTCATAGCATCCATCCTACGAAGTGCAGGGATGGATATCTCTGATGAAGCTGTGTTCGATCTTATGAAGAAAGAAGGGAAAAACAAGGGTATTCCCGGCGCCCTCTCTGTCGATACCCGGTTCAACGGTTCGAGGAAGGAGCCGAATATCAGAGGATCGATAGGCCCTGTTAATTTGGAGAACCTCACGTTCGGCAACCTGGTGCTTGGTACGATCGATGGAATTGTTGATGAGCTGTATCAGTTCGGACTTGAGTCGGGGCAGGTGTTTGCTGCTGTTGAAAGTATTGTTGCCACCGGCAGCTCGGTACGCAAAAACCTTCTCTTTAGAGAAGCGTTGAACAGGAAGTTCAACCGATCGACCATTGTTGCCCAGGTTGATGACGGGGCGGGATTCGGCGCCGCCCTCATCGGAGCGGTGGCAATCGGGGCTTTGAGCCTCCCACAGGTAAAAACAGTTGTCGCCAGCATGATAAGGTCGTAGCGACTACCTGCATGTAATCACTTTCTTCGCATGGGAAACAACATGAAAGCCTTGCCTGTCTTTGGTTCTGTAAAGTCATGCACAGAGCCGGCGAGGGGTAGCTTGTTCTCCTTCATGAAGGCGATTGTTGTTGAAAAGATGTTCTCGGTCCAGCATACCACCGCCAGGTATTCGAACGTAGGCACGGTCCAGCGTGTCCAGCCTTCAGGGGCGATTGCATTGTCAATGCACTCTACTCCTGCCAGGTAGAGTCCACGGGTAAAATGTTCCGTCCAGGGTTTGTATGAGCGGCTGAAATCGGTCATCAGGCCCCAGATGCCGCAGAGGTTCCCATCTCCGTCCTTCTTGGCCAGCTGTGCTACAGTGTCGAATTGGCTGTTTGCTTCCTGCCAGAGCCTCTGGATAAAACCTTGTCCTTCGTCTGTCGAGCTTTCCTTTCCTAGAACTGAGAAGCTGGTTTTTTCCACTACCGCCGAATGTTCAGGCAGGCGAAGGAAGGTGATGAGGTTTTCTTTCATTGAGATGTTGCGGCAGAGCCAACCATAGGCGTGAAGGTCCTTCTTGTAATTCAGGAAGGCATGGTTGATGGGAAAACCAAGCACCCTCTCAATCTCCGAAAAGGAAAGTGTTACAGATTGTGCATCGTTACCGGCAACGTACTGCCAAAGTGGTTCATAAGGTTGTGCCTTCTGCATCGTCATCTCCATAGGTACAGCGAAAAAGTATAGTGCAGGGCAGAGCTCCGTTCAACAGGAGGTGTTAGCCTGTGTATGTCTTGCAAGGAGGCTTAAAGTGATGAATAATCGGCTATAAGGTAATTTGATTCGTATAGTTGCATCGATACTTGTATAGGAGGGTGTCATGGCAGGTGCTCATAGGCCAAAACAGTTCAAGGATGGGTTTCTTGTAATAGGATGCTTGCTGTATTGTCTGGCTGCCTCTCATGCTTTCCTGCAGTACGCGCAGAATTCATCGTTCAACTTGCTTGGCGGTTGTTTGGGTTTGGCTTTTTCCTTCTCCTTGGCGGCCTTGTTTTCAACAAAACTACATCTCAAGAATACCCGGTTGACCTTTGCCCTCCAAGTGTTGGGACTTTTATTCCTCCCTTATTTTGATGTGTTTCAGATTGCGATATTCCAAATCAGATTCTCTCTCGAATCAGTCCTCTTCTACTTTCTGTGCATCAAGCTCTTGGGCCTGGTGATTGGCAAGCGTTGCAACATCAACCTGTTGGGAGCCAAGAAAAGTGGAAGGCCGGGATGCTGAACGATGAGTCAAGGGAACTCCGAGGTGTTCACCATTTGATGGGGCGAGCATCCCAAGAATATGCGTTCTATGGTAATGAAGACATGGGTTGAGAAAATTCTCCTTGCTTCCTATACGAAATTATGTGGAGGAACTCCATGAAAAGAAATTCAGATATCACCACTCCAATATCCTCGGATGTGAAGCGGCTCTACAGCCTTTCTGCATAGATTTGTTTCGCATACACCAAAACGACCTTGTTTAAGGTCGCTAAAATCACCTACGAGCTGATCGAGGATGAATCGTTTCAGTACATCTTTGCTCCCTGCTACGATGTAGTGGATGGCTTGACTCCTGTTGATTGGGGTGGGATGCCCGGCCTCGACCTGGACCTTAGGCGCGAGCGCTACTACCGAGTAGGGGTAATTCCTACATTCATCAGCGAGAGGACTCCTTCACCGAACCGCGTGAATCTCAAGGAGGAGCTAGAGAGAGCGAATCTGGCCTACCTGAACCGCCTGCAGTGGTTGATCAACACCGACACCATCTATACCGGTGACAAGTTGATCGTTGAGCAGGATGGTTTCAACAACTTCACCGGCTTTTCAAACAAAAATATGCAGTGGCATGCACTCTCGGTCCTCCAGCTCTTGGGGATGAGGCTGCCGATAGACATCCATGGCGTACGCTTCTGTGAGCAGGAGCGCAGCACCCTTATCAAAGCATACTTGATCGAATATGAGTTTCTTGCAACCAAGCGCAGAGTGCAACAGAAGAGAGGCCAAATGGAAGCCGGGGAACGGGGTGTCTACACGGGAAGAAAGCCCATCGATGTATCGCTGCCGCTGCTGGATGAGGTGAGACAGAAACTGAAAGCAGGCCGAATCACACTAGACGAAGCTCTTGCAATCACCAAGCTGTCAAAGGCGACGTTGCATAGGAGGTTCAAAGATTTGGAGGAGTCTCAAAACAGGAAGGTATAACTCTATGAGACTTATCAGAGCGTTAAGTTCCCCTGTCATGAACCAGAATGAATTGCTTGGTATCCAAGCATAGAAGCTTGTTTTTAATTCCTGTATACTTTGATTGACTTAATAAACTATTCATATATAAATAAATAAGAACATTTCTGTTGTTCTGTTTCCCTTATGCTGCAGGGATATTGGAAAAAGTAAAAAAACATTTGACATTATTATTAAACGTAATATAATAAGTTATAAAATAACAAGGAGACGGTGATGATACAGCTGGGATTTGCATTTAATTTCAATGTGCAACGATGTGAAATAGAGGTTGACGATGAGAAAAGAATCATCGAAGAAGGGTACAAACCCTTGCTAGACCTTTTTGAGAAATACAACCTGAAAGCAAATTGCTTTCTTTCGGGATTCACCACGGAGCTTCTCAAGAAGGATGCTCCTGAGGTTCTTAAGAAAATCAAATCAAACGGTGGGAAGAACTTCGAATTGGGTACGTACACCTATACACACCCCATCCCTCAGCTTCTTCGCAAGGAAGAGTTCACTCGCCAGATGCGAAAGGGAATGGATATCGATCGTGCTGTGTTGGGAGTCGAAACTGATGGGTTCCTTCCTCCAGAGTTTGCCTACAGTGAAGAGATGGGCGAGGTCCTCAATGAAGAGGGCGTGAAATGGTTTGTCGCCCTGGCTTCCCAGATCGAGAAGGGCCTGAAGGCCGGCGGCTTTACCCATGACCCCTATGTGCCTTTCAAGGTGAGGTTGCAGAACGGCGGCTCCTTGATTGCCGTTCCTGCGGTGTACCAGCTGCCAAGCACCCCTGCACGCTTCCTCAAGTTGATGATGAAGGGCCAGGTACCGGTGGATACCGTTATCGAAGGGGTGAAACAGTTCGCCCAGAAGCATCCTGGTGGACTGCTTCTCTTCAAGCGTGATGGGGAGACCATTTTCATTGATAAATTCAATAGTGGATTCGAGGGTACCTACGAGGTAATGGACGAATTTCTTTCCAAGCTTTCCAAACTCGATTGCATCAAGCCCGCCTTCATCAGCGAGACGCTGGATTCCATGCCCCAGGATGTGGAAATCTCCCTTCCAGACTATTTAGGCAATACAAAGATTGAGACCTTCACCGAGGGCGCTGCAAAACCCATCTGGGAGGCAACGGTGGAAGTTCGCGACAAGTTGATCGCATGCGATCAACGTCACAAGAGTTCTGAAGCAATCGAACAGGCTTGGGAGCACCTGATGCTCAGCCACAACTCTGATGGTCGCATCGGTTATTGGTTCAGCGAATGGAATCCCGGCGAGCATGTGGTGGCTCCCACTAGAAGGGCGTTTGTTGAAGACAATCTCGCTGCAGCGAAAGCCCTCTTGGATTAGGAGGATGAGAAGCATGATGGGATTCTACGGACCAGGTTTCAAGCAGTTCGACACACAGGATTTCCGGCAGGCGGCCCAGAATGAAGGCATACCTGCGACCCTGGTCGAAAAATTCCTCTCTCTGGTCTCCGATTCCCATCAATGCTTTGCTGTAGACTTGGAGAAAGCCCTCTCTCTCTTGCAGAATTGTCCGGATGACGGAGAGTCTTTGCAGATCTCTTCGATCCTCAGGGTTTCGAAGATAAAGTTTCCTGGAACCGATGGCATGCGCGGTCTTGTATCGGGTTTGAAGCTTGAGCCTTTGGAAAGCCTGCAACAGTACCGAACCGATGGCTTGCTCACCCCGATGTTCTGTTATGTCATGGTCCGGGCTTTTGTGAAGCAGTTGAACAAGCACGCTGCCGGCCGATCGAGCATCTGCATCGGGGAGGATGGCAGGGATGCCTCATCGGGTCATCCGCTGCTTCCGTCCCTTGTTGCGGCAGTCGAGGATGAAGGCATGGCCGTGGAGTTTTTGGGAATAGTGCCGACGCCTGCGGTCGCAGCCTTCAGCCTGGTCCAGGGGTGCGGCGGCATCATGATCACCGCAAGCCACAATCCGGCGGCATACAACGGGATCAAGTTCTTCATTGAAGGGAGAAAGCTGTATCCAGACGGAGAGATGGGCGAGTATGCTCTTTCCTTGCAGGCTTTACAGCTTGCATCTTCGCTGGGCAAGTCCTTTCAGATAAGGGAAAAGGATATTCCAGTTGTTGTGGAGGGACCCCTTGGGCTGTTGACCGATAGCGTCGTTGAAGATCTTGATGCGCAGGAAATTGCAGTACTGAGATCGAGTTCCATCACCTTGGATTGCGCCCATGGTGCAGTCTCGACCTGGTATGAGGATGTGTTTCAGAAGATGGGTCTCTTCATTGAAGTGCTCAATGCAGGGATATCGGAAGGAACCATCAACGAGGGGTGTGGTGCGGCGGTGTTGGATGGTATGCAGTCGATCAAGCGTCAAGGACCTTATCCTCTGGCTCTTGCCAGAAGGATGATAGAGAAGCAGACGCTTGACAACAAGACCCAGTTCGGCATCGCAGTCGATGGGGATGGCGATCGGGGTTTGGTGCTGGTCCTGCAGCCCGGAAGTCCTGAGTTCATCCTCTTGCATGGTGATGAGATTCTTTTACTGTTGGTCAAGCGACTCAAGGATCGGGGAAGGGAAACATCGGTGGTATCCCTCACCATCGAAAGCGATCCCCGTACCGGGCATGCCCTGAAGAGGGTGCATCCCGGAATTGAGGTCCTCCAGAGGGGTGTTGGAGATCGATGGCTTACATCAGGATTGGAAGCAGGTTTGCTCTGTGGTGCCGAGGACAGCGGACATGTCATCCAACCGGTCAAGGTAGGTGAGAAATTGCTCTACTCTGGAAACGGGCTTGCGACGGGACTGGTGGCTGTTGCGAATTACAGCGCTGATGTGCTTGTTTCGGCAGTGCGGACCGGCGTATGCAAGACCGTTGTAAAGCCGGTCGACACCCGGTTCTGGTATGAGGGGTCGGGTTTGTTTGAGCAGGTACGTCATTTTATTGAAGGTGTATTTGCCCAAGATATTGAACGTATGGTATGTGAAGAGGATTCGGATATACTGGCGTATCGGTTTGCTGATGCAGGAATCCTGTACGCCAGGGCCAGCGGTACGGAGCCAAAGCTACAGCTGGTGCATCCAAATCTGGATGATAATCGCTTTGAGAAGGTATCCCAAGCTTTTCGGATGGCTTGCGGCCCCTTTCAAAAATAAAAAAACAAGGGATGGTATCCCTCATCAATCCAAAAAGGAGGAAATGATGAAAAAAAGTGTATTAGTCATGTTGATGTTGCTGATGGTTTTGCCGTTCGCCTTTGCTGCAGGCTCTCAGGAGGTGAAAACCGACACGAGCAAGCAGGATGTGACGGAGATTGTGTATTGGCAGTATTTCTATGAGACCAAGAAAGACTTGATGGACAAGTTGATCGTAATGTTCGAGGAGCGCAACCCGGACATCAAGGTCACCCAGCAGACCTTCCCGTATGAGAACTACAATACCAAGGTTGCATCCTCCGTTCCCTCCGGACAGGGACCGAACGTGATCAACCTGTTCTACGGCTGGCTGCCTTTGTACATCGACAGCGGGTATCTGCAGCCGCTTCCGGAGAGTGTGTTCCCGAACAGCCGCATCGAGGACGAATTCTTCCCGTTGGTGGAAGCTGCAAAGTTCGATGGAAAATACTATGCGCTTCCTACCGCCGTTCGTTCTCTTGCCCTCTTCTGGAACAAGGATCTCTTCAAGGCAGCCGGACTCGATCCTGAAGTACCCCCGAAGACCATGGACGAGATGGTGTCCTTCGCCAAGAAGATCGCCAAGACCGACAAAAGCGGCAACTATCTGCAGGCCGGCATGAGCCTTGAACTGCGCGGTCAGATGCACCACGTCGTTAGAGAAGTCCTGATTCGTCAGTTCGGCGGTACTCCCTATAGTGCAGACTCCACCAAGGTCACCTACAACAGCCAGGCTGGTTATGACGCTCTGAAGTGGTTTACCGATCTGGAGACCGTTCACAAGGTCGGAGTTCCGCAGTACATGACCGATGATGTCACGGCATTCAGTGCAGGCAAGATGGGCATCACCATCGATGGCTCTTTCAGGCTCGGCAATTTCAACAAGCTGAAAGACACGCTGCACTATGGTGTTGCAGAGCTTCCTGAGATGAACGGGGTGAAGTCCAATTTTGCATCCTTCTGGGCAAACGGCATCACCAGCACCACGAAGGGCAAGCAGCTTGAGGCTTCCATCAAGTTCCTTGAATTCTTGACCAGCGATGAGGTCATGGCCATGTGGCTTCCGGCCATCGGAGAGCTGCCTGCCAAGAAGGCCCTTGCCTTGAAGGATGAGTTCAAGAACGACCCCACCTATGGTCCGTTCATCAGAGGCTTGGAATATGCACAGGCTACCAAGTTCCTTGACGAGAATGCCCAGAGAATGGTGTGGATCAATGCGTATGACGAAGTTGTCCTAAATGGTAAGTCCGTCAAGCAGGCTGTTGATCAGGCTGCTGCTGAAGAGCAGAAAGTAATCGACGCATACTATTCCAAGAAGTGATTGTTGTGTTGCCTTCCAGGTTTCCATCAGCGATGATGGATGCTTGGAAGGCATGGTATGAACATGCATAGTGAGGTGAACCATGGCTAGTCATCCTAAATACTCAGTTGAACGGAACAAGCAGTTCTGGGCGTACACATTTCTCATTGTTCCGATTCTCTTTTATGTGATCATCCGGTTTTACCCGACACTTTTTGCATTCTATCTCTCTCTTACCGATTGGAATATTGTGTCTACCGAGATGAATCTGGTGGGTCTGAAGAATTATCGTGAGCTTTTTTCCGATTCCGTGTTCTGGATTACCTTAAAGAACACCATCACCTATGTGGTTTGGGGTCTTCCCATCAGCATGTTTCTAGGATTTGTCCTTGCTTACCACATAGACAGGGTCAAGGTGGGCGACGGCCTGTACAAGGCTATGTATTTCATTCCTTACATCACCAGCATGGTTGCGGTCGCCTGGGTGTGGCGCTGGCTCTACCAGCCAGTTCCCATCGGGGTATTCAACAATCTGCTTTCGGCCTTGAACCTGCCCACCATGGCCTTTCTTTCAAGCAAGACCCAGGCTTTGCCCTCCATCCTTGCCACGACCATCTGGGCTGATCTTGGTTTCCAAATGATCATCTTCCTTGCCGGCATCAAGGCAATTTCCCCTTCGCTGTTCGAGGCCGCGCGTATCGATGGAGCGAGTGAGCGGCAGATTCTTTTTAGAATCACGCTTCCGCAAATCAAACCGACTATTGTTTTCCTGCTGATCACCGGGACCATCCGGTATCTGAGAATTTTCACCCAGGTCATGAACATGACCTACCAAGGCGAGGGAGGACCTCTTAACTCCACCAAGCCGTTGGTCCTGTATATCTATGATAGTGCATTCAAGAGCTTCAAGATGGGATATGCCGCAGCGATGACGGTTGTCCTGTTCACCTTGATACTGATCGTTACCCTTATTCAGATGGTGGTGACCCGTAATGAAAAATAAGAAAATACTCAAAACAACCCTGCGCCACCTCGTATTGTTTTTCTTCGGTCTGGCCATGCTTTTCCCCTTCATCTGGATGCTGGCAACCTCACTGAAAAGCGGTGCAGAAGTCTACAGCCTCTCTCTGCTTCCGAAGAATCCTTCCTTCAAGAACTATCTTCGCCTTCTTTCCAGCGGAAACTTCCCCTACTGGTTCGCCAACTCGATGGTGGTCGGTCTGGTGGTGACGCTTTCAGTCCTGTTCTTTGACTCCCTGGTGGGTTTCACCTTGAGCAAATATGAATTCAAAGGGAAGAAACTCATCTTTTTGCTCATTCTCTCGACGATGATGATTCCTACAGAGATGTTGGTCATTCCCTGGTTCATCATGTCAAACAAGCTCAATTGGCTCGATACCTATTGGGGGATCTTGTTTCCCGGCTTAATGAGCGGTTTTGGAACCTTTTTAATGAAATCATTCTTTGAAGGTGTTCCCAATGACCTGCTCGATGCCGGACGCATCGATGGCTTATCTGAGTTCAGGATCTTCTCTCAGATAGCAATGCCTTTGGTCCGCCCGGCACTCTCCGCCTTGGCGATTTTCACTTTCATCGGCAACTGGAATGCTTTCCTTTGGCCCTTGATTGTTGTCAACAAGATTGAACGGTATACGCTACCCATCGGACTTTCCTTCTTCAATGGTGAATTCCAGACGCAGTGGGAGATGGTCATGACCGGTGCAAGTGTTGCGACACTACCTGTCTTCATTGTCTTTTTGATTTTCCAGCGGCAGATTGTACAGGGAATCGCTCTGACCGGTGTCAAGGAATAAGGAGTCCTTTTCTATGATTCAAAACTTGAAGATATTGGATTTTCACTGTCATTTTCCTGTACAGGGTGAGTGGTTTCCTGACTATCCTCCACGAAAGAAAGTTGAGTTCGGTACAGGTTCCGGTAGGAATTACTCGGAGATTTGGCGCCAGGCGTTCAATTTTCCCAAGCCTGAACAACCGCTCTCCGACTCTGCAATGGTCGATTTATATATAAAGGACCTTGACGAAAAGGGTGTGGAAAAGGTTGTCTGGGTGTCGGGAGGCGGCAACGAAAGGCTTGCAAAGATTGTCCAGGCAGCGCCGGATCGATTCCTTGGTTTTGCCCACCAGAGTCCCGACGCTCCTGACTCAGCCGACCAGCTTGAACATGCTCTGCGGGACCTTGGGCTTAAGGGGTACAAGATCCTGACCCCGGAAATCGACACCCCGATTGATGATCAGCGGTACTATCCTCTTTGGGAAGTCTGTCAAGCGTACCAGGTTCCTGTCCTACTTCATTTTGGTCTTTTGGGGGCGGCAGGGGGGATTCCTGTTGCAAATAACATCAGTCCGTTGCGGCTTGCCAAGATATCCCTCGATTTTCCCGACGTCAATTTCGTGGTGCCACATTTCGGATGCACCCACATGGGGGACCTCTTGCAGCTCTGCTGGACCCGTCCCAATATCTATGTTGACACCTCGGGCAGCAACCAGTGGATTCGATGGATGCCCTATCAATTGACGCTCGAGGATGTAATCAGGAAATTCCTCGAGACGGTTGGGCCTTCTAGGATCATCTTTGCAACCGATTCTTCATGGCTTCCGCGTGGTTTTTCCCTGCCGTATTTGGAGGAACAACATCGGATATTCAGGTTTTTGAATGTCAGGGATGAGGAATTGGAGGCAATCTTTCATACTACCGCTGCACAGTTGCTCCGGCTTTGAACTTGCGTATGCTGCATCGGTTTGTTATGCTCTAGGACAAGAAGGAAGTACTATGATGAGCCTTGCAACAACCACCGATGTGCGGTTGTCTAATCTCTTGAAAGTATATACAGCGCTCAGGGCCAAGAGTCCGATGATCAAGCGTCAGCTGGCCTATGATGTCGAGCTGACGTTTGCTTCCGTGTCGAGCATTTGCAATCAGCTTGTCGATTCGGGCCTGGCCCGTTATGTAGACAAGTCAATAGCCACCGGCGGGCGCAAAGCCATGGCAATCGAGTTTGTTTCCGACTATGCATATGCCTTGGTTTTGGATATGCACCATACAGAGTATATCGCCATGGCACTAGTCGATCTATCCAACACGGTGATGCGCTATCATACCTGCAGGCTTGAGGAGAATCTCAGTCTCGAGGGCTTGATGGAGTCCATCCGTCATTGTTATGAAACATTGGTGAAGGATTTCGCGGGGAAGCTGTACTGCCTGAGTGTCGGGGTCTCCGCTGTATATAACGAACTGACCGGCATTCTTTTGCAGGCTTCGAATCCCATGCTCGAACGGGTGAATCTTTCCATGCATCTGCGTTCGGTTTTCCCTGAGATTCCCATCCTTATTGAGAATGATGCAAACTTGGCTGTCTTCAGCCAGCAGGATCCACTCAAGCCGGAGGATTCAAACCAGCTGTTTGTCTTCTTTACCCAAGGCATCGGTCTGGGGATCATCATACAGGGAAAGCTGTATTGTGGTTCGAATGGTTTTGCCGGAGAGCTGGGACACTTGAAACTCAATGGGGTCGATCGAAAGTGCAATAAGTGCGGCAATATCGGTTGCATGAGGACAGTAGTTCCGTTGGCTGCCATCGCCCGCGATCTGGATGAGTACAACCTGCTCAGACAAGTCGGTTCATTGGCGTATTCAGAGCATCTGCTCGAGCGGGTGGAGCATGAGGAGCAGGTGGCTGCACGTGTGCTGTACTCGGCGCAGAAAATCGGAGAAGTGCTAGCAGAGTTGTTTGATATCATGAATCCCAGCAAAATCATGCTTGGTGGGAACAACTGGAAGCTCTATCCTTTCATGGCCCAGACAATCCGCCAAACATGCAGAGGTCTTTCCAACCTTGCCCGTGAGGTTGATTTGCAGATCCAGTTCATCCAGGAGCCGATAAACAGCCTCATGTTCAAAGGGGCGGGGGAGAAAGCATTCCGGTACTTCTTGGAGACCCACATTCCTGAAGGAAAACTCTTCCCGATTTAGACGCTTCACTCCATTCCAACAACAGCACCCACGGCGTTCCGCCTGTGGGTGCAATATTTTGTACCAAGGAGAAGAATAAGATAAAGAAGAAGAAACAAGAAGGCTGCCCTGTGGTTTCGGGCAGCCTTCTTTGAAGATCAACACTGGATTACTTCAGTGTTGCGGGCAGTGAGAGAATATTTGCGAAGATGCGGTATCCACCAGGGACTGCACCGGGAATCTGACGGAAGAAGGAGTATGCGTTGTAGATCCACAGACCCTTTCCGTACTCGGCTACCATCAAACCGCCTTGCTGCACCGGGAATCCTGGATCCTGGCAGGAGAGCAGGGGCTTGTAGCGTTCATCCCATTTGTCAAAGAAATAGAGTCCTCGTTCCTGCACCCAACCGTCGAAATCAGCAGAGGTAATCTTGTTGGGATACTGGAAGATTGGATGCTGAGGCTCCAGCACGGTCATCTCTGCTTCTTCCACGGTGACCCTGCTCAGGCTTCCAATCGAAGAGGGATAGGGGCCTACGTTGAGCGTGTTCCACTTGGTGCGGGTGTACTGCACCATCAGCACACCGCCGCGCGATACCCAGTCCAGCAACCGTGCATTGTTATTGACCAGGTCGCTTCTGAATTCATACGCCAGAGGTCCGATGACGATGGCGTCATAATCATCGAAGTTTCCGGATGTCATGAAATCAGGGCTGAGAATGTCGGTCTTGATCCCAACTTGGGCGAGGTACTCGGGAATGGTGTCGTTGTACTGTACATATCCGACCTTGACTCCCTCGGCCATGGCGACATCGATGATCGAGAGGTTGCTGACCGCCGGTGAGTAGAGATAGTGCTTCTCGACATGGGGGTACTGGATGGCTGCATACCCGTCGGTATACTTCTTGCCTTCAGCGATGATGTATGCAGAAATGGAGTACTTTCCCTGTTCAAAGTTGGCCGGAATGGTCAGTTTCGCATTGACAATTTGGCTGGTCTGGGCCTGCTTGAAGGAGAGGCTGTCGGTTTCCAGCACCACCTTCAGGCCTGCGGGGACTTCCACACCGACCTGTACATCGGCTTTCTTGTTTGCGGTGATGGAAATCTGCATATCGACTGTCTGCTCGACCGATGAAGCCTTGACGATGGTGCTCTTGGGAGTGATGGCGACCGAGAAGGGAGCCAGCACTGCCGCGTTGGTTCTCTCTTCTCCGAGGACTACGTTGCGGATGCGGTTCTGTACAGGTTGCTTGATGGTGATGATCGACGAAC
>Ga0228535_1002539_pt1 | contig 16993 bp, 13 predicted proteins | sample SJ1metagenome_FD_168457 | JGI IMG/M metagenome (GOLD analysis project Ga0228535, IMG submission 168457) | Enriched culture of PCE-dechlorinating microbial communities from Ithaca, New York, USA - SJ1 | ecosystem: Engineered > Modeled > Simulated communities (microbial... > Unclassified | place... | reverse complement strand
CCTGGTACCTTCAGGCCGAGTTCGGAGGCAATTTGTTTTAACTCGGATAATTCTTTTGCATTTAATTGCAAAATATTATAATTACTCATAAAATTGGATAAAAATAAAGTTGGGATTTTTCAAATATTCAAAATAAAATTCAGAATAAAAAAAGATTTTTTGCGTAGAAATGCAATAAAAATATTTTTGATTGTAGAGAATGAAAGCAGGAATGCTTTTTTAAATCGATTTGCTTTTACGCTGCAAAATTAATCATTTTGTGTTAAATGGACAAATTTATTAAAATATTTTTCAAGGATAATTTGTTGAGCGCTTATTTACAACATTTTAATTTCAAGAACTTCCTGGGTTGATTCGGTAATTTTAAACCGATTGTCGAGTCGAAGACCTACTACCCAAACTATTTGATTTTGCGAAAGCAACAGCCATGTTTCAGCTTTTTGCTTTAAATTCAGCTTTTGATCGATAAAAAAATCACTTAATTTTTTTTGTCGGTTCATACCAAAAGGGAAAAACGTATCACCATACGTCCATCTGCGCAAGGTAAGTGGATATTGAATCAAGGACGCATCTATTTGTATGATTCGATTGTCTTTTGAAATAACAAAGTTCTTTTCCTTTTTTTTCCTTGTTATGGAAAGATGAAGGGGAAAGCTGATTTCGGAATCATTTTCCGTAATGAAAAAAGTTGTTTCATTTTTCTTTATTTTATTGCTGATAATCAAATATTTTCTGTCTTTAATCAAATAATGGGTAGGAGAATAAAATATTTTGCCCGATTCGTCATGCAAATGCTTTTCAATATCTTGAACAATACTTTCGTTGAAGCCGTAAGGATGTAAAATTTCAAACAGAATAGTTTTTGGAGAAGCTTGTTTGCACAGCAAATCAATATTGATTTTTAGCTGATCGTTGTCGACGGTAAGCAGTTGTTTTTTTATTTTTTCGATGGCATTTTCATAAAAGGTATTGATTTCCGAAAATCGTTCAATGGATTCGGAAAGAACTTTTTTCACCGACGGATTTATTTCTTCTAAAAGTGGGATTACTTGAAGTCGAATTTTATTTCTTTGAAAATCAACTGATTGATTTGTAGAATCTTCAATAAAACTTAAATTGTTGTTTTTGATGTATTCGTTAATTTCATTTCTACTGCAACAAAGCAACGGACGAACAATCAGACCGTTTTTGGGAGAAATTCCCGTCAGGCCTTTCAATCCGGTGCCACGAACAAGATGCATTAATAATGTTTCAACGTTATCATCGGCATGGTGAGCAATGGCTATGGCTTGGGCATTGATTTTTTCTGCTAATGATGTAAACCACGAATAACGCAATTCGCGCGCAGCCATTTCTATGGAAATATTTTTTTGTTTTGCATAATTAACTGTATCAAAATCAACCAAATAATAAGGAATATTTAAGTTGAACGATAACTGTTGCACAAATTTTTCGTCTCTATCGGATTCTTCTCCGCGCAAATGAAAATTACAATGAGCAACGGTGCACTGATAACCCAATTTAATTAAAATATCGAGTAATGCTACTGAATCTCTACCACCACTCACACCAACTAAAATTTTTCCTTTTTCGGGGAAAAGTAATTTATTTTTTTCGATATATAATTCTACTTTTTTGAGTATCATTTTCTTTTATTTACATTATCTTTGCCAAATATAGAAACTTATAAAAAATTTTTCTCGAATTCAAAGATTTACAAAGATATATAATTTCCAGCAAATAGTTTTTTTCGTGTCATTGCAACAAAAGTGCCGATCAATTTAAAAAAATATGTATTATGGAATCATTTTTAGATTTGGTTAAAAGGCGTCAGAGTGCTCATTCTTTTACCAACAAGCCGGTTGAGAAAGAAAAAATCGACCGGATTCTTGAAATAGTGCGCCTTTCTCCATCGGCTTGCAATGCGCAGCCGTGGAAATTTATTGTAGTTACAGACGAAGAAAAACGACAAGAAATTGCTGATGCTACCTCAAAAAGATTTCTTCCTGTCAATCATTTTTCCAAACAAGCTCCGGTTCATATTGTAATTGTTGAAGAAAGCACCAATTTTTTTACGAAGGTTGGCTGTTATGGCGTAAATCGTCAATATCCACTGATTGATATTGGCATTGCCACTGCTCATTTATGTTTGGCTGCAACGAATGAAGGTTTGGATACGCATGTGATAGGTTGGTATAATGAAAAAAAAATTCAGCAAGCTCTTGAAATTCCTGAAAATAAAAAAGTTATGCTGGTTGTTGCTTTGGGATATTCCGATGAAGAAGTTCGACCCAAAAAAAGAAAGAAAATGGAAGAATTGGTTTCCTTTAATAAATATTGATTGAAAATTCTTATTTTTGTGAAAATCTAAATAAGAATATTTATTTGTAAATTAATGAATTACGAACAAACATTAGATTATCTTTATTCGCGTTTACCTGTATTTCATCAAATTGGCAGTGCTGCATATAAACCGGGATTAGAAAATACAATCCGTATTCTTACAGCCCTGCATCAACCGCAAAATTCGTTTCGTTCTATTCATGTTGCCGGAACGAACGGAAAAGGTTCCGTATCACATTTTTTGTCTTCCATTTTGCAGTCTTCAGGTTATAAAACCGGCCTGTACACTTCGCCTCATTTGGTTGATTTTGGCGAAAGAATTCGTGTGAACGGCGAAATGATTGATAAACAATTCGTTATAGATTTTGTGGAAAATCATAAAAAATTGATTGAAGAAGTGCAGCCTTCGTTTTTTGAAATTACTATGGCAATGGCTTTCGATTATTTTGCCAGCAGCAAAGTTGATGTTGCAGTAATAGAAGTTGGTTTGGGAGGCAGGCTCGACAGTACGAACATTATTCAGCCTGAGCTTTCGGTAATTACCAATATCAGTTTTGATCACGAAGAATTTTTAGGACATACTTTGCAGGAAATTGCTACAGAAAAAGCCGGCATCATAAAACCGCATACACCGGTGGTTATTGGAGAAGCTTTGCCGGAAACGAAACCCGTTTTTTTACAGAAAGCACAGGAAATGAATGCTCCCATCTTTTTTTCAGAAAACATCAAACAGATTTTTTTTGATCGATATGAAGAAAATCGGATGATAGTGAAAACTTCTGATGGAAAATCTTATACAGTTGGATTGACAGGCAACTATCAACTTAAAAATATTGCAACGGTTTTGACTGCTGTTGATCAGCTGCGCAAAGCTAATTTTGAAATTCCGGAAGCCTCTTTACAAGAAGGTTTGAAAAAAGTTATCGAAAAAACAGGACTTCAGGGAAGATGGCAAATTATTTCTGCATCACCTAAAATTATTGCCGATACAGGCCACAATCCCGGTGGAATTGCCTTTGTTGCGGAACAGTTAAAAACGCAACATTATCAAACACTAAGAATAATTTTCGGAATGGCAAACGATAAAGACATCGATACGGTACTTTCATTGCTGCCGAAAAACGGAGTCTATTATTTCACACAAGCCAACATTAAAAGGGCATTCCCTTCCGACCAATTATTGAAAAGAGGACAACAAGCAGGGCTTTATGGAAAATCTTTTTCAAATATCGAAGAAGCTATAAAGGCTGCTTTGGATGAGGCAAATAAAGAAGATTTAATCTTTATCGGCGGCAGCAATTATGTTGTTGGAGAAGCTTTAACGTTTTTCGAGAAGCACGAAGAAGTGACTCAATAAATTCAAAATCAATTATTCGATCATTTTCAAGCAGTAATAATTTTATAATTGCACTGAATTTTACCTTTTGAAATATTGGTAAGTTTTGATTTGAGCAACTGACGTCGGAGTGGATTTACTCGGTCGGTGAACAGGTTACCTTCCAAATGGTCGTATTCGTGTTGAATAACGCGTGCTTTATAATCTTCAAAAATCTCTTCGTATTCGTTGAAGTCGGTATCGAAATAATGGACTTTTATCGTTTTGGAACGAAATACCGTTTCATGAATCCCGGGAATGCTTAAACAACCTTCTTCGCCCGGCAACAATTCAGCACTGCGTTCGAGAATAGTGGGATTAATCATGGCAATTTTAAAACTGCCCAATTCTGCATCTTCATCTTTAAATGGAGCCAAATCAATAACCAAAACTCTTATGGGTAAACCAACTTGTGGCGCTGCCAACCCGACACCGTCAGCATGATACATGGTTTCAAACATGTTGTTTACCAAAGATTTTAATTCGGGATATGAAGCATCAATTGGTTGTGCAACTTTTCGTAAAACGGGATTTCCGTATGTGTAAATAGGAAGAATCATTATTTGTTTTTTATTGTAATTCGAGTGTTATATGTTTCTTTCATTTTTGTATCTAACTGATTCCAAATAACTTTGCAAAATAATTGTTGCAGAAATTTTATCGACCAACGCTTTGTTTTGTCTGCCCTTTTTCTTTAAACCGCCTTCGAGCATGGTTTTGTGAGCCAAAACCGATGTAAAACGTTCATCTTCGTAAATAAGTTCAATTTGAGGAAATTTCTGAACCAATTTTGCAACAAATGGCCGGATAAATTTCATGGAATCAGATTCTTTGCCGTTCATTTGTCGTGGAAAACCTACAACAATGGTTTCAACATTTTCTTGCACCAAATATTTTTCAAGAAAAGGAAAAACTTCATTTACCGGCAATGTTGTCAGTCCATTTGCAGAAATATGCATCACATCGCTTACTGCAATTCCAACTCTTTTTTGCCCATAATCTATTGCCAGTATTCTTCCCATTTTCTTCATTTGAAAATGCAAAGTTACAAAATAGTGTTCATTTTAAAAATTTTCAACTTACTCACAACCTATGGCTAAAATTATTTTTAATTGTCGTATAAAATGAATTTTTGTGTCTATTGGTTTAGGTACACGGATTTTTTGTATTTTTGTTGAATGATAAAGATAATTTTCTTTTCGTTTGTAGCTTTAAAAATAAAAGTATTATTAATTTATTAATTATCAGAATAATAAATGTATAGGACTCATAACTGTGGTGAACTCCGCATATCTCATGTTGGACAAATTATTACTTTAGCCGGCTGGGTACAGAGAATCCGTAAAATGGGAGGGATGGTATTTATTGATCTTCGCGATCGCTATGGTATAACTCAATTGGTTTTCAATCAGGAAATTAATTCCGATTTGTGGGAAAAAGCCAACAAACTGGGTCGCGAATTTGTGGTACAGGTTACCGGTAAAGTTTCTGAAAGAAGCAATAAAAATCCCAATTTAAGTACGGGCGATATAGAAATTTTGGTTTCCGAACTCACCGTTTTGAATGAATCAAAAACACCTCCTTTTACTATTGAAGATGCTACGGATGGTGGCGATGATTTGCGAATGAAGTATCGGTATCTCGATTTGCGGAGAAATGTCGTTAGAAAAAATTTGGAACTTCGACATCAAATGACCATTGAAACACGTCAATATTTGGACAATTTAGGTTTTCTCGAAGTGGAAACTCCTGTCCTGATTGCTTCTACACCTGAAGGTGCACGCGATTTCGTGGTTCCATCCAGAATGAATCCCGGAGAGTTTTATGCGCTACCTCAATCTCCCCAATTGTTCAAGCAACTTTTAATGGTTGGCGGATTCGATCGTTATTTCCAAATTGTCAAATGTTTCCGTGATGAAGATTTGCGTGCCGATCGTCAACCTGAATTTACACAAATTGATTGTGAAATGTCTTTTGTGGAACAGGAAGATGTGCTCCAAACTTTTGAAGGATTGGTAAAGCATTTGTTCAAAACCATTAAAAATATAGATTTTCCAGAGCCATTTCCACGTATGGAATGGAGCGAAGCAATGAAACGTTTTGGTTCTGATAAACCGGATATTCGCTTTGGAATGGAACTTGTCGAACTTAAAGAAATGGTAACGGGACACGATTTTTCCGTTTTCGACAATGCCGAATATGTTGGTGGAATATGTGCTCCGGCTTGCGCTTCCTATACACGCAAACAGATTGATGAGTTGACGGAATTTGTAAAACGACCTCAAATAGGAGCAAAGGGACTGATTTATATTCGCTTTGAAAATGACGGTTCCTTCAAATCTTCTATCGACAAGTTCTTTTCAGTTGATGATTTGAAAAAAATTGCTACGTTATTTTCCGCCAATCCGGGCGATTTAATTCTTATCATGTCCGGAGAAAAATTAAAAACTCAAAAAGCACTTTGCGAACTACGATTGGAAATGGGAGGAAGGTTAGGCCTTCGCAAAAAAGACGAATTTGCACCTCTTTGGGTTATAGATTTTCCATTGTTTGAATGGAATGAGGAATTAAATCGCTATCAAGCTATGCATCACCCATTTACATCTCCAAAACCTGAAGATATCTCTTTGTTGGATACCCAACCCGGTGAAGTTAGAGCCAATGCCTACGATATGGTAGTGAATGGAGTTGAATTGGGTGGGGGCTCTATCCGAATTCATAACAGCAATTTACAGAATAAAATGTTTGAATTACTGGGATTTACACCGGAAAAAGCTCAAGCTCAATTTGGTTTTCTAATGAATGCCTTTCATTTTGGAGCGCCTCCGCATGGAGGTTTGGCTTTTGGCCTCGACCGTTTTGTTTCTTTATTGGCCGGACTTGATTCGATAAGGGACTGTATTGCTTTTCCAAAAAATAATGCTGGAAGAGATGTAATGATAAATGCTCCGTCACCATTGGATCCTTCGCAACTGGAAGAATTACATTTGATGCTCAAACTTTAAAAAACATTTGCCATGAATGAAAAACAAACCAAAAACGCTGCCGAATCGATTGTTAAGGCTTTGGTTGAACTTAGTTTGGGAAAAGAACCAAATATTTTTTCCAAATCACCATTTAGAAAATTGGCCGAACATAAAAATTATACTTTAATCAGAGATGCTTATATCGATTATTTGAAAGAATTCGATGGTAAAATTGATTCGGACGAAGACATGAAGCGTCTTTTCGATTTCCGCATAAAAATTTTGAATTATTTCAATAACGATAAATAAAAATATTTCAGTTTTAGGATAGAGTATGAAGAAAGAATTTCATCAATTCTTATTTGACATAATATAAATTATAGGAAAATTAGGCAAATTTATTTTATTCTGAAATAGTTTACAATAGTGTGATTTCAAATAATACTCCATACTAACAAATATCATATCAAAATTGCAGCAAAACAGAGTTTTTTAAATGAATAATCAATAAAATTTTCTTCAAATTGTTTCTAAGTTATTTCAAAATTATTTTTTGAAAATTATCGTTTGCAACTACTTAATTGATTCATAAATAAATAAATAGAAATTAATCTGAATATATTCATTCGTGTTTGTGTATGCAATATATGTGAGTTTCATAATTAATTGATTTTCAATAGCTCAATAAACGATTTTTAAAAAGAAATTATTTCACTTCTCCTCTCCTATTTTTGACATTCTATTTAATATATTTATATTCAGTTATTTATAGTAAAATTTTAATTGAATTTTATTCAAATTCGCCTTTTTAATAAAAAAAAAATGAGTTTTGAATTAAAAATAAGTTATATTTGCCTTTGGAATTGCTTCTGCAACAATAAAACGAATTAATTTTTTAAAACAGAAATATTATGAAATACTTTGCTCCTTCTGAACTTCTTATCAATGATGATGGAAGTATTTTTCATCTGCATCTGAAACCCGAACATTTGGCCGATAAAATTATTTTGGTTGGAGACCCGGGACGAGTAGAAAAAGTTGCTGCACATTTTGATTCGAAGGAATGTTCAGTTTCAAACAGAGAATTTAACTGTATCACAGGTACTTATCAAAATAAGCGTATTACGGTTGTTTCTACCGGTATTGGAACGGATAACATTGACATTGTCATGAATGAGCTGGATGCTTTGGCCAACATTGATTTGAAAAACAGAACCGAAAAAACAGATTTCAGACAACTCACCATTGTTCGGATTGGAACTTCCGGCGGAATGCAACCCGAAATTCCTTTGGGAAGTTTTCTTATTTCTGAAAAATCCATCGGAATAGATGGTTTATTGAGTTTTTATGCCCGCAGAGACGAAGTTTGTGATTTGGATTTTGAAAAGGCTTTTAAAAAACATACGAAATGGAATCCGCAATTGGCTTCTCCCTACGTTGTAGATAATGATATGGAATTAATCGAACGAATAGGGAAAGATGACATGTTAAAAGGTGTAACCATTTCTGCCAATGGATTTTATGGGCCACAGGGAAGAGTACTCCGTCTCGATTTGCACGACAGTCATCTGAATGATAAAATTGAAAGTTTCCGATACAAAGATTATAAAATTACCAATTTCGAAATGGAAAGTTCTGCAATTGCCGGTCTCTCCAAACTTATGGGACATAAGGCCATGACGGTGTGCTGCATTATTGCCAATCGCAGGGTAGAATCAGCCAATACAAATTATCAGCCACATATTGAAAAACTCATTCAGGCTGTTTTAGACAGAATTTAACGTTTTATTTCTTAATGAACGCTGCATCTACAATTTGTGCAATTTCTACTCCACCCGGCACAGGAGGCATTGCTGTCATCCGTGTGTCGGGTCAAAATGCTTTTTCTTGTGTCAATAAATTTTTCGTTCCAAGAAAAAAAGATACTGATATTTTTCAACAATCGCCCTATACGCTCAATCTGGGCAGTTTTATGAATGCTCGAAAAGAGACAATTGACGATGTGTTGATTGGAATTTTTCGAGCACCTCACTCCTACACCGGTGAAGATGTTGTGGAAATATCGTGTCATGGTTCTGTGTACATACAACAGCAAATTTTACAGACATTAATCGACGCAGGCTGTTCATTAGCCAAGCCGGGAGAATTTACGCAAAGAGCTTTTTTGAATAAAAAAATGGATTTGTCGCAAGCTGAAGCGGTTGCCGATTTGATTGCTGCCGATTCGGCGGCCTCGCACCGAATGGCATTGAACCAAATGAGAGGTGGCATCTCGGAGGAATTGAAAAATTTACGTACACGGTTGCTCGATTTTGTTTCATTGACTGAGCTTGAGCTCGATTTTTCGGAAGAAGATGTGGAATTTGCCGATCGTTCGCAATTAATGGCACTTGCCAATGAAATAGAAGAATTAATTCTAAAACTTTCTAATTCGTTCAAAGTTGGAAATGCTCTAAAAAACGGCATTCCGGTAGCCATTGTTGGCGAAACAAATGTAGGCAAATCTACGCTGCTAAATGTTTTGCTCAATGAAGACAAGGCTATTGTTTCCGATATTCACGGAACAACACGAGATGCCATCGAAGATTCGGTGAATATAGACGGAATTACTTTTCGCTTTATTGATACAGCCGGGATACGTGAAACCAAAGATGAAATTGAAACACTCGGCATTGAACGAACGTATCAAAAAATTGAACAAGCTTCGATTATTCTATGGTTAATTGATTGCACTCAACTTAGTGAACGCATCGAAACGCTTACAGAAAAAATTGCAAAAAAAATTCAAGATAAAAAATTTATACTGATTTTCAATAAAATAGACAAAATTACAGACGAAGAACGTGAAGTTTTAAATCAATTTTTTGAACATTATTCGGGCGAACGCATTTATCTTTCCGCAAAAAAAAGAATCAACATTCATCAATTACAAAAATTACTGGTAAAAGCTGCCCAGTTGCCCGAGGTACAACCCGGCGATGTGGTGGTCAGTAACGTCAGACATTACGAAGCACTGCAAAATGCTTTAAAAGCCATTCAGCGAGTGAAAGAAGGCATTCAAAACGGAATTTCCGGCGATTTTCTTTCACAAGATTTACGCGAATGTATGTTTTTTCTTGGAGAAATTACCGGCGAAATCTCCAGTGACGAAATTTTGGGCAATATTTTCAGTAAGTTTTGTATCGGAAAGTAACCCCCCTAAACAAACAAATAACAAAACAAACAAAAAACATATTAAAATGCATATAATTAGCATTTTAGTAAAAGTAAATTTATTTTTGTTGATTGTTTTTTATTTGAATTTTTATCATATACTTGTACCTTATTTGTACCTCGAACTATAAAAGGTATTTTTTCACTGATTTTGTACCTCAAATGGTTTACAAAGTTTACACTTTGGTACAATTTTCATCAGAATATAATTTATTTTTTAAAGGTCTGATGGAACCCACATGTCTGAATATTATATTTATTCGTGTTTGTGTATGTAATACATGTGGGTTTCATATTAAATAACCTCTCTCCTACTTTTCAAGCCGAAAAAATTTACGATACGAGCATTTGATAACGGCTGTTTCCAGAGACGTAGCATGCTACGTCTCTACTGAAAAGGTTGAATGACAGATAGTTATTTGAAATAATGGATTGACGGAAATTTTCGGTAAAACGATAATTCAATCCAAATTAGGACAAATTGAATAAATGAAATGCGATATTTTTTAACGTCATTGCATCCAACGGCGCTATATCTTATCGCAACTTGCTGAGGATTGGGTTCTTTACAGATGAATTGTTCTGCCTTTCAGGCAGGTTGGTGGTGATTGGTTTTCTCCGCAGAATAAATTCTACGGTTATGAAAATTTGGCTTTTCAAGCCAGAAAATTCTAAAAAAATATACATACTGGTCAAAAAAATAGATATTGGTTCTTCAAATAATATGTTTGCCTTTGCCTGAAAGGCGATAACTTTCATAACCATAGGTCTGCGACCTGTGGATGGAAGCAACCGGAATCAACCACTGCCTGAAGGGCAGAACTTTCTTAATTATAAAAGACTAATCAAGAAACTGATAACAAAGTTATTATCTAACATAAAAGTTAAAACAAAAATTTCTATCTTTGCCTGTGAGACAATATTTTTCAAAATCACAAGTAAAAATAGAGAGATCAAGACAACAGTAAAAAAATTCTTTGCCTGAAAGGCAATAACTTTCATAACCATAGGTCTCTGACCTGTGGATGGAAACAACCGGAATCAACCACTGCCTGAAAGGCAGAACTTTCTTAATTGCCAGCTTCCTCACGAGGTAATCGGGAGATAATAGGTAACTGCTTAGACGTAGCATGCTACGTCTCTTCTGAAGGTATTGAATGACAGCATGTTATTTAAAATGATAGATAGCCGAAATTTTTTGGTAACCGATAATTCAATCCAAATTAGGACAAATTGAACAAATGAAATGCGGTATTTTTTAGAACCATTGCATTCCTCTTATCGTAACTTGGTGAGGACTGGGTTCTTTACAGATGAATTGTTCTGCCTTTCAGGCAGATAAGTGGGGATTGGTTTTCTCCGCAGAATAAATTCTGCGGTTATGAAAATGTGGCTTTTCAAGCCGGAAAAAATTTACGATACAGGCATTTGATAATGGCTGTTTGTAGAGACGTAGCATGCTACGGCTCTACTGAATAGATTGAATGACAGATGGTTATTTGAAATAATGGATTGTCGATAATTTTCGGTAACCGATAATTCAATCCAAATTAGGACAAATTAAATAAATGAAATGCGGTATTTTTTGAACCATTGCATCCCTCTTATCGCAACTTGCTGAGGACTGGGTTCTTTACAGATGAATTGTTCTGCCTTTCAGGCAGATGGGCGGTGATTGGTTCTTTCCGCAGAATAAATTCTACGGTTATGAAAATGTGGCTTTTCAAACCAGAAAAATTTACGATACGAGCATTTGATAACGGCTGTTTCCAGAGACGTAGCATGCTACGTCTCTACTGAACAGGTTGAATGACAGATGGTTATTTGAAATGATGGATTGTCGATAATTTTTGGTAACCGATAATTCAATCCAAATTAGGCCAAATTAAATAAATAAAATGCGGTATTTTTTAGAACCATTGCATCCCTCTTATCGTAACTTGGTGAGGACTGGGTTCTTTACAGATGAATTGTTCTGCCTTTCAGGCAGATGGGCGGTGATTGGTTCTTTCCGCAGAATACATTCTGCGGTTATAAAAAATTTGGCTTTTCAAGCCGGAAAAATTTACGATACAGGCATTTAATAACGGCTGTTTGTAGAGACGTAGCATGCTACGTCTCTACTGAAAAGGTTGAATGACAGATGGTTATTTGAAATAATGGATTGTCGATAATTTTTGGTAACCGATAATTCAATTCAAATTAGGACAAATTGAACAAATGAATGGGTATTTTTTAGAACCATTGCATTCCTCGTATCGTAACTTGGTGGAGTATGGGTTTTCTATAAATGAATTGTTCTGCCTTTCAGGCAGATGGGCGGTGATTAGTTTTCTCCGCAGAATAAATTCTGCGGTTATGAAAATTTGGCTTTTCAAGCCGAAAAAATTTACGATACAGGCATTTAATAACGGCTGTTTGTAGAGACGTAGCATGCTACGTCTCTACTGAACAGGTTGAATGACAGATGGTTATTTGAAATAATGGATTATCGATAATTTTTGGTAACCGATAATTCAATTCAAATTAGGACAAATTGAACAAATGAAATGCGGTATTTTTTAGAACCATTGCATCCCTCTTATCTTAACTTAATGAGGACTGGGTTCTTTACAGATGAATTGTTCTGCCTTTCAGGCAGATGAGCGGGGATTGGTTTTCTCCGCAGAATAAATTCTACGGTTATGAAAATTTGGCTTTTCAAGCCGAAAAAATCCGAAAAATATACATACTGGTCAAAAAAAATAGATTGGTTCTTCAAATAATATGTTTGCCTTTGCCTGAAAGGCAATAACTTCCATAACCATAGGTCTGCGACCTGTGGACACAAGCAATCGAGAACAATACCTGCCTGAAAGGCAGAACTTTCCTACTTGCCCGCTTCCTCACGAGGTAATCGGGAGATAATAGGTAACTGCTTAGACGTAGCATGCTACGTCTCTACCGAAAAGGTTGAATGACAGATGGTTATTTGAAATAATGGATTGCCGATAATTTTTGGTAACCGATAATTCAATCCCAATTAGGACAAATTGAACAAATGAATGTGATATTTTTTAGAACCATTGCATCTCTCTTATCGTAACTTGGTGAGGAATAGGTTCTCTATACATGAATTGTTCTGCCTTTCAGGCAGGTTGGTGGGGATTGGTTTTCTCCGCAGAATAAATTCTACGGTTATGAAAATTTGGCTTTTCAAGCCGAAAAAATTTACGATACGAGCATTTGACAACGGCTGTTTCCAGAGCCGTAGCATGCTACGTGTCTACTGAAAAGGTTGAATGACAGATAGTTATTTGAAATAATGGATTGCGGAAATTTTTAGTAAACCGATAATTCAATCCAAATTAGGACAAATTAGGACAAATGAATGGGTATTTTTAACGCCGTTGCATCCAACTGCTATAATTTTTCTATATCGAAAAATTTATCCAAACTTTTAGAAATTTCTGAAAATCCTGTATATTTGTAATTCATATAAAATATTCATATATCGAACGTGAGTTCGATGTAAGAATATGTTATAAGCAATTATAAATAAGCCAATAAGGTGGATGAAAAAAAATATTCACATGTTACGAAAGTTAGTTGGGTCTGAATAAGGACTTTATTTTCAAAAAACGAACCTTATTTTTTATAAAACCTTAGTAACGATAATCAACAACAAGAATAAACCTTATTACCTTATTCATTATCAACTTTTTATATAATTAAAACCTGCAATCGTAATATCAAATTCCCATTAGTTAAATTTCTGTCTCGAAAGCAACATTCGGATGGATAACAAACCAACTTAACGCGAAATGATTTATTTGAACCCAAGCAACCATGCCTACTGCCATAGAATTTGACAATATTTCCAAAGAATACCGTCTGGGATTGGTCTCTACCCGCACCCTGAGCCACGACTTGAACCGCTGGTGGAAAACCAAGATACTCCGCAAGGAAGATCCTTACCTGAAAATAGGCGAAGTGAACGACCGCGCCCACAAAGGCGAAAGCGACTATGTGTGGGCACTGAAGGATATTAATCTGAAAGTGGAACAGGGCGAAGTGCTGGGTATTATCGGCAAAAACGGCGCCGGAAAATCTACCTTGCTGAAAATACTCTCGCGCGTAACTTCTCCCACTACAGGCACCATCCGCGCACGCGGCCGCATTGCTTCATTGCTCGAAGTGGGCACCGGTTTTCATCCCGAAATGACGGGACGGGAAAACATTTACATGAACGGGGCCATACTGGGCATGACCAAAAAGGAAATTGACCGCAAACTCGACGAAATTGTGGATTTCTCGGGCGTAGAACGTTATATTGATACACCGGTGAAACGCTACTCCAGCGGTATGACGGTGCGACTGGGATTTGCCATTGCCGCTCATCTGGAACCGGAAATTCTGGTGGTGGACGAAGTGCTGGCTGTAGGCGATGCCGAGTTTCAGAAAAAAGCCATTGGCAAAATGCAGGACGTCAGCAAAGGCGATGGACGAACCGTGCTGTTTGTGAGCCATAATATGACTGCAGTAAATAATTTATGTAAAAATGGTATTATTTTGAAAGATGGTTATATTAATTATGCTGGAAAAATCGATGATGTAATAGATAAATATATTAAAGAACAAGAAATCCGTTCTGAAATTAAAATCTCAGAATTAAAAGAAAGGCAAGGGAATGGAATAATTAAATTTATCGATATAGAATTACTTGATAAAAATGGAATAAAAAAAAGTATTTTTGAAGTTGGAGAAGAATTAATTATCAAAATATACATTGAAACAAATGAACTTTTTAAAAAATGTACAACTTCGCGTATTGATATTGGCATAAATGATATATACAACAATAGAGCAACTTGGCTAAGTACTTATTTGTACAATGAAAAATTAAATTTGGTTAATAATACCATTAGTTTTAGGATTCCTAAATTATTGCTCAATGAAGGAATCTACAATCTTAATTTATATTGTGAAACTAATTTGGGCATAGCTGATTGGGTCCAAAATATTATCAGGTTAAATGTTGTTTTCAATGATTTTTTTAAAACAGGTAAATCAATACCTCAAAAACAGGGAAATTTTGTAACTGAATTCACTCTTATATGAAAAAATTTTTAAGAAAGATCAAAAAAAATATTCTTAAACAATTGGGAATAACTAAGATTTTGGAAAATCAAAATCAAATCAATTATAAAATAAATTCCTTTTCAAATCAAGTAAATGAAATACTTAAAGCATCTATTTTTAATAATACAATCACTGATAGTAAATGGTTGAAAATTAAAAGTTTTTCTCCAGGAAGATGGGCAGTTGATTACGCTTTTCTTTATACTCTATATCGAGTATTAAACGATACTCACCCAAAATCAATTTTAGAATTTGGCTTAGGACAATCCTCAAAACTTATTCATCAATATGCTGATTATTTTAAAGATGTAGAAGCTTTAACCTGTGAGCACGATGAAGTATGGATTAATTTTTTTATGCGTGGTAAAGTGGGAGAATATCCTTTAAAAATTCAAAAAATTGATTTGGAAGAAATTGAATATAAAGGCGAAAAAACTTTATCAATAGCTAATTTAAACAGTTTAGTTAAAAACAAAAAATATGATTTAATTGTCATTGATGCACCATTTGGTTCCCCCAAATATTCACGGCCTCAAATTCTGAATTTAATTGAAAATATAGAAAATTCTTTTTGTATTCTCATGGATGATTATGATAGAAATGGTGAAAAAGAAACAATTCAAGAGTTATTTAGTATTTTATATAGTTCTAACATTAAATTTTGTTCAACTATTTATTCAGGAAGCAAGGAACATATATTAATTTGTTCAGAAAACTGGAAATTTCTTACAACAATGTAAAATATATAATCTTAATTTTAAAATTTACAATTGTTTATGTTTGAAAACATACCCATTGAAGATGAGAAGTTAATTTCTATAATTGTTCCAACATTTAATAGAGCAAATTCCATAATTAAAACTCTCGAAAGTATCTCGTTGCAAACCTATAATTATTTTGAATGTTTAGTAGTAGATGATTATTCTACAGACAACACAAAAGAGATAATTTTAAAATACAGCAAAAAAGATGAAAGAATAAAATATTTAACAAATGAAAGAAGAAAAGGCGCTCAAGGAGCACGTAATACAGGATTATTAAAAGCCAAAGGAAAATGGATTGTTTTTTTTGATTCTGATGATTACATGCAACATCAATTTTTAGAATTTATGATAAAAAAAACTATTGAAAATAATGTAGATGTTTGTACCTGTTATACTCGAATAATTGATAAAAATTCTAATATTAGTTTTTCTAAGTTCATTTGTGATAGTTTTACTCATGAAAAATTATTTATTGGGGAATGTTACATTAATTTTGATGCATCAATTATTAAAAAAGAAAAACTTTTGGAAATTGGATTATTGGATGAGAAATGTCCTTCTCATCAAGAAAAAGATACACATTTTCGTTTAAGTAAGGTTTCGACCTATACTACTGTTGAAGAATTATTAGTAGATTATTATTGTGGCTCTGAAGATTCGATTTCTTATAATAAGAAAAAGGAAATCGAAGGTCATATATATCTATTAAAAAAATATGAATGGTATTGGAGATATAATTTTTATCGAGGTTTCCTTAAATCAGCAAAATATACCTTAAAATTAATAAAAGAATCATCAGTACCATTACCAAAATCTTTAAAATGGAAATTATTTATTATTGTACCTGAATTACCTATTATTTTAATAAAAAATAAATTCAAACAAAAATATGGATGAACAAAAATCAGTTAACTCTTCTTCCCAAATTTCTTGATGAAAGAGGCAATCTTTCGTTTCTGGAAAATCTGCATCAAATACCTTTTGAAATAAAGAGGGTACATTGGATATATGATGTGCCAGGTGGTGAAACGCGAGGTGGTTTGGCTTATAGGGAAACCATTGAATTTGTAATTGCCATGTCCGGAAGTTTTGATGTCATTGTTGATGACGGCAGGCAGCGTGAGGTCATTCAACTGAACCGTTCGTATCACGGTTTGTTGATTCCAAAAGGCTGCTGGAGAGAAATCAATAATTTTTCAACCAATTCGGTC
>Ga0228535_1002538_pt1 | contig 17011 bp, 17 predicted proteins | sample SJ1metagenome_FD_168457 | JGI IMG/M metagenome (GOLD analysis project Ga0228535, IMG submission 168457) | Enriched culture of PCE-dechlorinating microbial communities from Ithaca, New York, USA - SJ1 | ecosystem: Engineered > Modeled > Simulated communities (microbial... > Unclassified | place... | reverse complement strand
CGCCGATGGTACTGCGGAGGCTATCCGTGGGAGAGCGGGTCGCTGCCGGAAATCCTTAATACAAAACAAAAGAGCGGACGCTTATAAGCGTCCGCTCTTGTGCTCTCCTCCTGTTCGAGAAGAGTACAATATTAATAAGTCTGATATGTCCTGGGATATATTGGCAACATTTTCGGCATATGTCATTGTGGAATTGCGCAAATTGCGTTATTATCATCGCAAGAAACGCAACCTGACAAGAGAAAGTGGATTGAAATATGACAAAACAGCCGAGGCTTGGAGACCTGCTCCTTGAATCAGGGGCCATTACGGAAGAACAGCTTGGCGCCGCTCTTGCCGAGCAGAAAAAAAGCGGCCTCCGTCTTGGAGAGACGCTGCTCAGAATGGATGCCCTCACCGAGGGCAAACTTCTTGATGCGCTCAGCTCCCAGCTGAAACTGCAGGTATACTCCCTGTCGCGGTACCGCCCCATGCCCGAAGCGCTCCGGATGATACCCGAGCAGGTTGCAAAACGGCTCAATGCCATTCCTCTATCGGTAGAGGACGGCAACACCCTCCTCGTGGCCATGTCGGACCCCCTGGACATCATTGCCCAGGACGAGATCCGCATGCTCACCGGCATGGACATCAAGGTGGGGCTCGTCGCGCAGTCCGAGATCGACAGGAACCTCGAACGTCTCTACAGCATCCAGGAATCTCTCGAGGACGCAAACGTCGAGTTCATGGACTTATCCACAGCGGACCTCGACCTCACCCAGGCCATGGGCGAGGCAAGCCCCGACGACGCCCCGGTCATCCAGCTCGTGAACAATATCATCGAGCAGGCAGTCCGTGAAGGGGCGTCGGATATCCACATCGAACCATTCGAGAAGAACACCCGCGTCCGGTACAGGATCGACGGACAGCTCTTCAACGCACTGGACTTCCCCAAGAACCTTCACCCGGCCGTGTCATCCCGAATGAAGATCATGTCGGGCATGGACATCTCCGAGAAGCGCCGCCCCCAGGACGGCCGTATCCTGCTCAAGGTGCTCGCGCGCCGGGTCGACCTCCGTGTCTCGTCTCTGCCCACCATATACGGCGAAAAGATAGTCATCCGTATTCTTGACCAGGGCAACGCGAAAGTCGGCCTCTCAAAGCTCGGTCTCGCACCCGACGACAAGACGAAAGTGGACACCGTCTGCGGCGCACCCTACGGCATCGTCCTAGTCACGGGCCCCACGGGAAGCGGAAAATCCACGACACTGTACTCAGTCCTCGAGCAGATCAACAAGCCCGAGGTCAACGTGGTCACCGTTGAGGACCCTGTCGAGTACACCATCTTCGGCATCGGGCAGGTTCAGGTCAACGAACGGGCGGGCCTGAACTTCACCAACACCCTCCGGTCCATCCTCCGCCAGGACCCGGACAAGATAATGGTGGGAGAGATCCGCGACGGCGAGACGGCACAGCTTGCCATACGGGCCGCCCTCACGGGGCACCTTGTGCTCTCCACCCTCCACACCAACGATGCGCCCAGCGCGGCCATACGGCTTATCGACATGGGCATCCAGCCCTTCCTCGTATCCTCGTCGCTGCTGACGGTCATAGCACAGCGGCTTGTTCGCACCCTCTGCGACTCGTGCAAACAGAAATACGAGCTTCCCGAAAAAGTCTGTGATACCCTGGAAATCCCCAGGGGAACGGAAGTCTACCGTCCCGTGGGGTGCAACGAGTGCCGGGGAACGGGATACCGGGGGCGTTCCGCCATATTCGAGATAATGTCCGTAACTGAAAATATCAGGCAGCTGATCGTATCGGGGGCCTCGTCGGACGTGCTCCGGCGGGAGGCAATACAGAGCGGGATGAAGACGCTCAGGCAGTCCGGGGTACAGAAAATACTCGACGGGCTGACAAGCGTGGAAGAGGTTCTGACGACCACGTTCTAGATTGTGAGGGGATGCTGAATGGAGATTAGGATCAAATACATGATGGCTGAAGTGCTTCGACTGGGGGCAAGCGACCTGCATATAGGTGTCGGGCATTACCCCAGCCTGAGGATAGACGGAAGGCTTCTCCCCGTTTCCGATACCGGGGTGCTTTCCCGGGACGATGTGGAGAAGGCCATCTCGGACATCCTGAAGCCCGAACAGCTTGAATCGTTCCACCGCGACCACGAACTCGACTTCAGCTTCACCTTCCGGAACCCGGAGGGGAAAGAGGCACGGTTCCGGGGCAACTGCTTCTACGAGATGGGCAATCTTGCCATGGCCCTGCGGCTCATCCCCATACGGATCCGCCCACTCCAGGAACTCGGCCTTCCGCCGAGCCTCCTGGCCGTCACCGAGCAGCACCGGGGGCTCTTCCTCGTCACCGGCCCCACGGGGCACGGAAAGACAACCACCCTTGCCGCCCTCATCGACGAGATCAACCGCACACGTCACGACCATGTCGTCACCATAGAGGACCCCGTTGAATACCTCTACAGGTCCAACAAGTGCATTGTCCACCAGAGGGAGGTCGGGCTTGACACCAGCAGCTTCGGCGAGGCCCTCAAGCGCGTTCTCCGGCAGGACCCAGACGTCATCCTCATCGGCGAAATGCGCGACCTTGAGACCATCTCCTCGGCCATCACCGCCGCCGAGACAGGCCACCTTGTGTTCGCCACACTCCACACACAGGACGCGGCCCAGTCCATCGACAGGATCATCGACGTTTTCCCGCCCCACCAGCAGCAGCAGATCCGCATCCAGCTCTCGGGAGTCCTGATCGGGATATGCTCACAGCAGCTCATCCCCCGTCCCGGAGGAGGCCGCGTGGTTGCCACCGAAGTCCTCTTCGCCACCCCCGCGGTACGGAGCTGCATTCGGGAGGGCAAGACCAGCCAGGTGAAAACCACCATCCAGACAGGGGCGGCACTGGGCATGCACTCCATGGAGCAGGACCTGGCCGAGAAGGTCACCGGGGGGGTCCTCCCCATGGACGTGGCCATGGAATACGCATACGACCGCAAGGACCTGCAGCGGATCCTCTTCAGCCAGTGAAGCGGGCGCAAAATCGGCAGAACTGCGGATAGCTTCAGAGCATCTGTACCCTTTTAAGTTGAAGAGCATTTTGATACAATCGGAAAATACTGAAAGCTCAAAAAGATAAATCAGGCAAGGAAGGCCGGGGTGACGAAATGGAATTCAAATACAAGGCGCGATCACCTGAAGGCAGGATATCGGAGGGGGTGCTCCAGGCCGACAGCCAGGACGCCGCCGTAGCAATGATGCGCGAGCGTGGCATGATGCCCATCACCCTCGAGATGCGGGGCGGCGGCGCAAAGGGCGAATCCCTGATCGACAGGATGAAGCGCATGGGCACAATAACCATGCGGGACAGGGCCATGTTCTTCCGCCAGCTCGCCACCATGGTCAAGGCCGGCCTCAACATAGGCAACGCCCTCAACATACTCGCCGACCAGACAAAGAACCCGCGGCTCGCCTTCGCCATCCGCAAGGTCAAGGTCGCCGTAGACAGCGGATTCTCACTCAGCGGCGCCATGCGCGCCCAGGGGGAATTCTCCACCCTCATGGTCTCCGTCATCCAGGCGGGCGAGGAGGGCGGCAGGCTCGAGGAAAGCATCGACCGCCTCGCCACGTTCCTCGAGCGGCAGGACGAACTTCGGCGCAAGATCGTCTCGGCGGTGAGCTACCCCGTGGTGGTCATCCTCTTCGCCCTCTTCATCCTCTACCTGCTCATCACCGTGGTCATGCCCCGGTTCTCGCAGGTCTTCAAGGGACTCAACGTCCCCCTGCCCGAAATCACCCTCATGGTCTTCGACTTGTCCAACTGGATGGCCGAGTTCTGGTACATACCCCTTCTCGCCATGCTCGCCTTCGCCATTCTCATCGTCTGGATGAACAGAAACAAACAGACCCGCCCGTACCTCGACCGGGTCAAGCTGAAGCTCCCCATCCTCGGCGACATCTACTTCAAGAGCATCATGGCGCGGTCGAACCGCACCCTCGCGTCCCTTGTGGATGCCGGAGTGCCCATCCTCCGCGCCCTCGAGATGACCTCCGAGGTCACAAACAACGACGTCATCGGCAGGGCCTACACCGTCCTCCGCGATGCCGCAAGGAAGGGGGCATCCCTCGGCGACACCGCAAAGAACATCCATGTCTTTCCCATAATGATCGCCCACATGATGAAGGTAGGGGAGGAGACCGGCCAGCTCGAGCTCATGCTCGACAAGATCGCAGGCTGGTTCGAGCTCGAGCTCGACGAAAAGATCAAGCGCCTCACAGCCATCCTCGAGCCCATACTCATCATCTTCGTCGGCGGCATAGTCGCCATCGTGGCCCTGGCCATCTTCACCCCCATCGTCACAGCCATCCAGACCATGATGTAGTGGGCACAAGGAACAAAATGTTTTTCATGAACAAAACGTGTTTTTGCTATACAAATTAAAAGAAGTGCTATATTATACCCAAAGCATGAGGTTCAGCAATATCATATTCAGGGCACTGTCATCCTGAGGAGCGAAGCGAGGAAGGATCTGTTTCGGCACCTGTCATTCCGAGCAACGCGAAGGATTTGTTTCTGGTTCTGTCATTCTGACGACCGAAGGGAGGAAGAACCTGTTTTTGATTCGCTCTCTGTCATCCTGAGGAGCGCAGCGACGAAGGATCTGGTCCTGAAAGGTTTGTCATCCCGAGCATCGCGAAGGATCTGGTCTTAAAGGTTTTGTCATTCTGATGACCAAAGGGAGGAAGAAACTCGCTTTAAGCTTTGTCATCCTGAGCTACGCGAAGGATCTGTTTTTGAACCTTGTCATTCTGAGCACAGCGAAGAATCTCGTATCAGTTTTTTCGCACTCACAGTATCCACCAATTGCACAATAATTATTTGTAACACAGTATTGACTTTCAAGCCTGAACCATGTACAGTCTCTAAGACCACCAGCGACAAAAACTTCCGCTCCCTTCCGGGACGGAGTGGAGACATAAAATGCGGACGGAACGTTTTCCGGGACGGTTCACTTATTAAATATCTCACAGGAGGGAAAAGACATGAAGAAATTACTGAAGAAGCGCACAGGTTTCACCCTTGTCGAACTGCTGATCGTCATCATCATCATCGGCATCCTTGCGGGCGCTATGCTGCTGGTTGCGGGAAGCGGAACGGACAAGGCCGAGGCAACGAAGATCGTCAGCAACTTGAGGTCACTGAAGGCCGCCGCACTTATGTATTACGCAGATTACCCTAACACAACGGAACTAAATGCTGTTGCAAACAAAATTGACCTATTGAAGAAATACATGGATAAAACTCTTGATTCAGCTCAATATACATTTACTGCTGGTTCTGTAAGTGGAGATGCAGTTGGTGGGTGGTTTGTAGGTCGTTTGGCTATTACTTCTCCAGGAGTTAAAGAAAAGCTTATACCAATGGCTGAAGAAACAGCTCTTCTGGGAAAGGCAGAGATTGGTGGAGACTCCGTTGTTTCAACAGACCTTTATAAAGGTGGCGAAGAGGTTTACATGAGAGCCCGTTAGTATTTGTTTCTCAAAGCCCAGGGGATTTTGCCCCTGGGCTTTTTTTCAAGTTCTGAATTTGTTTCGCGAAGGGGATGACACCATGCCCTTGAAAAGACACAGTGCCTTTTCTTTCATCGAAATCCTTCTCGTCATTCTGGTGATTGCCCTTATCGTGGCGGGAGGAGTCTGGCTAAAGGACTGGTCAGAGCAAAATATTTTCTCCAGAATAGAGCAAGAGAACGTCTCCGAGTCAGCTGTGTTCCTTGCCGAGCTTTCCGCAATGAAATCCGCAGCCGATTTCCTCCTTCTCGAGCGCGGCAGTTCACCCTTTGCGCCTCTCGACGACAACCTCGCCGCGTTGCAGAAAACACTCGACCGAAAGCTCTCACCTGAGACCCATGCAATTAAAGCTGACAACACCTCCGTCTACGTCGGGCTGAAGCTGCCCTCGAACGAGGCTGCGGCATGGCTTCCCGAAGACGGCAGTCTGTATTATACGTACGTTCTCGTAATGCCCGGGGAAGAAGACCGGATCCCTCCGAAAAAGGTATCTTTTCCGGGTTGGGTATTCCGTAAAGTCCGCTAATAGAGTATAATTGCGAAAAAGAAAGATCTGTTCATCAAAAATTCTTAAAACTTTTGTACAAGGGGAGGGGATCGGCATGAAAAACCGTTGCCATGGCCGGCGTCACATTCCGGCCAATGCGTCCTGCGGCTTTGCCCTCGCCGAGACCATCATCGCGCTCCTCATCCTCTCCATCGCCATTCTTGCCATAGCCATCGTCCCCATCATGTCGTCCAAGATGGCCATCCAGACCACCCAGCGCGAGCGGGCGATGAGTCTGGCCATAAACCGTCTTGATATTCTTGAATCTGAATCATATGGAAAGGCAGTTAACAGTACTGATGTCGAGGGCGAATTTACTGTGACCTACACCAGAGGAGCGACGGATAAAAAAGGTGTCGTTATTGTCTCTTGGAGTGGTATTACCGGTAATTCAGAGCTGAGGCTTGAACGTGACCTCAGTGAAATTGCATTTGAAGTGGTAAATAAGTAGGGGGGAGAAAATGAGAAAACGAGATGGCTTTACCCTTACTGAAATCCTTATTTCCATACTTATAATCGGCATCGTTATGTCTGCGGTGATCACCTTGCTGGTCTCCGTATTCAAGAGCTATGAGTTTCACCAGGACATTTCGGAGGCAAAGCAGCGCGGGCAGATAGCCATTGCAGCCATTGAACCTTTAGTGGTGAATGCCGGGCTGGGAATGCCTGCTGATCCAGAAGATTTCAAGGCTGCTTTCAATGGGCTTGAAAAGCTTTTACCTCCAGACCCAAATAAACAGTTCACTGGTCCCGTGCAGATTGCGATTGATGACGAAAGGAATATAACCGTAGAAACGACAGGAATATATAAGGATAAATTAGTGGGCAACGAAATATGGGTTGTTTACTCTGTTCCAAGTGGATATGGCAATTCAAGTAATATCGTAGATTTTGATCCGAGCGTCGAGTCGATCCTTCTTGCCCCTGATTCTTTTGAATCACGAGAAAACGAAATGTGGGTAAAAAACACCCTAAATAACAATAACATAAAATCTTGGATTACCTTCCCTACCAGCAGCTATCCTTTTGTTATTTCTGATTTTTCAAGTGTAAGTGATGAGCTTACAGTTCAGTCTTTCAAAAAACAATCTGTTTTCAGAAACGATGAACTGCACTATGTACGGGCTGCAAAAATCAAAGTTGAGAATAATAATCTGGAAATCGATCACACTTTGACAGGTGGTTTTCAACCGGTTGTCGAAGGAATTCATGGCCTGTTGTGTGTCTACGACCGTGATGACAGCAGGATTTTAACTGTAACGATTCTTGCTCGCGCTGATACGATGCGGCCGGAGCTTAATATAACCACGGTGGATGGGTGGACGGGAGCTATACCGAACAATAAATACCGGTATGCTGCGGTTTCGAAAAGCTGGAGGATACGGAATTGAACAAAATGCAAGCCTTTGCTTCTCCAAAACAGAAAGGAATGGCCCTGCCCCTTACTCTCGTTGTACTGCTCGTTGCGGGGGCAATTGTGGCTGTGTCTATGTATATTATTGAAAACATGATGATGACCACGAAAATGAAGACAGATGGCGAGATACTCATTAACGCGGCTATCAGCGGATTGGAAAAAGGGAAACAATGGATATTGGAAGAAATTGATGATGACCGCGCACCGAGGCTGACCAGCGATGATATTGAAAACATCAGGGACCTGACCAGCGTTGATGACATAGAAGATTTCCTTGCAATGCTCAAGGTTCATGAAGAACAAAGTACTATTGAGAATGTTAATGTGACCTTAAAAATTTTTGACCTTGATTATCCTCTTTCCGGAGATATTGATTTTTTGCCGGGAATGCCTCCGCTCATTTCTTTGGCCTTTTCAGTTCAGATGGGTCAGTCATCGCTCGTGCAGAGACAATCCTACGATGAGACGAATAGAGGTGGAGGATCTCCGGGAACCGCATTTACAATAAATGGAGAATATCGGGCGTATCTCATCAGGAGCCATGCCGTTCTTCGTGATATTTCAAAAACTGTAGAGCAGGCTGTAGTAATGAAAAAATAGGCTATGGATGTTTTGTCTCGCTCTTGAGGACATGGAGGGATCAAAATGAATGAAAGACTGGAATCTGGAAGTTGTCTTTTGAGTATTAAAATGAAGCGATTTTTGTGTATATTTTCCTGTTTGATGCTCTTGTCGTTCGTTAATTCGAATCAGGCGAACGCTGAATTGTGGTCATATGAAAATAATGCCAATTTAAATACAGTAGGTTTGAGTGTTACGGGAGGCGCCCCCTTGTTAAGTTCCAGTGTGGGTGGAAGCACCAATATGTACCAGGCCGTATTCTTCCCGAGGAACAAAAAGCATTGGACAGGCGACCTGAAGAAATACGTATTTGATCCAGACGAAGGAGATGCTGGAGAATATAAGCTCGCTTCAGGATGGACGGGGTCTGCTGACAGTTTGAAAAATACAAGCCCAGGTAACAGAAAAATATATTTTCCCTCTTTTGGTGGAATTTCTAATGATAAAAACAATTTGGCGCTGCTTGATTGGTCGCTGATAAACGATAACAGCAATCTAACCGAATTAAGTGGGAGAGCTGGAGTAACAAGCGGTGATCTTTATCTCAACGACAATTCTCTGGCGATAAATTACCAAAGACGGCTCTTTCAGTGGTTCCGGGGTTATGGAGAAGACGTTTATGACGATGACGCGGGGAATGGCAGGGATGATAAACTTTTCGATATCTTCCACAGCGGTATGGTCCTTGTAGGTGCTCCCAGTGCAGGGATAGCTGACCAGAAATATACAGATTTTGTCAATCAGGACATAACGACGAATGATGGAACAATAAAGGTCAAAGAAAGAAAAACTATGGTATATGTTCAGTCCAACTCCGGTCTCCTTCACGCATTTAATGATTCGGACGGGAACGAAAATTGGTCATTTCTTGCACCGAATGTATTAGAAAAGGCCAGATTGAGAGGATTGAAATGGAACTTTAATGATAAAGAGAAATATGAATATCTGGTCCATACCACGGACCTTAATTGGGCTAATGACCAGATAGATAAATTTATTGCTCGATATCTTGCCGATGGTCCCGTACTTGCTGAAGATGTTCTTTTTGATGGTGAGGACAAGTACCGCACCGTCCTTTTTGTGCAGCTTGGTTTTGCTGGTGCAGGCATGTATCTGCTTGATGTCACTAATCCTGATTCACCGGAATTTGTTTGGGCTGTTGAAAATGCTTTCGAACCCAAAACACAGACTGGAGCGAACAACAGCGGCGGAATTTATGTTTGGCATCAATCGGGGAACAAGAAAACGAGTATTGATGGTTACAGCAGTTACTCTTCCTTAAGGAAGACCGGAAGCTCCGGTTTTCTGGGATTCGTAAAAACGAATGAGAACGGAACTTTCAAGAGGAACTGGGCTTTCCTGATGGGAAACGGATCGGACCCCGGTGGGGTATCTAATTTTAGAGGCGAAGTATATCTAGGAAGGGTGAAGGATGGCAGCATTGTTAAAAGATATCGGGTTCCGCAAGGGAGCGGAGGGCAGACGAACGCGGTCATTGTAACTCCAATTGCAGTCCCTTTGAGTGACGAGACTGAACCTGAGCCGAGACATATTCAAAGGTTCTATGTTGGAGATGATCAGGGGCGAATCTTCAAGGTAGAAATAGGCGATATAACATTTGAGGAAAAGGATCAAGAAGTGGATATTCCTGAAGCAATGTATTCTATGGGAGGCGTGCCTGGGTTCTCCTATACGCTTGATGTTGCGACTCTTGAACCGGAATATGGTATTAATAAGCGTGAGGATTGGTTGTATCTTGGAACAGGAGATCTCGAAAAATATGCCGTAACACCTGGAGATAATATAAAACAAAACTATTTCTTTGCCCTGAACGCTGCTTATCCCGACAAGGTTAATAATTTGGCAACGAACCTCCCGGAAGCTCCAATTAGCATCAAAACAGAGGACAATGTTGAAACAGAAATTCCTATGGGATGGAAAAAGACTTTTGATTACAACAAGGGTAACCCGGACAGGACTGAGAGATTAACGACAGCCCCGGTTGTATATAATGGATATGTTTACTTTGGCACAACTATTACACAATATAATAAAGATGATACGATAAGCAACACAGGCAAGGTGTATTCTTTGGATGCAAGAACAGGCCAGACAATCTGGGCGCACTCAATAAGCAATTCGATTATAAGCGGTGTTTCTATTGCCGGAGGTAGGCTTGCTGTTGGAGTTTCTTTTGGTTCTGATCAAAATAATCTGAATAAGGATATCGCATTTTCTATTGATGGATTTAGGCTTTTGGGCAACAATATTCTTTATACAAACAAGGCTCTGCCTGGAACTGAAGAATTCGAAGATCCTGCGGGAAAATTTCGCAACATGACCCCGCTCTACTGGAAGACGAGGTAGTGCACGCACAGGGGCGGTTTCTGTGATACAATCGGGTAAATTTAACTTTCGCTCATTTGAATGAAGTATCCGGGGAGGTGCGTCAATGACCGCAGCGGCTTTCTTGAAATCGCAGAATAAGGCGGCTCTGGCTCTGCACGAGGATTACGTGCGGTATGTGGAGCTGGACGGCGACCTCTCGGGTTTGAAGCTTCGCCGCAAGCTCGAAGTCGCATCTGGCGGAATGGCAATCCGGAAGGATTCCCTTTCGGACGTGGGGGCCCTTGTACCCATATTCGAGAACCTCGCGGGAAGCCTGGGAGGAACGTTCAAGAGCCCTGTCGTTCTTGGTGTTCCGTCGCGGGACATCCTGATCCGGGTGATCGAACTTCCCGAGCTGAACATGACCGATGCCCGGGAGGCGCTGAAGTGGGACTTCGAGAAGTTCTTCCCCTACGCATACTCCGACGCGGCCCTCGACATCGCACGGGTGGACAACCCTGTGACAACCGAGCCGGGCAAGATGTCGGTGGTGGTGGCCGCATGCAGGCTCCGTACCATGGAGTCGGTCATGCGGGTGGCATCCTCGGTGGGGATGACCCTTGCGGCCATCGAGCCCCTGAACATCGCCATGTTCCGGGCGGGGCTCGGGCCTGTCTCGGCCTACGCGAACGGGTACCTTTCGGTGTTCGCCGAGAAGGACATCACCCAGCTCATGCTGGGCTACAAGGATAACGGCATCCTCTACCGCACATCGCTGCTCGAGGTTCCGCTCACCATGGAGGGGCAGCGGAACTACGCCCCCCTGGTGCGGGAGATCGCCAACACCCTGACATTCGTGAAGAACCAGTACCGCGAACTCGTGGTGGAGCTGGTGATGCTGGGCGGCTCCTTCGGGAAGGACCCCAGGCTTCTTTCCGAGCTTGAGGAGGCAACGGGGCTGAAGACTCTGACCATGGACGTGTGGGAGACGTGGGGCCTTCCTGCTCCGCAGGAAACTGCCAACGGCTGGGAAGCGGCCCTCGGATTGGCGGTGAGGGATCTGCTATGAAAGTCAAACTGGATCTCAGGCCCCGCTCTATGGTGGAGGCCGGAGGAAAGAGAGTCAATGCCAAGAGGGTGCTGCTGGTCATCCTTTTCATCGCCTTTCTTATGGTGGGTGGTGTGACGTTCGCCCTGACCTTCCTGAAGGTTCAGGGAATGCGCGCCGATGTGGCCATGCTGAATGACCAGGTGGCCATCCAGCAGGCCCAGAACGCGAAGATGGCAGTGGAGATCAAGCGGCTTGCAGAGGTGGAGGCCATGTACGTCTCGGCCCTGAAGCTGCTGCAGGAGGAGCTTCCCGCACTCGAGTTCATGAACTCCATCGAGACATCGCTCCCCCTCGGGGTGTGGGTGAACGCCGTCACCATGGCACCGGGCAGGGCCACCATCAGGGGCAGTTCGTACACCGAGGGCGACGTGGTGGAGTTCGCCAAGGGGCTGCTGCAGGGCGGCGTGGCTGCGACGGTGGATTTCCCGGTGACCACAAGGGTGACCAGGAACAACGAGTCCCTGGTGGATTTCACCCTGTCGTGCATGATACGCGACCTGGCCTCCATATCGGCCGGGAATGCTGCTGAAGGAGGTGGAGAGCGGTGAATTCCTCGAGAAAGGACGCCCTGTTTTTCCTCCTCTTTCTTCTTCTCGTAGGGGGGATCGTCTACGGGGAGAATTTCTACCTGGAAGAGATGAAGACCCTCAAGGGCGAGATACGGACCCTGCGGACCCGGAGCATGCGCCTTGAGCAGCAGGCCCGCGAGCAGCTGAAGCAGATCGACGTGTACAAGAAGGCCATAGCTCGTCTGGAGCAGTACCAGCTCGGCATACCCGAGAACGAGGTGGATTTCTACGCCTGGGTGCAGCAGGAGCTGACGAAGAACGGTGTGCGGAGCAACGTGGTGAAGCCGGCGAACGCGCCGCCTGCGGGGAGAAGCGGTGTCCAGATCGATTTCGAGGGGCCCTACTACGAGTTTGTGCGGACCCTCGCCGACTGGAGGAACCTGAAGGTTGCGGTGCGGGTCGCCTCGGTGAATCTGAATGCGGTGGACGGGGAGAACGCGAAGGGTGTCGCGATCATCCAGTCGGTTCTGAAGAAGAAGTAGGTGACGGCCATGAGAGACGACTTCAACAACGAGGGCTTCACCGGAAGGCTGGTTCGGGCGGAAGGCGGCTACAGGCTTCTGCTCATAATAGTGATTCTGATGCTTCTGGCGGGCACCGGATGGTCCGGGTACCAGTTCAAGCAGTTCGTGGACCTTTCCCATGAGGAGCCTATCACTCTGCCTCCGGTGCAGGGGCAGTCTGAGAAAGATTCGGAACGGCTTGACGCCCTTATCGGGGATTTCCGCGGAGCGGTCGACACACGCACGAGAAGCCTCACGCTGGCCGGCGCGGTCATTGAGGCATCCCGGCAGCCATTCGTGGCCACCCAGAAAGCCCCCGAGCCTGAAGATCTGATCGCAGGAGGCCGGGTCACCGTTGGAGGCGAAGGTGAGAGCATGCCGTCGTTCGTCCGGGAGAAGATCCCCCCTATTATGTTCGTCCGGGCCATCATGGTGGCGGGAAATCAGTCAATGGCAATCATGGATATAGAAGGCGTGGGGAACGGCATCATCGTGAAGAACGGCTACAGGTTCGCCAGCGGTGCAGGGCGGGTGGTCAGGATCCGGGCGGACAAGGTGACGGTCAACTGGTCGGGCAAGACTGTGGACGTAGCTCCGGGACTCTAAGGGGGATTTCAGACAATGAGAAAATTTTCGAAGCTGTTCGTCTTTTTGCTGCTCGCGGCCATTTTTTCCGTTGCGGCAGGCATATCTGCCCCGGAGGCTGCCGAAACGCCTGAAAAACCGTCGTACGCCCATCTGCCCCCTGTGGGGGGCCTGATGGTGCGCCAGATCGGCTCGGACGGCATCCACATCGAGTTGAAGGGTACATCCCTTCCCAGGCCGGAAGTCGGTGATTTCGGGACCGACTACGTCACCTTCACACTGCCGAAGGCGTACCTCGCTGCTGGAAAGTGGGAGCGGGATTTCGGCCTTCCCCTGGTGGGCAAGGTGCGCGGAGAGCAGACCGGCGAGCGGGTTGTCTTCAGGGTGCAGGTCAACAGTCCCATGACACTCCAGAAGCTCGAGGGGAACCCTCCGTCGAACCGGTACCTTTTTCGGTTCATCACGTCCACATTCGTGGAGCGGAAGAACATCCAGGAGGACCTGCTGAAGCCCCGGCCTCCCGTTGTGTCATCACCGGGCGACCCGTTCACCAAGACGATTCCCGTGACCCTCGACCTCCGCGACGTGGAGCTGAGGGACGTGTTCCGGATGATGGGAGCTTACGCCAACATGAACATCGTGGCGGACCCGTCGGTCCCCAACACGCTGGTGACCATGTCGCTGAAGGGCGTTCCCCTGAACGAGGCCATGGGGTACCTCATGCGGATGTACGGCATGAGCTACGCCATCCTGGGAAAGACCATCATCGTTGGCACCCCTGACAGCATCGGGAAGACCACGGGCAAGGAAAACACGAAGCAGTACAAGATCGCCTACGCGGACATGAAGACCGTGGGAGGTCTTCTGCAGGGCCTTGCGGGCGTCACGAAGGTGGTCGCCGACGAGCGGCTCCGGACGCTCTACGTTACGGGCCGGCCGGAACAGTTCCTCGAGGTCGAGAAGGTGCTGCAGCAGATCGACCACCCGGGCCGCCAGGTGATGCTGCAGGCGCGGATCATAGAGGTGACCGACAGCGGCAAGGAAGAGCTCGAGACCATCATCGACGCGGTCTACAACCAGTGGTGGTTCAACTACAGCTCAGCCGGGGCGGGCCTTGGGTACGTGTACGCCGACAACCCGGCTGCCTACGATCCCCTGGGCGGGGACGACCGTCCGGCACCCCTTCGGCCCATCACCGGCGACGGCCTGAACGAGATCGCCAGCGGGAACCTGACGAAGATGCTCGACTTCGGTCTCCGGGCACTGGTGACGAAGAACAAGGGAAAGGTCATCGCCGACCCGTCCATCATCACTATCGACGGGCAGAAGGCGATCATCAAGCTGGTGGAGAACTACCCCTACATTTCGGAACGCGACGAGGCGGGCAACCCCACGTGGAGCGAGAAGGAAGTGGGCCCCATCATGGAGTTCACCCCCCAGGTTGGGCGCGACCAGATGGTGACGGTGCAGCTGAAGATACAGACCGGCGAGATCATCGGCACCTACCGGGGCCAGGCGGGCGAGCAGTTCCCCCAGACCACGCAGCGCGAGGTGACCACCAATATCCGTGTCCGCGACGGTGAGCCCTTCGTGGTGGGCGGCCTGTTCAAGGACCAGGAGAAGGTCGAGAAGCACCGGGTCCCCCTGCTGAGCGACATCCCCCTGCTGGGGGAGCTGTTCAAGTTCAAGTCTGAGAGCCGGGACAAGACGGAGGTCGCCATGATCGTGATCCCCTATATCCTGGAGATCCCCGATACCACCGTGGAGACCTACGTTCTGAAGTAAAGATGAGCATTCGCCCCCCGGGGTTTCGGGGGGCGTTTTTTTTGCATGTGTCCGGATGGCGCACGAAGGCAGTTGCCTGTATAATGTGACAGGTTTCGGGTTTTGCGTTTTCGGCAGATCCCTTTGCTTTTACTTTATTTTTGCTGTAAATTGTGGGAGGTAGGGAGTTATGGCGCAAGTTGTGGATACCTCGGATTTTTATTCGGGAATGAAGATCCGCTGGCAGGAGGGGATCTGGGAGGTCGTCGAGTTTCAGCATCACAAGATGGGGCGGGGAGGAGCGACGGTCCGCACCAAGATGAAGAACCTCGAGACGGGGTCCATCATCGAGAATTCCTTCCGGTCAGGCGAGCGGTTCGAGCGCATTATATTTGATGAAAAGCCCGCCCAGTTCAGCTATATGAACGGCGACGACTACGTGTTCATGGATCTCTCCACATACGACGAGCTCCCCATCACCAGGGAGGTCCTCGGCACGGTGGCGGATTACCTTGTGGAGAACATGGAGGTCCAGATCGAGTTCTTCGAGGGCAAGATCATGGGGATCGAGATCCCCAAGAGCGTGATGATGAAGGTCATCGACACGCCTCCGGGGTTCAGGGGCGATACGGTCTCGAGCAGCGGCAAGCCCGCGAAGCTCGAGACGGGGATCACCATCACGGTTCCCCTGTTCATAAACGTGGATGATACAATAATCGTGGACACCCGCACGGGGCAGTACGTCGAGCGGGCGAAGAAGTAAAAAATTCAGGTACGGGAGGTAGTGAACATGAGCGCACGGGAGAAAATAGCCTATCTCAAGGGGCTGCTTGACGGCCTTGGTCCTGCGAAGGACGAGGGACAGAACAAGATTTTCGGGGCAATGGTAGAAGCTCTCGACGCGCTCTCGGAGGAAGTCGAAGACCAGGGCGAACGGATCGACGAGCAGCGCGAACTGTACGAGGACCTGGCCGACGACTGCGCGCTCCTCGACGAGGATCTTGACTCGCTGGAGAAGGCATTCGCCGAATGCTGCGGCGAGGATTTCGATGACGGGGACGAGGAAGACGACGACGATGATGGTGATGAAGACGATGACGGGGACGATGGGGATTTTGACGAGACCTATCTTTCCGTGACGTGTCCTTCCTGCGGGTACGTGTTTTATTATCAGCCCGAGGAGTACGGGGAGGACGAAAATCTTCAGTGCCCGGGCTGCGGAAAGGAATTTCCGCGGCAGAACCGCTAAATTCCACGAAATACAGTAAGGGAGGTCTCGCAATGAGTGAGATGTACAAGTCGCATGATCCGGAAATGGACGATCTTGAACAGCCGTCAGGCGGATTGAACGAGACAGCTTTTCAGGGGCTCGGGGAGGTTTCTTCCGTGAGCGGTACCATTCATATCAGCGAAGAAGTGATAGTGGAGCTCGCGAAGAAGACACTCTGGTCGGTGCCGGGGGTGCAGCCCGCCAGCCCCGGGATCGCATCGAAGCTCGGCATCGGCAGAAAAGCGAGCGACGGCATCCGCGTGACGGTAGAGGACAAGGTCCCTCCACTGGTGACCGTGGACGTGTATGTCATGGTGAAGTACGGGCTTCGTATCCCCGATGCCGCATGGGAGGTCCAGGAGTCCATCAAGAAGACCATCGAGGAATACACCGGATATGATGTAAAAGCAGTGAACATCAATGTCCAGGGGATTTATTTCAAGGATAAGCCCGCAGCGGCTCTTGCCCCCGAGGCGGCTCCCGTTGAGGAGAAGCCGGCGGCGGAGGAGAAGTTCGCAGAGGAAAAGTTCGTGGAGGAAAAAGCCGCTCCAGTGGAGTCTCCTCTCACTGCGCCGGTGATCACTTCTCCCCTCGATTTAGAGGAAGAAGAGGCGGAAGAAGAGAAGAAGCCCGTTCAGCCCGAGGAGGAACAACTCTAGCGAAGGACCTTGAGAGGGCCGGCCTGTACAGCTCGAGTGACCGGCCCTTCTCCCTATAGGGGTGGTGGAAATG
>Ga0228535_1002536_pt1 | contig 17021 bp, 13 predicted proteins | sample SJ1metagenome_FD_168457 | JGI IMG/M metagenome (GOLD analysis project Ga0228535, IMG submission 168457) | Enriched culture of PCE-dechlorinating microbial communities from Ithaca, New York, USA - SJ1 | ecosystem: Engineered > Modeled > Simulated communities (microbial... > Unclassified | place... | reverse complement strand
ACTCCACCACTATAGGCTTGCATCAAATGATATAAGTGTCCAAAACCATTTAGAAAACAAGTTAGGCAAAATGATTTCTCGGCTGCTGAAATTGAGGAGATGGCGATTCCCGCCACCTCCACCATTTGGAAAGACAAACCCGTCCACTAACCGCGTCCGGTTATTGGGCGGGTTTTGTTTCTCTTCGTATTGTCAGCGATTTGCGTCGCTTTTAGAGTTTCGGCGCTACTGCCCCGATCACTCCATTTTCGGGAAACTTGTTACACCCCGCTTCTCTTTCGCCTCAAAATTCTCCGCATTCTTGCCCCCATTCTCCGGACCTCGTCCGGAGCCCTGCATTTTTTCCTGCAACCGCTGTTCGGCGATCTCGTCGGCATACTGGTTGATACTTTTCATGATTCCGTAAAACAGGTCGTTGATATCCATGGTCGGTCGCTCCTCGTTTTGGTTTATGCCCTTACTTACCGAAGAGACGGAGAAAGTGTCGGGCGGTGGCTGAATTTTTTTCGTGTTGGCCTTCTGAAGGTTACTTACCGGGTGGCGGCGGGATGTGTCGGAAAATTCTGGAATAATCGCCAAATTTCACCTTTCCACATGCGTTGTCACCTGCTATATTGAAGACCGCAATTTACGTTGGGCGCATTGCGCTCGCTGCCAGTGAATTGGTGGCGCACCAGGAATTGAGGCAAATCGATATAGCAAAGGCAACGGAAAATTTTGCGGAGACGGTCAAAGAAGTCCGCCAGCAGCTGGGGCTGAGCCAGGAAGAGCTGGCTCACGAGCTGGGCGTGAGCTTTTCCACGATCAACCGCTGGGAAAACAGCAAGACGGTTCCCTTCAAGCTGGCGAGAAGGCAGTTCGAAGCGTTTTGTGAGCGAATGAAAGAACAGGGAAAGCTGACCTGATGAATCTGTATGAATTGAAGGGATTTTCGACTACCCGGCAATGTTTTTCGTTGCTTGGAAACACCGCACTTACCAAGGGAACCGAATGAAACTCACCCAGCAACAACTCGAAGCACACCTGTGGGGAGCCGCCAATATCCTGCGTGGCAAGACTGCCGGGCAGGATTACAAAAACTATATTCTGTCGCTGATGTTCTATAAGCGGCTCTGTGACCAGTGGGAAAATGAGGCGGATGAGGCTATTGCCGATCTGGAGCGCCAGCAGGGCCGCCAGTTTACCGAAGCGCAGAAGGCGGTTTTCCGTGCGCGGGGCGAGCATCGCTTTTCCATACCGGACGGCAGCCGCTGGGGCGATGTGCTTGCTGAATCCACCAACCTCGGTGAAAAGCTCACCCAGGCAATGCGGGCGGTGGCGTATGCCAATGAAGAGCTCAAAGGCGTCTTCACGGTCGATTGGAACCAGCCCGCTCCGGATGGCAGCGGCAAGCCGCTGATCCCCAATGAAGTGGTGCACGCGCTGATTCAGCACTTCGACTCGCACGATCTTTCCAACGCCAGCGTCCCGCCGGATATTCTCGGCCGGGCCTACGAGTACCTGATCAAGCAGTTTGCCGACGATGCCGGTGCCAAGGCTGGTGAGTTCTTCACCCCGCCCGAGGTGGTCGATACCCTGGTCCGTATTCTGGAACCGTGCCCCGGCGATACCGTTTACGACCCGACCTGCGGCAGCGGCGGCATGCTCGTCCACGCGGCTGATTTTCTGCGAGAAAGCGGCCATCATGCCACTTCAGCCCAGTATTACGGGCAGGAGATGAACTGGGGCAACGCCGCCATCGGCAAAATCAACTCGGTGCTGCATGGCCTGGAGGCCACCATCGCGGCGGGCGTTTCCACCATTACCGACCCGGCCTTCAAGGACGGCGACGGCAAGGTGCGCAAGTTCTCGCTGGTTCTGGCTAATTTCCCTTTCTCCGACGAGTTCTGGTGGTTGAAACCCGAGCAGCAGACGGACGACAAGAAGAAAAAGGACAAGCTGAAAAAAGAGATTTTCGGCAAGGAAGGCTACAAAGACCCCTTTGGGCGTTTCGGACGGGGCACGGCCTTCAAGGCTCCACCCGCCGGATATGGCGACTACGCCTTTATTCTGCACATCCTCGCCTCGCTTACCGACAGCGGCCGGGCAGGTATCGTCTGCCCGCAGGGCGTGTTGTTCCGTGGCCAGCCGGAGATCGAAGAGGAAACCGGCGAATTCGACGCCGAAGGTAATCCCAAGATCAAGCGCCGCAAGGCCGACGACGAGCACCTGATCCGCAAGACCCTGCTGGAATCGCGACTGATCGACGCCGTGATCTCCCTGCCGCTCAATGTGTTCTACGGCGCGGGTGTCCCGGCCTGTCTGCTCATCCTGAAAAAGCAGCGCCCGCCAGAGCGCCACGACAAGGTGCTGCTGGTCTATGCCGCTCGCCATTTCCGCGAGCTTTCCAACCAGAACGAGCTGCGCCCGCAGGACGTGATGCGCATGCTGGTCCATGTGCATGCCTATGGGGACGCCGCCAGGGTGCCCGGCCTGGTGGCACAGCACAGTCAGCGCATCCGCGAGCAGATCAATGCCCGCGAGCACGAAGCAGTCGAGCGTCTGGAGGCCGAATACACCGATATGGCGACCCGGCTCGCCAGGCTGGAAACCCAGGTGGCCGAAGCGCGTGCCGAGTTGGCCAAAATCAGCGGCAAGACCGCCCAGCAGAAAGCCGAAACCGCGCTGGCCAAGCTGGAGACCCAGCGGGACAAGGCGGCCGCCAAGATCGCCGAGCGGGACGAGAAGATCGCCGAGGTCCGCCGCCGCGCCGAGGACGACCGCAAGGATGTCGAGCAGGTCGGCGTCGAGCTTGGTGCCCTGTATGGAGATCCCGACGAATTGCTCAAGCATGCGCGTGTGGTGGGTATCGACGAGGTCGAGGAAAACGAATTCAACCTAAACATTCCACGCTATGTGGATACCTTCGAGCCGGAGCCGAGGGTGGAAGTTAAAGATGCGCTGAAAGCCTTGCGCGATGCGGAGGGAAATCTTGCAACCGCCGAGGCAAATTTGTTGAGGTTACTTCAGGGGACGGGTTATGAAGCCAACTGATGCACTGCCCCATCCGGATGATTGGAAGACCGCCGTCATCGGTAACGCTGCTGACATAAAACGTGGAGTCTCCTGGTCAAAGGACCAAGAACACACTACTCCTTATGACGGAGCTATCCCGGTAATCGGAATCAGTAATGTCCAGTATCGTCTTGAACTCGACAACCTGCTTTACCTATCTGGCCTGAAGCCCAAAGCCATTGAGCAGAAGCGCGTTGAAAAGGGTTGGTCAGTTATGGTCGGTTCGAACGGGAACCGTCAACGCATCGGTAATGCTGTTTATATTGACGAAGACGCTGAATTTCTTTTTGCCTCCTTTCTGATCGCAGCCAAACCTAAGGCCGACAGTGGAATTCTCCCCGAATTCTTTTTTCGATGGCTACGCAGTGAACATGTCCAGGCCTACTTGAGCGCCTCATCAGAAGGCTCGACTGGTTTAAGCAATCTGAGCCACAGCTTCTTTAGAAAAATGACCATTGCTTATCCTGAGGAGCCAGAGCAAGCCGCCATCGCTCGTGTTCTGGATGCCGTGGATAAGGCGATTGATCGGGCGCACATTGCTATCGAAAAAGCGCAGGTTACTCGCTTGGCGCTTATGCAGGCGGCATTTCATTATGAGATGACCTCGGAGCCGAAGCATGACACTGATGCCGGACGGATTCCTCGGTCATGGGAAGCATTGAAAGGGCGACAGGCCTTTACCGTGCTCACAGGCGGAAACAGCAGCGTGCACGCGCTGAAACCCTTGCGTGGGGATGATGTTGCTGATGCATGGTTCATGAAGGTCGATGATTTTAACTTACCTGCCAATTTGCGGCAGATCGTCACAACACAGATTGGATTCGTTGCGGACAAAAACCCGAGTTTCAAACTCCTGCCACTCGGGACCATTATCATTGCTAAACGGGGCGCGGCCATTCTCAAGAATCGAGTGCGCACTGCAGCAGTGCCGGTAGCTCTCGATCCAAATTTGATGGCCCTTAAGGTAAGGGACGACATCCTCCCTGATTTTTTCCGTTACCAATTGGAATGGCGCAATCTGGCCCGCTATATCGAAAGCTCTGGTGTCCCCCAACTCAACAACAAAGACCTATACCCACGATGGTTCGTCCGAGCGCCGGAAGAGCAGCAACAGGAAATCGTCGTGATCATTTCGGCTGCCGAACAACACGAGGATGCCCTGCACAGCAAGCTGACTGCGTTGGAGTCACTTAAAAAATCCCTGATGCACGACCTGCTAACCGGCACCATGCGGGTAGACCCGAAACTCTTCAAGGAACTGGAAGCATCATGAGCGAACTCGGCTACGTTGAACTCCCTGTTTTGCAGTGGCTCTCCGGCCTCGGCAGTAGCACGCCCGGCGACAAGGGGCTGGGCTGGACCTATCGCGATGAGGCCGAGATGGCCGTCTTTGATCGTCCGCTGGTAGATCCCTTGGTGGAAAAGCTGCTGGTTGCGGCCATTCTGCGCATCAACAGCCATGTGACCACAGAGGCCCAGGCGCTGCTGGCGGTGAACGCCCTGCGCAAGACCATGGATGCGCCGGACAAGCTGACCGCCAACCGCGAAACCCTCGACCGGCTGCGCGACGGCGTCAAGGTGGAGCTGGTTCCGGGCGAAGACGCCAAGACGGTGTACTTCATCGCCTTCGAGTCGGACAGGCAGCACCTCAACGACTTTACCGCGACCAATCAATACCGTGTGCAGGGGGTGAAGCAGTGCCGCGATGATACGGTGCTGTTGGTCAACGGCATTCCGCTGGTGATCGCCGAGTACAAGAGCTATCTCTCCAGCGGCAAGGACTGGACCGAGGCGGTGCATCAACTGCATCGCTATCAACGCCAGGCTCCGCTGATGCTCGCGCCCAATGTGTTCTGCGTCGGGGCCGACGAGGACGCCTTTCGCTACGGCACGGTGCTCTTTCACGATGCCAAAAAGGAAGAGATCGAGCGCCACCTCGATACCTGGGGACCGTGGCTGTCTCAGTATCCGGACAAGAAAGGCTGGTGGAACGAGCCGGAGGCCGACGACCCCGACGATCCGCTGGAAGTACCGGTCAAGGGGCTGTTGCGGCTGAAGCCCTGCCATGTGCTCGACTTTTTGCAACATTTCGTAGTGTTCGAAACCAAGAAGGGGCGCACCGTCAAGAAAGTGGCCCGCTATCAGCAGTTTGAGGCAGTCAACGACATTGTCGACCGCGCCCTTGCGCTGATCGGCAAGCCGGTGAGTGCCCAGGACCGCACCGGCCTGATCTGGCACACCCAGGGCTCCGGCAAATCGTTAACCATGGTGTTTGCCGCCTACAAGCTGCGGCGGCAGGCGGCGCTGAAAAATCCGACGGTGATGATCGTTGTCGACCGCCGCGACTTGAAGACCCAGATCTCCGACGATTTTGATGCCTGCGACTACCCCAACGTCGAAAAGGCCATGGGGGTCGAAGACCTCAAGACCCGGCTCAAGCACGTGTGGCGCGGCACGCTGGTGACCACGGTGCAGTCGTTCCAGAAGATGGGTGATCTCAAGCCGCTGCAGGAGGACAACATCATCACCCTGATCGATGAGTGTCACCGCTCACAGAAGGGCAATACGGCCGAAAGCTACGCCATGACCCTGCGGGTCAAGCTGCCCAATGCCTTCCGCTTCGGCCTCACCGGCACGCCCATCGACCGCACCATGATCAACACCCACCGCGATTTCGGGCCGGTACTCGATGGCGAGCAAGAACGCTATCTCAGCTACTACGGCATCAAGCGCGCCATCAAGGACGGCGCGACCCTGGAGGTCCATTACATCCGCGACAAGGTGCCGTTCATCGTCGACGAGAAGTCGCTTAATGTCGAATTTGAGCAGATGTGTCAGGAGATGGAGCTGGAAGACGAACAGGCCAAGGATCTGATCCAGCGCCAGCGCTCGCAGTGGAAGGAGCTGGCCCGGCACCCGGATCGGGTGGAGATTGTGGTCGAGAAGATGCTGGAACATTTTCTGGCTTACCCCGACCCCAGCGGCTTCAAGGCGCAACTGGTGGGCGTGGACCGCACAGCTTGCGCCCGCTTCAAGGATGCACTGGATACCAAGCTCAAGGCCCGTGGCCTGCCGCCCGAGTGGTCGGATGTGATTATCTCCGAGGGGCAAAACGACGATGAAGACCTGGCCCGCTTCCACTATGGCAAACAGAAGCAGGACGACTTGATCGACTATTTCAAGCTCACGCCCGGGCAGTGGGAGGAATGGAATCGGGAAGCCTACGGTGAGGATCGCAGCAAATGGCGGCCGCCGCTGAAAGTCCTTATTGTTTGCGACCGGTTGCTGACGGGTTTCGATGCGCCCATCGAACAGGTGATGTACCTCGACAAGCCGCTGCGCGATCACAACCTGCTGCAGGCCATTGCCCGCACCAACCGGCCACTCCCCGCTATGGATAAACGCACCGGCGTAGTGGTGGACTATTTCGGCGTGTTTGCCAACCTGGCCAAGGCGCTCAATTTCGACGAGAACGTCCGCGAGGAGGCGCTGATCGACTGGGATGCGCTGAAGGCGACCGTCCCCGGCGAGGTGGCGCGCTGCATGGAGAGCTTCAAGGGGATCACCATCGCCGATACGCGGGAGTGCCTGCTTGCGGCGTTGCGCGCCATAAGAGACCCCGATGCGGCGAAGATTTTCGAACATAATTTCAAGAGCCTGGAACGCTTGTGGGAGGCCGTTTCGCCCGATCCCTGCCTCTACGAGCACCGCTATGTCTACAACTGGTTGTGCAGCATCTATATTGCCCACCGACGACGGCAGCGCGGCGCGGCCAGCAAAGGCACTTATGGCGAGCTTTCCGCCAAGACCCGCGAACTGATCGAGGAAAACACGACATTCATGGAGTTGGCCGAGTCCCTGCCGGTGTTTAAGATCGACAAGGATTACGTGGCCAAACTGGATGAATTGCCCAGCGCGGCAGACAAGGCGGCTGCCTTGGAAGCCATATTGACGGCGGAATTGGCTGAGGACGACCCGAGTTTTACTTATCGGCAACTGGGCGAGCGATTGGCGCGGCTGAAAGCGAAAAAGGATGCAGCGGATAAGGCCGCAGAGAAGCGTTTGAAGGAACTCCAGGATATCGCCGACGAGAAGGCCAAGGCGGACGAGGAGCCAGGTCGACTCGGGCTGACGCAACCCGGTGAGTATGCCCTCTTCACGATTCTGCGTGAGTACTCCGAAAACCAAGATGAAACATACCTGAGCGATTGCGCACGCCGGATGGTCGGCCACCTGCGCGGCAATCAGCTGTTGCTGCCAGGCTGGAGCAACTCCAAAGGCGGCAGGATGCGTGTCGAGCAATCGCTGCTGGCGGAATCCTGGAATCCGGCCTACACGGCTCTGGGCTTTGATTCGGATGATCCAAATCCGCCGTTCCTGGCACCGGCGGTTAACGAACTGGTGAATGCCGATGCGGCCAGCTGAGCATATTGAACATTGCACAAGGCAACACATTCTGCTCAATGGGCAGGATGTGGAATATCGGATTGTGCACTCCCAGGCTGCCAAGAAGCTGAGGATCAAGGTGCGGCTGGATGGTATTGATGTCGTCGTACCGGCAGACAGGGAAAACCAGGAAGCAATCGCCTTTGTTACCGAAAATCGGGACTGGGTCATTGAACAACTGGAGCGGGCCAGAACGCTGCGTGCTTTGCGTCGGCCTGAGAAAAAAAGGCCTGGCATGCTGTTGTTCGGCGGCGAAATGATTCCGGTGAATGTGGTTCGTTCTGACAGTTGGCGGGCTCCGAACAAGATCGTTATGCAGAATGAGGGTATTGCACTGACCTGTGGTCAAGATTCCCAAACGCCGCTGGTCAGATCTTTGGAAAACTGGTTGCGCAAACAGGCGCGTGAAAGCGTCATGCGGCATGTGGTGGATATCGGCAAGCGCCTGAACCGAGAGCCGAATCGCATCTACATCATGGACCAGAAGACCAAATGGGGGAATTGCTCGACGCTTGGAAACCTGTCTTTCAATTGGCGGCTGATCATGGCCCCTGAGTATGTCTTCCGCTACATCGTGACCCATGAGATGGTGCATCTGGCTATCCCGGACCATTCGCAACGATTCTGGCTAACGGTTCAGAGTCTCTGCCCGAACACCGACAAGGCGCGTCAGTGGCTGGTGGCTAATGCTCATAAATTGATGGTCGATTTGTCTGATGTGGTTCCATCAAGGGAGTAGCTTTGGGGGGTATGCTTTACATCCATATCACAACGGCATTCCGTTGCCCCAAAGGTAATTTTAATTTTGCGGGGCATCGTGGAAGGCGTGGCAATACAGACAGGAGAGAAAAATTATGCTGAAACAATTACGAATACAAAACTTCAAGGGCTGGAAGGATACCGGCACCATTCGCATGGCTCCCATCTCCCTGTTTTTTGGTGCCAACAGCTCGGGGAAATCCAGCATCGGCCAGTTCCTGATGATGCTGAAGCAGACCGTGGAGTCACCGGACAGAAAGGCGGTTTTCTATCCGGGTGGAAAGAACTCGGCGGTTCAACTCGGCTCCTACCAGGAGATGGTCTTTCACCGCGATTCGGAGAACAAAATCACCTTTGACTATCGGTGGTCCTTGCCGGAAATACTGAAGTTCAAAGACCCGGTGACGGGCCAGGCCTTTTCCGGCGATAACCTCTCTTTTCATGCCGAGGTCGGCTTGGGGGATAAGGACCAGCACACCCTGGTGCTTGACCAACTGAAATATGAGTTGCTTGAAGACGATGAATCCCGGCTGTCCATCGGCATGGAGCGAAAATCGGACACCAAGTCCGAGTACAAAGTCGATGCGACCAATTACACGCTGAAACGCAAGCAGGGGCGGGTCTGGTATCCCGGCGCACCGGTCCGGTTTTACGGTTTTCCTGATGAGGTGGTTGCCTATCACCAGAACGCGGATTTCGTCCAAGCGTTGAACCTGCGCCACGAAAAGCTTTACCGATCACTCTGTTATCTTGGGCCGCTGCGCACCAAGGTGGAACGTCTGTATTCATGGACCGGTATGGAGCCTGAAAGTGTCGGCTATGCTGGGGAAAATACCGTCGCGGCGATTCTTGCGGCACGAAACCGGAAAATCAGTCTGGGCTACAAAAGGCCAGCCAAACCATTTGAGGAGATCATTGCCCTCAAGCTCAAGGAAATGGGACTGATCGAGGAATTCAAGGTCAACCCGATATCGGAGCAGCGGCAGGAGTACGAGGTAAAGGTCCGCACCAAGGGGTCGAGAGACTGGGTCGATCTTCCGGACGTCGGTTTTGGCATATCCCAGGTGCTGCCGGTTCTGGTGCAGTGTTTCTACGCTCCGGCCGGGTCGATCATCCTTATGGAACAGCCGGAGATTCACCTGCATCCGAATGCGCAATCGGCGCTGGCCGATGTGATGATCGATGTCATCAACTCCAGGGAAAACGGGGCAGACAGGGATATTCAGCTGGTTATCGAAACCCACTCGGAGCATTTCCTGCGTCGCCTGCAGCGCCGTATCGCTGAAGATGCCGTCCCGCAGGAAAAGGTATCGGCTTATTTCGCCAATATCGCCAAGACACCCGCTACCCTGGAGCCTTTGCAAATCGATATCTTCGGCAACATCCAGAATTGGCCGGAGAACTTCTTCGGCGATGAAATGGGCGACATCACCGAGCAGGCCAAGGCCGCCATGAAGAAGCGGATGCAGAAAACCGCAAAGCCGGAGGCCTCCGCATGAGCCTGCCCAAGAAATGCCTGGTGGATACCAATGTGCCCAAGACGGCCAATCTCGCCACCCGGCCGGACGCGGACTCTGACGTATCCGATGCCTGCGTGCTGGCCTGCGTCGAGGCGGTTGAGCATGTCATTAAAAAGCGCGGCCTGATCATCGACGCGGGAGACGAAATTTTCGATGAGTACCGGCAGCAGCTCTCCATGAAGGGACAGCCTGGTATGGGCGATGCCTTCATGAAGTGGGTGAATGATCACCGGTATAACCCAGAGTATTGTGACAGAGTTACCATCACCAGAAATGGCGACTCATACGATGAATTCCCAACACATGACGACCTGAATGATTTCGACAGATCGGACCGCAAGTTTGTTGCAGCATCTAACGCCCACGTGGAGAAGCCGCCGATATTGCAGGCCACAGACAGTAAGTGGTGGGGATGGAAGGATGCCCTGGCTGAGGTTGGGATTACCGTTCAGTTCCTTTGCCCGGAATACGTCAAAGCCAAATATGCCGAGAAGATGGGGACGTGAAAGAGGACTTTTTCAAATTTCCCTCAACGCCTCATTTGGCGACCATGCCGGGGGTTGACATCAGGGGTGATAAGGTTCTGACAGAATCAGAACGCGATGCATTCCTGACGCATGAGGTGACGGTAGAAGAAAAAGTGGACGGCGCAAACCTGGGGCTTTCGTTCGATGCGAATGGGAATATCCGTGCCCAGAACAGGGGGGCTTATTTGCATCTGCCCGGCTCGGGACAGTGGAAAAAACTCGGCGAATGGTTGGCGATCCACACCGATACGCTTTTCGAGCATCTCTCTGACAGGTACATCCTGTTTGGCGAGTGGTGTTATGCCCAGCATTCGATTTTCTATGATCGCTTGCCCGACTGGTTTCTTGCCTTTGATGTTTATGACCGAGAGGCAGGTCATTTTCTGACCACGGCGCGCCGGGATCGGCTATTAGGCGAGATCCATATCTCCAAGGTGCCAGACATTGCACGCGGGCGGTTCACCTATTCCGAGATTCAAAAACTCTTATCGCAATCAAAGCTGACCAATCAGCCTGCTGAAGGTATTTATCTGCGAATTGATCACGGTGACTGGCTTGAACAGCGGGCCAAGCTTGTTCGGCCCGCATTTATTCAGGCGGTCGAGCAGCACTGGTCGCGTTCTGTCATTAGGCCGAATCGGCTAACACATGATATCCCATGAAAAAATCGATCAAGAAAAAACCGACCTGGACCGATCTCAAGCGCCGCCTTGCCGACCTCGACCGTCCGGCGCTGTTGGCCCTGATTCAGGACCTGTACGCTGCCAGCAAGAACAATCAGGCTTTTCTCCATGCCCGCTTCGCCCTGGGTGAGGATGTGCTCGAACCGTACAAGGCCACCATCGACCGCTGGGTTTGCCCGGATGTTATGCGCAATCAGGATATCTCGGTCGCCAAGGCCAAGAAGGCGATTTCCGATTACAAGAAAGCCATAGGACGGCCGGAAGGTTTGGCGGAACTGACGGTGTTCTATTGCGAATCCTGCATGAACCTGCTCGGCTACTGCGGGATGGATGACGAGGGCTATTTCAATGCCTTGGTGCGGATGTTCGAGCAGGCGCTGAAGGCGATTACGGCGCTTGAGCCAGACCAGCAGGAAGACTTTGTCGAGCGGCTTGAACGTGTCCGGAGCGAAGGCCACAACTGGGGCTGGGGCGTTGGCGATGACATGGACGATCTGATGGCGGAGTATGGATTTGCCGAAGAGTGACAAGAGCCAGAATGAACAGGACGAACTGTGTCAGCTGCGCGAGGAGAACGCCCGCCTCAAGGAACTGCTGACCCAGCAATGTATCGCCTGGGAAGAACCTGCCATCCCTGAACCCGTCCCCGCCCCAACCGAATCCGCACCAGCCCCAACCCATTTCACCACCGAAGATAAGATTGCGCTGTTTCGCTGTCTTTTTCGTGGGCGGGAGGATGTCTACCCCCAGCGATGGGAGTCGACAAAAGGCACGTCCGGCTACTCACCGGCCTGCGGTAACGAGTGGAAACCCGGAATCTGCCACAAGCCCCGGGTTAAATGCGGCGACTGCAACCAGCGCCAATTGCTGCCGGTGACCGATCAGGTGATCTATGACCATTTGGCCGGAAAGCAGACCATCGGCGTTTATCCGCTCCTGAGTGATGACAGCTGCTATTTTCTGGCGGCTGACTTCGATGAGGCTGACTGGCGGGAGGATGCCAAGGCTTTCATGCAATCCTGCCGGGAGCTCGGCGTTCCAACGGCGCTGGAGATATCCCGCTCCGGCAACGGCGCTCACGCCTGGATCTTTTTTGCCGAGCCGGTTCCGGCCCGCGAAGCCCGGCAGCTCGGGGCCGCACTGATCAGCCACACCTGCGACCGCACCCGGCAATTGTCCCTGGCCAGCTACGACCGCCTGTTTCCTAACCAGGACACCATGCCCAAGGGCGGCTTCGGCAACCTGATCGCGCTACCCCTGCAGAAACAGCCGAGAGAATCAGGGCGCAGTGTCTTCGTTGATGAACACCTGCAACCTTATCCCGATCAATGGGCTTTTCTGGCCTCCATCCGTCCCATGTCCCGCCGGGACCTGGAAGACGCCATTCTTCGGGCCAGCGGCGGCCGTCATCCCCTGGATGTGGCTTTTGCCGCCGAGGAAGAAGACAGCAAGCCATGGCAGCGACCATCACCTGTACCCGCCCGGATTGCCGGTCCACTGCCTGAATCGCTGCTCCTGGTGTTGGCCAACCAGATTTTCATCGCCAAGGCCGAACTGCCACAGCCGCTGGCCAACCGTCTGATTCGGCTCGCCGCCTTCCAGAATCCGGAGTTCTACAAGGCCCAGGCCATGCGCCTGCCGGTGTGGAACAAACCACGCATCATCGGTTGCGCCGAGAATTTCCCCCAACATATCGGCCTGCCGCGAGGCTGCCTCGATGCGGTGCTCGACCTGTTGCAGGAGAACGATATCCGTCCGGAACTGCAGGACGAGCGATTGGCCGGACGCAAGGTGACGGCCAAATTCACCGGCACCTTGCGCAAGGACCAGAAGGCAGCGGTACGGGAGATGTTTAAACACGAGGTCGGCGTACTCTGCGCCCCGACGGCTTTCGGCAAGACCGTTACCGCAGCCGCCCTGATCGCCCGGCGCAAGGTCAGCACACTGGTGCTGGTCCATCGCACCGAGTTGCTGCGCCAGTGGCAGGAGAGGTTGACCGGATTTCTTGAGTTCCCGAAAGGAAGCCTGGGTGTCATCGGCGGCGGCAAGAAGAAGCCGTCCGGCAAGATCGACATCGCCGTCATGCAGTCTCTTTCCCGTCGGGAGGATCTTGGCGAACTGCTCGACCAGTACGGCCAGATCATCATCGACGAATGCCACCACCTGTCGGCCTTTTCCTTCGAGGCGATCCTCAAACTGGCCAAGGCGAAATTCGTGGTGGGCCTGACCGCCACTCCGATACGCCGTGACGGGCATCAGCCGATCATCTTTATGCAGTGCGGGCCGATCCGCCACAGTGCCGCCAGACCGGAAACCGCCCCGGCGCAACTGGAGGTCTGGCCGAAGGTGCTACTCGCGCCCGAGATACCGCCGGATTCGCCGATTCAGGATGTGTTCCGCATCCTCGCCAGCGATGCGACCCGCAACCAGCGCATCGCCGGGGATGTGCTGGCTGCCTACCGGGAAGGTCGAAAGGTGTTGGTGCTTACCGAGCGAACGGATCATCTGCCGCTGTTGCAAGAGGCGCTGGGAGATGAGGTCGAGCACTGCTTTGTCCTGCATGGCCGTTTGTCGAAGAAACAGCGAACGGCGGTGTTCGCGGAACTGGATGCGTTGGGCGAGTCAGCACCGAGGGTGCTACTCGCCACCGGCCGCCTGATCGGCGAGGGCTTCGACCATCCGCCGCTCGACACCCTGGTGCTGGCTATGCCGATCTCCTGGAAGGGGACCTTGCAGCAATACGCGGGACGCCTGCACCGGGAGCATGCCGACAAGCAGGATGTGCGTATCTATGACTATGCCGAGACCGATCATCCCCAGCTCAATCGCATGTGGGACAAACGGCAGCGCGGCTATAGAGCCATGGGGTACGAGATCAAACCGATGGAGACCGTAGTTTTAGGAAATGGCACGAACCTAAAATAAGACGAGCCGCTATTTTAGGTTCGCGGCTCCATCTCCAGCAGAAACCGCCAGACAGGCACCACCTGAATGCTGCCGAAGCCCACGGGGATGGTCTCATCGGTGCGCCAGGTGACGATGGTCCCCTCCGCCACCGCCAGCTCGACCATGGCTTCGGAGAGAGAGCGGACCTCGCTCTGCTTGACGCGGGAATCGGCCAGCGAGGCGCAGACCTGAACCAGCATTATGGCTTGTTCTTGTCCCGGCACTGAAGGCAGTAGCGCGACAAGGTCCACCTCCCGGCCCATCTTGGTCCTGTGGTAGAAGATCTCCGGCGTTACCCGTCGCAGCGCGGTGAATACCAGATTCTCCAGCAGGCTGTCGCGGTTGATGAGGATGCCGGAGCTGACCGAGACCGCCAGGGCGTGGTCGATGCAGTAACCCTTTCGGGGATTGACGCTGATGCGGGTCGGCGAGCTGGAAAAGATGTTCACGCTGAACAGCAGCCCGGCATCTTCGCACGCGACGAGCCAATCGACCACCGAGCTTTTGCGCACCCGGTGGCCGTGGGATTTCAGGTAGTCGGTCAGGTGACTGACGGCGTAATAGGAGCCGGTGTTGTCCACCAGCCAGTGGGCCAGATCGATCACCGCCCGGGGGTGGGAGATATTGTGGTGGCCGATGATGCTGGCGAGGATGCTGTTCCAGTTCGCCTGATGGGCTTCGATGCGCTGACGCTGGTCGAGGCCGTTGACGCCAGGGAAGCCGCCGACCCGCCAGTAATCCTCGAACGCCTTCTGGAGGGTCAGCCGCTGCTTGGTGGATAAGGGTCCGTCGCTTTCGATGCCACTGCCGTCGAGAAACTCCCGAAACGAAAGAGGGGAGATTTCCCAGGAGACGATCCGGCCGGTCAATGGGCTGGCGGTTTCCTCCTCCGGTGAGGGCAGCAGGGAACCGGCCACGGTGACCTCGTACTTTTCGACGCGCGTCAGGCGGTCGATGAAGAGCTGCCAGTGTGGAAGGGATTGGACCTCGTCGAAAAAACAGTGAACTGTCTCGCTGCCGCGCTTCTGCGGATGGAGCTCGAAATAGGCATCCAGGATGAGGTCCGGGTTTTCGTGATGCAACCAGTAAAGCCGATCATCGGCCAGGTCGAGATAGAGGATGTTCTCGCGGGGAATGCCGCTCTCGACCAGCTGTCGGATGCGCTGGCGCAGCAAGGTGGTCTTGCCGCTCCCCCTGACGCCGGTGACCACCGAGACCTTGCCCGGCAGGCTGCCAATGGCGACACGCCGGGGCAGCAGTCCGCCAGGCGGCTCAAGATTCTGGTATTCGCGGATGATTCGTTTCAGGCATTCGATCATGACATGGCCCGATGCTCCCTGTTCGTTTTGGCAACCGGTGTCATTCATGCTTGGCGTGCCGGAAAAAGCAAATGGTTTGTCAAAACGGCGAGCGATTCCATTCGATTCCGTTTTTGGGTACCGAACCGCCGTCCGAAATGCTTGCCGGGAACAATCCCGCTTTGCGGAAAACGGGCGCGGATGTTACATAGAGGAAGTGTGGTTTACGCCGCTTCCCGCTCGTACCAGGCGACGATGCCGCCGAGCCGCTCCTGCCTTTTGACCGGGCCTGAGGATGTGCGCCGGAAATCGGCGGAGATGACGTTGTTGCCGGTGCCCTGGTGGGGCCGCTGGGTGTGGTAGTAATCGAGCCAGACGCGGTTGATGTGGGCCAGCTGGCCAAGGCCAAAGCAGACGAAGTGGTTCAGGCACTGGTGCTTGCAGGTGCCGATGAAGGATTCGCAGAAGGCGTTGGCCTGCGGCGCTTTCGGTGGGATGCGGATGCAGCGCACCCCGGCCCGGTTCCAGAAGGCGTCGAACTGGCGGGTGAATTTGGTGTCGCGGTCACGGATCAGGTATCTGGCCTCGATGCCGTGGTCGTCGAGCCACATGGTCACATTCCGCGCCTGCTGCATCACCCAGGCTTCATCGGGATGAAAGGTCGGTTGGCTCATATAGACCCGGCGGCTGCCCAGATGCAGGAAGACCAGCACATAGGCGTCGAACTTGCCGCGCAGGGTGTAGACCGGCTTGGTGAAGAAGTCGCAGGCCACCAGCGATTCCATATGGGCGCTGACGAACTTCGACCAGGGAATATTGTGCCTGCTCTTGGTCTTCTCGGGCGGCGGCGGACAATCGGACCGTTTCAGGATGTCACGGATGGTGGTCAGCCCAACGGAAATGCCGAGCTTTTTCAGCTCGCCGAAGATGCGCTTGTAGCCCCACGAGAGGTTTTCGGTGGCCATGCGCAGGATCAAGGCGACGATATCCTCGGCGGTGCCGGGTCGACCGGCCGGTTTCGGACTCCGGGTCTTGGCCTTCGGACTCAGCCAGCGGCGGTAGGTCTGGGGCTTGACCACCAGCATGACATCGGCGACGTCGTGGTTGATTTCGTTTCCTAGCCGCAGCAGCTCGGCCCGCTCCTCCGGGGTGGGGACAATGCGCTGGTCGTCGATCCGGTCGCGCAGCATTTTGATCTGGAACATCAGCAGCTGCATGCGGACGTCGTATTTCGGTAGAAACCGATGCGCCAGAAAGGTGAAAAGAACGAACAAAAGATTGAATTTCATGCCCAACCCACGATACTGCACAGGATGCATATCCTGTTGATTTCGATACATTTTAAGCGGTGCATATGTTTCCGCACCCCTAGGAAAGACCCGGTTTCGCCCCTCCGGCAAACCCGGCCGAAACGAGGCCGACAATCCATGCCACGGATCGGGTGAAAAAACAACGAAACGATGTCGGTGGGAGGCAATAAGACGGGGAAGTTGGAGAGCGATTTCCGGTATCCAGCTGAACTGCAAACCCGTTATCCTCGTCCGGTGCTGGGAAATCGGGGGAGAAAAACGCTTCCTTTGACATGAACCGCCGCCGGATGTCGGCGAGCATAATTTCTGATGTTACATCAATGCCTTATAGGGCAAGCTGGGGCGGAGGCTGTTTTGCGCCAAGTCGACGCACCCTCCAACCTGGGCCAATAAAGTCTTTGATGAGGAAATCCCAACCACCATCCATGAGACAAGGCGCCATGCTATCGCAGCCGCAAAAAGCCTCCTTCAAAACCAA
>Ga0228535_1002535_pt1 | contig 17059 bp, 14 predicted proteins | sample SJ1metagenome_FD_168457 | JGI IMG/M metagenome (GOLD analysis project Ga0228535, IMG submission 168457) | Enriched culture of PCE-dechlorinating microbial communities from Ithaca, New York, USA - SJ1 | ecosystem: Engineered > Modeled > Simulated communities (microbial... > Unclassified | place... | reverse complement strand
AAGTCCTGCCTGTTCCGACATGAACAGACAAATTATTATTCTAAGCCCTGATTTCCGCTCCCAGTTTTATAGCCAGGTCTCCCATGATATCCTGATGCAGGCGGTTTACTTCATCATCGGTCAAGGTCCTGTCTTCTGCCTGCCAGGTCAGTGAAAAGGCCATGCTTTTATATCCGGTTTTAATCTGTTTTCCCCGGTATAAGTCAAATAACCTGATCTCTTTCAACAACCCCTCTCTTCCTTCCCTGATAGCGCCGACTAGCTCAGAAGTCGCCACTTGTTCGGGTATGATTACGGCCAAGTCCCGGGACACCGCCGGATAACGGGGAATCGGCTGGTAATTGATCCCTTCAGCCGTTTCACCAGCCAAGAGGTCCAGGTCCAGGAAAAAAGCTGCGGTCGATTGGTCTATTCCGTAATTTTCCAAAACAAGCGGATGAATTTCGCCTATTGTCCCAGCCTCTTTGTCATTTACCAGTATTGCCGCACTGCGTCCGGGATGGTACCAGGGCAGGTCGTGCACGGCACAAAAGGCGACCTTTTTAATCCCCAGTCCGGAAATGACGTTTTCTGCCACACCTTTCAGATAATAAAAGTCATACGCCATTTTGGGATACGCCCAGGATTTTTCTTTTTCGCCTGTTGCTGCGGCTCCAAGGACCCATCGTTCCTCGGGCAGCGTACCTTGCCCGGTAAAACCGGCAGGGAGATAGATCTTACCCGTTTCATAAAGGGAAACATTCCTGTTCATCCTGTTGATGTTCCTTTTTATAGTATCCAAAAGTCCCGGAAGAAGGGTAGTCCGCATTACGCCCTGTTCTTCGGAAAGCGGGTTTTTTACTGTAACGGCCTCGCGCAGTGGATGACCGGAGGGAAGCCTCAGCCAGTCAAAGTGACGGGGATTAATGAAGCTGAAGGCAATTATCTCATAAAGACCCTGAACGGTCATCAATTCGCCCGCTTTCAGGCGAATGCGCTGATTCCACGTTTTCGCGCCCTGGGTTGTCGGTCCGCAAGGTAATGTGGTGGGTATTTTATCATAGCCGTGCAGGCGGGCAACCTCTTCAATCAGGTCGATCTCCTTATCCAAATCCCTACGGTAAGAGGGTGTGCAAACCAGCCAGTTCCCGTTTTCTTTTTCCACAATATTGATCTGAAGTGAAGTCAGTATATCTTCTACCGCCCCTTCGTCCAGATCAGTACCCAGTATCCTGTTGACACGGTCAAGGCGCAGCGTTACCGGGTACTTGCTTTCCGGGGCCGGAAAACAGTCAACATGACCGGGTACAGCTGTCCCTGCTCCCAGTTCTGTCATCAACTGGACCGCCCTGTCGGCAGCCAGTCTGACCCGTTCCAGGTCCACGCCTTTCTCAAAACGCAGGGAAGCCTCAGAACGAAGGCCCAAGGCCTGCGAGGTCCTGCGAATGCTGGGGCCGTTGAAAAAGGCCGCTTCCAGCAGGATAGTCGCGGTGCTGCCCGTTATTTCCGTATCCAGGCCGCCCATTACCCCGGCAAGGCCTACAGGCCTGTCGGCATCTGCAATAACCAGCATCTCAGGTGACAAAGCCCTCTTTTGCCCGTCCAGGGTTAACAACTCCTCACCGGGCCGGGCCCTGCGAACCACAATCCTGTTTTCGGCAAGCGTGTCGTAATCAAAGGCGTGCAGCGGCTGACCCATTTCCAGCATTACATAGTTTGTTATATCGACAATATTGTTGATTGGCCGCACCCCCGCTGCCAGCAAACGGTGACGCAGCCACAAGGGTGAAGGGCCAATACGGACGTTCCTGATAATGCGGGCCACGTACCTTGCGCAAAGTTCGGGTTCTTCTATCTTGACACTGGTCAATGCCGCACACTCCGTCTCGCCTGTTGATTCGACTATTTTCGGAAAGTGCAGCTTTCCGCCGGTTAAGGCGGCAACCTCAGCGGCTACGTTCAGCATGCTGAGACAATCAGCCCTGTTCGGGGTCAACTCCAGTTCCAGAACTACATCGTCCAGGCCTAACAGCCTAACAACATCCTCTCCCACCGGCATATCTTCTTCCAGGATATAGATGCCCTCCCTGTCTTCCGGCAAAAGCTTATCGGCATCTATTCCCAGTTCCTCCGCTGAACACAACATGCCTGCGGATTCCACACCCCTGATGGAAGTGATTTCAATCTTTTTGCCGCCTGCCAGCAAGGAACCAGGCCCGGCTACAGGGACTTTTTGCCCCACCCTGACATTGTCGGCCCCGGTGATAATGGTCTTTTCTTCATCTTTACCGGTCATCACCCGGCAGACCAGCAGCTTGTCGGCCTGGGGATGCTTTTCGACCTCAGTGATGAGGCCCACAACAACCCCTTGCACCCCTTTGTTAAGGTCCTCTATTGTCTCCACAGCCACACCGGACATAGTCATCCGGCGGGCCAGTTGGGCAGGTTCAATATTTAAGTCAATTAACTCAGTTAACCATTTCCAGGATACTTGCATCGCTTCCCCTCCTAAAACTGACGTAAGAAACGGATATCATTTTCAAAAAACATTCTCATATCATCAAGGTCATATTTCAACATAGCTATTCTTTCCACACCCATTCCGAAGGCAAACCCGCTTACCTTTTCCGGATCATAACCACCCATCTCCAGCACCCTGGGATGGACCATACCCGAACCCAGTATTTCCAGCCAACCCGTATGTTTGCAGGTCCGGCAGCCAATTCCTCCGCATACCCCGCAGGAAACGTCCACTTCCGCGCTGGGTTCCGTGAACGGGAAAAAACTGGGCCGCAGCCGTATCTCCCGTTCCGGCCCGAACATCTGCCGGGCAAACTGCAGCAGTGTGCCTTTCAGATCGCTGAAACGGATGCCTTCCGCAATGACCAGTCCCTCCACCTGGTGAAACATAGGCGAATGGGTAGCATCATCATCCCGGCGGTATACTTTCCCCGGTACAATTATTTTAACCGGGACCCTGGGCCTCGTTTTTTCCATCACACGCGCCTGCATGGGTGAAGTATGAGTCCTCAAAAGCACCTCGGGAGTGATATAAAAGGAATCCTGCATATCCCTGGCCGGGTGGTCTTTGGGTATATTCAGCGCTTCAAAGTTATAATAGTCGTGTTCAATTTCCGGACCTTCCTCCACGGCAAATCCCATACCCACAAATATTTCCTCAATCCTACCAAGCACCAGATGGAGTGGATGCTGTCTGCCCAGTTCCGGTCCAATCCCCGGAAGGGTTACATCTATACTCTCCCTGGCAAGCCGTTGCTCAATTTCTCTTATCTTTACCTTTTCAGTAGCCTCCTCCAACTTCTTTTCCAAGCTGTCCCGGATTTCATTGGCCTGCTGACCTATGACAGGGCGTTCCTCGGGTGAAAGCCCGCCCATACCCCGCAAGACTTGTGTGAGCTCCCCTTTTTTGCCCATATATTTGATCCTGAATTCATTCAGGTCTTCCAGGGTAGAACACTGTGATAAATCTTGTCCGGCCTGTTTTTGCAGTATCATTAATTTTTCCCGCACTATCCATGCCTCCTTTTATTCGCTGTTACCTAAAATAATAAAACTTTCGTCCTCTGCAGGGACGAAAGCTAATTTCCGCGGTACCACCCTAATTAATTCATATCATACTGATATGGATTCGCTTCTTTGCCGTTAACGGAGGCTCCGGCCAGGCCTACTACCTTTCAACCTGGCAGCTCCCGGGTGAACAACATTTCGTTATCTTAATGGAACTCTCAATCACGGCTCCACTCCCTGGGTAAGATAACTTCATGACTCCCATTCATCGCTTTTACTGTGTTAAAGCCTTTTTATAGAGAATGTAAAACATGACAGAACCCGTAGCCTCAAATAGTCGCCAAAAAAACTCACTGTCAATTTGCACGGCTCCCACCCTTTCAGGTGACATGTTTCTAAAGGGATTATACCATATTATTAGTAGCCGTGACAAGCTTAAGCTTCTACTGCCGTACCCACTGGCGTATTATTTCATAGAGGAGTATCCCTCCGGCCACGGCTGCATTAAGAGACTCTGCCCCATTTTTTAAAGGGATCCTGACCCTGTAATCCAACTGTGCGGGATCCACATTTAACAAACCCTGCCCTTCATTACCTATAATCAGAGCTGTCTTGTGAGGATAAGCAACGGAATAATACGTATCTTCGGCGCTAAGGTCCCCTGCAACCAGGCCATACTCATTTTCACGGCACCAGTCCCTTAAATAATCCCACTCTACCCCGGTGATAACGGGTATCCTAAATATCCCCCCCATGGTCGACCGTACTGCCTTGCCGCCAAAAGGGTCAGTAGTGCCTGGCAGGCATACGACCGCTGCCGCTCCGGCGCACCAGGCCGTCCTGACAAGCGTGCCCATGTTGCCCGGGTCCTGCAGCCCGTCAATAACAAGCAGCAGTTGCTCCTTTTTGGCCCGGTCCAGAGACAGCATGGTAACCGGTTCCCTGGCAGCTACCGCTACAATACCCTGTGGGGTTTGGGTTTCGGCCAGCGATTTGATAACCTGAGGCACAACCCGGAATATGAAAGCTATTCCTTTCTGCTTGGCTTTTTGCTCTGTCATTTGCTCTATCTTATGTAATAATTGCTTTCCCCGTTCACTATTGAGAAGAGTTTCATCATAAAGTATTCCTCTTATCCTGCCGGATTCCAGTCCTTCTTCTACCAGCCTGACTCCTTCGACCAGGAACTCTCCTTTTTCCTCACGGTATTTTTTATGCTGAAGCTTTTTTATTTCTTTTACCAGTGGATTATGCACGGAACGGATTATTTCCATCCCCACTCACTCATTTCATCTCATTTTCTCTGCCGGTTGTCAGCGCTCTCCGCTATTCGTATTATATATCTTTACCAGGAAAACAATAAAGTGAAACTTTAATAATTAAAAGATGGCCTCATCAGCCATCTCATTTTATATTATTGATTTTCTTTTGCTACTACGACAAGCTGGCTAAAAGCCGACATATCATTAACAGCCATGTCCGCCAGTATCTTACGGTTGATTACGATCCCTGCATTTTTCAAGCCGTTAATAAAGCGGCTGTATGACATACCGTTAATACGGGAAGCGGCGTTGATCCTGGCAATCCACAGTTTGCGGAAGTCTCCTTTTCTCTTGCGGCGGTGGGCATAGGCGTATGAAAGCGCCTTCATAACCTGTTCATGGGCCGGCCTGTATAACTTAGACCTGGAACCCCTGTATCCCTTTGCTAATTTTAGTATCTTTTTATGTCTGCGATGGGTGGTATAACCACCTTTGACCCTTGGCATATATTAAACCTCCCTTAGTGAGTCTTGTTCATTCTTATTTATAAGGTATCAATTTAATAACACGCTGTGCATCGGCTGCGCTCATGATGGCAGCCTTTCTCAGGTTGCGCTTTCTCTTTGCGCTCTTTTTCGTAAGGATATGGCTTTTAAAAGCATGGTTCCTTTTAATTTTGCCGCTGCCGGTAACATTGAAACGTTTGGCTGCTCCCCTGTGGGTCTTCATTTTAGGCATGGAAAATATGGCCTCCTCTCTGCTTAGTTCTGTTTTGGTGATAAAATCATAGTCATATTTTTTCCTTCCAGTTTAGGATCTTTCTCAATATTTGCCATTTCTTTGACCAGTGCCGCAACACGGTTTAAAAGCTCCCGGCCCAGTTCGGGATGAGAGAGTTCCCGCCCCCTGAACATGATGGTAACTTTCACTTTATCTCCATCCTTGAGGAAACGAATGGCGTTTTTGGTCTTAACGTCAAAATCATGGTCCTCGATGTTAGGACGCAGTTTAACTTCTTTAACGTTAATTATCCGCTGTTTTTTGCGGGCTTCGCGCTCCCGTTTGCTTTGTTCATACTTGTACTTGCCGATGTCCATAATTTTACAGACCGGGGGCTTGGCATTCGGAGCTACCTCCACCATATCCAGCCCCTTAGACAGCGCAATCTTTAATGCCTCCTTGGGAGGCATTATACCCAGTTGTTCTCCCGTTTCGCTGACCAAACGCACCTCTTTGGCTCTTATCTCCTCATTAACTCGCAGATCCTCTTTACTGATAATTATTCACCCCCATTAATTTTTCACATAAAAATAGCGGATGTTGCCATCCGCCGGAAAATGCAGCTTTAAAGCTTTTATATTTAAGCTCCTTTGTGCTGGTGACCTTACCGGCTCAACCGTAAGGTGAGAAGCGGACGGCTTCTTCTTAAGTACATATAGATTCTTATATAGTATATCAACTGGTCTGCATTTATGTCAACATTTTCTTTTTCAAAACATAACTCAAAACATAACTTCAGGCGTAACAAGTACGGCATTTAGACATTACACGCCAATACTTTAAGACCGTTCTGCAATCTCTTTCAACAACGCTTCTTTAAATTCCGAAAAATCGACGGCGCCCTTGTCCCCTTCTCCTCTCTTACGCAGGGAAACGGTCTGATCCTCCATTTCTTTGTCACCGGCTACCAGCATATACGGCACTTTCTCCATCTGGGCTTCCCTGATCTTATAGCCAATCTTTTCGCTGCGCGCGTCCACTTCCACCCGGATGCCGGCCTCAAACAGGTCAGCCGCGAGCTTTTCGGCGTATCCAGCCTGCCTCTCTGTAATAGGCAGGACTTTTACCTGTACAGGCGCCAGCCAGGCCGGAAAAGCCCCGGCATAATGCTCGGTCAGTATCCCGATGAAGCGTTCGAGACTTCCATAGCAGGTGCGGTGTATAATGACAGGACGGTGTTTCTGCCCGTCTTCTCCGATATAGTTGAGGTCAAACCTTGTCGGGAACTGAAAATCAAGCTGGATAGTCCCGCACTGCCAGGTCCTCCCGATGGAATCCCTGAGATGGAAATCGATTTTCGGTCCATAGAACGCGCCGTCTCCCGGGTTAATTTTATAATCCATCCCTTTTTCCTGCAGGGCTTTCTCCAGGGCGAATGTAGCTTCTTCCCATTCCTCGTCCGTTCCGATCGAGTTCTCCGGCTTGGTCGATAGTTCTACTTTGTACTCGAAACCGAAGGTGCTGTATATTTCATAAAACAGGTCGATTACCCCTTTTATCTCGGGAATAATCTGCTCCGGCAGCATAAAGATATGGGCATCATCCTGCGTAAAACTGCGGACCCGCATTAAGCCGTGGAGCGCTCCCGACAGTTCATGCCTGTGTACAAGTCCCAGTTCGGCTGTGCGGATAGGGAATTCACGATAGCTGTGAAGTTCGGAATTATAGACCAGCATGGCGCCAGGACAGTTCATTGGTTTAATTGCGTAGTCTTCTTCATCTATTACCGTGGTGTACATATTCTCCCTGTAATTAAACCAGTGGCCTGAACGCTCCCATAATTCCCGGTTCAGGATAATAGGCGTTTTCAGTTCCTGGTAGCCCCAGCGGTGGTGTACCTCACGCCAGTAGTTCTCCAATTCATTTCTTATCACCATGCCTTTGGGGAAAAAGAACGGAAAACCGGGTCCCTCATCCATAACGGTGAACAATTTCAATTCCTGGCCGAGCTTGCGGTGGTCGCGCTTTTTTGCCTCTTCCATCCGGAAGATATACTCTTCCAGGTCGGATTTTTTAGGAAAGGAGGTCCCGTATATCCGCTGCAGCATCTTATTCTTCTCACTGCCCCGCCAGTATGCGCCGGCCAGACTGAGCAGCTTAAAGGCTTTTACCTTGCCGGTTCCGGGCAAATGGGGGCCGGCGCACAGGTCAACAAACTCTCCCTGCTCATATAGGGATATGGGCGCATCGGGCGGCAGGTCTTCTATCAGTTCAACCTTATACTTTTCCCCTTTTTCAGTAAAATATTTGATGGCTTCTTCACGGGGTAAGGTCTTTCTCTGCAGCGCCAGGTCCTCTTTTATTATTTTCTCCATTTCCTGCTCGATCTTCTGCAGGTCATCGGGTGTGAAAGTATGTTCCGAATCAAAATCGTAATAAAACCCGTCGGCAATGGCCGGTCCTATACCCAGTTTTGTCCCCGGAAAGAGCCTCAAAACAGCCTGGGCCAGGATATGTGAAGAAGTATGGCGAAAAGCGTTCCTGCCCTCTTCATCATCAAAAGTAAGTATCTCCAGTGTGCTGTCTTCATCCACCTTCCGGGACAGGTCCGTTACAACATTGTCTAATTTGGCCGCCACGGCGTTTTTGGCCAGGCCTTTGCTGATATCCTCAGCGATTTGCATCACGGTTAGGCCGGGCTGGTATTCCCGGTTCGAACCGTCTTTCAGTGTAATTTTAATCATAATATATCCCTCCAAAATATTGATGGTACATAACAAAAAATAAACCCCGTCCCTGCTTAGGGACGGGGTATTATGCCCGCGGTTCCACCCTTCTTGGAAGACTATACAGTCCTCCCTCTTATGGTTTTCCGTTAACGCCGGATTACGTCTTTCCCTACCTTATCGGAAAAGAGGCTCCCGGGTGGTCCTGTCATAGCCTTCCTGGCGATACTTGCAGCCGCGGTATCACCTCTCTGCAAAGGAGTCGCTTTGACAAGCTGTCCCGTTCTCTGCCTTATACCGGGGTTTGCCCCATAATAATGTATACACATTAAACAAATTATAGATAATAAACTACCGCCTGTCAACCTTAACTAAATTCCGCATCATACTGCTTCGCTCATATATTCTGAATATTTAATAAGTTATTAAATCAGGTGCCTGGCACCTATATTATAATATACAGGGTTACAAGCGCCTGAATAATGCCTATCAAAAACCCAAGGATTCCGCCCAATAGTTCAATATGTTTTAATTCCGTCCTGGCCAATGTGTAAGTAATCTCTTCCAGCCGCTTCATATCAAAAGAAAGGATTTTATCTTCCACGATTTTTCTGATCTCTGCTTTGATATCTTCAAGCTCATTATCCCTGAGTATGGCCTGAGGGTTTTCCAAGAAGCTTATCACTTCCTGGTACAGGGTTTTTCCCGCATATTCAGCCAGAGCTTCCTGGATAGGCTGGGGAATCATAAAAGGCAGCCTGTGCAGAACGCGTTCCTGCACATGGTATCGTACTTTCCAGGCTATTTTTTCTTTGATATCCTCTCTCCCCAGGCTCTGGGCCACATCTTCCCCCGTTATAAGCTGGCTGCTTACCACAATTCCCAGTGCAGCGGCAATGTCCTTTTGTCTTTTGGGAATCAACCCCTGAAAACTCCAGCCAAACAAAGGCAGCCGGTAAGGTCGATAAGGACGAAAAAGCAGCCTGATGGCTACTACATTTGTAACCCAGCCGATGCCTGCCCCCACAAAACCTATAAATAAAAAATAAATCGCTGTTTTCATAGACTTACACCCGTATCCTGCTATGTCTTCTCAATTAAAATAACAGAGAAAGCAAAAAGAAGCAAGCCGTATTCCGGCTGCCCCCTAATTGTGTTATATGTGTTTGCCTTATTTTTCCTCCCTGCATTTTTCGCAGCCCGGACATTGGCTTACCCGCCTGCCAAAAACACTGCGAATGGTTTTTATCGTATCTCCCTCTTTCACTTCTTTTTCCAGGTGTATTTCAACCTCCTTAGGAGCAAGGGTGATAAGGGCGCTGATTAAAAGGTCGTCATAATTTATATCATTTTCCAGCAAATCCACCATTAATCCTTCCAGGCATTCATGCGTAAGGGGTTTGTCTTTGCTGTCAAGCAAAACAAACTTGCCGTTTTTTTTAAATATAATCTTTACCTGATCAACCCGTGATTCCTGAATATCCACAAAATATTTCAGGAGGCGCACAAACTCATTGTATTCCTTCTCGAGCAAAAATTCATCAACGGCCGAGTTTACGATTTCCTCCAGTTCGTTCTGGTAGTCCTTCAGGCGAAAGTTAATAAAACCTTCCAGGATTAATTCTTTATTAAGCTCAAGATATTCAGTAATTTTTGCCATTACTTTTTCCCTGCGAAGTTTTTGATGATACGCTTCACGGCCGGTAGGACTGAGTATTTCTCTGGCTTTGGTCAGGATAGAGTGTTTTTCCTCTTCATTGTAGTAAAAAAAGTTGTCCCTGATTATTTTCCTTATTATTCTTGCTTCCCACTCGTCAATAATAATGTCGGCCAGACAATTGGCGATGTAAGTTTTGATGGTATGAAACGCTTTTTCTTCGTTTCGGATGCGCCCTTCCAGCCGACAGTCCACAAAAGTAAAATCTCCCATTTTATCAACATCAATATATAAGGGCAGCCCTTCTTTAAGAAGGTAGCTCAAATTATGGTTAAGCCTGTTGAAAAGAAGACCAGGCATGGTATTTGTTCCAATCGAGATAGGTTTTGTCATCACCTCACTCCTTTCGCATAAATTATTATATGAGGTGAGAGTTTTTATATACGGATCGGTTAATAGTAAATAAAACAAAAAATGGAACATATACTTATATTCCATATACTGCACCACTGCCACTCAATAAAAAAGAGGAACTTATCAAGTAAACTTGATAAGTTCCTGTTAACATAATTTACATCATTGTCCTGCCCTGAGCAAACTGGCTCTGGGAATAATTTTGGAATTTTTGCTGTTCCTGTTGGATTTTCTGCTGTTCTTCCGCCTCCAGGGCATAATGGCCCTGTTCAAACATGAGATTGAAGAAATCCCGGGCGCAGTTATGCGTCTCGTTTAAAATACTGACCAGGTCCTGGTACAATTCACGGTGGCTTGCTTCTCTAACCATTGTATTTAAGCTGTCCGTCAGGTATTTTTCGGTAAACAGGCAATCGTTAAGCCTGTCCCTGTCATTCATTTCCGGCCCTTTCACCTGCGGTTCACCAGGCAGCTGGGGGTTTTTGATGGTATTCGGGCTTTGCTGTTGTTGCATCTTTCTCCCTCCTTTATTGTTTTAATTTGGCGGCGGAATTGGCTGGATTTAGATGTTTTAACAAGATGCTGTAATGTTTCTGATGTATCTGTGCCGCTTTTGTCATTAAATTTTTAGCCTTAGAATCCTGGGTTTCCTGAGCAAAGTGGTTAAATTTCTTAATGGCATCCAATTCCCAGGACATCGCATCGGTCAAATAAAGACAGTCTTTGGTGGTTATGATACGTGGCGGCTCAGGCATCCTGTTTTGCTGCGCGGCCTGTTGTCCTGCATGCTGCTGGGCTTGCGGATTAAAATTTTGTTGCTGCAATCTGCATTCCTCCTTGTTATAATTTGTATCCTTTATATAGCATGGTTAATTTTGACTTGTTTATGTATGAAAAACAAAAAAATTACGGAATTATGACGCCTTGAACACAAATTTTAAAGTAGTTGTCCCCATATAAAATAGCCCGGATAAGATTCCGGGCTATTTAAAAAATAATACTCTACTTAATTAAGCTGATACGGAGGTTATACTTTCTTCTTCTTCATCTTGGTCAATTGTTAAATGATGCTCTTTCATCATATAAAAGTCAATCAAACCAAACAAGATAGCATAACAAGCCAGTTTTTTACTATAGTTCATTACTCCCAGGTTAAAATTGGATATAGCGACTGCAGTCGACCCATCTATGATAAAGGCCACCAAAAAGAGGACCGCAACCAGCGCACCGGCCAATACGGCCAGGGCTACAATAATACCATAGACAGCAACTAAAAAGTTATGAATCTGCTGTTTCATGTCTCTATAACCCCCTTCCCTAATGTACAAAGAGCGGTAATATGCCAAGCAGTAATATTACAGCCATTACCATGTGTCCTGCAATCCAGACATAGGCAAGTTTTGCCGTTTCTTTGAAGCCAGATTTGGCAATCCCCATAGCTGCATACATACAAAGCGCCATCGGGGGAGTCATTCCCTCCATGCACCCTGTAATTGCCGGCATTACAGCGGTGACTACAAATGGATCAAGGCCTACCGCAGCCCCAGTGGAAATTATGGCGCCACCCAGGATAGCGACTTGTGCCGATCCCGGCATAACCATACCCAAAAAAGCAGTAAATAATACTACCAGTATAGCCCATCCAAAAGGCCCGACGCCGAAACCTAAAAACCACTGTTTAACTGCTTCTTCCATTGCTATTTCCTTGAAGACAACGGAAATGGCATAGGCGAAATATATGGTAGCTGATACAGGTACTACACCCTTTAAGGTTTTCATAAACAATTTAATGATACTGGCAAAATTAAACCCGCCTTCAATATTTTGACGGCCTATATAAAGAGCGTAAATGCAGGCTACGCCGGCAACAAACATCAACAACGTTCCGGAAAATGCTTTCTGCCCGGCTTCTCCCAAACGGGTAATTACAAAAGGTTTCATAGTTGAGTCTAAAAGCAGGGGCAGCAGGATCAGCACCGGAATCAGCAAGGAGGTCCAGCCTTCTTTTAAGGACTCTATAAAACCGGGCCTTTCTTCCTTCGGAATAGGGTCAACATGATAGTACTTGGCAAACCCATATAAAAAGATAGCTCTTTGCAGTACCAACCATGCGCCTACGATCCATAAAGCAAGCCAAAAAGTCGACAGCGAATAGGTATTCGGATAGAGTGCCGCGAGTATTCCAAAACCTACTAAGTTGAGACCCGGACCCATCTGGTTGCCCAGGGTACTGCACGACATCTCGGTCGTGGCGGCAAGCGCTCTGGGATATCCGGTCTTAATCATTGCAGGGATGGTGAATACTCCGGTAGCCGCAACATTTCCCGGTCCTGTCCCCGACATCATGGCCATAGCGCTGCTGCCTAGCAGCGACACGTAACCCGCGCCTCCGGGGAACCCGCCAAAAAGAGATATAATCAGATTTATTAATTTTTCTACGACTCTTGTCTGGCTCAAAATATAAGCAAGCACCAAAAAAGTTACAATAATGTAAAAAAGAGAACTTGTTGTTGGATAAATCAGGTATTTCCAAAATAAATCATACCTCTGAGTCATAATAATCGTAAACGGGAAGCCTAATGCGATAGCTTCATAAATTGGACGTTTAAATACTATGAAGACCAGCATAATAAATAGCAAAAGTTCAACCAGGTAAAAAATCTCCAGGGGTATACCGCCAATACTTATACTCATTTTTCCATCTCCTTTCTTCTCTTCCTTTTTATTGCCTGGTGTCGGTATTCCTCAAACAGTTTCAGCCATGTCTCATCCTTTTTCACCATTAATTCAGGGTGAAACTGGGTCATGAGAACAAATGTATTCACCTCACTTTCTACAGCTTCTATAACACCGTCCCGGGACCTGGCAACCGCCCTTAGATGTTTGCCAGGTTCCTTTACCGACTGGCTGTGCCAGCTGTTCACGCACAGTTTGGTTTTGCCAAAAATCCGGGCTAAATGGCTGTCATTCTCGAGTACAATCTCGTGATATGGATCTTCTAACCGCATTCCCAATATCGTCTGGTTATGCTCTAAAGATAACGGGACCTCCTCGGATATTTTCAGGTATAAACTGCCTCCCTGGACCTCATTTAACATTTGCATACCCCGGCACATTCCCAGGATGGGAAGGTCGAGTTGCAAAGCCATCGAAAACAGTTTTTTCTCAAAGTTGTATCTTTGGGGGGCTGTTTTTGATAATCCCGGTATTTCCTTTTGATTCAGAATATGATCCGGTATTTTTCCACCCCCGGTACAAAGAAGCCCGTCGATACTCCCCAGAATCTCTTCGATATAATTCAGGTCCTCATTCACCGGAATCAAAAACGGTAACATTCCATTAGCAATTAACACGTCAGAGTAAGTCCGGTCGATGTAGTTCAATGCTCTGCCCGGAAAAATATCATCTTTTCCGCCGGTATCGACGTGACACGTGACTCCAATTACAGGTTTGTTTTTCATCTCGATCTACACTCCCCCCGATATGAATACTTTTTACCTAAGCTGTGCTAACAGCATTAACGGGCTACCAGCATTCTTTCTTCCAAATCCTGCATGTTTTTTAAGTTTTTCTTTAGGATGCGAAGCGATTTTTCCGGGTCCAGGCGGCCGTAAAGCCCTCCTACAGTAGATACAAGATAAGAAGCATCCAAAAACACCTGTCCGTTGGGGCGCAGCACAGTGTATTCCGCTTCAGAGAAAAGAGCGCCTTCTACGATGAGTTTCAGGTCTTCCAGGTTGTAGGCCAGCCCCTCTTTACACTTGTGGTAGATAGTTCCGCCAATCAGTAAAAGATTGGTGGCATTTGTATAGAAATTTACACCATACTGCAGGAAGTAAGTGTCAGTTTCCTTCACAAATCCTACATTATTGCGTGTCGCAACCGCCATAATTTCCCGGGCGAGATAGGAGCGCACAGCGGTTTCCTCAATAGTATCCGGTAAATGATGCGGGTTAGCATTTATCCACTTCAGATAAGGTTCCAGTTCAAGAGTTAAACCCTCTGTCTTGTTTTTAAAGAATTGCCCGAAATGGTCGCCTCCCGGTTGATATAGCGGGAACTTTTTCCTGAAAAATACAGCCAGTTCCTTTTCCATCTGTCCACTTTGAAATTTTTCCAGTTCCAGGAGGTTTTCGGCATTGTAACTTAAACCATATTTGCCTTCCACGCGGCGGTATGCCAGCGGCGCATTAGGGGTCTTGAGTATAGTCCTCTTCACCTTGCGCCTTGGGTCATCATAGGGGAAAAGATACAGCGGGTTTTCTTTTACATTGGCAAAAAAGTCGGTAGTACAGCCCCCGATATCCAGAGCAACAATATTACCCATCCCTTCCTCGTTACCGTAACCTTTGGCCAGGAGGTTTATTCCCAAAAACGCTGCCCGCGGTGTAGGCAGGAATTTGGCGCTCATGTAATCTTCCACCACGTCAAACCCTTTGCCCCTGATAATGATGGTCTGGAACAATTCCCGGATTACTTCATTGACTGCTTCAATATTGAACGTATTGATTTCAGGCATAACGTTACCGGTAATACGAATATCCACACCCTTAGCCATAAATATTTCCTTAATCTCTGCCGCAACGTCCTGGTTACCGGCATAGATTACGGGAACTCCGTACTTGGCATAAACCGCTAAGTGTGCGCCTTCTGCGAGCGCCCTGGCGTTATGGAGCTGTACCTCCGTATCCCCCCCGTTATCCACGCCGCCCGCTATAAGTACTATTTCAGGCTGATCGACCTCAAAAATGTCTTTGATATCTCCCTCGCTCAATTTACCCTCATAAGAATTAAGGAGTTTGGCTCCGGCCGTTAATGCAGCCAGGTCAGCGGCGAATCCGCTTTCTTCCTTACAAAGGGAGACTGTAACCATTTTCAGCCCGCCCTTGGCGCTGCTGCAGGGTAGTTTGACATCAAACCTGTCCATGGCTTTTTTGAGGGGTTCCCAACTTCCGGTTTCTTCACACTCTGACAGGCAGCCCAGGCCGTTGGCCAGTCCTATGCGGATATCATCAGGTGTCGTCGGTACATACTTAAGTTCGACCTCCTCTGAGGAGGTATTAAAAACTGCAATTTTCGTGTAGGTACTCCCAAAGTCCACGGCTAAGACCCACTTATCCTCAAGGTGCTTAATTCCCAGCTCTTTGCGGAATTGTTCCACAGTATCACTTTCTATTCTCTCTTCCAGTTCGGTAATAAAGGACTCGTCATCGGCCATAGATACATCCGTGAAGAAGTACCAGGGGAACCTCTGCCTGATGAGATCTACCCTGTGAAATTCATCCCTTACTTTAATACCGTCAAATTCATCTATCCTGCAGGCTCCGTCCACCATTTTAGTGCGGCACTTGCCGGTTAGTTCATACCGTTTATCGACAACCGTAACCTGGGGCGCCTGGAAGAGACCCAACTGCAGTCCCAGATCAAGGTTATCGGCGCTGATTAAAGCGCAGGTCTTGGTGGGATAGTTTTCCTCATTGATTAAGTCCAAAAGCATAGTCTCGTAATTCATATCCTGGTCATGGCCCCGTTTTTGGGCCGCTTCTTCACTTACGGCATAGAGTTCATAGTTTTGCAGGTTAACATGTCCCTCGTAGCCTGCCATTAAAGCCAGGTGCAGCATGTTGTACATGACTCCCTTTTTCAGTTCCTCTTTCCTGGCGATAACCCTGGGATCATTCCAGATATCAGGCTGCTGTCCCTTATAGAAATTCTTAAATACCTGTTTTACGATATCGGCGCTTTCAATAATGTCCTCAGCCCTTGCCTCGTGGTGGGCTTCAGGATAGCTGACCACGTGGACGATTTCCGGTTCCATAAACATCTGCCAGTACGTGGTAATAGCCAGGTGTCCCTTCGCCATATCCAAATTTGGCGGGAAACTCGACAGTCCGCCCCGGGTTTCTTTGATGATATTGAAATCAAAAGCCCTGGTCAGTGGCTCAATCAACTCATATGCCGCCTTCATTTTAGCCAGGTCGCATAACGGCGCAATCTCCGGGGGCAAGTCAAACATTAACTGCATGACATAATTTTTGATATTGCATTTTAAGGCCACTACCCCGGCAATGACATGGTCCAGCACATACATGTCGTCAGAACAGTTGCGCAGCTGCCACTGGTGCGGATCGTTGATTTCCAGGGGTTTATTGATCGAACCCCACCAGCGCATAACTTCAAAGTGCTCATCAATCCCTTCCCTTACAGGCAGCGGGCCCCGTCCATCCAGCTGGTTGTAGAAAAAAATGGGAACAGCAGGGAACGGCATATTAAAAGCCTCTTCAAAATATCTAGCCAGTTCCAGCAGCTCATCTGTTCCGGAATAGATGCGTGTCATGGGAAAATTGCCGCATTTGCTGGCCTCTTTGAGCGCTTTCAGATCTTCTTTGCTCCGGATGGGAGCGCCGCCCTGTCCTCTTAAGTACTTATCAGGGTCTTCTTCCCCGCGGATAAACTTGGCTAAAAAAGCCTGACAGGGCTGGTCCGGAGCAAGAGAAACAATTTCTATGGCCTCGGCTTCGCATACCTTTTTAATATCTTCCAGGGTAGGTTCCAGGCTTTCGGAAGCTATGCCGATATGCGCTCTGATAATCGGGCGGTTTTCCAGTTCCCGCACCTGCCTGATGCGGGAGATCATATCATCCGCGCAGGTAATACTTTTAACGGCTGTCCTTGATTTCTTATCGGCGAATTCCTCAAGTTCTTCCATCGTTACAAAGTCATCAACAATCAGTTCAAAGAAATTCATAAATTCTGACTTCTTAGCGTATTCT
>Ga0228535_1002534_pt1 | contig 17061 bp, 14 predicted proteins | sample SJ1metagenome_FD_168457 | JGI IMG/M metagenome (GOLD analysis project Ga0228535, IMG submission 168457) | Enriched culture of PCE-dechlorinating microbial communities from Ithaca, New York, USA - SJ1 | ecosystem: Engineered > Modeled > Simulated communities (microbial... > Unclassified | place... | reverse complement strand
CTCATCAATTATCCAGCTTTCAGTGTTCATAACTCTACCTCACATATTGCTTGATAGAATTATGTATACTCCAATGCCCTATCTATCCCCTTCCCAGATATTTCCCAGAGTTGTGTTGCAAGCATAGGAATTGGGCGAGGGGAGAAGGAAAGGCTCCCTTTCCAGCTTCCCCCCACCGCCGACAACCATAGAAAATTGCTTACTGCTAAGAGAAACCGATTTGCATTGGAAGTCGGCGGTGCACTTCAAGGGGAAGAAACAGCAGTGCTCCGATGAAGAGATAATTGGTGTATAAACCGGGCGGGCGAACTCGGGTCACCCGCCCGGCCGCGAAGGCCGGCCCGGATACGGCGAAGGAGAATGCCCCGAACGGGACGGACCGGGAGGTCCGTCCTTTTTTTACGTCTGCCGTGGGGCAGAGTCACGGTCGGAGAACCGGAAGCGGCGCTCTTAATCCACCCGTGCCCAAAAGGATACGGCCTGTTCGGCGCGAATATTGCATTAAGAATAACGGGAGGCGGAAACGTTTCAGTGACTAATATCAAGCGACGGGAGGATGCGAAGATGAACTGTCTGGACCGGATTTTCGGGAAGCCGAAACCCCTGATCGCCATGGTGCACCTGCCGGCCTTGCCGGGTCGGTGCGGCTACGACGCGGCGGGCGGGATGCGGAAAATCGCCGACACGGTACGGCGGGACCTGGCGGCGCTGCGGACGGGCGGCGTCGACGGAGTGATGTTCTGCAACGAGGGCGATCTGCCGTATACCATGAAAGTTGACGCGGCGCAGGCGGCAGCCATGGCAGCAGTCATCGCGGCGGTGCAGGGCGAAATCGGCGTTCCCTTCGGGGTCAACCTGCTTTGGGATCCGGGCGCGAGCCTCGCGGTGGCGAATGCCACCGGAGCCGCGTTTGTCCGGGAGGTCTTTACTGGCGCCTACGAGAGCGACATGGGTATCTTCAACACCGACTGCGCGGCCGCCTTTGATTACCGGAAGAATATCGGCGGGGAGAAGATCGCCGTGTTCGACAATGTCTGCCCGGAATTCTCCCGCTCGCTCGCCGGCCGGACGGTCGCTGAGCGGGCGAAGGTGGCGGAGTATTTTCGGGTGGACGCCGTACTCGTATCCGGGATCGCCGCGGGCAGCGCGGTTGATCTCGGGGATCTGTCGGCGGCGAAAGCGGCGGTGCAGACGACGCCGGTGCTCGCCAATACCGGAGTGCGCCGGGAAACCATCCGGGAGATCCTGTCCGTGGCGGACGGGGTCATCGTCGGCACAGCCTTGAAGGTGGGCGGGAACACCTGGAATCCGGTCGACCCGGATCGGGTAAAGGCCCTGATGGATACCGTGCGGGAAATCCGCGGGTGCTAGAGGATACGAAAGGCGGGTGGCCGAATGGCGACGGAAATCATCGCGAGTCTCGATATCGGTTCCTCGGGCGCGCGTGCGTCGGCGTTTACGACGGACGGGCGGCTCGTATCCCTCGGGCGGGCGGGTTACCGGACATATTACGGCCGCCTCGGCTGGGCGGAGCAGGAGCCGCGCCGCTGGTGGTCGGCATCGCTCGCGGCGTTGGCGCGGATGGCAGCCGGACTCCCGCCCGGCGCGGCAGTCCGCGCGCTGGCTCTGACCGGTCAGTGTCCCACGTATGTCCCGCTTGACGCTCAGTACCGGCCGCTCGGCCGGGCGATGATCTATCAGGACAACCGGGCGACGGCGGAAGCGCGGCAACTGGAAGCGATGCTCGGTAATGCCCGGGTTCACGCCGTCACCGGGCACAGCGTCTGGGCCTTTTATATCCTGCCGAAGCTTGTCTGGCAGCGGCGGCACCAGCCGGAACTGTTTGCCCGGCTCCGCCACGTGGCGCAGCCGACCGATTATGTCGCTTATCATCTGACGGGAGAGTTCGCCACAGATGAGACTCACGCGAATGCGACGCTTGTTTTCGATCTCCGGCGAAGGCGATGGGATGAGAGTCTGATCAAGGCGGCAGAGCTCGATCCGGCCTGGTTTCCCGGGCGGGTACTGGCGCCGTGGGAACAGGTCGGTACCCTGCGCCGGGAAGCGGCGGCCCGAACCGGTCTGCCGCCGGGTCTGCCGGTCATTATCGGAGCGGCGGACAGCCAGTGCTGCTGCTACGGGGTAGGCGCGGTGGCCCCGGAAACCCTGAGTGAGATGGCGGGGACTTCGACCTGCCTGAACAGCACGGTCGGGCAGCCGGTCGATGACCTCCGGGTCGGAAATTACGCGAATGCCCTGCCGGGTTATTATTGTACCGAGATGGGGTTGAATACGAGCGGGGCGGCCCTTGACTGGCTGGCGGCGGTGATGTTCGGGGGCAGCGCCCGGCGTTTGGCCGCCGCGGAGCGGCTGGCGGCGGCGTCGCCGCCGGGGGCGGAGGGTCTGCTCTTCCTGCCCTACCTGTCCGACGGCGAGCGGGACAATCCGCAGTTGAAGGGCGGCTTTTACAATCTCGCGGCCGGGCACGACCGGGCGCATTTGGTGCGGGCCGTTCTGGAAGGCGTCGCCTTCGCCATCCGGAAACGGGTGGAAATCCTGACGGAAGCCGGATGCCGGTTTGCGGTGATGACCGTCTCCGGCGGCGGGGCGGCATCACCGCTCTGGAACCGGATTAAGGCCGATGTCCTCGGCCTTCCGGTCATTGCGGTTTCCGGCGTTGATGCGGCGGAACTCGGGGCGGCTATGCTCGGGGGGGGCGGGGCCGGAGTCTTCCGCAGCCACGCCGAGGCGGTCGCGGCCTGCGTTCCGGCCGGGGAAACGTACGAGCCGGACCCGGCGGCTGCGGCGCAATACGCGGAGTTGTACGGACGGTTCCGCCGGTCGGAGGCCGCCTTGGAGGCGGCCGGAGCAATGGGGCAGGGGGGAGAAAAATGACGCAATTCACCCTGGGGATCAACAATTGTTTTGCGGTCAAACGCTGGCCCGAGCCGGAAGTCTGGGCGGCGCTCGTCCGGGAGAAGCTCGACCTCGACCTGGTGCAGTTCTCCTTTGACCTTACGGAGCTGAGCCTGCCCGCGGCCGCCCGGCGGCGGCAGGCGGAACGTGTCCGGCGGGCGTGTGAAGCGTATGGCCTGCGGTTGCACTCCGGTTTTACCGGGCTCGCGGCATACAACGCGAACCTGCTCCTGTCGCCGGACCCGGTACTGCGCCGCTGGGCCCGCGAATGGTACCGGCGGGCACTCGCGTTCGCGGCGGACCTGGGCTGTCGGGCGGCGGGCGGCCATATCGGGGCAATGAGCGAACGGGAATATGACGACCCGGATCTGCGTTGCCGGCGGCGGGAAGAGCTTGTCACTGCCATGGGCGAGCTAACCACGGAGGCCGCGGCACTCGGGCTGGATTATTTCCTGGTCGAGCCGATGCCGGTGGCACGGGAATTGACGAGCACTCTCACCGCGACGGATGAACTGCTGGCCGACTTAAACCGCACAGCGGCCGTTCCGGTCCGCCTCTGCCTGGACACCGGGCACGCCTGCGCGGCCGGAAACTCAGGCCTCGACCGCGACCCGTACGAATGGCTGCGGCGCTTCGGCGCCGTGTCGCCGGTTGTCCATATCCAGCAGACCGACGGCCGCGCCGACTGCCACCACGCGTTTACGGAGCGGCACAACGCGGCCGGAATAATTGAGGCACCGGCCGTGCTGGGGGCACTCCGGGCTTCCGGGGCGGCGACGACGGATCTCATCCTGGAGGTCATCCACCCGTTTGAGGCCGATGAGGCAACGGTGCTCGACGAGCTCGCGGCCTCGGCGCGGTACTGGCGGGAAGCGACGGGAGACTGCGCATAACCGGTAACTCCGACCCGGCCGACGGCAACAGGGACGGCCAGTTGCCGTCGGCGCCCCGGAACGATGCCGGCGGCTTTCGACCGGTACCGGGGGATAAGAAGACTACGGAATGATTTGCACAGGCGGCCGGCGGCCGCCTGTTTTGTTCCGGCTCGGCCGGAATCAGACCGCCAAACGAGGCGGTTTTTCAACTCTTACGGGCGGGCGTGCCAGGACAGGGAACTTTTCCCGGGGCAGCGGCGACACAAGGAGCAGGTCGACCAACCGAAGCAAAAGGAGCTGCAAAGAAATAATGAATGGAAAAGTCACTCTGGCCGCCGGGCTGGCGGCAGTCTGCATTTTTGCCGGCGGCGTCGGAGCCGCGCCGGAACCGGAAGCCCGCCTGATCATGGCCCCGGCTGTCCCGGCCGTCCGACTGCTCGTCAACGGAACCGAGAAGCCATTGAGCGACACTCCTCGCCTGGAGCGCGGCCACACCCTGCTGCCGCTGCGCTCCCTGGGCGAAGCGCTCGGAGCGCAGGTGGACTACGACGCGACTACCGGATTCGTTACGGTAAACCGCGGCGGGGAGGAAATCGTTATCAAACCGGGCCTCGACCGGGTCCAGCCCGCTTTTCGGCCGTTTACGGCCCGGGAGGCGGCGGAGAATCAGCTCAACTTGGAGAGCTGCATCACCGGCGGCCGGACGTACATCCCGATCCGTCCCCTGGTGCAACTCCTCGGGGCACAAGTGGACTGGGACGAGACGGGCCGGACCGTCAGCGTTCGCCTGCCGGACGCGGCGTCAATCCCCTTTGCCTGGTACGAGATGACCGAAGCCGGGCCGGTCTTCCGTGCGGAAGACCGGAAACCGCAGGGGAATTGGCACCGGGAAGGCTATCTGGAATACATGGATTTCGCCGTTATCCGGAGCGAAGCTGACTTCCTGTCGCAACCGCCGCTGCAGACCTTCGCGCCGATCGCTCCGCCGGCGGCGGACTATGCGAAACACATCGGCGTCTGGGCCTACCTCGGGGAAGCGAACACCGGCGGGTACGACATCAAAATCGAGCGGATTGCCAAAGAAGGCGCTGCCATCCGGGTGCAGGTCCGGCTGATTTCACCGGAACCGGACGACATGGTGACGATGGCCTTCAGTTACCCGACCGATTTTGTCCTGGTGGAGCGGAGCCACCTGGAGACCGGGCCGCACACTTTCACCTTCGTTGACCAGAACGGCAATGTCCTGAAGACGATGGAGGTAAACCTGTAAGCAAGACGACAGCCAAAAAGCAGGCCGCCGGCGGAGATGCTCCGCCGGCGGTTTTCGATTCCGAAACAATGGCAGCAGCACAAGCAGTTTAGCAGTTTCGGCACCGGGCGAGGGGCATTGCAAGGGAAGGAAGAAACGGAAAAGAGCGGGAATTTTCGGAAAAATAACCGGAAAAACAAGGCACGGTGTGTGCGCCGCATCCCGGGATAACCTAATGCGTTCCCTTTACAGATATCCAGCCAGCCGCGCCCAGCCGAAATAGACCATCAGCCCCGAATAAGCGGCAAACGTAAATAAGAGCAGACGCAGCGCAAGTCCGGTCAGATGCCGCCGTGCCAGCCACAGGCAGAGCAGGGCGGCGGGAATCAACCCGATTTTGTACAGGCCGAACCACCCGCGCCGGATGAGGGCGGCGACGAGCGGGTTCAGTTCCGGGTATCCGGCGCCGACGGCCAGGCTCGTCATCCGGTAATCGATTAAGTTAAAGACGGCTAACAGCGACAGGAGCAGGCCGCAACCGTACCGGGACGGTCCGCCGCCTCCGGCGACATCGTTTTGCATAACCGATCAGTCTCCTGGCGGCGTTGCCGCGCCGCCGTATAGTCCACTATTTTATTCTATCTGGGGGATTTGAGATTGATGCGGCGAACATTTTGCCAAAAAGACCACGCATTGCCTGGGCAAGCAAGAGGTGGCAGGGCCGCCGCGGCAAACTTTTCGGATTGGTACCCCCATAAGATCAGGCTGTCCGCCGAAACAGTTAATAGCTGCTCAGGCTGAGCAGAACGTTCTGCCTGGCGGCGTGCATTGTATATTGTTTATGGGTCCCCCTCCGGGCCCGTTTTTTTTCGGTTTGAGCCGGTCAAGCCCCGTCTTGCCGATAGTGGTGGCACCGGGGAACGGAAGCAATGCTCTTTGCCTGTCCGCCCCTCGATGGGCTGTGCATTACCCTTATCTTTGGAAAACGATGGTGGGGGTAGTCGAAGATCGCACAAGAAAAGGAATTACGGTTTTGCTTTGCTGGATGGCTTTTTCTATGGTCCAGTCTTAGCTCAATAGTTTCACATCGGCCGTGTCAGCGTCTCAGTCTCGGCTTCAGACGGGGTAAACTTACAAACACGGCCTCCGCCGCCGGCTCCCACAATAAATGGGTTACTGCCTGGAGTCACCTTCCTGCATATGATGCCGGCGGCTGCCGTGATTGTCGCCTCGCCCTCCATGGCTCGGCCCCGTCTTCAACCTTCGCCATCGCCGGACACGGCACGATGCAGCCGCCGGCTTCCAATGCAAATAGGTTACTGCAATGAGATAGCCATTTTCTAATGAGGCCGGCGGCTACTAAAGGTCGCTTGCGCCCGGACCATGTGTGTAGATGGGGTACGAAAACCTAGGGTAACGTTTAACAGTATGCAGTTAAGCCAAAACCCTCCAGCGTTGTGGGCAATGCATAGCCATGAGAGGTAAGGAAATGGCGTAGTTTCGTGTCAGACCAAGCGCGGTGCCGGCCGGAATGCGGGTAAAACAGAGCGAGATGTCTGTTCTTACGGAGGTGCGGGATACAGGATAAAGGGCAGGAATTGGTTGTCGGGGAAAAATTTGAAAAAATTTTTTAAAAAATTGGCGAAAGTTGCTAAAAAAAGAAGGAGTTTCCCAAAGCGTGTCAAATAAAGGGAGTAAATAGCTTTCCCGAATTTCATATGCATTCCGATAATGGCAAAACCGGCGAAAGCCGGTGGCGCAAAACTATGGGCCTAAAGTCGCAAGACAATGGTCGCCAGGTTACCGAAGGTGCGATTTTTGTTTTACGGCCATTTGCCCCTCCGGTAACCCCCAGAGGGGTTTTTTCTTTCCACCGAAAACGGCTAGGCCGGTGAAAACCGGCGGCGCAAAGCAACGGGTCTAAGGCGGGCAACCGTTATGACAGCCGGGCTGCCGAAAGGATGAATGATTGTGAACAAGCTTATCCGGAGAAGATTAGCAACCCTGATCCTGATAGTCGTAATGCTTACCGCCATGACGCAGACCGCCACGGCGGCCGGACCGGAGTACACCACGAAAAACGGTGTGTCACTGCAGACGGTTGCCGCCGTCACGGAGACCGGCTCCGTCATCCTGTCCGGCACAACGGAGGCGGAAAAAATCAAGCTGCTGGTCGACAAAGCCGGGAAGCAGACCTGGCTCGAAGTGGCGCTCGACGACGGCGAATTTTCCGAGGAAGTCTGGCTGACGGAAGGTACCGGCGAGTACAAGATTACGGTGATGGTGCATGTCGTGGACCGCAAGTACAAATACGGTCCGACGGTCACCGTCCGGAACGCGGCGAAGGTCAACAAATACCTCGTCCCCACCAAGCATGTCGAAAGCGACGACCCGGCGATCACGGCTCTGGCCGACCAAATAACGGCCGGTCAGACAACCGACACGGCCAAAGCAAAGGCAATATACGACTGGGTGGTCGACAATATCAAATACGACTACGCGAAATACGGCCGCCACCAAGACGGCGACTATGACAACGAATACGGTGCCCTGTACACACTGCGGACCGGCAAAGGCGTTTGCTACGATTACGCGGCCCTGACGGCAGCTCTGGGCCGGGCGGCCGGCCTCCAGGTTAAGATGGTCAACGGCCAGGCGAGCAGCGGCGCGGTCACCGGCTTCCATGCCTGGAACGAGATTTATCTCGCGGAGCAGGGAACCTGGGTGAATGTCGATACCACCTTTGCTTCCGTCGGAAAAGCCGACTACTTTAACCCGGAAGACTTCGCGGCCAATCACAGCAAACAGGCTGAGTATTGATCAGGTGTCAACTCAGTTGTTTGGGGGAGGTGGGCCGGAAGTTGAGAGGTAGAACGAGTAATAAGGAAGGAAAGGGGTGAACCAAGTGGCCGTTCAAAAAGGAGATACTCAGGTGCTGGAACGCGGATGGACTGCGACGGGTGACGCCCTTCTGATTCAACTCATTTCCGAGCGGTACGGGCTCGATGAAATCTGTTCGATTCTGAAGCGGAGCGAGACTTCGGTGAAAGAGCGTGCCGCGTACCTGTGCAATAACGCCGCCCGCCTCCGGGCGCTGGCCGATATGGTGGTTGCCGCCGGTTCCGCGGATGCGGCCTGGTCAAGACAGCACGGCGTGCATCTCAGTAAAGTCAACTTTCGTTAAACAGGATATGTCCCCGGCGCGGCCGCGGCAAGGCAAAAGCTTGCCGCGGTTTTGTTTTGGCCGGAAAGGTTGTGACTGGACTCTATATTGCCATTGCCCTAAAAAAGTACAAGACGGGCGGAACGCATACAATGCGTTCCCTACGGCCGGATAGAGCTGCAGGCCGGGCTGCGGGCCGGGAGGACAGGGGCGCCCTCCCCTACCGGTGGTCAGGATACCGATTTGCGGCGGAACGCATGCAATGCGTTCCCTACGGCCGCATGGAAATACAGGCTGCACTGCGGACAGGGTCGTCCTCCCTTAACGGGGATCAGGATACCGATTACGCCGTTGTTTCACCGGATGGCTTTTTTACGTACCGGCATAGCTCTGAAGAAACGGGAAATTATTACGAAGTTATTTGCCGAATCTTTGCGGGTTCCCCCCACAAAATTTCACTCCCGTACGAATTTTATGATAGATAAGGCAAAGTTCACCATCTCCGCTCACCAAATACGTAGTCATCCGACGTGATGACAAGGACAATCGGGAAAGGGGAGCATTAAGCGATGAAGCAAAAGCAGATGGAAGTAATCAAAATGATGGTCGACGGGGCAATGACGCAGGGCGAGGTGGCCAGGGCGGCCGGGGTCAACCAGGCGACGATCTGTCGTTGGAAAAAGGACCCGGTCTTCCTGCTCGAATACAGCCGGCAGGTCAAAGAAAGCATCGTGAATAAGGCGCCCGGATCATATAAGGCGCTAGTCGACTTCCTGAAGGCGCGCAAAGAAATGGCCAAATCGGGGGAATACGAGATCTTCTTCGCCGCCGAGGCGATCCTCGACCGGTCGGACGATCTGATCAGTTGTCAGTTCCGGACTGAAAACGTCCTGCAGGGCTGATAGCCGGCCGAAAAAAATTTTTGCCGGCATCTTCCTGTACCCCCATAAACTGCAGAAACTTACCGAATTACTTTAGATGAGGGTGGTATCCAGTTGATATGTCCGCGGCGTCCTAACTGCAGGGAGAAATCAGGCAGCGGGACGGAACCGCGGAAAACGGTTTGACCGAAAGCTATGTCGGTCTGCGGGCCGAAAAGTATTTCCGACAGATACAGTCTTTCGGTAAAAGCTATTTCAATATAATATATCAATTATAAAATCATAAATATCACCCTTTCGGGTGATATATTTTTGGCGGCGAAAAGCTTATCATTTAAAATAGGTAGACAATCGTCCCTCTTTGGGCGTGTCGATTTGTGTCGAATTTTGCCGGCTTTTTGCAAATACTAATTTTATTTTTTTTCATTTTATTTGCTCTAAATTGGTAGGAGAATTGTGGAATCCAACGAATATGTTTACAAACGCTTAGTTGAGCTTCGTCACTTTTATGCCATAAAACAGGAAAAGTAGTTATACTAAGCAATAGAGGATTATTTTGCCAAAGAAGGTCGCTTAGCCGGATACGGGCCCAACCGAATAAAATTCAAAACGCCGGATATCGCCGACTGATGGTGTTCGCCATTGCTTCCGCTTTGTCCGGCCTTTTTGCCACCGGATGGTGCGCAGTCTTTGCATTGTTTTTACTAAACGGCAGCGGGTGATGGCATGGTGCAGCGGCTTTTCAAAAAACTCGGGACGATTCTGCAGGAGGGCGGTCTGATCACCGACGAGCAGCTCCAGGCTGCCCTGCAGATGCAGCGGACGAAGGGGATGCGGCTGGGGGAAGCGCTGATCAACCTCGGCTTCGTGACCGAGAAGGATATTCATCGCATCTTAGGCATGCAGCTCGGGATCCCGTATGTGACTCTGAACAACACGCAGCTCGACCCGCAGGCGGCCCGGGTGATTCCCGAGCAGCTGGCCAAGCGGTACTCGGCGATTCCCCTGAAGCTGGAAGGCAAGAAATTGCTGGTCGCCACATCCGACCCGCTCAACGTCTTCGGCCTGAACGATATCGCCTTCACGACCGGCCTTGAACTCGACCTCGTCATCATGTCGCACACGGATGTGGAAAGAGCCATCCGCCAGGCGTACAGCATGGCCGGCATGTCGGACAAAAACGACGCCGGGAACGACCGGGGCGAGGACGAGCTCCTCCCGCCGGCGGAGACGGAACGCGAGGCGCCCATCATCCGGATGGTGAACACGATCATCGAGCACGCCGTCGGCGACCGGGCGAGCGACATCCATATCGAGCCGCAGGATGACACGCTGCGTGTCCGCAACCGGATCGACGGCATGCTGTACGAAGTGATGACCTTACCTGAGAACACGCTCGCCTCGCTCGTCTCGCGGGTGAAAATCATGGGGAACATGGATATCGCCGAAAAACGGATACCGCAGGATGGACGCATTCGTTACGATTACAAGGGCCGGGAGATCGACATCCGGGTCGCTACCCTCCCGACCATCACCGGGGAAAAGGTGGTCATGCGGATTCTGGACCGGGCGGCGGCGACGATCGACCTCGACCGGCTCGGCTTCTCGAAAAGGTCGCACGACTTGTTCGCCGAGATGATCAAGCACCCTTACGGCCTGATCCTCGTCACCGGTCCGACCGGCAGCGGCAAGACGACAACCCTGTACTCGGCGCTGAATACCTTGAACGCAAGTTCCAAGAACATTATCACCCTGGAAGACCCGGTCGAGTACCGGATGCCGGGTATCAACCAGGTCCAGATTAACCAGCGCGCGGGGCTCACGTTCGCGACGGGCCTGCGCTCCGTGGTCCGCCAGGACCCGAACATCATCATGGTTGGTGAGATTCGCGACGCCGAGACGGCCGAGATCGCCATCCAGTCGGCCCTGACCGGGCACCTGGTCTTAAGTACAGTACATACGAACGACGCGCCGAGCACGATTACGCGGCTCGTGGATATGGGGGTCGAGCCGTTCCTGATCGCTTCATCGACCATCGGCGTCATCGCCCAGCGTCTTGTCCGCGTCATCTGCCCGCACTGCCGGGAGGCATACGCAGTTGAACCCGGCTCCCAGGAATACGACCTGCTCGGTCTGGACCACGGCAAGCCGGTCCAACTGTACCGGGGCAAGGGCTGTGCGAACTGTAACGGGTCCGGCTACCGCGGGCGCATCGGCATCTTCGAACTCCTGGCTGTCAACAATCAACTTCGGGAAATGATCCAGGCGAACGAAACCGCCGCCGAACTGCGGCGGGAAGCGACTAAGACGGGAATGCGCTCCCTGCGTGACGACGGGCTTGAGAAGGTATTGAAAGGGGTGACGACCCTGACGGAAGTACTCAGGGTGACGTCGGATTAACCCTCACCCCCGGCGCGATTAACCCTCACCCCCGACCCCTCTCCCAGAATTGGGAGAAGGGAGAAGGTAGGACGGCTCCCTTTCTAGCTTCCCCTCACTGCAAGGGGAAGAAATAGAATGGCTTCGGTGAGAAATAAATGGGCTTCGTAAACCGTAGGGGCGGGTTTCTGCGCCCGCTCGCGGCCCTTTGTAAATGTAGGGAACGCATTGCATGCGTTCCAGTCCGGATGCTGCCCTCACCCATGCCGCACGGCTTTAACCCTCACCCCCGGCACGATTAACCCTCACCCCCGCCCTCTCCCAGAATTGGGAGAGGGAAGAGGGGAAGAAATGAACGGGGCAACGGGGAAGGAACAACGCAATCCCTACCGGCCCTAAACTTCCGGGCCGTTCGAACCGATACATGGTATTACCACTGTTTTTCCAATCCGACGGAGAGGTGACCCGCATGCACATCAACGATCTCCTGGCCGAGGCCATCGAGCGAGAAGCATCCGACCTGCACATCACGACCGGTGTCCCGCCCATCATCCGGGTATACGGCGAGCTCAGCAAGCTCGACTATCCGGAACTGACAGCGAAGGACACATTGGCGATGCTGGAGGAGGTCGTCACTGAGGAGCAGGCGGAGCAGTTCGCCGAGTTCCGGGACATCGACTTCTCGTACAACATCGAAGGCATGGGCCGGTTCCGGGTCAATGCCTACCGGCAGCGCGGCGTCATCGGCATCGCCTTCCGGGTCATTCCGCCGGAGGTGATTCCTCTCAATAACCTGGGGCTGCCGGACGTGGTTACCGATCTCTCCCGCAAGCTCTCCGGCATCATTCTCGTAGTCGGTCCGACCGGCCACGGCAAGACGACGACGCTGGCCGGGATGATCGATATTATCAACACCGAGCGGGGCTGCCATATTGTCACCATCGAGGACCCGATCGAGTACGTCCACCGGCATAAGAAGAGCATCATCAACCAGCGCGAAGTGGGTATCGACGCCCAGTCGTTCCCCCGGGCGCTCCGGGCGGCGCTGCGCGAGGACCCGGACGTCATCCTCGTCGGCGAGATGCGCGACCTCGACACGATCGCGACAGCCATCACCGCGGCCGAGACGGGCCACTTGGTGCTCACGACCCTCCACTCCGGCGACGCGGCCACGGCCATCGACCGCATCATCGACGTCTTCCCGCCCCACCAGCAGGGGCAGGTCAAGATACAGCTTTCCGTCACGCTGCAGGGCGTCATCGCCCAGCAGCTCATCCCGCGCCACGACCGGCCCGGCCGGGTCGTCGCGACCGAGGTGATGATCGCCACTCCGGCCGTGCGGAACCTGATCCGCGAAGGGAAGACGTACCAGATTCCGTCCATCATCCAATCGGGCATCCGGTTCGGAATGCAGACGATGGACACATCGCTCCAGAATCTGTACCGCGGCGGCAAGATCAGCGCCGCCGAGTATCAGAGCCGGGTCACCGCGACCGAGAAGAACGTCCGGTCGGCGGAGGCTTAACCCTCAAGTTAACCCTCACCCCCGCCCTCTCCCACAATTGGGAGAGGGGAGAAGGGAGTTAACCCTCACCCGTGCCCTCTCCCAGAATTGGGAGAGGGTGGAGGAAACGGAATTAACCCTCACCCGCGCCCTCTCCCAGAATTGGGAGAGGGGAGAGTGATATATAGCAAGCTATATAGAATAAGGCGTTCTCCTGAGTAGCATAGCCATTGTCATTGCGAGGAGCCGGCGCATTTCCGGCGACGCGGCAATCTCCTCCACCGAACCTTGACTGTTACCGACAGAACGGCCCGGTACCCCTCGCCCAATGTTGGGAGAGGGGAAGGGGTGAGGGTTAGTCCGCATCGTAAGGCCGGTGTCATTGCGAGGAGCTACAGCGACGCGGCAATCTCCCCCGTCGTACCTGGATATTACACGCAAACCCAGCCCGATACCCCTCGCCCAACATTGGGAGAGGGGAAGGGGTGAGGGTTGAGTCTCCGAAGCCGGACGGGCGCAGAGAACCGCCCCTATAGGAACCGGGGAACAAGAGCAGGCGACCAATGGTCGCCCCTACGGAAACATATGGGATTGAGACCAAACAGAACTGCCTGGTACCCCTCGCCCAATGTTGGGAGAGAGGCAATGGGGTGAAGGTTAAAAACCGAGGTGAAGCCTGATGCCGCACTATAATTACGCCGCCCGGGACCTGACCGGGAAACATGTCAAGGGCACCATCCAGGCCGCGGACGAGCGCGCGGCCGGCGATGCCCTGCGCGAGATCGGCTATTTCGTCACCAATATGGAAGTCAGCCGCGACGTCGGCTTATACTTTAAGGAACTCCGGCAGCGCATGGGCCGCGTCTCGCTGATGGAGATAGCGTCCTTCGCCCGGCAGTTCGCCACGATGATCGGCGCCGGTATCTCGCTTATCCCGAGCCTGCGCATCCTGGAGCAGCAGACGGACAACCGCCTCCTGCAGTCGGCGCTCGGCAATGTCTCTAGCGCCGTTACCCGCGGCGAGACGCTCGCCGGGTCCATGGCGCAGCACCGGAAGGTTTTCCCGGACATCGTGCCGGAGTTGATAACGGCCGGTGAGGTCAGCGGTTCGCTCGACGCTGTACTGGACAGGCTCGCCGAATACCTGGAGCGGGAACACGTCCTGAACGAGAAGGTCCGGACGGCTCTGTACTACCCAACTATCGTCTTAGCCGTCATGATCATCGGTTTCAACTTTCTAATGTATTTCGTTATGCCGTCATTTATTGAGTTGTTTTCTAGCTTCGATATGAACCTACCAGTTACAACCCGATTAGTAATCTGGTTCAGCAAGTTCTTCCGGAACAATTTCTTCCTCCTGACCGGACTATCCATCTTAGGCCTCTTCATGCTGCATAGGTACTACAAGACACCGCAAGGTAAAAAGCGGACTGAGTTATTCCTGTTCAACCTGCCGATTATTGGTCAGCTTTTCCTGAAGAAGGAAGTGGCGAAGTTCTGCCTAACGCTCGGCACACTGGTGAAGAGCGGCGTACCGCTCATCACCGCCCTTAATGTGGCGGAGAAGACAACGGGCAACTCGGTCATCGCTGAGGCTATCGCCCAAGCGCAGGCCAGCGTCCGCCGCGGCGGCGGTATCGCCCGGCCTCTTCAGGCCACCGGCCTTTTCCCGCCAATGGTGCCGCAGATGATTCGGGTCGGCGAGGAGACGGGCAAGCTGGAAGAGATGCTGGAGAAAATCGGTACTTTCTACAGTACAGACGCAATGCGTCTCGCGGAACGGATGACGTCACTGATAGAGCCGGTGCTGATTATCGTCCTTGGCGTCGGTGTAGCGGTTATAGTAACATCAATTTACATGCCTCTGTTCGAGATGATGAATATCGAGTAAGGTAGTTATTATTCCAGATGCCTTCAATGTGCACCCTTCGGAAAGCAATTATAGAAAAAAGAAGAGTAATGAGGGGTGTGGTTTCAATAAGACTCGGAGGGGTAAGGAGGTGAAAAATATGACTAAAATGGTCAAGATGCTGAACAACCGGAAGGGCTTCACCATCATCGAGCTCATTGTCGTCGTAGTCATCATTGGCATTCTGGTGGCGTTTGGTATTCCGAGGATACTGAACATGACTGCAAGAGCAAGGTACAACACTTATCTATCAAATAAAAAGATTGTCACGGATGCGCTTGAACGGTATTACGTAGAGCACACCGACGCCTATCCCGCTCAGGCACTTGTTGCTAACGACATCACAGGCGACCCATGTGCACTTGGGGCTAACAATGGGTGGGCAAGACTAGTTGACGGAGGATATCTTAAGGAGATTCCAAACGATCCGTATACAGCAAACGCAGCTGGTGATTATGGTGATATTGCTGATTGGGCCTATACTTCCACTGGGACAGCATATACTTTTGACTCAGCAACAGCACATGCTGTACCTGCAGGCTATACCAACTAATGGGCAGTTGATGTATCATCGCTGGGTGGTAAAGCCTCACCTTTACCACCCAGCCTACCTTATTTTTGGATAATTGGGTCATAGGAGTAATTACTATGAAAATTTGCCGCCAAAGAGTACAAATACATGAAAAAGGCTTTACCATTATCGAACTCATTGTCGTTGTCGTCATCATCGGCATCCTCGTGGCCTTTGGCATTCCCCGTGCGCTCAATCTCACCGGTCGGGCGAGAGAGAACACCCTGCGGGGTAACCTCCGGATGCTGCGCGGGGCGATCGAGCGGTACTACACGACGACGGAGGCTTTCCCGGCTGACCTGCCGGCGCTGGTGACGGACGGGTACATGAAGGAAATCCCGAATGACCCGTACACGACCGACGATGCCGACGACTCCAGCGACTATACTTACGACAACACGACCGGTAATGTGAACGCGAATTCAGCAGGTCATACGACCTGGTAGGATAGATTTAACCCTCACCCCTGCCCTCTCCCACAATTGGGCGAGGGAGGATGGAACGGAGAGGTCGATATAGGACGGAAGCACGGCCGGCGAAAAAGACCGCCGATTTCAAAGAGCACACTATGTGGGATGCATTCCCGCCTAACATACAATACGCAGCCGCAGAAAAATTTACGAGGGTATAATTTATGGTTATTGTCGACTTGACGGTTTTTATTTTCGGACTCGTTTTCGGCAGCTTCTTCAATGTCTGCATCTACCGGCTCCCGCTCGGGATGTCGGTCGCTTTCCCGCCGTCGCACTGCCCGGCCTGCGACCACGCCCTTAGCCCGCTCGACCTGGTGCCGGTGGCGAGTTACCTCGTGCTGCGGGGGAAGTGCCGCTACTGCGGGGGGCGGATCTCTCTGTGGTATCCGCTGGTGGAACTCCTGACCGGTATCATCTTTCTTCTTATTTACAGACGATACGGGTTGTCCATAAGTTCCCTCTACTACATAATTCTGGCATCATTTTTAATCATTATCTCATACATTGATATCGACCACGGCATCATCCCCGACCGGCTCGTCCTCGCCGGACTCGCGGCCGGGGTGGCCATCCAATTGTTAACCGCTCCCCGGCCGCTCGCGGACGCCGCGCTCGGCTTCCTCGCCGGCGGGCTTCCGCTCCTCGGACTCGCGGTCGTGAGCAACGGGGGAATGGGCGGCGGCGATATCAAGCTCGCCGCGATGTTCGGGTGGTATCTCGGGTGGAAGCTGACGCTCCTCGCGCTATTCGCCGGGTTTCTGTCCGGGGGAGTTTACGGTATCGCCCTCGTCCTCGCCGGAAGGCGGAAGCTGAAGGGCGGGACGATCCCCTTCGGGCCGTTCCTTGCCCTGGGGGCGATGACGGCGCTCCTGTTCGGGCAGGAGATACTGGTGTGGTACACAGGGGTATTCTGGGGATAGAGAAGGTCGTTTAAAACCTCACCCCGGCACGAATAACCCTTACCCCCGCCGTACTGTTTTTAACCCTCACCCCCGCCCTCTCCCACAATTGGGAGCTAAACTTGCTACACATTATTGGGAATTAACTGGTAGATGAGCAACCATCCAGCCTTCCACAATATCTTGCAGGCGTCGGAGACCGCGCCAGATAACGATTATCCCAGGTTTGCCATCACTTTTGC